>ODAK010003756.1_pt1 | contig 15689 bp, 12 predicted proteins | sample 1539591 | NCBI WGS metagenome assembly ODAK01 (sample SAMEA3539303, study PRJEB22396) | soil metagenome | biome: tundra; feature: field; material: soil | place: USA | collected 2010-05 | depth 0.15 m | reverse complement strand
CCGCAATGAAACCCTACGGAGATTATGCGCAATTACTTAAGTCGTCGTGTTTAGTAGCCACCAGACGAAGGATGGAGGTCTTCTGGCTGGAGCGGACGCCGGCACCCCGTATTCCATTTCAGCTACCTCTTCGGATCGCACTGATTGGCGCACCCTGCCACGCGTTTCTGACGGATTTCGAAAAGCCCGGCATCACGATTTCGCGGTTCGACTTCTTTGAGCAGACAAGGGACGAGGGTTCTTATCCGCAAGTGGTCGTGGTTGGCCGGCGCGACCTCAAACACGCCCTTCGCGCTTTGCGGAAGGCCGATCCGCTGCGAGACCTGCCAGTTCTGATGGTGGCTACCGGCTCGCCATGGAAATGCGCGCGAGCGGCAGCCTCCCTGCCCGACGGGGTAGCACTAGCCGCCATTAGTGGCCCGTCGGCCAGGGGCTTCCTGGACCGCCTGCCGGGGGCACTGACAGAGGACGTGCCGTTGGATCGCGCAGTGAAGAACGCGGCGCGGGAGACGGTCGGAAAGCGCCGCGGAGGCATCCTGATACTCGACCGGTACGTAGACCAGTCGCTGCGCGTGGCGGATCTTGCCGATATGGCTGGGTTCCAACCGGATTGGGGCGAGACAGACAGCCTCACCGCATCCAACAAACCACCCACAACAAGCTTTGATGCACTCGTAAAGCACGTGAACTCGAAGTCCACAGGTAGCTCGTACTATCCGCCCGGCTCCGAATCATGGCGGGAACTCAGGGTGGCAGTGATGCATGGTCTGTTCCGGGAAGGCGGCCAGCGTGCCATGCCGATAGGCGCCACGCTGCGGATCAACACGGACTACCTGGTGCAGGTGCACATCGGAGGAAAGTCCGAATCCGCTCGCGCGCCTGAATTGGGTACCAACCCTCCCGCGACCAGGCAGGACGGGGCGGCATTACTCGAAATCGTATTGCAGGCCAAAGATTTCCAACTGCGTTCCGCCGGCACGCAGCCGGTGCTGGTTCCGGCCACGGGGCCCTCCCTTCCCGTTTTCTTTGCGGCTGTCCATGCAGTGTCGCGCTATGCGGGAGCATGCTGCCCGCTGGACCATTGCCGTGAACGTCCGTGAGGTCGGCTCCGGTGCGGCCAAGCGAGAAGCTCGTGAGAAACTGCTGGAGGCCGCGCGCCGCCGCGAGATCGATGTCGTGCTGGTGTGGCCGGTCGGTAACGGATCTGCTGGCGACACTCCAGGAGCTGGAGCATCTTGGAGTGGGCTTCGTGTCGCTGACCGAGGCGCTGGACCTGACTACGCCCGCGGGGCGAGCGATGGCGGGGCTCCTGGCCGTCTTCGCCGCGTTCGAACGGGAGATCCTGGGTGAGCGAACTCGGGCTGGATTGGCCCACGCCCGGCAGAACGGCAAGCGTCTGGGCCGGCCAGCAACGGCAGCCGTGCACGCCGCCGAGATCCAGAACCTACATCGCGCTGGCGTCGCCAAAGCGGAGATCGCCCGCCGGCTGCAGATCGGCCGCACCTCCGTGCGCCGAATCCTGGGTGATTCCTACCAGAAATAGGTCCGCCCGCCTTCTTTACGCAACCTTACCGAAAGCACACGAACAATTGGGACACGCGAGCGTGGCGTTTACGCTTGATACCTACTCTCACGTTCTTCCTCACATGCCAGGAAGCAGCGGCCGCTCAGGTCGAGGCGCTCTTGCTAAAAGGGCCGAAGAAGAAACGAGCCAGCCGAAAGATCAAGCGGCCCACGACGAACCAGCCCTCGAAATAGTGGCGCACACACGGACCACTGAATGCAAATTCGCGCTACTCCTGCATTCGCTGCCGGAGCCATGCTTGCCACTGTTCATGTTGTGCTTCGGTCCGCAAGGACCGCAAGGACCGCTACGTCATGCTCAGCCCCAAACCTCCGGACGCCCTGCGCCGTTACTGGCGCAGTCTGAAACCGGGCCCAGGCTCTGGCTGTCGGACGGCCCACGACACATTAGGCTCGCAAAGCCTGTATCGGTGATCTGCGCGGTAGTAGCGCCAGTTAATGCGGTACACCCAGAGGCGAAAGGACAGGGAACATCACTCTTGTATGTTATACCGCGCTCAACTGAGGCAGCCTCTGTTCACGACGGGAACGCACAGTGATTCGGGCTGCAAATCCGAGGGTCACGCTCGACAATCGCCAATCCCACGCGATGCTTTCAGGGACTCGTGGCGAAGGTCAAGGGCACCCCCCACCCCTTCGCCCTAATTATTGACCGAAGCTGTTTGGGACACCCCGGTCGAATTCGTCAGTGTCACGGCCACTGAAGCAATGGCCTTCATGTCTCCCGAGAACGTGAATGGAATTTCCAAATCGAAGGCGCCGCCGGCGGCTTGCCCAAGTGCACTGGAGAACCATGCGTCAGCGCTGCCAGCTAATGGAACCGAAAAACTAGCGCCGTTCCACTGGGCGCCTGATGCCGGAGTGAAAGTGACGGTCGCACCCGACAGGTCTCGCGGCGTCGAACTCGCTACCAAATGGACGGAAAAGCCCGATGCCGATGTATTAGAGACCTGCAGGGACCCAGGCGCAATTATCGGGGCCAGACGGGGCACCGTGATCGTCGTAGATGGCGATGTTTCCGGCAATTTCAGGGCCGGCCCCCCCCCTGAAACGCGCAGGCTGGCTAGCGCGACCGTAATTGTGCCGGCCACATCCCCTACTTGGACGCTCGGCAGGGGACAACTGGTGCTATTCGCGGGAATAACAACAGTCGCGGTGGTTCCGCCGGTCGCAAACTGGAGCGCCGCACCGGTGGCGGTACCTGACGGGAAGTAACTGACCGGTAAGGCTGAGGCATTGGGCTCAAATGCAATGATACTAACTTGTGCGTCCGCCAGGAACGGGAGGGGCTCACTCAATTTCAGAGTCAAGGCTGGTTGGTCCGTGATTGATCTAGGTTGCCCGCTGATCGTAATCGTGATTGATGGCGCTGCAGTCACACTCTCAGTGAGGGCGACTGTGGCGCTGGCGGATTTGGTGGCGTCGGCCTGACTGGTGGCGGTGACGGTGACCTGTTGCGCGGTGGCGATGGCAGTCGGCGCGGTGTACACGCCGGCCGGGGAGATGCCGCCAACGTTCGGAGCGATCGACCAGGTAACCGCCGTGTTGGCGGCGCCGGTCACGTTGGCCGTGAACTGGCGCGACTGGCCGGGTGAGAGCGTGGCCGCGAGTGGGGAGATCTGCACGGTAATTGCTGCCGGCAATAGTGTCACCGGAGCGGTGGCCGACTTGGTGGGATCGACCTGACTGGTTGCCTTGACCGTCACGACCTGCTGGCTTGCAATACTGGCAGGCGCGGTGTAGACCCCGGTCGCCGAGATGCCGCCCATACTCGGGCTGATCGACCAGGTTACCGCCGTATTCGCGTTGCCGACCACGGTCGCCGAGAACTGCTGTGATTGTCCGGCGGATAGAGCACTCAGGGTCGGAGAGATGGAGACCGTCACCTGCCCCTCCGCCGGCGAGGCCAGCACACAGAAGAGAAGAAGCGCGCCCCAAGACACCCCCCAACCCGGCCACCACAGAGGAAAAAGCAGGGATCGTTGATTCATATCGCTTGTCCGCCTAATTACGTTCGACATCTGACACCTCCAGATCGGAAACACCCGCGCGCCCGGCTGTGCCGTCACGCCTTGGAACGCGGCCCGGCAGAGCGGCGAAGTCGGCCGAGCAAGATGCCGGCAACACCGAACACGAGTAGCACCGGAGCTTCCGAGGGCTCCGGCGCTACCACCGCCACGCCCCCGCCCGAGACATCGTACGCAATCCCGGCCAAAGTAGAATCCAGCAGAACAACGTTCTGGATTTCAATCGACGAGGATCCAACAGTGATAGCCTCAAAGCTGAAACTCGCCAGAGTTCCCGAGCCCGACACCCCGGAAAGACCTTCCAGGGTGTCGGCGGTGAACGTGATGATGCCCCCCACGTTGTCAACGCTCCCGGGGAAGAAGAGAGTTGGCCCCCCGTTACTCAAGTAACTACCCTCGGAAACGGAGAGAGCCTCAAGCACGGTAGGGTCGAACTTCAAATCGAACTGGTACGCATAGAGATCGGTTACACCAATCAGCTTGACGTCCAGGTTCAGAGCCTGGTTGATCCCGATGAGCGCGGCTGCCGGCGTTACCGACAGAGTTGCCGCATGGAGACCTGCGAAGCTGAGGACAGAGGCGATTACTAGACGCAGAAACATAATTCTTCTCCTTTTCTTGGACTCTCCATTGGTTTTAGTGGCACACAGTGCCAGGCGCGAGTTGCTTTATTACAAATGTCAAATCTAAAATCGAAATCACACCATCATTGTTAAGGTCCGCCAGCGCGTTATATCCGGCCTGTCCGTATTTGGTCCCAAAAGCAGCCTTGACCGCGGTCACATCCGCACATGTTACTGCACCGTCTCCCGTCACGTCGCCGGGAACGCCGGTCTTCTTCATGACAAAGAACGTGCTGAAACTGCAAACATTCGAAAAAAGGACATCGCCGTTGGCGTTGATCACGGTCGGGTTGAGCGCAGAATAGACGCCCGTGGCGGGGTTTTTGCATCCCATAGTGATGGAGGAAACACCATTGTCAATGGACCACAACGTTAGGGTTTGATCCTGACCGCCCACAACAGCCGGCGGAACCGATACGACGTGGGGCAATGTGATCGAGGTCCCAGGGAAGGGGAAGGTCGAGTGTTGAATGGGATTGCCTGCCGCGTCGCTAAAGGTGTAATTCACAAACGGCGAGTTGGTGGATTTGTACCCGTTGTAGAAACCGGGCGCGGTGCAGGCCGACTGGTTGCACGCCGCGGTCGGGGGAACGGGCGTAACGCTGATGCTGACGCCAGCGCCAGTTACCGGCGGCCCTCCAGTGTCAGGAGTGGGTTTGAGCCCGGGAGGTATGGTGATGGCGGCGCCGGACGGATCGCCGATCGTGCCCGTCGCAGGTACCGGCTGGGTTTGGGTTTTGTACAGCAGATAGAGGTAGGCCTTCCCCGCGGTTAGAGTCGCCGGGCCTGTAAAAGTGGCGTAATTTCCGACTCGGTCGCACGTGTAAATGCTGATGTCCCACTGACCGATCTCGCTGAGCTTCGGAAAGGTCAACGTTCCGGTCCATGTCACGGTGGCGTTCGGTGAGCTGGCGCCGGCCTGTGAGAAATACACATACTGATATTGGCTGGAGCTTTGGTTCGAGCCGGCAGGAAACTGATTTTGGCTGACAAGGTACATGTAAGGCGTGCATCCACTGTAGCTGTCATAACCCAGGCCACTGGCGGCGCCGGTGGTAGTCGCGTCACTCAAGTTAAGGGTCACGGTAATCGGAACTTCAGGGTCCACCAGGTTCGTAGTGGCCAGGCTGTTGAACTCTGAGAAACTCAATGACTTGAACTGCGGGGGAGTCGTGTCGGGGTTGCTGTCTGCAATCGTAATTGCGCTGGGGAAGCCGAGCGCGGCCAACTGACTGGGTGCATATGTCTGGCAATTGCCCGAATTGTCACAGACGCGCACGTAGGCCATCCAGGTGCCGGGCAGACTGTGCTGGGGTATCCGGACTTGGGCTTTGTAAGTGCCATTGTATTGATCCCCCGAGAGCAGGGTGAGGCTGTAGGGGGAAAGACTGTAACTGCCCCAGGAATACGATTGTGACGAACCGACGAAGTAAAGCGTGATGTAACTGCTGTAGATGTCGACCCCGGTGCCAGCGCCGGTGATGGCCAGCGTGGCGGTGAAGGTCCCGGAACCGTTGGTGACGTCCGCGGACGACGGAGAGACGGACAGCCCCTGCAAGACCGGTGGCGGTGCGGAACAGACCACGCAACCGGTTACCTGTATTGGGGGCAGAACCGCCAACAATGGCGACGACGAGCCTCCGAACAGGGAGTATGTTTGAGAGTTCCCCAGGTTGTCGGATATGTACGCATAGCAGGTATAATACGTCCCGCTGGGAGCGCTGTTGTCGAAATACAGGGAACCGCTGAGACTCTGGTTCAGGCCAGGAGTGAACGTTCCCTGCGGATACAGCCTGGCCCAGGCCGTCGAGGTCTGTGCTGGGTAGGGCCCCGAACACGGGTAGTTCACAAACTCGATGTACGCATAACTGACCCCGGACGCAACGCCACCGGCCACCGGGGGAGAGAGTTCCGTACCGGAGAGCGGGTCCAGGGCTGTGCCGGTGATGGTGAAGGTCGGATTCTGGTTTTCGGCCGGCGCGTTTACCGGCGTGGCCGGGTAACTCAAGTCAATCAGTTTCGGTGGCAGGTCATCGCATTGTCCGTTTACCTGACTACAGGTGGGAGTAGACGGCGCCACCTGAGCAGGAAGCAGGCAAGGGAACCAGGTTGGGATGATCAGGCCTACGGCGATCAAGCACAGAAGGCGTAGATGTGAATTCGAACGCATACGAGTCTCCTTTCGTGAGTTGGGCAATACACTGTTGTGCGAGGGCCTGCAATCGCGACCCATGCTGTTCCTTGAAACGCTGCACGACCGGGGAACCACCTTGCCCGCCAATGCGAACGAGGGCTTTCGATCGTTTCTGTTAAAGTGCGGCGCGGTTATTGGATATCCTGCCGAGCTTCTCGAGGCGGGCCCGGCACAAACACCGAGGCTAGGCCGCCGGCCTGCCGGAAGACGATCCAACCCGGTTCGCCAGGCCGGTACGAGATCAAAAAGGTGTCCGCGCTTCGGAGCGGCTCCAGTTGCGCCGGAATTACCGGCAGCAGACACTCGCTCACGCTTCCATCCGCTACGGTGACCGTCCAGATACGTTGCGTGATGCCGTCGGTGGCAAACAACAGTCGGCCGTCCCGGCTTGGCGCCATCTGTCGCAGTCCCGGCAGGCCAGCAGCCATCAAGGCGGCGGCTTCGGCGAGGCCCTTGAAGAGCCACAAGGCGCCGGCATCCGGATCGCCGATGGCAGCGACTGCGCCGCGCGGAAAAAACGAAATCGACGCGCGTCGAGCCGCGACAATCAGCCGGGATGAGTCATCGGGGAGCAGAGCGTAGACCGCCCCGAGCGCCGAATAGAGCACGGAGCCGCCATCGTCGCTGACGGCCACGCAATCCGGGACATCAGCCAGGACGCCGATGTCGATGTCGCGAACCAGTTGAGGCGCCAGCGGCAATGCGCCGATTACCTGCAGCCGCCCGGCAGCGCGCGAAACCAGCGCGGCCGAAGTTCCGGAGGGACTGAAGGAAAGGAAATCCGGCGCCGTTACCGCGCCGCGTATGGGGATGATGGCGCCCGGCACAGAGCCATCGAGCAGAAACGCGGCGAAGCCTTCCTGCTCACGCTCGATGACGGCGTATTGCTGGCCGGGTGCAACCAGCACTTGCGTGGTGCCCAGCGGCAAGAGCAGCGGCACGGCAATCGCCGCGGCTCCGGGAACGCCGCGGACGGGCCGCAGTTCGAGAGGGGACTGCCGGATGAAGTACCCAAGGGTGGGGAGCCCTATCGCGGCGGAATCAGTGCCAGGGAGCGAAACCGAAAAGAGCAGGACACAAGCGCCGAGCCGTATGCATTTTGTAGGCATAGCTTCTTACCTCACCTCGCCCGGCGGCCCGCCGCCGAATGGCGCGGACCGATGGAAACACGGGCCCGAGGAGTCTGAAGGAAGCGGCCGGCGGCGAGCCGGTCCCAGGATGAATGGTGTACGGCCAACTTGAGCCCAACGTGCGGACCCATGAAGGCACGGATCGCAGGGACACGCAGCAGGCGGCCGGCGGCGAGCCATCCGGACCCCGCCGAGCGGGCGCCCAATTGCTGGCCCGCAGACCACCGGGTGAACCCGCGCGACGGCGAAAACACGAACCCCGAGGGAGTTGCCGCGCGCGGAAAGGCTATGTGCGGCCCAAGGCCGGCGGGCGCAGCGGGTAGCGAGGCAGGTCCAAAGACCGGGGCCCCGAGTAACCCGATGGTAATGGCGGGAGAAGGTGGCCCTGCGACCTTACCACCGATTACGCCGGTCGCGGTAGCACCGGCAACACCGGCAGCACCGGCGGCCGCGGCGCCCGCCAGGACGGCCGGAACACTCACCGCAACACCAGCTGTGACAAGCCCGCCGGCCGTCGCGGTAGCGGCACTAGCGCCAACCCCAACCCCGACAGCCTGGGTAACCCCGCCGAGAAGTTGCGCCTGCGAAACCAGAAGGCTCGCCTGCTGCCCGTTGAAAGATGCCAGCACTTGCACGCGAGCCAAATGGTTCAGCCGCAGAGGCGCCGTCTTGATGAGCCCGTTAGCATCGGTAATTCCCGTCAGCGGTTTACCCTTCAGGAACCAGCCAGCCGGGCCGCGAAGTGCAAAAGGCTTTACCACGATTGCAGCCCAGGCGACCGGCCTCCGGTTCTCCTGCTGAACTTGAAAGACAACTACCGTGGTGCGTTGCCGTAGGTTGTTGCTTGTCACTTCACCACCAACGATGACGATGTCCAACATTCGCGGCAAAGCCGGAACCGTTCCCGCCGCCGCGCCCGCGCCGCCGACGGGGGGCTGCCCATACGCCGGCGATGTAGCGGGTTGACAGAACACCAGGACAAAAAGCAGAAATAAAATAGACTTCATTCAGAGGCTCCTTTCAAGTCTTTGAATCAGCACAGGCACACCAATATGGCCCACCGAGGGCCCCGCGGCCACAGTCCCTCCGCGGGCGCCACGGAGGCGCGCACCCCACCCGGAGCGGCGACGCATAAAGGGCAGATCAACCGCCAAAGTGCAACCGCACAAAGGTGTAGACGTCGTCACCATCCGCGAACGTGTCCACCCAGGTGTCCAGGCGCGTCGCAGCAAAATCCATGGCCACTTGAGTCATTGTGGGATGGGTCAAATCGCCATCGGTCACCAACTTCGACACGAACCGCGCCTGTTTGGCGGCCGTCAGCGCCGTGTGAATCCCGGACACGGTGCCATCGGCAAGGGTCCTGACCATGATCGCGCTGACTTGGCAGCAGAGCCGCGAACCCTTGACGCCCCAAGGGTCTTGAGACGAATGGATGGCGGCTATCTCCCGATGGGCACGGGCGACGTTCCGGGCAAAGACCGCGAGCAGGAGGGCCCCAGCCAGGTATTTTCCGGTCCGGCCGCAGATTTCATAGGCGGATTTCCATCGAGGGTCGGCGACGATCCCCCGGTAGTTTCCGCTGACATTACGGAGCGGCATATGACGAAGCCAGGAATACTTGTGAAACGCTCTCCCGGCCGCAAGATATTCAACCGCGGCCACCGCGTGATCCGCGATTTCCATGATGTCTGTCACACGTTCTAGCACTGCCACGCCTCCTTCTCTAAAACTATAATAGTGATGGACCGCCTGCCGTCCTCAACGATACGGGCATTGCGGCATTTTCTTGCGCAGAGGCCGCCGCGCCCCCACGGCTGGTAGGTGGGCCGCCCCGGGTCGGAACTTTAACTTGTTCTCACTGCCCAACTACGCAATGGGCTACCGAAAAATTTCAACTTTCCTGAGTTTTTTTCGAGTGATTTCCTGTCGCGGATTTGGATTGGACAAAGCGGTTTTTGCGTCATGTCCGCTCCGCTCAACGGGGTGCGCCTCTTGCTCCCTCACCGCTTCTTCGTCGGCTGGATCGGCTGGGTCCACCGTTTTCTGGCGCTCATCTTGGAGCAGTCCTGCGCACCGCGGGGGTCGCGTCTGAATCTCGGAAAACGGTGCTCTCGGCGTGGGGAAGTCTTCCTCGGGTTTACCTGCCCTCCCTTGAGCCGCTAGAACCCCCGCTCCCGCCCCCCTCCGCACACAGAATTGTAGCCTCCCCGCTGCAATGACTTATACTAATTCGGGTAGCCGCAGCGGAAAGGAACTCGTTCGTGTACGCCAATGAGCGCAGGATCATTCGAGAACGAATCGCGCGCCTGATTGTGAGGAGACAGGCCCAAGGCCCGCCTCAACCGGTAGTTCCGGGCTGGGCGGTCATCATTGGCATCGATAACTACGCCAAGTTTCCGCGCCTGGATTGTTGTGTTGCGGACGCGATCGCTATGTATGTCCTCCTGACTGAAGCGCGTTTGGGCGGATTCAACCCCGCCCAAACGCGCCTTCTGTTGGATCCGAAGCTGGACGACCAACGCCTGGGCGAAATGTTCCCGGGCGTTGTGGAAAGCCTCAGTTCCAGATATAAGTTCGTTGCAAGGGAGGGAATTCTCCAGGAGATCCTGAACCACAGACGGCCTGCAACCATCGGTTCGATCTTCAGGGAAGTGAAGCGGGCTGCAGGCGTCTGCCTCAAGGACGGCCAGTTGCTGGTGCACTTCTCGGGTCATGGCTGGGTCTCGGACGGGATTGCCTACCTGTTGCCGCCCGACGCACAGTACGATACGCACGAACAGACTTCTATTTCGTTAAAGTCTCTGGTCGGCATGATGCGGGCTTCCCCGGCGGCGCAGAGGATTCTGATCGCCGATGCCTGTTACACCAGTGCGGAAAGGCTCGCGGAACGGGACCTGCCACATCATGTTGCCATCCTGGCTTCGTCCATGCATCTGGCTTACGAGGACAACGGGCACGGATTGCTAACTGGAAACCTGCTAGACGCCCTCGCTCTGAAAGCCCCCATGGCTAACCCGGCGTATCTCACACTCAAGGACGCCTACGACTACGTGTTTCCGAGGGTGACCCAATGGGTTGCCCGGAATGTGCCCGACGACCCCTTTCAAACGCCCATCCTTCGCGCGCAGGATGCCTCGCAAATCGTCCTCAGCGGCGACAGGTCGCAGGCCCCGCTGGTTAGCCCAAGCATCGCTCCACCGGTTCGCCCGCGGCGGACCCGTCGCGTCTTGCTCCTCAGCGGGTTGACCGTCTGCGTCGCCATCGCGGTGGTCTGGCTCGCGTTCATTTCTTCTTCCTTCAATCGAGGCAAGGACATCTACATTGCCCCGCTGCCTCTCAAGATGTTGGGCGACTCCCAATCGCTACGCCACCTCGCCCTTGGTATCAACGAGTTCTTGTATGCCAGCCTGTTCGAGTGGGACAACGTGCACATGCCTTCCGAACTGAGTCTGGAGCGCGCCGCCAACCTACCGCTGCCCAAGGCGGCCGGCGATCTCGGTGTATCGCTGGTGCTGCGAGGGACGTTTCAAGCCGAAGGAGACCGCATTAGGCTTACTTTCAACCTGGAGGATGTGCCCGGGAAGAAGACCATCTGGAGCCGGCAGTTCGAGGGCTCGCAGAAGGCCCTCTTCCGGCTTGAGGATGAGGTATCCAATGCCCTCATCGAGAAGTTGCGGCCGGCTGGCCATCGAACGGAAACTCGAGCCCATCGCGCCAAGAGTGTCGAGGCCAACGATCTCTACCTCAAGGGAAAGCAGGCGTTGCGTGGCCAGCAGACCGAGGCCCAAGTCCTCGAGGCAATTGGCTACTATCGCGATGCCCTGAAACTCGACTCGGATTTTGCCCTCGCCCGCGCCCGGCTGGCCGACGCATGCCTGGTCATGCACTGGCAATATCAGAAGAACGACCGTAGTTGGTTGGACGAAGCACATCTGGCTGCCCAGCAAGCCGTTCAAAGCGCCGAGGATCTCCCGGAAGCGCATTTCGCCATGGCCAATGTCGATACTGAACTCGGTCAGTCCGAAGCCGCATTCAAGGAATGGCAGCGGGCACTGCAGCTCGCGCCGAATTCGGATGAGGGCTACCGGGGTTTCGGCAGAGCCTGCCAGGCCAATTTCCAAAAGGAGGAAGCGATCCAGGCTTTCCAGAAGGCCGTCGAGATCAATCCCTACTATTGGAACAATCACTTTCAGCTTGCTGGGGCGTACTCCCGCTTTGGAGAATACGAGAACGCTCTTTGCTCTTATACCGAGGTTGCCGATCGTGTACCCGAGCGCTGGGAAGGTTATGCCGGCCAAGCCAAGGCTTACCTGGAGCTGGGTGAATTCGAAAAGTCCATCGTGAAGGCGCAGAAGGCTCTGTCAGTTCAACGCAGGCCTGAAGTGTTGTCTAACTTGGGGACGGCGTACTTCTATCTCGTGGATTACCCGGGAGCCCGAAAGGCGTGGGAGGATGCCGTCGCAATCGGCCGCAAGGACCAGTTGCCTTTGGGTAACTTGGCCGACGCCTATCGCGCCCTACAACAGCCGCAAGCTGCCGCAGCTTTATACGCAAAGGCGAAGCAGTCGACCTACGAGGTTCTGCAACAGAACCCGCGTTCTGCGGAAGCGCTCGCAAGCCTTGCGCTATACCTCGCCAAGACCAACAGCGTGCAACTGGGTGTGGCCAAGATGGATGAGGCTTTAGCCTTGGAACCTGGAAAGCCCGACTTGCTGTACAGTCAGGCCGTCGTGCTTGCCATTGCGCAACAGGACGCGCGGGCGCTGGCGGCTTTGCGCAAGGCCTTTGAGTTGGGCCTTCCTGTCAGGCGATCCAAAACCGAACCCGATTTCCAGGCCTTGCGTGCCAAGCCGGAATTCGTCACGCTGGTGAATCAGTTCGACAAACCACGCAAGCCGCTGGCTTGCGAAAAGTGACGCCACCTCGCCCCGCCAGCGAGGCCGAGACCAACCAGACCGCCTAACAGAAGCAGCCAGGTTCCGGGCTCTGGACTTGCTTCGGAAGGTGGCGGGGCACCGTTGGCCGACACGGCGAACCTGGTTCCCGGGTCCCAACCAACTACCGCAAGACTGAATGCCTCCGCATCTCCGATGCCGGGCGTGCCGGAGAAACTGAGGATACTTGGCGTGCTGCTGTCGCCTTGTTGCGTCGGGACACAAGCGGAATAAAAGACGCTGATGGGAGCACACGCCGTCAGAGAGTGTCCGGGCGTCACGGTGATCGTCAGTGTTTCCCAGGCCTGTCCGCTGACATTGACAAAATCACAAACAGAATCGCTTATGCCCGCGATCACACAAGGACTCAGCCCAGGGCTGGTGCCTGTCGCCGATGTGAAGGAAAACGTCAGGCCGCCAATATGGCTCGCGGGGGGACCACCGCCGCCCGGTTCCGAGGGCAACAAGTCCGCCACTTGCGGGTCGCCGGGCGGCGCGATGATCACACCGCCCCAGGCCGGTAGAGCCCACAACATCGTTAGCGAAAGCAGCGTACAGACACCGTTCCTCATACTGGTACAACCTCCCGACCCGACTCGGATGTGACTGAACTACCTGTCAACACCATAACTGGCCCCTGGGCCCCGGACATGCCCGGCGCCAGATAGTATACACCAACTTGCAGGAATGTCGCCTGCTGAAATTCTCCACGCTGAAATTCTCCACTGAAATTCTCTACCATTGCTATGTCAGAGCCGCCGAGGGTCGGTGGAGTGCCCTCGCTTCCAAAGAGCATTCCCGCTCCGCCGCTCTAAGCGCCAAAATCGGTACTAAAGTACCAGAAGTAATCTGCTGGGCGATTCGTTTAAGGGTGATAGAATTGCGGTTCGACTGGCGCAACGGTCGGCAGGACGCGACCGCGTCGGAAGCAGGAGGACTCGATGCCCGGCAGTCGCCTCGCCATTACTTCGCTACTGCTCTTCGTCGCTCTTTCCCCGCTGAGCGCCCGCTGGCGCCAGTTGCGACCGGCTGCTGGCGGCACGGTCAGCGCCGTAGCCGTGGGCGTAGGCGGTGTCATCTACATTTCCTCCAACGCCGGCCTCCTCAAATCCGCGGACCTAGGCCAAACGTGGACCTCGGTGGGCGGGAACTTGGCTCTTACCGGCTATGGCGCCATCGCTACTGATCCCGCCACTCCCGGCGTTGTCTATGCGGGCACCAACGACGGTCTATTCCGCTCCAACGATAGCGGCTTCTCATGGACCCGCTTGAACTTAGCGCCGGCGGCGGCCATCTCCTTCATAGCCGTCGCCCCCAGCAATCCCCAGAGCGTCTACGTCGCCACTTGGGGCGACTATCTCTATCGCTCGCTCGATGGAGGCGTCACCTGGTCCCACTCGGTCCAGGGTCTGGGCGGCGTTCTCAATGCCGGTTTCATGACTTGTCTGGCAGTTGATCCTGTCAACGCCAACCGCGTTTATACCGGGACTTGGAGGAGCGCCCTCTTTCGCAGTGACGATGGGGCCTCCACCTGGAGCCAGACCAACGGTGGGGTTTGGGCCAATGGGCAGATAGTTGTGGCACCTTCCGATGGAACCACTCTTTACATGACTCACGACGAACTCAACTTCGGGCGCGGCACCATCATGAAGAGCACGGATTCGGGAAGTACCTGGAACGCCGTCGGTCGTCCCACCGGCAATCCGGGCGGCGTCAGCAATCTTGCGATCGACCCGACGCATCCAAACATCGTCTATGCCACCACCAACCTAGGCTTGGCCAAATCCACGGATGGAGGCCAAACCTGGAACATGGTCCTCACATTGGGGTCGCTGCCCCTGCGCTACATGATTGGATTGGCAATCAATCCCGCCAATGCTGCTCAAGTCTTCGCCGGCTCCAACTACTTTGGCTTTTATCGCTCGCTCGACTCGGGCGGCACGTGGTTTCCGTTCAACAACGGGATCTCGGGCGCTACCATCACCGGTATCGAGTTCTGCCGGGATAGCCCCTCGAACGTCTTCGCCGGTGTGCAGACGGAGGGATATTTTAGATCGGCTGACGCTGGGGTCACTTGGAGTTCCATCGGGGCCGGACAGGGCTTTCAGAATCACGTCATAGGCGGCATCGCCGTTCATCCACATGACCCCACCACGGTTATCGTCGGCACCACTGCGGGACTGGACACGAACTCGTCTAATATTTGGCGCAGTTCCGACGGTGGTTCCACCTTCTCTACGGTGGCAAATCAATATGCCCCGGCCTCTTTCCGGTTCAATCCGCAGAACCCGAATCTTGTGAACACCTCAATTGCGGACTGGCAGGGCGGGTATCTTTATTCCACTAATACCGGAGCAAGCTGGTTCGTTCCAGCGTCCGTCTATATTTACCCGGGCGACTACGTTTACCACCCCACTTTCTCGAATGTGGTCTTCAGCGTTGGCAATCAATACACCGGAGCGCCCCTTACCAGCTTGTATATTCTATGGTCGAATGACAGCGGCAATGCTCCCTGGAGCCAAAGCTCGTATTTGGGCCAGGGCCATTTCGACACGCTTGCTCTCGATGCCAACGCACCTGCGGTTCTTTACGTTGCGGGCCGGGTCGGCACCGAGGCTACTCAAGGCATCTACAAGTTCGCCGTCACCTACGCCGGGAACAATGTGACATCGGTTAGTCGCATACCTGGAACTTTCAACAGCGGCTTGGCCAATACCACCATCAACCGCCTCTACTACGAACCCGTCAACGGCTATCTTTACGCCAGCACTCCCACCGGTATCTTCCGCTCCAAAGACCAGGCGGCCACCTGGTCTTCGATTTCCGACGGCCTGCCATTCCTGTCCACGGGCGCCATTGCCAGCAGTCCTGATGGCAAGCGTATTCTGGTTGGGACCGGCGGCGGCATCTGGGAGTTCACCGATACACCCCCTCAGACCCCCACTGCCGCGGTATCGCCAACCTCCATGGACTTCTCTCTGATTGGCGTCGGCACTCCCCTCCCGGCGACCCTGTCGAATACTGGCGACGGCGCGATGACAGTTACTTCCGTTGCCAGCACCTCCACCGACTTCACTGTCACGAGCGGCTGTCCGACAACTTTGAACCCGGGAGCCCAGTGCACCATTCTAGTGACGTTCACGCCCGAGATCGGAAGAGCACACGTCTGAACTCCAGTCACTGACCAATCTCGT
>ODAK010003755.1_pt1 | contig 15694 bp, 14 predicted proteins | sample 1539591 | NCBI WGS metagenome assembly ODAK01 (sample SAMEA3539303, study PRJEB22396) | soil metagenome | biome: tundra; feature: field; material: soil | place: USA | collected 2010-05 | depth 0.15 m | reverse complement strand
GCGACTTCACCTCGGCGTCCTTGACCTTCTTGCGGCGCAGGCCGAAGGCGACGTTCTCTTCGATCGTCAGGTGCGGGAAGAGGGCGTAGCTCTGGAAGACCGTGTTGACGTTGCGCTTGTATGACGGCAGCCAGGTGACGTCCTGTCCCTGCAGCTCGATCAGGCCGCTGGTCGGTTGCTCGAACCCGCCGATCATCCGGAGCGTGGTGGTCTTGCCGCAGCCCGAGGGTCCGAGCAGCGAGAAGAACTCGCCGTCCTTGACGTCGAGGCTGATGTGATCGACGGCATTGCTGTCGCCGAAGCGCTTGACGACGTCGACGAGTCGGACATCGATTTCGGACACGGGCTCTACGAACTCCTGCGGATGGGGTTCGACCATTCCCCGGGGGGAGGCGAGCGCACATCGACGGCGCCTCCTCGCAGCTCGCGAACGCCTTCGATGGCGGCAGGATAGGGCCGCGCCGAAACGGGTGTCAAGGATGCAGTGGGGTTGCGTTCTTCGCACCGGGGAGGAGGCTTAGCCACGAGAATCGTCGCCAACTCCCAAATGTGCCATGCGGATCGGCGTGGGCGGCCGGCTGGGATTTGGCGGGCCGGCCGGCTGGCAGCGGCGGGGCCGGCGGCAGGTTGCCCCTGCCCGCGCTAGGATTGCGACACAAATCCCGTCAGAACCAGCAGGGTCAGCCGCGCCCGAGGGAATCCCGCCATGACTGTACTAACCGAGGACGCGATTCACGCCGCGCTCCGCACCGTCCAGGAACCCGAGCTCGGGCGGGATATCGAAACCCTCAACATGGTCAAGGACGTGGCCGTCGAGGGCAGCCGGGTCGCCCTGACGATCGAGCTGACCACGCCGGCCTGCCCGCTCAAGGACGAGATCGAGGGCAACGCCCGGGCGGCACTTCGGGCGATAGGCGCCGAAACGATCGAGATCACCTGGGGGGCGATGGTGCGCCGGGCATCTCCGGCCCAGGCTCAGCAGCTCCTGCCCGGGGTCAAGAACATCATTGCGGTGGTGTCCGGCAAGGGCGGCGTGGGCAAGAGCACCGTGAGCGTCAACCTGGCCGTCGCCCTGGCCCAGGCGGGCGCGTCGGTCGGCCTCCTCGATGCCGACATCACCGGTCCCAACATCCCGCTGATGATGGGCATCGAGGGCCAGCCGAAGGCCAGCCCGACCAATAAGATCACCCCGCTCGAGCGCCACGGCGTCAAGGTGATCTCGATCCAGTTCTTCGTGCCCGAGGGCCAGCCGGTCGTATGGCGCGGCCCGCTCATCGGCGGGGCGATCCAGCAATTCCTGCGCGACGTGGACTGGGGCGATCTCGACTATCTCGTGGTCGACCTCCCGCCGGGCACCTCGGACGCCCAGCTGACTCTCGCCCAGGCGGTGCCGATCTCGGGCGCCGTCCTGGTGACGACGCCCCAGGAAGTTGCCCTGCTCGACGTGACGAAGGCCCTGGCGATGCTCCGCCGGATGAACGTCCCGGTCACCGGGATCCTCGAGAACATGGGCGGTTTCGTGTGCGGCCATTGCGGCGAGGTGACTGAGATCTTCGGTCGGGGTGGTGGCGAGCGATTCGCCAGGGAGCACGGAATCGACTATCTCGGCTCGATTCCGCTGGACGTGACCGTCAGGCAGGGTGCCGACGTGGGGATCCCGGCCGTGGCCCAGCGCGAACCGGGCCCCGCCGCGCGGGCCCTGGTCGACTTCGCCCGGCAGGTCGCGGCGCGAATGAGCGTCGCCGCCGCCCGTAACGAAGCGCCGGTCCTGTCGATCTCCTGAGCCCTCGGCGGGGTCAGGTGTCACCAGTGCGCGAGCTGTAACATCGAGCGGACATGCTCGCGCCTCGGCCCACGACCCAGGTCCTGGCTTCGCTGCGCCTGTTCGAGGGGATCGAGCCCGGCGACCTGACGGAGATGGCGGTCTCGATGCGCACCCGCCGCCACCGGGCCGGCGAGGTGATCTTCGACCAGGGTGATCCCGGTGAGGCGCTTCACCTGATCGTGGACGGCGCGGTCAAGCTGGTCCTGCCGTCGCTGAGCGGCGACGAAGCGATCCTGGCCACGCTGCGCAAGCAGGCGTTCTTCGGCGAGCTCGCCCTGCTCGATGGCGGACCCCAATCGATGACGGCCGTGGCCCTCGAGCCGACCGATGTGATCATCGTCCCGGGTTCCACGTTCAGGGCCCTGATCGCACAGTACGCCTGTGCGCGCGAGGTGCTCCTGGCAGCCCTGACCGGCGGGCTGCGCCTGCTGGTCGGACGGGTCGAGGCGCTCCACTTCCTGGACGTGCCCGGCCGGGTGGCCAATCTTCTGGTCAGCCTCGCGAACGAGCATGGCCGCGTCCTGAGCCCGGCCGGAGACGTCCCCGAGGGTGCCGTCCGAATCGACGGCCGGCTGACCCAGGGCGATCTGGCGGCGATGGTCAATTCGTCGCGCCAGAGCGTGAATCAGGCGCTTGCCGAGCTCGGCGGGCAGGGAATCGTCCGGTTCGAACGAGACGGGATCGTCATTCTCGCCCCGGATCGTCTCGCCAGCCGGGCGCGCGCCTAGGAAGTCAGCCGGCCGGGCCAGCGCGCTCGATCGCGCGCAGGCGCCGGAGGAGGGTTGCCGCGGCGAGCAAGGCCGCCCGCGACCGACCCTGGGCACCGCCCAGGAAGCCGACATGGCGTTCGCGCTGGACCCCGGCCGGGGTCGCAACCGCGATCTCGATGGCCGTGTCGTCGCCAAGTGGGCGCACGGTGAGGGCCAGGCCAATCTCGGTCCCCGACAGCGCCGCGATGGCCCGCGCCTCGGCCTCGACGGCGAAGTCGGCCCCCGGTGGCGTGGTCCTGCCCTGCGTCCCGGGTCCGGCTGGCCGGCCGGCGTTCGAGAGTGACTCGGCGCGGCGCAACTGGGGCAGCCCGCCGAGGAGGCTGCCGAGGACGCCGTCCGTGCCCGCCTCACGGATCGCCAGGGACCAGCCCAGTCGGTCGAGCTCGGTTCCGATCGCCTCGGGCCAGGTCGTGCTGCCGCGGGCCCAGACGTGGGCGCCCAGGCGGGCGAGGACGAGCGCCTCGGTCTCGTCGAGGAGCTCCTCGGCCGTGGGGCCCCTCCGGCCTGCAGCGCCCGGGGTCCTGGGCGGCCGCCCGACCGCCGAGATCCGGACGTCCACGGCGTCGGCCCGGGCATACGTCGTCACCTCCGGGTTGGTCCGGCGCAGGAGCTCCTCACCGAGCACGTCGGCGACCTGCGATTCGCCGATCCCGGACAGGCGCAACGTCCGGCTGAGCAGGTCTCGCCCCAGGACGCGCTCGCGCAGGCGGGGCAGGACCTGCTCAGCCCACATCAGGCGCATCTCGCGCGGCGGCCCGGGCAGGAGGACCGCGACCCGGCCGTCCGGTCGGTCGATCCACCAGCCCGGCGCGGTGCCGTTCGGATTCGGCAAGGACGTCGCGCTCGGGATGAGCCAGGCCTGCTTGCGATTGATCTCCGGAAGCGGGAGGCTGCGCCGGCTCCAGAGCTGGCGCAGCCAGGCCTCCAGACCGGGATCCACGACGGGCGTCTCACCCACGACCGCGGCGATCGCCTCGCGGGTCAGGTCGTCCGGGGTGGGCCCGAGTCCACCGGTCGAGACGACGAGGTCCGCCCGACGAAGGGCCGCCCGGAAGGCGCCGGCCACGACCCGCAGTCGATCCGGCAGGACGTTGATCCGGGCGATCGTCAGGCCGGCCTCGGACAGGCTCCGGGCGATCTCGCCGCTGTTCGTATCGCGGGTGTCGCCGACGGTGAGCTCAGCGCCGACGGCCAGGACCTCGGCGGTCCTGAGGCTGCGCCGCGACGAATGGGTCCTGGCCATGGTCTGAGCGTAACCCAGCACCCGGCCGTCCGGTGCGGGTGGGTCGAAGCCGGTGGCGGGGTATCATCAGGGTGCCCAAGCCAGCCACGCCCGGAGGCCGATCCTGGACGATCCCAGCACCAATCGCTCGGTCCCGCCGAACGACCCAAGTCCCGAACCGGGCGCCTCGCGCCCTGCCCCGAAGGGCCTCCGTGAGCAGCTCTCGGCGACCATTGCGGCTGCCGTCCGGATCGGACGCGCCCATGTCGCGCTCGCCCAGGCCGAGTTCGGCCAGATCCTGGCCGAAGGCAAGCGGGTGGGCATCCTGGCCGGCATCGCCTTCGGGCTGCTGCTGTTCGCGGGCCTGCTCATGCCGATCGGCCTGGCCCTGTTCGTGGGCGAGTGGCTGTTCGGCTCGATCGGCTGGGGCGTGCTCCTCGGCACCGAACTGACGATCGGCGGCGCGATCGTGCTCGTCTTCGCCGGCCTGTACGTGCCGATCCCCCGGATCCTCGGGCGCCTGCTCGTGGCCCTGTTCGTGGGCATCATCCTGGCGGTCCTCCTGGCGCTGGATGTGCCCCACCATGCCTTCGTCTCGGCCGGCGCCTCGGTCGTTCCATCGATCGATCCGGGTCCGCGCCCGCTGATCGTGGGACTTGTGCTCGGCGCTCTCGTCGGGGCGATCCTCGGGATCATCGTCGGGCTGGGCCGGCGTCTGGGCGCCGGAGGGACGTTCGGCGCGGCGATCGGCCTGGCGATCCTGGGCCTGGCCGTCGGGGCGATCGTTGCGATCGACTACAGCCCGGCGGTGGCGATCGCTCTCGGGCTGGCGCTGGCCCTGGCACTCTGGCCGACCCTGGTCGCCATCGATACCTATCGCCGGGGGATCGATCTCGAAGCGCTCAAGAACCGGTTCTACCCTCGGCTCACGGTCGAGACGACGAAGGAGACGATCGAGTGGGTACGGAAGCAGAGGCCGCTCGGGCCGAAGTCGTAGCGGCCCGCGAGGCGTTCTCCGGCGAGCTTGCTCGCCTGGAGGCCGCCGGTCGGGCGGCCGTTGATGTCAAGGCCAAGGTCCGGCGCAACCCGGCCCGGGCGGCCGGCCTGGCAGCCGGCGCCGGGTTCCTCGCCCTCGGTGGTCCGCTGAAAGTCGTCCGCGGGGTGGGTCGCGCTCTGCGGGGCAAGACGGAACCGCTGCCGCCGTCCCTCCTGCCCAGGGAAGTCGATGAGGCGCTGCGCTCGCTCGGCGGCGACGGCCAGAAGGTCCGGGGCACCCTCGAGCGCGAGTTCGCCAAGTACCTGGAGCAGCGCAAGCCTGAACAGGATCGGGGCCTGCTGGGCGGGATCGCCGGCGCCGTCACGGCTGGACTTGTCGTGCCGGCCAGTCGAACCTTCGCCCGGCGGCTGGCCGCGCAGCTGGCCAACGTCGACGAGGCAGACTTCCGGCGCGCCCTGGATGGGGTCCGCGGCCGGGCCCCGGGGTCCGCCCAGCCGCACGATCCGCCGGGACCTGGCGGTCCTGATCGGCCTTCTCCCGGCCCCAGGCCAACAGCCGGCCCGAAGGCGCCGACCGTCCGCTAGACTCGCTCGGGGCGAGTGGCGAAATGGCAGACGCGCCGGCCTTAGGAGCCGGTGCCGCGTGAGCGGCGTCAGAGTTCGAGTCTCTGCTCGCCCACCATCCCGGCGTCGGCGGGAGCCGCCGCCTATACTCCGCGACGATGAACGTCACTGCCACGCCTTCCCCAAACTCCACGATCGTGCTTGAGATCGAGCTGCCGCCGGAGCGTCTGGAGCGCTCCATGGACGAGGCAACCCGACGCCTGGCCAGACGCACCAGGATCGCCGGCTTCCGGCCGGGCAAGGCGCCCCGGTTCATGCTCGAGCGGGTACTTGGCCCGTCTGCCGTTCTCGACGAGGCAGTCGAGCTGCTGGTCCAGGCGGCTTACCGCGACGCGCTGGTCGAGCAGGGGATCGTGCCGCTGACCGAGGCCAGCGTCGAGGTGGTCCAGGCCGTCGAGGGCCAGCCGGTCATCTTCAAGGCCACCGTCCAGGTGCCCCCCGAGGTGACCCTCGGCGACTACCGCACCTTCAATTTCGCACCCGAGATCGAGACGATCGACGAGGCCAGGATCGACCAGGTGGTCGGGGAGCTGCGCGATCAGAACGCCACCCTCCGTCCCGTCGAGGACCGGCCCGCCCAGAACGGCGATTTTGCCGTGATCGGTTTCGTCGGCAGCCGCGACGGCCAGCCCTTCGAGGGCGGCTCGTCGGACCGGATGCCGATCGTCCTGGGCGAGGAGCGCCTCATCCCGGGCTTCGAGGCCCATCTCGTCGGCGCACGGGTCGGCGACCACGTCGAATTCGACCTGACCTTTCCCGCCGACTATGGCGAGGCGAGCCTGGCCGGCCAGACGGCGCATTTCGGGGTCGACGTAAAGGAGCTCCGGGAGAAGGACCTGCCGCCGCTCGACGACGAGTTTGCAACGCAGATGGGTGACTTCAAGGACCTCGCCGAGCTGCGCCTGGCAATTCGCGAGCGGCTCGAACGGAGTGCCCTCGATCGAGCCCGGCACTCCTTCAGTGACCGGATCATCCAGTACGCCGTCGCCAACGCCACGCTCGAGGTGCCGCCCATCCTGATCGACCAGGAGGTCGAGGTGATGCACGACGAGTTCCGGGCGACGATCGCCCGGCAGGGGATCGGCGAAGCGGCCTACCTGAAGGCAACCGAGCAGACCGAAGCCGACCTTCACAAGGAGTTCCGACCACGCGCCGAGGATCGGGTCAAGACGCTCCTGGTGCTCTCCCGGATCGCCGAGACGGACGGGGTCACGGTTGACGACGCGGCCGTCGAAGCCGAGGTGGCCACGGCGCGACGGCGGTACCCCGGCGACGCCAAGACGCTGGCCTACTTCGATTCGGAGCGCGGCCGCAACTTCATTCGGAGCACGCTCCGCCGGACGCGCACCGTCGAGGGCCTCGTCGACGCCTGGCTGGCCGCCCATCCCGAGCACCCGGCCCTGCCTCACCTCGAGGACGATGGCAACCCGGGGATCGAGGCCGAAGTGGCCAGCTCGAACGCCGCGATCGGGGCAACCGACCCGGCGACCGTCCTCGACCTGGCCGAGCCGGCCAGCAATCCAGTCTGATCAGCCTCACGCACCAGTCGATTCCAGGAGAACCCGAATGCTCGTACCGATGGTCATCGAATCGTCGAGCCGCGGAGAGCGCGCCTACGACATCTACTCGCGGCTCCTCAAGGAGCGGATCATCTTCCTGGGCGACCAGATCGACGACCACATGGCCAACCTGGTCATCGCCCAGCTCCTGTTCCTCGAGTCGGAGGACCCCGAGCGCGACATCAGCCTGTACATCAATTCACCGGGCGGCGTCGTAACGTCCGGCCTGGCGATCTACGACACCATGCAGTTCCTGCGCGCCCCGGTCAGCACGCTGTGCATCGGGATGGCCGCCAGCATGGCTGCGGTCCTGCTCGCGGCGGGCGCCAAGGGCAAGCGCTACGCCCTGCCCAACAGCCGGATCATGATCCACCAGGGTTCCGGCGGCTTCCGCGGCAACGCTCCCGACGCGATGATCCAGATGCGCGAGTGGGAGCGCCTGGTTGAGGTCAACAACGCGATCCTTGCCCGCCACACCGGCCAGTCGATCGACAAGATCGTCAAGGACACCGATCGGGACCACTTCATGTCGGGTGACGAGGCCCGCGAATATGGCATCATCGATGAGGTGTACACGGCAACCGGGGATTCGCTGATCGCCCAGGCCCACGACGCCGGCGCTGCCGGCGGCGAGATCCCGGCCGCAGACGAGGCTCCGGCGCCGAAGAAGGTCAAGGACTGAACGTGCTCGGACGACGGGCCGGGAGACCCGAGTGACCACGACGACGAGCTCCAAGGGGCCCAAGGTCCCCTATCGCTGCAGCTTCTGCGGCAAGAGCCAGGAACAGGTCCGCAAGCTGATCGCCGGTCAAGGCGTGTATATCTGCGACGAGTGCATCAACCTCTGCCAGGAGATCATCGAAGAGGAGATGCTCGAGGCGCCGAAGGCGCGGCCGCAGGCGGCCAAGCTGCCCAACCCGCGCCAGATCAAGGCGGCTCTCGACCAGTACGTGATCAGCCAGGAGCGCCCCAAGAAGGTCCTCTCGGTTGCGATCTACAACCATTACAAGCGGATCAACGCCGGCCACACGGTGGACGAGGTCGAGCTCCAGAAGTCGAATGTCCTGCTGGTCGGACCCACGGGCTCGGGCAAGACGCTGCTGGCCCAGACGCTCGCGCGAGTCCTGGACGTGCCCTTCTGCATTGCCGACGCGACCAGCCTGACCGAGGCGGGCTACGTCGGCGAGGACGTCGAGAACATCCTGCTGCGCCTGATCCAGGCGGCCGATTTTGATGTCGCCCGGGCCCAGCGCGGGATCATCTACATCGATGAGATCGACAAGATCGCGCGCAAGGCCGACAACCCCTCGATCACCCGCGACGTGTCGGGTGAAGGTGTTCAGCAGGCTCTCCTCAAGATCCTCGAGGGGACCGTCGCCAACGTGCCGCCCCAGGGCGGGCGCAAGCACCCCCACCAGGACTTCATCCAGATCGATACGACGAACGTCCTGTTCGTATGCGGTGGCGCGTTCGACGGCCTGGAGAAGATCGTCGAAGAGCGGATCGGGCGGAAGTCGATCGGCTTTGGCTCGGATGTCCAGATCTCCAGGACCGAGCGCAACCGGGTTCTCGAGCACCTGATGCCCGAGGATCTCCTGAAATTCGGGCTGATCCCCGAGTTCGTCGGCCGCCTGCCGGTCGTCGTGACCCTGTCCGCGCTCACCGCGGCCGACCTCGTGCGGGTTCTGACCGAGCCGAAGAACGCGATTGCCCGCCAGTTCCAGCGCTTCCTGTCGCTGGATAAGGTGGACCTGGCCTTCACCGATGGCGCGCTGCGGGCCGCGGCCGAGGTCGCCCTGGATCGCAAGACCGGGGCGCGTGCGCTTCGCTCGATCGTCGAGGAGGCGTTGCTCGAGGTGATGTACGACATCCCGGAGCGGACGGACATCCGGAAATGCATCATCACCGAGGAGACGATCCGGGCAGGCCGTCTGCCGCTGCTCCTCACGAAGGTGGACCTCGACAAGGGCGTCGACGAGACGAACTACGAGGAATGGCTCGCCGAGCGGGGCGAAAGCGCCTGAATCCGGTCGGCGACATGCTCGGCGCAGCGTCCGACTCCGGGCGTCCCCGGACGATCGCCATCGTGGGTGGTGGATTCTCCGGGGCGATGGTCGCCGTCCACCTCCTCCGGAATGCGCCGGTCCCGATCGAGATCAGCTTGATCGAACGGCGCCCGGTCCTGGGCCAGGGCCTGGCCTCCTCGACCACGCTGGGGACCCATGTGCTCAACGTGCCGGCTAGCGGTGAAGCCTTCCTCGATGGCCTGCTGCGGGCCGGCATCGCCCAGGCGGACCCGTTCGGGCTGGGCCTGCGGACGGCCGGCGACGGGGCCCTGATCGCGTCCGATGGGACGGTCTCGACCAGGATCTTCACCCTGGGTTCAGCCCGCCGGGGTGACCTGTGGGAATCGACGGCAGTCCCCGAGCTGCGTGTCCAGGCGGCGCGGCTGGCCGAGCGGCTGATCGCGCCGGACGGGACCGGCCCGGACCTGGAGCAACCGGCATGACCGAAGCGCAGCTGGGCCCGGGTTTGCCCCGGGTCTACGACCCGGCCGTTGTCGAGAACGGGATCTACGAGCGCTGGCTGGCTGCTGACGTGTTCGCGCCGGACGGGGTGGGCAGCCGCGCCCGGCCCGGCGCCCAACCATTCGTCATCATCCAGCCGCCTCCGAACGTCACCGGGGCGCTCCACCTCGGCCATGCCTTCACGGCCGACCTCGAGGACGTGATGGTCCGGCACGCCCGGATGAACGGCCGGCCGACGCTCTGGCTGCCCGGCCTGGATCATGCTTCGATCGCCGCCCAGGTCGTCCTCGACCGGATCCTCGACAGGGAAGGCGAGTCGCGGGCTTCGCTCGGCCGGGAGCGCTACCTCGAGCGGATGTGGACGTTCGTGGCCGAGACACGCGAGACGATCGTCCGGCAGAGCCGCCGGTTCGGCTCGTCGCTCGACTGGGGCCGCCTCCGCTTCACGGTGGACGAGACCAGCTCGAAGGCCGTTCGGACCGCGTTCGCCCAGCTCTATCGGGAGGGCCTGGCGTATCGGACCGAGGCCCTGGCGAACTGGTGCGCCGGCTGCCAGACGACGGTCAGCGATCTCGAGGTCGTGCCGACGCCCGAGCTGGGGACCCTCTGGACGATCCGCTACCACGTCGTGGATCCCGATGGCACGGTCCGGCCGGATCGCTGGATCGAGATCGCCACGACTCGCCCGGAGACCCTCCTCGGCGACGTCGCCGTCGCCGTGCATCCCGACGATCCGCGTCATCGTGACCTGGTCGGGACGAGCGTCCTCGTACCGTTCGTCGAGCGGGTCGTGCCGGTGATCAGCGACCCGGTCGTCCGGCCCGACTTCGGGACCGGTGCCGTGAAGATCACGCCGGCCCACGATTCTGACGACTATGCGACCGGTCGCCGGCACGGCCTGGCGATGATCAACGTCTTCGACGACGCCGGCCGGATCAACGAGAACGGCGATGGCTACGCCGGGCTGGACCTGGTCGAGGCGCGCCGGCGGATCCTGTCCGACCTCGAGGCCCGCGCTGATCTCGTCGGAGCCGCTGCCCACGAGATGGTGATCGGGCGCTGCCAGCGCAGCAACGACGTGATCGAGCCGCGCCTCAAGACCCAGTGGTTCATCCGGACAACGCCCCTGGCCCAGCGGGCCCTCGAAGCCACGAGGAGCGGGCAGACCCGGATCGTGCCCGAGCGCTTCGAGAAGGTCTGGGAGCACTGGCTCACCGAGATTCGTGACTGGAACGTCAGCCGCCAGCTCTGGTGGGGCCACCGGATCCCCGCCTGGTACTGTCCCGACGGCCACATCACCGTCACGGCTGATCCGGCCGGGCCGGATGGCTGCGAGACCTGCCACCGGCCGGCCGCCGAGCTGCACCAGGACGACGACATCTTCGACACGTGGTTCTCGTCCGGACTGTGGCCGTTCTCGACCCTCGGCTGGCCGGACGACAGCGCCGACCTGCGTCTTTACTATCCGGGTTCGGTCCTCGAGACCGGCTACGACATCATCTTCTTCTGGGTCGCCCGGATGATGATGCTCGGGATCCACTTCACCGATCGGCCGCCCTTCCATACCATCTATCTGCACGGCATGGTTCGCGATGCGATCGGCAAGAAGATGTCGAAGACGACCGGCAACGTGGTCGATCCGCTCGAGGCGATCGACGTGATCGGGGCCGACGCGCTGCGTTTCGCCCTGATCAACGGGACCTCGCCGGGCAACGACCAGAAGTTCGCCCAGGAGCGGCTCGAGGCGGCCCGCAACTTCGCCAACAAGCTCTGGAATGCCGCCCGCTTCGTGCTTGGCGCCCGGCCCCCGTCGATCGCCGCAGCCGCCGCCCGGCAGACGCCCGATGCGACCCAGCTCGGGCCGGCCGAGCGCTGGATCCGCAGCCGGACCGCGGCTACGGCCGCCGCGGTCGATCGGACGATCGCCGACTACGCGTTCGGCGAGGCGACGCGGGTCCTGTACGACGCGGTCTGGAGCGAACTGTGCGACTGGGGCCTGGAGCTGGCCAAGGTCCGCCTGGCCGATGCCTCGCTTTCACCCGCCCAACGAGAGGCGACCTGGTGGACGCTGGTTGAGGCAATCGACGTGAACCTGCGCCTGCTCCATCCGTTCATGCCCTTCCTGACCGAGGCAATCTGGACGGCGACCCCCCACGGGCCGGATGACCCCGAGCTGCTGATCGTCGCCGACTGGCCGGGTCCCGAGGTCGCCGGGCGGCGTGACGAGGCCGCGGAGGCCGAGGTCGATGTGGTGATCGAGCTCGTCCGCGGCATTCGCAACGCCCGGTCGGAGGCGCGCCTCGAACCGGCCGCCTGGCTGCCGGTCGACCTGGTCGCCGACCCCGTAGTGGCCCTCGCCCTCGAAGCGCTCCGACCGGCGGTCGAGCGCCTTGCCCGGGCCCGTCCACTGACGATCCACCCGAGCCGGGCTGCCTTCCTGGGCGCGACCCGGACCGGCGGCCTGTCGGTCATCGGCAACGGACTTGAGGCAGTGGTGGGCCGTGCCGGGGGAGGCGGCGGAGCTGGCACGGCCGACGCCGCAGTGCTCGATCGGGAGCGCCTCCAGCGGGAGCTTGGCACGGCCCGGGCGTTGCTCGAGGCAGCCCGGGCCCGCCTGGCCAACTCGGCATTCACTAGCAAGGCGCCGCCGAGCGTGGTCGAGGGCGCCCGTACCCGGGAGTCCGAACTGGCCGACCAGGTCCTCCGTCTCGAGGAGCGCCTGGCCGTCTGAGCCACGCGGACAAGCCGGGCGCTACCGCGGTCGCGCTGTCCCCGCGCGAGGCCCGCGCTATCATCGACCCGAGGCCACACCACGGGGAGTTGTTCGTGTCACCTGAATTCCTGAGACGCAAGGGCTCGGGCGCCAAGCCCGCCGCGAGCGAAGCCGCCGCGTCAGCCGCGCTGCCCGAGGAGATCACGGCCCAGGAGTACCAGCTCAAGCTGTACTACGCCGGCAAGAGCAGCGCCGGGGTCCGCTTCAAGGCAGGCCCTCGGACCCTCGCTGAGATCCCGACGATGCTGGCAGGAATCGCCAGGAGCGATGTCGAGGTGGTCGAGCCGCTGCCGATCGAGTTCAGCCAGGCGACGCCCTCGATCGTCCATCCCTCAGAAGCGATGCAGTGGCTCAATGCCCACCATGCCAGCTCGCCGATCACCCGGCATGCCCTCGTCGTGCTCGAGTCGATCGACGCGATCGACCTGGCCTTCGACACCTTCGCCTGCGGCCTGCTCGAGGGCGAGACGGATACCTCCGGCTATCCCGAGTACAGCGCGATCGTGGGCGGCGTCGCTTCGCACTGGGACGAGTCGAACGGCGACCTCGTCCTGCGGGCGGTCGTCGGGTGGGGCGGCCGGGGCGTTCGCGGCGACACCGATCGGACCGGCACGCGGATCCTTGGTGGCCTGCTCACCAACATCCTGGCGAACCAGTTCTCGATGGGCCTGACCGCCCTCGAGCGGCCCGTGCCGGCGGCCGGCCGGGGCGGCCTGGTCTGCGCCCATTGCGGCTTCGCCTCCGCCCACGAGCGCGCCTTCTACTGCCCCAAATGCGGCATGCGGCTCCTGCGCGGATAATCGCCGACCTGATGTCCACGTACGACTACATCTGCTCGAATTGCGGCAGGACGACCGAGGTCGTCCATTCCATCAACAGCAGCGGGCCGAGCGCCTGCCCGGCCTGTGGAGCCCAGGGAACCCTGACCAAGGCATTCAACCCGCCGACGATCCATTTCAAGGGTTCCGGTTGGGCCAAGAAGGATCGCCGCCCGGGCCGACCGAAGCCGGCCAAGTCGACCGAGTCGACCGAGTCCAGCCCAGCCAGCGGCACGGGCCAGGAGGGCGCCAGGTCCTCCGATTCAGGTGGCGGATCCGGCGACGGCAGCGACAGCGGCAGCGCAGCCGAGGCCAAGGCGGGTCCGGTTCCCGAGAAGGCCGCCACCCCCGCCGCGGCGCCTGCCTCGGGGGCGGACTGATCGTGGCTGCGCCTTCCGACTGGATCACGCTGGCCGAAGCCGCCCGGATCCTGGCCGCCGCGAACGTCCAATTTCGGCCGGAGACGATCGGACGCTGGGCAAGGACGGGACGCCTGCAGAGCATCAAGCTGGGTGGGCGCCGCTTCGTGCGCCGCGGCCAGGTCAGGGCATTGGTCGCGGCACCTCGTCACGTCCGCGCCGGAGACCTCCAGCCGGGGCTCTTCGAGGAGCTCTAGGATCAGCTTCCTCGCACCTCCGGCGCCCGAGGCGCCCGAGCGGCCCAAGCGGTTCCGCCGGTTGAGGCCGGCCTGGAACCGTTTCCTGGACCGGCGCATCCCGCGCCGGACGAGGGCGGTGGGGGCTGCCTACGGACGGATCGGCGGGGGGATCCTGGCCGACGGACTCGCGTACAACGCGCTCTTCGCGCTGCTGCCCGCCCTGCTCCTCGTTATCGGCGTGGTTGGTTTCATCGTCCACGATCCGGCTCGCCAGGCGCAGATCGTGGACGCGATTGCGGCCAACCTGCCGCCGCTGCACGACCTCCTCGGCCGGACGCTCGAGGCGATGGCCGCCGGCGCGACAGGCGTCTCGATCGTCGGCCTGGTCACCCTGACCTGGGGCGCCGGTCGTTTTGCCCGGGCCCTCGACACGAGCTTCGGCCGGGTCTTCAACCGGACCCCGAAACGGAGCATCGTCCGCCGGTCGCTATTGGGGGTAGCCTCGGTCCTGGTCCTGATCGGGGCCGTCGTCGTGGCCCTGGGATTGGCCTCGATCGCTTCGGCCGTTACCGCCGGCCTGGGCGATCCGACGGCCGAGGTCGATCTCGGCCGGATCGGCCTGCTCAATCCCGTGGCCACCGCCCTGACCACGACGGTCGGCGTCACGGCCGTCTACCGGTTCATCCCGGCCCACCATCCGCGCTGGCGGGCGATCCGGCTGCCCGCCTTCGTCGTCGGCGTGGCGACGGCGCTGTTCACCCAGCTCTTTGCCTTCGTGGCGCCCAGGCTGATCGGGATCGCGGTCCTGTACGGAGCGATCGCCGCCGTCTTCGCCGTGCTCGCCTGGCTGTCGATCGTGGCGCAGCTGCTCCTGGTCGGGCTCGTCTGGGTCCGTTTTCGCGAGGAAGGCTGGCCGGAGCCGGAGCCCAGCGGGGAAGCCTGATCAGCTTTGGTGCGCTCCACAGCGGCGGCAGAAGCGAGCCGTCGCCGAGAGCGACAAGCCGCAGCTGATGCACGACTGGACCCCAGCCTGGACGGCCGGCTGTCCGGCCGCTCCAGACACCTCCTGGGCCGAGGCAGTCCACAGGGCGGCTTCCCGGGCCACGCGGCCCGCGTCACCCGACGCCCAGAACGGCGGAGAGCTCAGATCGACGCCGGGCTGGAGCGGTGCGGGCCATTGGGGTGCCTGGGCCGGAGCGGCCGGGATCGGCGGCGTCGGGGCAAGCGTCGCGGCGCGGGTAGAGGGAGCCATCCGGGTGGGCCAGGCCGGCCTCTCGGTGCGGGCGGTGGTGGCCACGAGCGGTTCGGGCTCCGGCACCACGGGCTCGGCCGGCAATTCCGTCGGCGAGGCCGGCTCGGGTTCGGGCCGGGCCACGATCAGGCCCTCGGGCTGGGCCTCGGGACCGGGCACCTGGGGCTGCGCCTCGGAACCGCGCTCCTGGGGCGCCTCAGCCACCTCCGCCGCGGGCTCGGGTGTTGCCTCGTCGTGCGGCCTCAGCTGGGTATCCATGACGGGAGCCGGTTGAGCCGGTGCGGCGGCGGCACTCCGGGCCTGCACGCGGAACCGGCCGAGCAGGCGAGTGGTCCGCGCGGCAAGCTCGTCGGCCTCGGCGCCCGGCCTGATGTCGACGGCCGGCGCGGCCGCGGCGGCCAGGCTGACGGCGTGCTCGATGCGGTCCTTGTCCGGCTCGACGATCGGCGCCGCGGATGATCTGGGCTGCCAGTCGTCCGGGGCGGGCGGAACTGCGGCCTCGTCGGGCGTGGCGGCGACATCCGCGGCAGCCGGGCCGACGGACTCCGGCGGGGCCTCCGGATCGTGGCCGTTGGCCGGTTCGCCGATCGGCGCGTAACCGGTGAAGGGACGGGTCCAGAAATCAACCGAAAGCTCGCCCTCGGCGCTGGCCGGAGCCGCGCCGTCTCCGGACGCCGACGACGAGCCGCCCGCGCCCTGAGGTTCCGGCCCGGCATCGTCCTGGGCAAC
>ODAK010003754.1_pt1 | contig 15694 bp, 17 predicted proteins | sample 1539591 | NCBI WGS metagenome assembly ODAK01 (sample SAMEA3539303, study PRJEB22396) | soil metagenome | biome: tundra; feature: field; material: soil | place: USA | collected 2010-05 | depth 0.15 m | reverse complement strand
GTCGTGCTGATCTTCGCGATGATCGCGTCGTTCCTGATCGCCGTGCCGACCGGGGTCAAGATCTTCAACTGGATCGGCACGCTCTGGCAAGGCTCGATCGAATTCCGCACGCCGCTGCTGTTCGCGGTCGGCATGATCTCGCTGTTCACGATCGGCGGCATCAGCGGCATCTTCATGGCGATCATCCCGGTCGACTGGCAGCTCAACGACACCTACTACATCGTCGCCCACATCCACTTCGTCTTCGTCGGCGGCTCGGTCTTCGGCATCTTCACGTGCATCTACTACTGGTTCCCGAAGATCACCGGCCGGATGCTCAGCGAAGCGCTCGGCAAGCTCTCGTTCGGGCTGATGTTCGTCGGCACGCTGGTGACCTTCCTGATCCAGCACTCGCTCGGACTCGATGGCATGCCCCGCCGAGTGTACGAATACAACAACGTCGGGCACCTGCAGCTCTACAACCAGATCTCGACGGTCGGCTCGTTCATCCTCGCCGCGGGCGTGCTCGTGACGGTGATCAACGTGATGCGCTCGCTGAAGCGCGGCGTGATCGCCGGGCCGGACCCGTGGAAGGGCAACACGCTCGAGTGGTTCACGACCTCGCCGCCGCCCGAGAACAACTTCGACGTGATTCCGCGGGTGCGCTCGCTCGAGCCGATGAAGGACATCCGGCGCGAGATCGAGCGGCGCTCGACCACACCGGCGCCGGTGCCCGCCACGGCGGTCGGCGAGCCCGCGGCCTCACCGACGGTTTCCGTCTAGGCGACGATGGAGGCCTCGCGATTCACCTCGACCGTAGCGGCAGGCGCCATCGCGGACACCCGCGTGCTGCTTGGCGACTACTTCTCGCTGACCAAGCCAAAGGTCCAGTCGCTGCTGCTGCTGACGACGGCCACCACGATGTACGTCGCCGCGAACCCGGCGCCGAGCCGTGTGCTGCTGACCTGCCTCGGCGGCTACCTGTCGGCCGGCGGGGCCGGCGCGATCAACCACTACTGGGATCGCGACATCGACGCCCAGATGGCCCGCACCGCCAACCGGCCGGTCCCCAGCGGCCGCGTCTCGCCGCGCGCGGCGCTGATCTACGGGGCGATCCTGGCACTGCTCTCCGTGCTGCTGCTCGCCACGACGGTCAACGTGCTGGCGGCGGCCCTGTCGATGTGCGGGTTCGTCGGTTACGTCGGGGTCTACACGATCTGGCTCAAGCGCCGCACCGCACAGAACATCGTCATCGGCGGAGCGGCCGGGGCCGTGCCGCCGCTCGTCGGCTGGGCCGCCGCGACCGGCCATCTCAGCTGGACCCCGGTGTTGCTGTTCGCGATCGTCTTCTACTGGACGCCGCCGCATTTCTGGGCGCTCAGCCTGCTGATGAAGGACGAATACGCGAAGGTCAAGGTGCCGATGATGCCGGTCGTGCGCGGCGAGCCGGAGACGCGCCGCCAGATCCTGATCTACTCGATCCTGCTCTACGCCGTCACCCAGTTGCCGTTCTGCTCGGGCGGTTTGGGCACGTTCTATCTCGGCTCCTCGATGGCGCTCGGCATCGCCTTCGTCTATGCCGCGGTCCGGCTGTACCGCCGCGCGGATCGCCGCTCGGCGCTGACCCTCTACCTGTTCTCACTCGCCTACCTGGCGCTGCTGTTCGCGTCGATGGTGGTCGACAAGCACGTGTAGGATTGGCGCCGTGGATCGCAAGCTGGCCCGCAAGAACATCCGCACCGGGCTGGTGCTCGCGGCGTTCTCGCTGTTCATGCTCGGGCTGACGTTCCTCGTCGCAGCGATCTACCTCTCGTGATGAGCGAGCTCCAGGACGACGTCCCGCCGGCCGGCGAACAGCTGCACATGCCGAGCCCGTCGCTGCTCCCGGTGCTGCTGGCGGTCGGGTTGACGCTGGCGCTGGTCGGGGTGACCGTGAGCATCATCTTCACGATCGTCGGGCTGCTGATCACGATCCCGGTGCTCGTCCTCTGGATCCGCTCGGCCCGCGACGAGACCGCCGAGCTGCCGCCCGGCCACTGACGCGACGCGCCCGCGGGTCGGCAGCCGAGACCCCCGGCAGGCGCCGGTGACCCCGCCGGTCGCTGCCCGGGCCTGACCCGCGAGCCCGGACCCGACGGTCAAACCGCGCGCGGTGCTCGCTTGGCGTCTGTCGCTGCTTCGCAATAGGATGCCAGTCGCGATGGAGCCGACGCGCGAATCGCAGTCCGCAGCACACCGGCCTCCGGTTGACCGCCCGACCCTCCTGCGACTGCTGGTGATCGGTGCCGTCGCGGCGGGCATCGGCATCGCGATCGGCTTCTTGATCCCGTGGTTTCCGCCCGCAGCGGCGACCCAGGCGCACACGATCGACACGCTCTATTACGTCCTGGTCGTCGCGACCGTGCCGATCTTCGTGCTCGTGACGATGGTCGTGCTGTTCTCGGCATGGCGCTGGCGGATGCGCCGCGGAGAGGAGCGCCTCGACGGCCCACCGATCCACGGCAACAGCCAGCTCGAGGTCATCTGGACCGCGCTTCCGTCGGCGCTGATCGCCGCGCTCGTCGTCTACGCGGCGATCGTGCTGCACGACATCGGGGTCAAGCAGCCCGGCGAGATCGCGATCGGCGTCACCGGCCAGCAGTTCGAGTGGACCTTCTCCTACCCGAAGTACGACGACGCGCAGGGCAAGCCGATCGTCGCCTACGAGCTCTACCTGCCGATCAACCGGCCGGTCGTCTTCGAGATCCATTCGGTCGACGTGATCCACACCTTCTACGTCCCGGCCTTCCGCCTCCAGGAGGACGCGGTGCCAGGTATCACGACGAGTTTCCGGGCGACCCCGGACCGACTCGGCTCCTACCCGATCATCTGTAACCAGCTCTGCGGCTACGGACACTCGACGATGCGAGCGACGCTGCACATCGTCACCGCCGCGGCCTTCAGCACCTGGCTCGCTGAGCACGGCTACAGCCCGAGCACGCAGACGGCCGCCGTGCAGACCGCAGGCGCCGCGACCCGTCAAACTGCCGCCGTGAGCGACTGGACTCGCTATGCCCCGCTGACGGGCGCCCAGACAGCAAGCAAGGAGGGAACGCAATGATCGCCCGGCTCCGCGCACCAGGCCTTCATCGGGGCATCCTCGCGACCCCGCTCGGGATCGCGCTCGCCTACGCGATCGTGCTCCCGATCCGGGCCGCCTCCGGATACCACCCGGTGCTCGACGGCACGGCGATCCTCCAGGTCGCGATGATCACCTCCCCGTTCGCCTTCCTGATCGGCCTCGGCGCGTTCGACTACTGGTTCTACTGGGCGATCGGACGACCGACGCGCCCGGAGGATCACTCCGGCCACGGTGCACGCAGCTGGAAGGACTACTTCCGCGTGAACACCGACCACAAGGTGATCGGCGTCCAGTACGTCGTGCATTCGTTCCTGTACTTCATGATCGGCGGCCTGTTCGCGATGCTGATGCGCGTGCAGCTCGCGCAGCCGGGCGGCAAGTTCGTCGACGCGAACACCTACAACGGGCTGTTCTCGGTCCACGCGACGATCCTGATCTTCCTGTTCGTGATCCCGGTCTTCGCCGGGCTCGCCAACTTCGTCCTGCCGCTGATGATCGGGGCGCCGGACATGGCCTTCCCGCGCCTGAACGCGCTGTCGTTCTGGCTGCTGCCGATCGCCGGCCTGATGCTGCTGGCCTCCTTCTTCGCTCCGGGCGGATCGTTCGCGTCCGGCTGGACGGCCTACGCGCCGCTGTCGACCACGGCGCCGATCGGCCAGGTGTTCTTCACGATCGGCGTCCAGTTCGCCGGCGCATCGTCGATCGCGACCGCGCTCAACTTCCTGGTCACGATCATCACCATGCGTGCGCCCGGGATGAGCTTCTTCCGCATGCCACTGCTCGTCTGGGCGAACTTCTCGACCTCGCTGCTGGTGGTCATCGCGACGCCGTTCATCGCGGCCTCACAGTTCTTCGTGCTGCTCGACCGCGCGCTCGGCTTCAACTTCTTCTCCGCCGGCCACGGCGGCGACGTGCTGATGTACCAGCACGTCTTCTGGTTCTACTCGCACCCGGCCGTCTACATCATGATGCTGCCGGGCTTCGGGATCATCAGCGAGGTGATCGCCGTCAAGGCCCGCAAACCGATCTTCGGCTACCGGATGATGGCGTTCTCGCTGCTCGCGATCGTCGTGCTCGGCTTCACCGTCTGGGCCCACCACATGTTCACCTCCGGGATGCCGGGGTGGATTCGCGATCCGATGATGATCACCACCGCGATCATCGCGGTGCCAACGGGCGTGAAGATCTTCTCCTGGCTCGCGACGCTCTGGCGCGGCGTGCTGCACATGGACACGGCGATGCTCTGGGCGATGGGCTTCATCACGATGTTCACGCTCGGCGGGATCTCCGGCGTGATGCTCGCGATGGTGCCCTTCGACCTGCACGTCAGCAAGACCTACTTCATCGTCGCCCACATCCACTACGTGCTGTTCGGCGGCTCGGTCTTCACGATCTTCGCGGGCGTCTACTACTGGTTCCCGAAGATGACCGGGCGAATGTACGACGAACGCCTCGGTCGCTGGCACTTCTGGACGACGCTCGTGTTCTTCAACATCACGTTCGCCCCGATGCATCTGATCGGGATCCAGGGGATGCCGCGGCGCGTCGCGGACTACTCCTCGCAGTTCGCGACGTGGAACCTGATCATCTCCTTTGCGAGCTTCGCGCTCGGCCTCTCGACGCTGATCTTCGTCTACAACATGGTCGTCAGCTGGCGCGGCGGCCCGCGCGCGGTCGCCAACCCGTGGCGCGGCATGACGCTCGAGTGGCAGGTCTCCTCGCCGCCGCCGATCTTCAACTTCGACTCGCTCCCGACGATCGTCGGCGGCCCGTACGAGTACGGCGTTCCCGGCGCGGTCCACGCCGTCTTCCGCGACGGCGCGGAGGTTCCGACGCCGGCGTCTGGAAGCCTCGCGATGGCCACCCGGGAATGAGCGCGGAGCGTTGACCGAGATCCTCGTCGTCGCCAACGAGACACTTGGCGGCCGTCGGTTGCGCGAGGTGCTGGCGCAGAAGGCGAAGATCAACCCGTCACTGGTGATCCGCCTGGTGATCCCCCAGAGCCGCCCGCGCCGCGGCTCGGTGATCTACCTGCAGTCGGTCCGCGATGCCGCCCAGGTCCGGCTCGACCTGGCGCTGTCGCTGCTGCACGACGCCGGGTTCGAGGCGAGCGGCGAGGTCGGCGACTCGGATCCGTTCAACGCGACGATGGACGCGATCGGCGAGCGCAAGCCGGACGAGATCGTCATCTCGACCCTGCCGGCAACCGCCTCCGGCTGGCTTCGGCGAGACCTCGTCGAACGTGTCGCCGAGGCGTCCGGCATCGCCGTGCAGCACGTGATCAGCGAACTCGACGAGGACAGCCTTCCCCAGAACGACACGACGCTCGTAGTCGCCAACCGCACCGCCGCAAGCCCGGAGCTGACCCGGCATCTCACCGAGCTTGCCCAGCCGGACACCGAGCACCTGTTCATCGTTCTGGTTCCGGCCCTCGGGACCGACGGCCGCGCAGCGGAGGCGGCGCAGGCACACCTCGCAGAGGTCCTCGACCGCCTCCGCAACGCAGATCTCGTGGTCGCCGGCCTGGTCGGCGACCCTGACCCGTTCACCGCCACGCTGAACGCACTGCAGTTCTTCCGCGTCAGCCGCGTGGTCATCTCGACGCTTCCCGAGACCAAGTCCGGCTGGCTGCGCGCCGACCTGATCGAGCGTGTGCGCCGCTACGCCGCGTGTCCGGTGGAGCATGTCGTGGCATCTGCAAGCGACGCCGTCACGGCGAACTGATCGGAGCGACGATGGAGGCCGCCAGCATCTCGCACGGAGCCCACGACGCCTCGCACGCGGGCGCCCACGGCGACGAGCAGCACGGCCCGATCGAGGCGAACCGCTCTTCGCGAGTCGATCCGCCGACGCTCGGCATGCTGCTTTTCATCATCTCGGAGATCATGATCTTCGGCGCCTTCTTCACGGCCTACTTCTTCATCCGCATCGCCCAAGGAGACCCCTGGCCGGCCCCCGGGACGACGATCCCCGTCGCCGTCGCCGGCTTCAACACGGCGATCCTGATCTCGTCCTCGTTCACGCTGCACTGGGCTGAGACCTCGATCAAGGCCGGCAACCGCGTCGGGCTGCGCGCCGGCATCCTCAGCACCTTCCTGCTCGGCGCGACCTTCCTGTTCGTCCAGATCAACGAATACGTCCATCTCGGCTTCGCGCCGCACGACAGCGCCCAGGCGACGATCTTCTACGGCCTCACCGGCCTGCACGGCGCCCACGTCTGCATCGGCCTGCTGCTGCTGTCGTTCGCCACGATTCGAGCGTTCCGCGGGCACTACTCCCCCGAGAAGCACACCGGCCTCAACGTCCCCGGCATCTACTGGCATTTCGTCGACATCATGTGGATCGTCGTCTTCACGGCGGTCTACGTCGTCTAATGAGCGTCGTCGGCGCGAGCCCGCTGCTCGTCGTGCTGTTCAGCCTGCTGTACTGGCTGCTCGGGCTCTGATGCGCAACCCGCTGCGCAGCGAGGGCGACATGTTCCGCCTGCTGCTCTACGTGATCGCCGTCTTCGGCACGATCATCGCGATCATCGTCATCGTCCGCGCACTGCGCTGAGCGCGCGCACAGCGCGGCGCAGCAGTCACACGAGTCTCAGCCCGGCAGCAGTGCCACGAAGCGCCAGCGGGCACGCCGCCGTCAGCCCGGCGCAGCCGCGTTACTTGACCGTCAGCGTGCCGGACATTCCGGCGGCACGGTGGCCGGGAACCTGGCAGAAGAAGGTGTAGGTGCCGGGCTTCAGGTTCACCGTGATCGAGTGGGTGCCGCTGGCGGAGATCGGGGTGTTGCCGACGAGCGTGCCCGTCGGGCCGGTGCCCTGCTGGATCGCCAGGTTGTGCGGGGTGCCCGACATGTTGGTCATCGAGATCGTGACCGGACCCGCCGTCGCGGTCGCCGCCTTGACCGTGTAGAGCAGCTGCCCGCTGGGGTTGGCGGAGAACGCCAGCTTGCCGTTCTTCTCGGTCGCGGGCGGTCCGAACTGCGAGACGCCGACCTGCCCAAGCAGGCCGGCGTCCGTGCCCGGCCGTGCAGCGGCGTACTGGACGTAGGCGGCGATGTCGGCCGCCTGTCGCGTCGTCAACGGCAGCTTCGGCATCCGGCCGCCGGTGTTCGGATACTCGATCTGCTGCTCGACGATGCCGCCGATCACGTTGCGGCCGAGGCCCTGCGAAAGGCTCTCCGCGAACGCGTCGTCGAGGTTGGGGCCGATCAGGCCCTTGGCGTTGGCACGGGCGAGCGTGTGGCACGAGGCGCAGTTCTTGATGAACAGCGTCTTGCCCTCGATCGCGCTGACGTTCTGGCCGCCCTTCAGAGCGCACCCGCCGAGTCCCAGCGCGAAGACCGCGGTGACGGCCGTCCTGACCAGCCTTCGCCTTCCCGAGACCCGTTCCGCCATCGCGGCGCGAACTCTATCCGAGCCCGCGGCGCGGGTGCCAGCCCGCTCCGGTCGATAGGATCTGGGCGAAATGAGCGACCGCAACCGCTATCGCCTGCGCGCCCCGTCGAGCGGCCGCGAGGTGATCATCGAGGCCGATCCCGACCGCATCTACACCGACCGCGAGACCGGTGAGACGCTCGAGGTGGTCGGCAAGCTGCTGCCGCTCGCGCCGTCGCGCTCGAAGCTCCCCTGGGCGGTGGATAACCTGCGCTTCTGCCCCTGGTGCGAGCAGCTCGCCCAGCGCGACCTCAACGACTGCCCCACCTGCGGGCGTCGCATGGGTCCGCTCGGAGCGTGAGCCGGTGACGCGCGGCAGGCGATCGCTGGCGCTGCTCGGCGGCGCCGCTGGCGCAGTCGCCCTCGCGGCCTGCGGCGGCAGCACCGTCGCCGACAGCGCGCCGGCCACTGTTCCCACGCTGGTGCCAAAGCTCAGCAGCCCGCTCGACACCGCCAGCTCGACCGGCTCGACCGGGGTGACCGGCTCGACCGGCACGACGGGATCGACCGGCGCCTCCTCAGCCACGTCCTCGACCAGCTCGACGCCGGCGTCGACGACACCGGCGAGCACCTCATCGAGCACCTCGTCGTCGACGAGCACCACACCCACCACGGGATCGACCAACGGCGGCACCGCGACCCCACCGCCCGCGACCGGGACGACGCCCGCGACCGGGACGACCACCGGCAACACGACCTCGGGCGGCGTCGTGGCGCCGACCGGCTCGACCTGATCCCGGGCTAGGGCGTCGAGATCAGCGTCGCCGTATAGAGCAGGCGCGCGGTCAGATAGAGGCAGGCGTAGGTCGTCGTCGAGCCCGCCGTCGTCTGCGAGGTCTGCGTCGAGGCTTCGGTCGGATTCGTGCAGGTGTTCTTCGGACGGCTGGCGCGCCACGAGGTCGTGTTGCCGAGCTTGATCGCCAGCGCCGGCGCCCAGGTTGGGACCGTCAGCGCGATCCGTTCGCCCTTCTGGACCGGGATCGTGGTCGCGAGCGCGAACTGCGCCGTCTCGCCGAAGTACGGCTGCAACTGGACCAGCGGACTCTGGGCGACCAGCTGGTAGTCGAGCTTCTTGGTGTTCTTGAGGATCGCGATGCCGGCCTCCGAGGGCCCGCCCTCGTTCTTGTTGAAGAACGCGATCTGGCTCGCGGTCGGCAGGCTCAGCGTGATCGTCCAGGCGACGATCGTGCCGTTGCGAGGAATCGTCATCGGCGCGGAGTACTTGCCGTCCTTGACCTGCATCCCGGTCGTCTCGCTGACGACTTCGCAGGGCGATCCCGGACAGCTCGGGACCGGCCCCGTCGGACCGGTGGTACCGGTGGTCCCCGTGGTCCCCGTTATCCCGGTCGGTCCGGTCGGCCCGGTGCTGCCGATCGTCAGTGCGACGGCGCCCACTTCGGTGAGCGTGCCAGAGGCCAGGGCCGGGATCGCGAGCATCACAATAATTGTGATAATCGCCACAAGGTTCTTCTTCATGGCCCTATTCAACACCAACACGGGGGGCGCCTAGCGCAGTAGGAGAAAACTTGCAGCCGGCCCGCGGCGCCGAACGCGTCGCCGCGCAGCTATTCGCCGGCCAGTGCAGCGGCTGCCGCAGCGATCTCCGAGGCCTCGCCCGGCGCCGGCACCCACGGCAGGCGCAACGGGTCGCCGAGGTAGCGCGGGATCACGTGGATGTGGAAGTGAAACACCGTCTGCCACGCCGCGCTCCCTGAGGAGTGCAGCAGGTTCACGCCGTCGGCGCCCAGTCGCTCGCGCGCGCGACCCGCAATCGTTTGCGCGAGCGCGGTCGCCGCCGCGAGGTCATCGGTGTCGATCTCGTGGATGTCCTGGACGTGGGCGCGCGGGATCACGAGCGTGTGCCCGCGCGTCGCCGGGTTGATGTCCAGAAACGCGAGCGCCCGCTCGTCGGAGGCGACCACCGCTGCCGGCAGCTCGCCGGCCACGATCTTGCAGAAGATGCAGTCCGCCACGCGCCGAAGCCTATGCAATCCGGGTGGCCGCGAAGGCGATCGCGTCCTCGGCGCTGTGCAGATCGCCGGCGAACGCCTCCGCCGCGATCGCCGCGAGCAGTTCGCCGATCACCGGCCCGGGCGCGAGCCCGAGCGACCGGGCCAGCTGATCGCCGCGGACCAGCGCCGCCGGCCGGCCGGAGCTCTGCCAGCGCAGCGCCTCGCCGATCACGGCGCGGGCGAGCTCGAGATGACGCTCGATCGCCTCCTCGGAGCGCGCGCCACGGGTTGCGAGCCGGTCCGCGACCGACAGCAGCGTGACGTCCGCCCATACCGGATCGCACGCATCGAGGTACGCGTAGAGCTCGCGGCGGGTCAGCGGGGCGTGCGGCACGAGGAAGCCCAGGCGCAGGTGGTGGCGGGTCAGCGCGGCGACGTGGGCGCGCATCCGCTCGGCGGCGCGCAGCCGGCCGAGGATCGCCCGTGCGAGCTCCGCGCCGAGCGAGTCATGCCCGGGGAAGCCGATCCGCCCGTCCGCGGCGACGGTGCGGGTCTGCGGCTTGGCGATGTCGTGAACGAGCGCCCCGAACCGCAACGCGTCGCCGCGCGTCAGCTCATCGGCGAGCGGACGGGCGAGCAGCGCCCTGACGGCGGCGCCGTGCTCAGCGCCGAGCAGCGCCTCGGGCTCCCGCTGCACCTCGACGACGCAATCGAGCACCGCGAGCGTGTGGTCGAGCACGTCGAGGTGGTGGTAGCGGCTCTGCTGAACCCCCCGCAGGGCCTCGAGCTCCGGGAGCACGACCGCGCACAGGCCCAGCTCGAGCGCCAGTCGCACGCCGGTTCCCACGCGCTCGCTGGCGATCACCCGCCGCAGCTCGGCGTAGATTCGCTCGCTCGAGACCCGGGCGAGCCCCGTCGCCGCGCGCCGTGCCGCCTCACGCGCCTGTTGATCGGCGCTGAGGTCGAGCTCGCAGACCAGCCGGACGAGCCGCAGCGCCCGCAGCGGGTCGTCCTCCAGCGCGTCGGGCGCGGCGATTCGCAACCGCCGGCTCGCGAGGTCCGCCGCCCCACCCAGCGGGTCGATCAGCTCGCCCCCGCAAAGCGGCGCTGCGATCGCGTTGATCGTGAAGTCGCGCAGGCGCAGGTCCGCCTCGAGCGTCTCCCCGCGGAGCGGGTTGAGATCTGCCTGCCAGCCCCGCGATCGCGCGACGACGCGCCACGCGCCGAACTCGTCCGAGAGCGAGAACGCCGTCGCCCCGGCGGCGCGCGCCAGCGCACGCGCGGCCGGCGCGACCTCGCCGGCGATCACGAGATCGAGGTCCGTGCTCGGCGCGGCGCCCAGCAGCTCGTCACGGACCGCGCCGCCAACGACCCAGCAGCGACTGCCGCGCAGGGTCTCGCGCGCGAGCTCGAGGGCGCTCGCGCGCTCGGTCATGGCTCCTCGCCGTCGCGATGGTAGGCGCGCGGGACACGCGGGCTGAGCGCGCAGGTGACCTCGTAGTTGATCGTGCCCTGGCGGTCGGCGATCTCCTCGGCGCTGATCCGCTCGGCCCCGTCGGCCCCGAGCAGGATCACCGCGGTGCCGACCGTGACCCCGCTGTCGCGGCCGAGGTCGACCGCCAGATTGTCCATGCTGACCGTTCCCACCAGCGGACGCCGGCGTCCGCCGACCAGCACCTCGGCGTTGTTCGAGAGCAGCCGCCGCACGCCGTCGCCGTAGCCGATCGGGACGATTGCCAGATCCGTCGGCTCGGTCGCCACGAAGCGCCGCCCGTACCCGACGCTCTCGCCGACCGCACACGGCTTGCACGCCGCGACCCACGAGCGCAGCTCGAGCGCCGCCTCGAGTCCCCAGGCCGCCGGATCGACACCGAACGGATCGAGACCGTAGACGGCGCCGCCGCAGCGCGCCATGTCGAATCGCGTGTGGCCGGCGCCGAGCAGCGCGGCGCTGTTCTCGGCGTGCACCAGCAGCTGCGGATGGCGCTCACGCAGGGGTCCCACCCAATCCGAGAAGCGCTCGAGCTGGTCGTCGAGGAAGGTCCGATCGGACTCCTCAGCCGTCGCCAGGTGGGTCATCGCGCCGGCAAGCTCGAGCCCCGGCGTTCCCGCCACGCGTTCGGCAAGCCGGTCGGCGAGCGCTCCGTCACGCGTTCCGAGCCGGCCCATGCCGCTGTCGAGCTTGACGTGCACGCGGGCGCCGCCGAGCGCTACCACCCAGTCGAGGAACTCCTCGGTCCACGCGACGAGGTCCACGTCGATCGCCAGCGCGAGCTCGACCTCCGCGCGCGTGAGCGCCCCCATCACGAGGATCGGCGCGTCGAGGCCCGCTTCCCGCAGCTCCTGGGCCTCCTGCGCCGCGGCGACGGCGAGCCACGAAGCGCCGCCGGCGAGCGCGGCGCGCGAGCACTCGACGGCACCGTGCCCGTAGGCGTTCGCCTTGACGACCGCGCACAGCCGCGGACTGGATCGAACGAGCCGCGCGCTGTTGCGCTCGATCGCGGCCAGATTGATGCGAGCGAGCGCGCGCATGCCCACTACCGCACCGCCGACAGCGCCTCGACGACGTCGGAGGCGATCAGACCCTCACCCCCGTGGCGGGCCGCGGCGCGCACGCCGGCCCGTGCGTGCAGCCGCACCGCGGCGCAGGCCGCATCGAACGGCTCGAGGCCTTTCGCCAGCATCGCCGCGATCACGCCGGCCAGCACGTCGCCGGTTCCCGCCGTCGCCAGCGCCGGCGTCGCGCCCGGGCTGACGGCGACGACGCCGTCGGGCGCGGCGACGAGCGTGTCGTCCCCCTTCAGCACGACGACCGCGCGTGCCCGCGACGCCGCCTCGCGCGCGTAGCGCAGCCGTGCGCTCGCCACCGTCGCCGCCGTGGCGCCGAGCAGCCGTGCCAGCTCTCCCTCGTGCGGGGTCAGCACGGCAGCCCGGCCGGACAGCGAGTCCAGCGCGCCGGCGTAGGCGTTCAGGCCATCGGCGTCGAGCACGACCGGCAGCGCGACGGCCTCAAGCACACCGCGCGCAAAGGCCGCCGCACCCTCGCCGCGCCCCAGTCCGGGCCCGAGCACGACCGCGCCGCCACGCGCGGCCGCTGCCGCTGCGAGCGGCGCGACGCCGCTGACCGTGTGCTCGCCGCGCTCGTCCGGCAGCGCCAGCGTCATCGCCTCGAGCAGTCGCGTCTCGAATACGAGCGACAGCGAAGCCGGCACGCAGACGGTCACATAGCCGGCGCCGGCGCGCGCCGCCGCGAGCGCCGAAAGGCTCGGCGCGCCGGTCAAGCCCGGCGAGCCGCCCACGACCAGCACACGACCGCTTGTGAACTTGGTCGAGTGCACGCCGCGGCGCGGGATCAGCGCGAGGACCTCGTCGCGCATCAGACCGACGTCGGCCTCCACGGGAGCGCCGCGCGGGATCCCGATGTCGAGCACGCTGACGCGGCCCGCACGGCCGCGGCCGGGCTCGATCCACAGGCCGGGCTTGGCAGCGTGGAACGTCGCCGTTGCGGCCGCCGCGACCGCCGGCCCGGCAACCTCGCCGCTCGAGGCGTCGACCCCGCTCGGCAGATCGGCCGCGAGCACCGCCACGCCACAGGCGCCGATCGCCTCGATCGCCTCGGCGACACGGCCGCGCGGCGCCCCGCTGGCACCGGTGCCCAGCAGCGCGTCGATCACGAGCGTCGTACCGGCGGCGATCGCCGCGCTGAGCGCGAGCGGCTCGGGTCCCGACAATCGCTCGAGGTTCGACCGCGCGTCCCCGGAGAACTCGCCCGGCTCGCCCGCGAGCAGCACGTCGACGTCGCGTCCGTCGGCGCGCAGGAGCCGTGCTGCGACCAGGCCGTCACCGCCGTTGTTGCCCTTTCCGGCAAACACGGCGATCCGGCCCTCCGGCGCCATCGCGGCCGCCACGGCGGCCAGCCCGGCGCCGGCACGCTCCATCAGATCGAGCGACGGAACTCCCCGATCGCCCGACGCCCAGCTGTCGACGGCACGCATGCGCTCCGCGTCCAGCAGTGGTTCGAGCCACGCCGGAAGCGTCATCGCAGGATCGCCACCGCGGCCGCCATTCCGCGTGTGTGGGTCAGCGACACGCCGACGTCGACGCCGAGCGTACCGGCGCGCGCCTGGGCCGCGCCATGCAGCGCCAGCCCGACAGTCGCGCCGCCGCCGAGCACCTCGACGTCCAGCGGCACGAACACCTCGAGGCCGAGCGCCTTGGACACCGCCTCCTTGGCGCAGAAGCGGGCCGCGAGGTGCTGAGCGGGCCGCCCCCGCGTGGCGGCGTACTCGAGCTCGCCGGCGCGAAACAGCCGTTGCGCGAGCGCGGGCCGGCGCTCGAGCGCACGCTCCATCCGCTCGATTTCGAGCAGGTCCAGACCGATCCCGGCAGCTCGCGCCATGCCCACGAGGCTACCCGACCGCCGCACGGGCCCGTCAGGTCACTCGACGGTGACAGTCTTGGCGAGGTTGCGCGGCTGGTCGACGTTCAATCCCCGCCGGCGGGCGATCGAGTAGGCGAGCAGCTGCAGCGGGATCACGGCGAGCAGCGGCTCGAGCATCGGGTCGGTCGCCGGCACCGCGATCGTCGAGTCGGCGTGCCGGGCCACGGTGTCGTCGCCCTCGCTGGTGATCGCGATCACCTGCGCCCCGCGCGCGCGGACCTCCTCGATGTTGCCGATGATCTGTGGCAGCACCGCCGAGGAGGTCGCGACGCAGACCACCGGCGTGCGCTCGTCGAGCATCGCGATGGGGCCGTGCTTCATCTCGCCGGACGCGTAGGCGTCGGTCGAGACGTAGGCGATCTCCTTCAGCTTGAGCGCTCCCTCCAGCGCGATCGGCACCCCCGCCTGACGACCGATGTAGAGGAAGAAGTCGGCCTCCCAGCAGCCCTCCGCGATCGCCTCGACCGCCGGCGTCACGCGCTCGAGCAGCTCCTCGACGAGTTGCGGCAGCCGCCGTAGCGCCCCGACCAGTTCGGCGATGCGGGCGGGTGCCATCGTGGCGCGCAGCTCCGCAAGCCGTAGCGCGAGCAGATAGGTCGCCGCGACCTGGCAGACGAACGTCTTCGTCGCCGCGACGCCGATCTCCAGACCGGCACGGGTGTAGAGGACGGCGTCGGAGTCTCGCGTGGCCTGCGACCCCATGGTGTTGGTAAGCGCGAGCACCCGGCCCCCGCGCTCGCGCGCGAGGCGCATCGCGGCGAGCGTGTCCGCCGTCTCACCGGACTGGGAGATGCCGATCACCAGATCGTCGGCGCCGACGATCGGGTTGCGATAGCGGTACTCCGACGCCAGATCGACCTCCACGCGCATCCGCGCCCACTCCTCGATCGCGCAGCGCCCGAGCATGCCGGCGTGGTAGGAGGTGCCGCAGCTGACGAAGACGACGCGCTCGAGCCCGAGCAGGATGTCCTCGTCCAGGACGCCCGGGTCCGCCAGATGCACGCCGTGCCCGCTGGCCGTGCGATCGGCGATCGTCTCGGCAAGCGCCTGCGCCTGCTCGAAGATCTCCTTGAGCATGAACGTCTCGTAGCCGCCCTTCTCGGCGGTTTCCTCGTCCCAGTCGATCCGCTCGACGGCGCGCTCGCGCACCGCGCCGGCGGCGTCGCAGATCTCCACCGAGTCGGCCCGCAGGATCACGATCTCGCCGTTTTCGACGTACTGGATCTGGTTGGTGTGCGAGAGGAACGCCGGCACCGCCGAGGCGATGAACGACTCGCCCTCGCCGCGTCCGACGACCAGCGGGCATTCGCGCCGCGCGCCGACCAGCACGTCGGGCTCATCGAGCACCATCGCGACGAAGGCGAAGTAGCCGTCGAGCTGCCCGAGCGCCTCGATTACCGCCGCGGCGAGGTCGTCGCGATAGCTCGTCGCGATCAGGTGGGCGATGACCTCCGCGTCGGTCTGGGAGGTGAACGTCGCGCCGGCCGAGCGCAGCTGGTCCTTGAGCGCCATGTAGTTCTCGACGATCCCGTTGACGACCACGTGCACGCGGTTGGCGCTGTCGACGAGCGGGTGCGCGTTCTCCTCGCTGACGCGGCCGTGCGTCGCCCAGCGGGTGTGGCCGATGCCGATCGTCGCCGGTGGCGCGAGCGTGGCCGTTGCCGCCCTTGCTTCGCCGGCGAGCGCCGCTTCGAGGCGGTCGAGATTGCCGACGGCGCGGACGGAGTGGATCTCACCGTCGCCGAGCAGCGACATGCCCGCGCTGTCGT
>ODAK010003753.1_pt1 | contig 15695 bp, 13 predicted proteins | sample 1539591 | NCBI WGS metagenome assembly ODAK01 (sample SAMEA3539303, study PRJEB22396) | soil metagenome | biome: tundra; feature: field; material: soil | place: USA | collected 2010-05 | depth 0.15 m | reverse complement strand
ACTTTCCCGAAAATGGGCTTCTCAGTCGCAGTATCCGGGATCACGATGCCGCCTGCGGATTTACGCTCTTCCTCTTCTCGTTTCACGATGACACGGTCATGAAGGGGACGAATCTTCATAAAACAAGACTCCTAATGCTTGGGTTACTGGTTTCCTGGAGCGAGGGTTGTTAGGACTCTCCGCCCGCAGCCAGTGATAATGGCGGCAGATTTCGCTGATTCAAGGGACCGAGAGTGCAATTTTTGCAGCAGATGCGATGGACGCGGCGCGGCACCACAGTGCCGCACGCCGGTGCAGCGAGCGGCAACGCTCTCGCACACGCGGTTGCGAACCTGGCGGGCCCAGCGGCGGCCTCTCGTTCGTACCGAAGTCGAGGCGCGTGGGATTCCGTACGGTTTCCGTACGGCGACCGCTTATATTTAGGTAAGCCCTTGAATTAATGGTGGGACGGCTGGGACTCGAATGGTGGGCATAACCAGCTGTCTCAATTAGCATTTTCTCGAATACCTCGCGGTACTGTTCCCCAAAGTACTCCCCGTAGTCAGGAACGGCACTATTGAGAACGCCTACGCACGATGCAGTATGAAGAACTCTCGGGTCGGGTCCGAAATCGGCTATTTCACGGTTCTTGAAATTTGCATGATATATACCCATTTAGTACCCCCTAATTTCCCGTGGAACGATACACCGGGCGCTAAAGCGCATTAAATGCCGCAGAGTGGTAGTGGGCCCCCACCCTGGTATACGCCCTTCGTCGCACTTCCCGATAACGCATCTACTGACTTCAAGGACTAAAAAGGACCACAGGATTCTAAAGCGTCCTCCATTCCCCGGGCAGGAATCGAATGGTGGCCTATCTTGCCGATTCGGCTGATAAAATACTCCTCTCCCACTCAATGTACCCCGATTGTTACCCTTGGGCGAGCCTCACGAGTTCGCATGTCGCTAACTAGCGGGTTCCAATCGGGCGGCGCTTCACGAGTCTTGCCAGGTCATCCTCTTGCGTTGAAACTGTTGCACACCAGCCTCGCCCACACCGCCCCCAACAACGCTGTTGAGCCGCGCATTGATTGCCACAACTTCTCACGATGCCGCGATCAGCTCCGCGTCCCACTTCGTTCCACGCGTGCGAGGACGTTGACTCATTCGAGCGCCGCATCGCGCGGGTGCTGACTTGCATGAAACTCAAAGGCGTTTTCCGGCGGCGTGACGTCAGGGCGAACGGCGATGCCGCGCGTGGGATTGATTCCTGGGCCGTCACGTCTGCAAGGCACGTCATCCGCACTTCTCAGCGCAACTGATGTCGCGCTATCGCGATCCATTGATTCTCGATCAACGTTCACGGCAGAGGGATTCCCACGGTCCCCACACGCCGTGGGCGCAGAACGCCTTCACAGCGTCCGTTGCCGAACTTCGAGGCTGGTATCCGTCGGCCGGCATCTGGCCGAAGGGAATCGCAGTCTCTGAAAGCGCCATCGGTTGATGTCGATCACGCCGCGCTTGGCCAGAAGCTCCGCGGCCCTCCTTACCCCGCTTCCATTCCGTCCCCATCGCGTTCAAAGGTTCGGCCAAACGACGTTCCCGGTCGCGGATCATCTTGTGCGGCGTAAATCGATGCCTAAGTCGGCCAGCGCCTTGCAACGTGGCTAATATATCGCGCCGGCGGAAAGGCGAGCTCATTGAATCAACTGCTGGCGCAGAGCCAGCCGGCGTAATGAATCAAACAATCCTGTGAATGGATGCCAGAGTTTGATGTCAAAGTTAAAGCGTCCCTCCGCATCAACCGATTCAATCGCAGCCGTTCTCGGTCCGAGCCAGAGTGGCAACGGAATGCCAAACAGTGCCCAACGGCGGATGACGTATTTCAAGCCGGACGTCTCAACGATAAGTGCCATGTCTGCGGCGATGGGACCAAAGCGTTCGCGGACGAGTCCTTCGGATCGACCGGCAGGCTGGCTTTGCAAACTCGTAAAGGTTCTGTTCGCCACGGTTCGCATCCAGCGCTCACCCGATTTCACGACGGCGAGCTTCACGTTAATCGCCAGATCCTGACCGACTTTCGGGAAACCGACAAGCGCCGTGACAACTTGAGCGATAGGGTTCCTACCCCGCGTCACCGTACATCGCCCCGAAAAGATCGACACAGATGTGGTCGAATGGAGCTCCCGGATCGGAAGCGGCAAACGGTCCCATGCGTCGCCTAGGATACGACGGAAAAGAGGTTGAGCCTGGAACGGTTCGCGCTGTCCGATACCCGTGAAGATCGTGCGACGCTCGAACAGATCGTCGTAGTCGGACAGGTTGACGTAGCCGATCGCGGTTCTGGCGCCCGGTGGGGGTACCTGGCCGGCCAGCGATTTTCTGATGATGGCCTCGACTGCCATGGATGGTATCACCGGGCCATCCTTGCCTTCGGCCAACAGATGCCATTCGCGTCTTACCGCCGCGCCGCCCGCAAGATGACCGCGAATTTCGACAAACATTCCCCCTCGATGTTCACCCCACCGGACATGATTGGCCACAACATGGATCGCGGAGGCCATCCAAAGAAGACTTGGCATCAGGCGCAGCCGCACCAACCAGGCAAACCCGCTTAAAAGCCAATGCAGAACGGCAGGAACGGGACCGGCGCCCATCCAAATGTCGCGAGTCTCAGGCCATATTGCCGATAGTGTCCGTACATCCGGAACATCGACCAACGAGAACCGCAGGTACTTGAGAGGAATGCGCCCTGGTACCGCGATGACAAACCGCATCGACTCTGTGAAGGGGTACGCTATCATCATTTTTCCGGCGCGCTTTAGCGAAATGGGTTGTCCCGCGTAGCTCGCAATCGCTCGAATGACGTTCAATCCAACACCCGCATAGGGGGAAGGGGCTATGCCTCCGCGGATTGAAGTGATCTGCGCCACGTCACGGGTCAACTGCCGCACGACGGCGGCGGTGAGCACGGGGAAGCTCGATACGCCCGACAGGACGTAGACGCCGGCTGCACGTGCAGCCTCATCGAATTTTGCCACGCCCGTGACGAATTCCGATCCGTCCGCAAGATCGAGATAGTTGACACCGGATTCGATGCAGCGCTCGATGAGGCTATAGCACCGGTCGCCATACGCTTGGAAAGGGCCGCTGGCGTCCACGACCACCGTCGCCTGCAATGCCGCGAGGTCCTTCGCGGTGCTGTTGATCCGGTCGAAAACGGTCGGTACCAGAGTCGCCACAGCCGCCGTCCGCAAGCCGCAAAACGCACGTGCCTGCTCGAGCGATCGTCCTGCAACCAATAAGGTTAGTCTTGCATCATTGTCCAGAAGTTCGACCAGCCTACCGCCGAACGTTCCGTAGCCGCCCACGATCAATAGACGGAAATTGCAAGTCATTCCAGAAAACGATCTCGGTGCGACGGCTCCGCCAAGAAGCACACAGATTGGGAGCCAAACCACTTGAGTCGATTCTTCGCGATGAAATCATACAGCCGATCCAGCAGAGACGGGGGAACGAGCTTCGCCAGAACTACCATGATCCATGGGAATCCCAAGTGCACAAACATTCGAATGGCGCCGTCTGATTTGAAATGGGCTTGACCATTCTCCAGGAGTACGTTTGTTTGGAAATTGGCGGGATCGAGCCCTAAATGCCGGAATAGGGATTGACCAAGCGGCGTTTGCGCGGCGGTTAGCCGAAATATGCCATGTCGATCGTGCCGTTAAGAAACCGGGCAAAGCGCGAGCAAAGGACGCAATGGCCGTAGAAGATGATGATCGGGCGGTCATCGGGAAAGGATGGGACCGCGGGGTCGCTCCTATAGCTGAACGGAGCATTCGTTCTGAATGGCTTTTCGGTGATCGCGGTCATGTTCTGAAGTAGCCACCATCGAGGCTAGTGGCGGGCGCCTCGATTCGAGTCCTACATACCGGCTTTCGCGGTATCAAATATTTTTCTCACGGCGGTCGGCCTGTCTTTGACACCGGATAGGACGATGGTCACCAGATCATCTCCCGTCCGGATGTAGAGCGCCGGACCGACCGACACCGCCTGGTCACCGATGCCGTCGTACGGATTGACGACTCCCGCCAGTTGTTTTCCCGCGAAGCCGACCCCCGCCATTCCGGATTCCCCATCACCACGGCCTACCGACAACTCCGCGTAGGGACCAAGCTCGCCGCTGGAAGTGTAAACGCATTTGGATTGGCCGCCCGCCGGATTACCGGACGCCTCGGTGACGACAGGGGAACCCAGAATAGTAGACATGGCCGCCGCGGGCACGAGTTCACAGGCCGGGTGATGATTCGATCGCGGCGCAACCCCCCGCGCGGCCATGGAGCTTTTGCTGCGGACGTCCTTGCATTGAAGGCCGGCTTTCTCGGCCGGGGTTAAGTCAGCCAGATTGATATCCAGCTGCCTCGTTGAACCGTCCTGTTCGAGGAATGCGTAAAAACGGTAATGGTCATCCGACCAGGTCATTTGCTTCGCTGAGGCGCTCGTCGGCGGCCCCATGACACCCACGAGCTGATCCCTGCTCATGCCCGGCTGCGCCTGACACCACTGGGTCGGCCATGCCCTTGCGGCAATTGAAGAAGCAGGGCCAGCCCCTTTGCCCGAACAGCCTGCGACGAGCACGCCACATATCAAAACTAGGTATTTCATGAAATCTCCTGGCTGCCGAGTATGGCAATTTTTCAGAAGCGCATCAGTTCGACGCGGCGATTGCGGGCGCGTCCTTCCAGCGTGTCGTTGGTGTCCTTCGGCTGGGACTTACCGAACCCTGCAGACTTCAGGCGGCTGGCGTCGATGTGGTAGCGCATGACGAGAGCACTCACCACGGCCGACGCGCGCCGCTTGGAAAGCTCGCCGTTGTACTGGTCGCCGCCAATGCCGTCCGTGTGGCCATTGACGGCCAGGCGCCAGTCGGGATGACGCGTCAAGATATCGGCGATCTCCTTGAGGGTGGGCGTCGATTCGTCGCGGATGGCATCGCTGTTGAACGAGAAGTAAATGCTATAGATGTCCACCTTCTGCTGGTTGGCTAGCGCCTTCTCGAGACCACTAGCGCCGTCGCCGACCTTGAGACTGCCCGCGCCCAGGCCGGCCGCAGGACCGGTGCCTCCCCCCCCGTTGCCGGCCGGCAACGCGGCGCCGCACTGGAACGCAATCTTGGTCACGCGCAGCACGTCACGATCGCCGCCCTTGGGATTTGCGCAGTGGAGCCCCGTGGGCAGGTTCGCTACGCCACCGGCATTTTTAGCTAAGGTCGCGCAGAATACGACCTGTTCCGGAATCAGTGGCTTGATGCCATCGATGCCGATACGGAAAGCGAGGGTGAGTGGGTTCGCCACGTCGTCTAGGAACGAGAACTCCACCTTGTCGCCGTAAAATTCGCCCTTGGCGCGGACGACCGGGAGGTCCACGAGCACGTCGTTGACGATCACGGACAGCGTCGCCGGCCCGGGAATGCTCTCAAGGGTGCCGCGCTGAAAATAGCTGTAGTAGTTCGGGTACTTGCTCGAATCCGACGACAGGGTAAGATCGGTGTAAGCATTGGAATAGCCGAAGTCGGTCTTGCCCTTGGTTTTCAGGCTCTGCAGGACCAGCGACGAGGTGCCGATCGAAGTCGTGCCGGGAATTTTCTCGTCCGACTTGTCCATATAGACCTGCTGATAGTCCGTCGCCGACTGCAAGTCCTTCACTAGTATGATGCGGTTAAGGTTCAACGTCTTGAGATCCGGACCCGCGGAAAGCATGTCGGTGTTCTTCACCTCAGCCGAATACCGGAGCTTGATTTCGGTGTCCGACACCGTCTGGAGGGTCTTGATCGATTCGTAGTCGCCGGCCGGCTGACTCACCGCCGTGACGATCTGCAGACCGGGACAGAGAGGAATGGATGTTGCTGCGTTGGCGTCACCCACTCCAAGCGCCCAAGTGCCCACTAGGGCCAATGCGACGGATGCGATAGCACTCTTTGACATGTACATGGCGGTTTTCATTTTGGCGGCGTGAATTTGAAGACGTCATCCGCCAGCGTTGGGTTCGCCTGCGGGATGAAGCTCGTGGTGGTGCGGTTCAGGGTGCCCGGCGCGGACGGCGCCTCTTCGGTCACTTTGTGGATGAGAAAGGTCTCGGTTTCGATCCATACAGTGAGCTTGCGGATGTTGACGTTCTTGCCGGTACTGCCGTAGACATCGCTCGTGTCCCCCTCCAGCCGGTGGCACTTTTTCTCGCCGCAGGGTTCGAGGCCCGCATCGCGCTCCGGCGCGAAGTGCGTAAGCGCACCCGGCAGATTCGCCTTGCCATAGAGAAGCGTCGGAATTTTGGTGCTGACCGCGTTGGTCGGGAACTCGTTCAACGTGATAGCCCCGGTGTTCTTGGGGTTTGGAAACTCCGTCACCTGCCCTGTGGCTTTCCACCACACGTGGAAGGCGTCCGGGTCGCCCGTGATGACGATCCGGTCGCCGCTACCTTTGCGAAAGTCCAGCAGGAAATGACGGGGGTTGCGGTTGAACTCCGTGCTGAACTTCTGTTCGTCATGCGCCGTCGGCCCATACTCGTAAATCACGGTGCCGGTGTCGGAGTAGCTGTTCAGCGCCCCGTACACCGCACGAGCGTGTTCTAGGATCGCTCCCGGCGACTCTTCTGCGTGCAAGACCATCGGCGTCAGCATCAACAGTAATATCCAAGTCCAAGGAGATTTTAGATTCATGACATGATGCCCTCAAGAAGCTGGATTACCGGCCTGGATATCGACGGTGCATGGCCCAGAGTCATTGCCATAGGATCCCCGCCGGCGTTGGCGAAGGATGCATGCCCTTCGCCGTTGCCGGGATTGGATTCAATGATTGTGTTGAGTTGACCGGAAGGGTTGTAGAACCGCAAAAACTCATTGGTTCGTGGATCATGAAGCCTTAAAGCATTGAAAAAATCGAATGCCGCTTGTCGGTAATGAGTGCCCCCAGCAGCACGACCCGAATGGCCGACATGAAAAAGGGTCGCTCATCGAGAGTAGTGAGAAACCATGTTGATGTTCACCGGCTGCGCATGGCGAGGAAGCCCATGCCGGTCATTATCATTCCCATGGCTGTAAGCCACGCGAGCGGCTCCCAATTGCTCAGACCGCGATCGATCGCCGCCGTGGTCGGCTTGCCCGGCAGATACATCACCGGTACGGCGTCGCCTACTTTGAACGGCGACGGGCGCGCACCGGTGCGATCGTGGAAGCGCACGACGCTGCCGCCCTGCCCGGTGTATTGCACCACCGGAAAGAGGAAGGTGTCGCCGCGCCTCCCTGGCGAGCCCTCGCGTAGCGCCATGACGATGCCGGACGTCCGCACCCCGTGTCCCAGTTCCAGCAGGCCGCGCGCCTGCCAGTATGCGAATGCGAAAACGCCTACACCCAGGACGATGAAGATCCTGCCGGCGCTGCGCAGCTTCGAGCGGGTGCTGCTCAGTTGCGGTGTCAAATTCGGCGATGCGCCCAGGGATTCGGCGGACTCGATGGGCATCGCGCCCCAAGCCTCCCGCGACGCGACCGGCCGCATGTGAGCGAGCAGGGCCTTCACCCGACTCCAGAGCCAGTGCGCCGTGAACGCTACCGCGAGCACCATCAGGACCCAAACGATGGGACCGTGCCTCGACACCGTTGCGCCGAGGTAGATAAGCCAGGCGCCGCTCAGCAGCGAGCCCACGGCGAGTGCCCATAGGATGGGGGCGTGCTGTTCGCGCGCCTCGTCCGGCTTATCGGGCATCACCTGTATCGGGACGTGCCGGCCGGTCTGGAGACCCTGCGGGCTGTTGCGGCTTTGGACGGAAGTAGCCTGACGGACCTCGCCGCTGGGCAGTACATAGCGATACACGCCGTAAAAGTAAGGACCCCGCCGGCGAACGCCAACGATCTCCCCTTTCACCTGCAGCCCGCGGAATCGCCAGGCCGCGATGGTGTAGAAGATCGCGGCACCAATCAGCAGCAGGAACAGCCCGCCCAGAAGGTCAAATACCTGCCCGGCGAAGAGTCCGTTGCTAATCTGAAGCGATAAATTGCTCGAATTCATTAGCTTTTCCCGACCTCGGCGCCTGGCCGCCCAGGTCGCGGCGCCACTCCATCAAATAGAACAGAAGAAACACCCATGCCCGGGCCTTCAACTCAAGTAACACACCCGCTGCACGAGGCCGGACACTCAACGACACACGGGAGGGTCGTGCCCTCAAGCGACGCGCTAAATTGGGCGAGGATAACAAACGATGTCCGGTTACGCTCGTCTAGCGGTTGCGCTCCGGCACGATGGCCCGCAGAGCACGGACATTCGTCGAGCGCAGGCGCTGGTCCGACGGCTTGGCATTGGGGCTTCCGGATAGAGGACCTATGCGCTTTCGCGAAGGGCACCCGATTGATCGATCCCACCTGGCGATACGCCCCATCGCGTGCCAGGGGAATGTCCGGCGCATCCCAATTTCAGTGTTCTACAGGGAAGGAGGTATTCCTGTGCGTCACACGTCAACCACGCGATGGATCCGAGCCATTAGCGGCAGCGCTGAGGCGCTGCGCGAGATCCGGCAGCCGCGGTGTCAATCAAGTGCAGTGCCTTGGATCGACTCGGCAGCGGAAGAGCAGCTTGTGTGAAAATGTTGTATTTCATAGGCTTTTTCTCTGGTGCAACGATCATCATCTTGTTATATTGCCGCATGTCCCGCGCCTCTTTGCGCACCGATGTCGCGAGCCTGCACAAGCTCTTGCACGCGGCTGAGGAGAAGCTCGAGTACGTGTCGGCGCATTGGAAGGTTCTCAAGCACGTGAGACCGAAGTACTGCTGCGAGCGTTGCCAGAGGATTACGCAGGCCGCTGCCCCCTCCCGTCCCATCGAGCGCAGCTTTGCAGGTCCCGGGCTCCTGACTCATATCGCGGTATCCAAGTATTGCGATCATTCGCCCCTGTACCGGCAGAGTCAGATCTACGCCCGCGACGGTGCCGAGCTTGAGCGCGCGACGATGGCCGAGTGGGTCGGGGCAAGCCAGGCGTTACTTGCCTCAGTAGTCGAGGCGCTTGGCAAGTATGTCTTGCACGCCGAGAAGCGGCACGCCGATGACACCCCCATCCCGGTGCTCGCACCTGGCACGGGGAAGACCAAGACCGGACGGCTTTGGACTCATGTGCGCAATGATCGGCCCGCTGCGAGCCGGGATCCGCCCGCGGTGCTGTTTCGTTACTCGCCCGATCGCAAGGGCGAGCGGCCGCGGGAGCACTCAAAAGCATTCCGCGGCATTTTGCGGGCCGATGGCTATGCGGGATTCAACGGGCTGTACGACAACAAGGTCGAGCCGCTGAAGGAAGCGGCATGTTGGACCCATGCCTGTGTCGAAATTAGTCAAACTACAGGAGAAGAGCCTTGAAAAGTCAGTTCTTGGCAATAGCCGCCGCCGCAACGCTTGTCGGGTCAATTCGGGTTGTCACAGCAGGCAATGTAACCCCGCCGATCCCGCCTAGCGAAGTGTGTTACGACGACCTCGGCAACACACGGTACGTTAAGGCGGGCGCGCCCTGCAAACCTGACGAAAAGCGCACGAAGCTCATCCCAGGGATGACCCCCGATCCGGCCGATGACCCGCAAGCGCAACTTCAGAAGCAGGTCACTGATCTCATCGCCAAAGTCAGCGCGCTCAAGGCCAAACTCGACCAATCCAAGAAGGATCAGGACAAGTCTGAGAAGGATCAGGACAAGTCTGAGAAGGAACAGCCAGATGGCCCCCCAAATGGCGCATTCTACGATTCGAAGACGGGAAAGCCGATCAAATCTCCGATTCACCGGCTTGAGCCCGACCAAGGAGATCCGTCACTTCCGGATAATCAGTTCCACAGGATGCCGGGACAAAATGATGTGGCAAAAAAGCAACAGTCCAACTCATCAGGCGGTGCCGCCATGCAGCGCGTCGCGGCGCCATTTGAAGTCGTCGATAGCCACGGCAAGGTCATCCTTCGAGTTTCCGAAGACGCGGCGACGCCGAAAGGCGCGCGCGTAACCATTGGGGCCAGCGGCGGCAACAAATACGGCGTGCGCGTCTTCAACGAGGGTGGCCAGCTGGTCTCGGGCGTCGGTCACGGCGCTGACGGCGGCGGTCTTGTCGTGGTTTCAGATGGCGTCAATCCGGTCGCGTCGATGAGTGCCACCGACCGCGCAATCTCGGTGTTCAAAGGCAGCCAGGCGGCGGTCAGCATGAAAGCGAATGACAACGGCGGCGAAATGACCGTCTATAACAATGGCACGCCGGTTGGTCATATGAGCGTCACCGGAGTGGGTGGCGGTGCCATCGTGGTAGCCCGCAAAGACGGCTTTGGTCTCTTCGAGGCGCAGGCGGAAGGCAATGGCGGCGGCTCTGCCTGTGTCAACCGCATAAGCGGCGAAGGCACGCAGAGGAGAGATTGTCTCGGAATTGGTCTTCCTCTCAAATGAACCAATGCCCGACTGCCACGGCGGGCGCCGCTAAAGCGGGCCATATGCGGCGGTCGTTTAGCGACAAAGCTCAGTCAATCCGACGGAGGTTTTGTCGTAAAGAAGTTCTTTGCGATGGGAGCAGGTTACCAGTCCCGGTTCACCGCCGAGAAGGCGTTCGCCGCAGTGATCCGGGTGGCGTACATTCAGGGCTTCTCTATAGCTTGACGTCAGACCTGCAAAATATCGATTAGAAAATCGCCGCGGTGATATCTGTGAAAGCTGGGGATCTCCTTCGCTTTTGCCAGTAACGCCGTCTGTAGCTTCTGAACACCCTCAGGAATTGATAGGTTGCCCAATTTCCCGTCCCTCACCACTTGTTGCGTCATAGCACTTCGTCACACGTCCCTGGATTTCGCTGGTCAATCACTTGATGTTCAAAAAGCCCCGGGCAGGAAGCTAAAGTTCTGCCTAACTTCCTGCGATCTCAAAAAATGTGTGGCCTCATTGCGTTGAGTTGCCCCCACAATGGCCCCTGCCCGCCCGTACGTTCGGGACGTAGGAGTCGCAGGTTCAAATCCTGTCACCCCGACCAATATAATCAAGACTTAACGGTCTTTTTCCGGCAGGTTCCCGAACCAGAAGTGCCTTGTAAGTGCGCCGTAAGTGTCTTCGGGTAGATTTCGACCCGATTCGCGGCAGTTACAGTGGTCCTGCTATGCGGGCTTGCTCAAGTTCGTGAATACTTACAACATCGGCAACGTAAGAAAGTCTGGGTCCGCGGTTCAGCACACCGCTCACCATCACGTAGCTCCCACGCATGTGCGCCTCAACGGCGAACGCGTATTGATCCGCGTTCAAATTAGCGCGCGCCCGCAGGGCTTCATCTTCTTGATAAATCGTCAAGCGCACTTCACCACAGCGTCGGCCGTCGTCGGCCTGTTCCGCCCCGCGAAGTTCGTCAACGATGGCCACGAAGGGTGCTGCATGCGAGATTGGCGATCCGCGGAGTTGCTTTGAGATTTCCGATATCGACGAAAAATGATCACCGCGAATGACAACCGAGTTAGTTGGAACTCTTGAATGAATAGATGGCGCCCACGACACAGCCAACGATAGTGATGCATATTCACCATCCGGCTGCATTTTAATCAAAGCGTCGCAAAGATTGGCGGTAACCCGTCCGTACTCCTGATTTGGCTGCAATACCGCGTCAATGTGATCGTGATCAATCGCATTTACTAGTCGTGACACAGAAGCAACCAGCGTTTCAGTCGCTAGCCTACCAAATGGCGGGGAATTATCAGGGACTGGTAGTTCGTCGCCACTCTTGAGTGCGTGCATTGGACATCGAAGGGTTAGAGTATAGCTGCCTTGCTCTGTCTGCCCCAGTTCACAGGCCTGTACAAAATCCTCTGCATCACTTCTGCTCATGCGAGCGTGAAACGTAGCGGTTGGCGCCAATACAGTACAGGCGGCAGCAAGCAGCGATTTACGCGCGCCTTCCAACAAGGAAAGTCCCTGTTCCAACGGAAGCGTGCCTCGATCCGTAGCCGACGACCGAATGCTGTACCGCAACGTATCTACGTTACTTGATAGTAGGTCCTGAATAATGGCTTGCAGCGGGCGCTGCTCATCATCCGCGATCTTTAAAATTGCATCTTGCATTCGCGCATTGAAGTCTTCGTAACCTGGATTCATCGGGACAAGAACTTGATCTAGAGAGCCTAGTCCGCGACCAAATACTGCCAGGGCATTCTGGAACTCGCCCGTCCGTGACCATCCCCGCGCCTCAAGATATGGCCGCAGGTCAGACAAACGAAGCTTACTTAGCGAACCGTTTAACTGGTCACTGCGCATAATTAACAAACTCGCCACAAGAAAACTGTTTCGCGAGACTACGAAGAGCCGAGGGAGTAAGAATATTCATTTCAGGCACACGCACTACAATTTTTTCGTCATTTGTAGTCTCCAGCGCGCCTCGCAAACTGACCCATCTCGCACACTTTCGCGCCACCAAGCTGGTCGCGGTGACTTCTAGCCACTCATGGGCGGCCTCGGGCAAGGATAGCAGTACCAAGAATTTCGGGATATGAATATCGGTCCGACGCAAATTATTGTATTGAGGCACTTCGAGCGGGAAAGAAATTGACGATTGCACCACGGTAAGCGATTGGGACGTCGCTTTAAGTTGAATATGGAATGAAAATTCGAAGAGACTCGACGCAAGATCGAGACGCTCCTTTACATTGATTTGCGCATCAACGGTCGCCGCATCCAAATGTCGATCAGAGCATTGACAGCCAAAGCCAGCCACAGCTGCAACAGCGTGCAGGTACGCATAGCTAAGCTCCGATTTTATATTATTTTTGCTAAGCACAGATTTTTAAGAATAGCACTTCCCAAAGGCGCCACTCGCTTAGTGCCAAGATCATCATATTGCCCCCAGGCCGGGTAATAAAAAATCCACCGTGCGCGAAAAATCTCCTCTCCGGCTAGTCTAGCGTCAGTACGTCAAACAGCTCGGTGTTAGCCCTCCTCGCGAGGACAGAATACGGATACTGAACACGGTCGACTCTAACGCCGATCACTACTGCCCCGCGTGCCATTCCGCAATTTTTTTTGGAAATAATGTCGTTCATAATAGCATTCCGGGTTTCCATGTCCTTTGTTTCGTAGGGATAGCCAGCAATCAGGTAGCGACGGCGTTCGGGTCCACTCGCAAAATTCAACCAATTGTGTTTCTTGTCGATCCTCCCGTCACGCACACGCACTATCAGCTGCTTGAACTGTGAACCGGCACCCTTGATTGACCAGGTTTGAGATCAAATCGGTGGGCAAGCCGGATCAGGGAATTCTGGGAAGATTTTCAAAACGACCAATGGCTTGCTCCGTAACCAGCTGATCAGAATTGGACGCCGACGTATGGTCAATGTCCAACGCCGGTTCACAGCATGATGGGATTGCGCAGGCCCAGCTTTGCTGGGTACATAGTGGTTACGATTTTTCAGCGTCATCTTCAACTATCCAAAGTGCCCGCTAAGTGGAGTCTCCCCGGTGTTTTAACACTTCCAATGTGCGGTCGCCGCGGCCTCATCGGTTACGGGGTCGGAGCCGTTTCGGATCCGCGAGAGGCGGCTCGACCAAATAAGATCGCGAGCGGCACCGCGCTGAGGTGGCGACACCGTCCGAAAGCTACGAGAAACCGGCGGACCGCTGTCAGACCGTAACCGTTCGGCGGCATCAACACCCGAGCGTCGATCTCGAACACTGTATCTTCATACTTGCCGGTAGGTTCGGCCGGCCCTCGCGCCGCAGGCAGGTCGGCGTCCGCGGCCTCCTTCACGGCGACAAGGGCCGCCTCGGTCGCTGCGCGCGCGGCGGCATCTCACTGCGCGAGGCCGGTGGCGAAAAGCGCCCGCAAACTCGCGCGAACGGCCAGCGAGGTGGCCGCCTCGCGTGCCGCCCGGATCGTTTCGGGGTGGAAAGCGAGCGCCAGTTGCAGCGGCCGCACCTGATCGACGCCAGCGCTGCCGTCTGCGGGCGGAAGCCGAGCAGCCGCAAGGTCTTCGCGCGTAAGGCGTTGGTCGCTGTAGATTGCCGCGCCCGTGAGTTGGGAGAGAAAGAGCGCGAGCTCGAAGTTCACGCCCCGCATGACCATCAGTTGCCCCCCGTCCTTGCCGGTTGCGAGCGGCTGGATCAGTGCGAGCGGGTCAGCAGCGTGTTGCTTTCGGATGTATGCGATTACCTCGTCGATCTTGTCGTCAGAGGGCTTCGGGTCGCTATCCCGGATCTCACGCCGCAGATCCTGGTCCGGCAGTCGTGCAATCATGCGCTTTAGGTCATCCCGTCCCAACTCATAGCTGAGCTCAAGGTCGGCGCGATCCGGCTTGATGTTCCCCCGCCGCTCCTTGGCAATGGCCCAGACCGCTTCTCGAAACGTCTCGTTGAACTCGATCGGATCGGGAATCACGTGCACGACGCCGTCATAAATGAACGACCCGAGCGCCGTGAACAGCGTCACGTTCTTGATCGTCTGCTCCTTGTGCTGACTTGGGGAGTCGATCGGGGAGTATTCCGGGCGCATGAGCGTCGCATTCGTAAAAGGATTGAGCACGACAATCTCGTCGAAATAGCGCAACCACCCGATCACACTGGCAGCGATCGTGCGCGGATCGATGAGGCCGACGTAGAGCGCACGAAAGACCCGCGTGTCCGGCCTCGGCAGTAGATCCGCGATGTTGGTGTCCTTTGGCCAGAGAGCCGCATAGGTGGTGTGGATCTTCTTGACCTGCTCATCGGAGAACTCCCGCCGCATATCCTCCCAGCTCTTGCCGGTATTCAGCCCCAAAATATTCTCGATGGCGCGGAAGAACATGAGATTGCGCTCGCGGATGCTGAACACATCCGCCGGCATGCGATCTTCCGGGGGAAGATCCTTGCAGCACAGCGCGAAGGGCTTGCCGCTGCCGCACTGACAGAATTCGTCAGGCGCCGGATCCTCGGAGGCTGGCTCTTTGCGCAGGTACTCATTAGCAGGCGAAGTTCGCCCGAAGGCGTCTTGAAAGCTCGACGTGCCATCCTGGTAGCCGACCATGATCTCGCCACCGAAATGCCAGAGCTCGCGCTCGGGCGGCAGCAGGATCTTGGCTAGGGCCGCCCACTCATGGGGGCCTGTGCGTTCCGGATAGAGCCAGTTCTCTTCCGCTGCGGCGATGTAGCGCCGCGCTCTGGATTTCAGGATGTGATTGATCGCCACCACCTCGTCGCGCGAGAGCTTGCGGGTCCGTATCCACGCGTCGGTACGCGCCAACGTGTGGCCAAAATGCCGTGCGTTCCGGCGAGTGCGAAGGAGATCAACGCCGGCAGGGTGCTTGGCATACTCGAGGTTTGTAAGAATTAGGCAGTGATTCGCGTCGAGCGGAAAGAGGGTCTGCGAGCCAATGAGCTCAATTGGCGGATCGTCCGGATACCGGCATTGCGCGTGATCCGGCGGGCATTGGGCGTTATACACCGTCACCGGATGGTCGGTGGCGATGATCTTGATCCGAATCCTCGGCAGAGACGACCTCTCGCACGGCTTCCAACCACATCGTGCAGTGCATTTGCCGTAAGGCTTGCATCTCGTTCATCAAGTTCAGCTGGTCGATCTTGCCGTACCGGGCTCGGATCCAATCCAGCCCCTTGGGGGTCCGAATCTTTTGTGCGTCGATGTAGGAAAAGAAATCCTGGAACCTGTCGTGGACCGCCCGAGGATCTCCGTCCGCGACAGCTCGCACGGCC
>ODAK010003752.1_pt1 | contig 15695 bp, 10 predicted proteins | sample 1539591 | NCBI WGS metagenome assembly ODAK01 (sample SAMEA3539303, study PRJEB22396) | soil metagenome | biome: tundra; feature: field; material: soil | place: USA | collected 2010-05 | depth 0.15 m | reverse complement strand
CAGTGACTGGAGTTCAGACGTGTGCTCTTCCGATCTGGTGGTGGTGGTGGTGGTGGTAGTACTGGTGATAGTATAGGACCAGCAGCGGCACCCTGCACTGTATGCAATAATCCCGGGTTTGAATCCGGCTCCGGTGGTGGTTGGAGCTATGATTGGGGAAGTGATGCCCAACCTGGAGGTCTTAGTGCAACAGTCTGTGGTGCGCCTCACCCACAAATTTGTGTTGGAGGAACAGGGTTTACAGCTCCTAACCATACCATCATGACAGCAGGCGCTTTTGATCCGATTGCCGGAGGCACCATCTTACCGGTTGTTCCTCCTTTTGGTGGCAACAAATCGCTACGGTTGGGGGATGGTAATGCTGTAATGGGAGATGGAAATGGTGTTGGCTCTATGGCTGCCCGGGCAAAATTTACTTATCGGGTTCAACAGTCCACAGCTAATTTTACTTATCGTTATGCCATAGTTATTGAAGAACCCGGCGCTGGATTTCCTGCTCATCTACCAAATGAGCGACCTTTTTTTAACGCAGCTGTTACTGATAGTGCAGGAAACACTATTTCTTGCGGAAATTTATATGTAGTTGCAATACCTCCAATTACAGACTTTACGGAAGCTGCAGATCCCAAAAAAACAGGGAGGAGTGATTGGTACAGAGGGTGGAGCACAGTAGTCCTACCTTTGGGTGCATATATCGGGCAATGTGTTTCGATACAATTTACTACCGGTGATTGTGGTTTAGGCGCTCATTTCGGATACGCCTATATTGATGCGAGTTGCGATCCTGCCGGTGCAATAACAGTTTCACCTAATGCTTGTGGTGGTTATTTATTAGCAGCGCCTACTAACGCTCATGCTTACAAATGGACTAATAAAGCAGGTGGTAACACTGGTATTGACGGCATTGATACCAATCAAACAGTTAATGTAAATCAAGCAGGAACTTATGTCGTTAATATGTCATCACTTGCAGGCGCCGCTTGCGGTATAATACTTGAAGTTACTGTTGGCGCTCCGGGCCCAAATCCTGTCTCATTTGTACCATTTACAGGTTGTAGCGGCTCAGCAACACAATTTACAGACACATCAACACCGAGTAGCCCTGCAACAGGTTGGGCATGGGATTTTAATAATGATAAACTTGCTGATGCAGTTATTAAAAACCCTACTTATACATTTCCTTCTTCCGGTACCTTTCCTGTAACTTTAACCATTTATATAGGTGGTTGTAGCGCAACAATAACACAAACTGTAACTGTAACTAAACCAACAAAACCTGTTGTTGATCCTGCAGGTCCATTTTGTGTTAGCGCTCCACCTATAACCCTTAAAACAAGTATTTCGGGTGGTACATGGAGCGGACCTGGAATCACAAATGTTTCAGCAGGAATTTTTACTCCTTCCGCTGCCAATATTGGAAATAATCAAATAATATACGCCACAAGCGCGGATTGTCCGGGAAAAGACACCATAACAATTGTTATTAAAGGACCGGCAGCGGATGCAGGTCGTGATATTGTTATTTGTACAGGAAACACAGGTAATTTAGGAGTACCTCCTACGGCAAATATTAAATATAGCTGGTCCCCTACTACCGGTTTAAATTCATCCACTATTTCTAACCCTACCGTTACATTAACCAATAATCAGAGTGTGACGGCAACGTATTCCTATACAGTAACTGCAACGGATACTGCTCTTAATTGCGCTGCAACTGATGTAGTTAACGTAACAGTTAATCCTTTGCCATTTGTAAATGCAGGACCTGATCAAACCATCTGCGTTGGTTCAACTGTAACATTAAACGGTTCTGTTTCAGGCGCAACCACAAGCTACACTTGGAGTGGAGGTTCCGGTACATTTAATCCAAATAATACAAGCCTCAATCCGGTTTACACACCCAACTCATTCGAAATATCAACAGGTAGTGTTTCTTTGATATTAACCAGCAACAATCTGGCACCCTGTCCGGCAGCAACTGATCAAATGGTGATTACCATTAACCCGGTGGCGATAGTTAATGCAGGCAATGACCAAACGATATGTATAGGTAGTTCTGCAAACCTCGCCGGTAGCATTGGTGGTTCAGCTACAACCGGGACATGGAGTGGTGGAGCAGGAACTTTTAACCCTAACAATAATGATCCTAACGCTGCTTACACACCAAGTACAACAGAAGGAACAGCAGGTGGTGTTACATTAACTTATACTACTGATGACCCTTCAGGACCTTGTCCGGCAGTAACAGACCAAGTAAAAATTACTATTAACCCTTTACCAACAGCTAATGCAGGACCTGATCAAACGATATGCAACGGTTCTGCTGCACTGGCAGGTTCTATTGGTGGTTCTGCTACAAGTATGATTTGGAGCGGGGGTTCAGGCACGTTTAATCCAAGCAACACAAGTTTAAACAGTAATTATACTCCAAGCGCTTCTGAAATAGCGGCAGGTGGTGTTACCATCTCGCTAACAACTAATGCGGCAGGTGCGTGCCCTCCTGTAACTGATCAAATGGCAATTAAAATTAATCCGGTGGCAGTAGTGAATGCCGGTCCCGATCAAATTATTTGCATTAATAGTACAACGGCAAGTAATACCGTAAGTTTAGCCGGTACGTTCGGTGGCGCAGCAACCAGCGGAATATGGAGCGGTGGCTCAGGAACATATAGTCCTAACACCTCCGACCCGAATGCTATTTATACACTAAGTGGATCTGAAACAACAAACTCTAACATTACATTGACCTATACTGCCAATGTCCCTGTAGGAAGCCCATGTCCTACTGTAAGCGATGCAATGGTTATATCCATTGACCAAGTACCAACAGTCAACGCCGGTTTAGATCAAACGATATGTAGTGGTTCAACGGTAACATTAGCCGGTTCCATTGGTGGTTCAGCTACAAGTGCCACTTGGAGCGGCGGTGGTGGCATATATAATCCCAACAACACGAGTTTAAATTGCGTCTATACTCCAACTGCATCAGAAATAGCGTTGGGTAGCGTTGCACTGACTTTAACAACCAACGACCCGGCAGGTCCTTGCACCCCGGCAAATGATCAAATGATAATTATTATTAATCCGCCGGCTTTGGCTAATGTCGGTTCCGATCAAACCATTTGTGTGGGAGGTACAATAACTTTAGCAGGTGTTTACAATGGATCCGCATCCAGCGGAACTTGGAGTGGTGGTGCTGGAACCTATAGTCCGAATAATACTATTGCAAACGCTATTTATACACCAAGCGCATCCGAAAACGCAGCAGGAACTGTTACATTAACATATACTACCAATGACCCTGCAGGTCCTTGTCCTGCAGCAAGCGCGCAAATGATTTTAACGATAGACGCATTGCCGACAGTAAATGCCGGTACTGTTCAACCTGTTTGTTCCGGCGCCAATGTTACACTTAATGGTTCCATTGGAGGTTCAGCAACCAGCGCAACATGGAGCGGTGGTACCGGAACATATTCACCTGACAATACCACATTAAATGCAACCTACACACCAAGTGCATCAGAGTATTCAGTAGGTTTTGTAGTATTAACATTGACAACAAATGATCCGGCAGGTCCATGCCCTCCTGCCTCATCAAATGTTACCATCAATTTTTTCCCTGCTCCAACTGTAAATTTTATTGTTGACGATCCTGATGGATGTCCTGTACATTGTGTAAAATTTACCGATTTATCTACTGTTAGCGGAGGAAATTCTATTGTTGCCTGGAATTGGACTTTCGGCGATGGTGGAACAAGTACATTGCAATCACCTTCTCATTGTTATTCCAACACCGGAAAATATGACGTTTCACTTTCTGTAACGGATAATAATTCTTGTACAGGAACTTTAAAAATTAATACAATGATTACTGTCTATGCATTCCCTGTCGCGGAATTCTATGCTACGCCAAATCCTGCATCAACAGATAATCCGGCTATAACTTTTATTAATCAATCGTCATCTGATGTAACTTTTTGGCAATGGGAATTTGGTGACGGTGATACAATAGCAGGCAATAACTCAAAACCAACCCATACTTACCCAAACACAGCTGCGACCTATCAGGCAACATTAGTTGTCCATAATGCTGATTTTTGCTATGCGAATGTTACTCATGAAATTACTATCCAACCCGTGTTTTCATTTTTTATACCCAATGCGTTTACCCCTCACAACGGTGATGGGGTGGATGATTTTTTCTTCGGAAAAGGGGTGGGTATTATTCAGTACGATTTATGGATATTTGATCGTTGGGGTAATATGATTTTCCATGGTAAAGACCTGAATGATAAATGGGATGGAAAAGCATATAATTTAACCGAATTTGGTGGGAACAAAGAAGGCAAACATATAGCACAAGAAGATGTTTTTGTATGGAAAGTACACCTTACCGATATATTTAATAACACACATGATTATATTGGAACAGTTACTTTAGTGAAATAAAGAATTTGCAGATTTTTGATTTCAGATTTTGTAACAACAATGGAATATTTACTTTTCCTACATCCTCTCCGGAACTTCAATACCCAATAATTGCATGGACGATTTTATAGCGATACCAATGGTTTTGGAAAGTTGTAATCGAAATAAAATTAAATCTTTTTGCTCTTCTTTAAAGATTGGTGTATCGTGATAATATTGACTGAACTCTTTCGCCAAATCATAAACATAATTTGCTATAATAGCCGGACTGTATTCAGTTGCAGCTTGATTTAAAGTAGAATTAAAATCATATAGCAGGATGATTAATTTTTTTTCTTTCGGCAATAAATCAGTAAAAGAAATTTCAGCAACTGAATCTAAAATATCAAAATAATCTTCTTTCGCTTTGCGTAACAATGCTTGAATACGCACATAATTAAATTGAATGAATGGTGCGGTGTTTCCATTAAAATCAATAGATTCAGCAGGATTAAAAAGCATTTTCTTTTTAGGGTCAATTTTTAACATAAAATATTTTAATGCTCCCAGACCAATTGTGCGATATAATTTTTCTGATTCAGCTTCAGTTAAATCTTGCGCTTTCCCTAATTCTTTTGTTGTCGCTGCTGCTGTTTCAATCATTTCTTTCATCAAATCATCAGCATCCACCACAGTGCCTTCACGGGATTTCATTTTACCTTCCGGTAATTCTACCATCCCGTAAGACAAGTGATACAAACCATTCGCCCATTGATAATCCAATTTTTTCAGTATCAGAAACAATACTTTAAAATGATAATCTTGTTCGTTACCAACAGTATAAATGATTTTAGAGAAATGTTCTTCCTCTGCGCGTTGCACTGCTGTACCAAGGTCTTGCGTCATATACACTGACGTACCATCAGCGCGCAACAATGTTTTTTCATCTAATCCATCGGCAGTCAAATCAATATATACAGAGTTATCCGCTCTGCGTTTTAAAACACCATTTTTTAATCCTTCTTCAACAATATTTTTTCCTGAAAGATAAGTGTTGCTTTCGTAATACGTTTTATCAAAATCAACACCAAGCATTTTATAAGTTGCTTCAAAACCTTTATAAACCCAGCTATTCATCATCTCCCAAAGTTCACGAGTTTCTTTATCTCCCGCTTCCCATTTCAAAAGCATCTCTCTAATGTCAAACATTAAAAAATTATTGTCTTTTAAAAATTCTGTAATGAGATTTTGTTCTACTTCGTTATAGATAATAGATTTGTTTGACATAATTTCTTTAAAAGAAATATTTTGCTTTTCGAGTATATTGCTGTCAATTATTCTAATTATTAAAGTATCCAATAAACTTTGAGGAATTTTAGAAGTACGGGTATCTATATATTGATTTTTACTAATTATATGTTTAAGATAATCAAGTGCCGCTTTTATATTTTCCTGCTCAAATTTTACATAATATTTCCCAACCAAGTGGTCTCCTTTCATACCGGACGATTCAGGAGTTTCTCCGTTGCCCCATTTTTTCCAAGCCAACATTGATTTACAAATATGAATACCTCTGTCGTTTACCAAATTTGTTTTTATAACATTGTTGCCGGCAGCTTTTAAAATTTCAGAAACACTATAACCTAATAAATTATTACGAACGTGACCAAGGTGCAGTGGTTTATTAGTGTTGGGCGAAGAATATTCAACCATAACGGTTTGCGCATTGGGAGGCAATGTGCTATTAATAAAAGGCTTTCCATAAATTGATTTAAAATAATTAAACCAATATGAATCATCAATAACAATATTTAAAAAACCTTTCACGACATTAAAATCAGCTACCTCAGCAATATTTGATTTTAAATAATTTCCTATTTCTGTTGCTGTTTCTTCCGGTTTTTTTTTAGAAATTTTCAAAAAATTAAAAACAACCAATGTGAAATCTCCAACAAAATCAGGATTTGTTTTTTCTAACAATACTTTTTCAACCGTTGATGAATACAGCGATTGCAGCGCTTCAATGGTTTTTTCTGAAATTTTTTTTTCGATGTTCATAATACTAAATTTCGTTTGAAAGTTTTTCGTTCTCCATATCTATCCATCTATAAAAAATATTTATTGATGTCTTGTCACGAAGATGTTTGATATAGCGTTTTACTTCTCTTGAAGGTTCGGTATCCCCAACAATTATTATTTTTTCTGCAAGTTGTTTGTCGGGAAACATTGAATATTCAAATAATTGCCCAATGGCTTGTCTAATGTTGTTTTTGGGAGTATCAGTTTTAATTTCAAAAAAATGTAATTTGGCATCAGAAAATAAACCTTGTAAATCAACGCAGTTTTCTTCAACTTTTATGTTACGATATTGTCGACTTGATTTAAGCAACTTGGATAAAACATTTTGAATTTTATTGTGATAAGGATCAACCAAAATTTCTACTCCTGCTTTTCGTGAATAACCATCTGTTCCTTTTTGTTTAATGTCTTCAAACTCAAAATCAGAAACTTTGTCTAATAATTTGTAGCGTGGCGTTGTCAAGTTGCTGTCTCTACTGGAAATAATTTGAAAGTCATCAAATATTTTTATGTCCTTTATTAAAAATTTAACATTAGAAAATCCTTCTGCAGACATTTCTTTGAACTGGGTTGCTTTTATTCCAGCGTGTTCAAGGTCATTTATCATTTCTTTAATCCAACCATTCTTTTTGTATGTGTTATAAATTTTAACAGATTCATCTTTTGCAATACAAATTGCTTTGTCAATATAACCAACCAATAATTTTTGTTTTCTTGTGACTGTGTAAAGCCATATTTTATAGGACTTGTCAATATGTAGTTCTGAACCTAACGATTGCAAATAGCCGTAATGGTAATCATTTACAATTTTTGATTTGTCAAACAGCCACTCTTCGTGTCCAAACCCTTTTTCATTTTCATAAGTGGTAGAACTTGGACTTTTACCATTTGTTCCTGATGGTCTTGTCCAACCGAAGTCGTTCCAACAAATTCTTGATATTTTTTCTATCATATTTATTGCCATTTGCTTTCCGCCAATTAAAAAGATACTTCAACGATTGTTATTAACTACTAAAACCTAATACGTCAACTTACTCACAACCCTTTGCAATATTTCAAAAGTATTTTCAGCCATCAGATTTTCTTTATCAAGCGTTGGGTTAATTTCACTTATTTCAAAACAACAAACTTTTTGATTTTGTATAAAACTCAAACATAAACTTCCTGCTTCTTTTTCGGAAATCCCATTTCTTACAGGCGTTCCGGTTCCTTTTGAAATTGCAGAATCCATACTGTCCACATCAAAAGAAACATAAATCAAATCGCATTTATTCAAATGCACCAATGTATCGCGGGCAATCTTTTCCACGCCATTTCGTTTTACATCGGCAGTCGAAAACATCTTCACTTTATGTTTTTTTAATAAATAATTTTCTTCCGGTTCCATATCCCGCACACTAATAAATACAATGTCGTTGTAATTAATTTTAGGACTCATCCCTCCTACCCTTTTGAGTTTATTCCAAAGTTCAATAGTTTCTTTATCAGGATTATTTATTTTATGACTGCTGTTGTCTTCGCCCAAAGAGGCTGAAAGTGGCATTCCGTGCAGGTTACCCGTTGGCGTGGTATAGGGACTGTGAATATCCGCGTGCGCGTCAATCCAAATCACACCCAATCGCGCTTTAGGATAAGCCATTTTAATTCCTGCAATAGTGCCCCCGGAAGTGCTATGGTCGCCGGACAATACAATAGGGAATAAATTTTTTTTCAGTGTTTGCGAAATGGTATCTGCCAATCGTTCATAAATTGCGATAAGACCTGTTATGTGTTTTGCCAGTTTAGTTTTTGCAGGCTCAAACAATAATTGATTCTCCGTTTTTATTTCTATTGATTCAATTTGTTTGAACATATTGCTTCCGTAATCAAGCGCCGCAATTTTTAACGCGTCCACTCCCAGACTGGCGCCACGCGTCCCTGCTCCTATTTCGGATTTTACTTCAATGAATTTTACGGTTTTCATTTTAAAACAATTTGATAATTTGACGATTTGATAATTTGAAAATGATTGCCATTATGATATTTATAAATCCTTATTAAGAGCGTCATTGCGAGGGCTTTTCGCCCGAAGCAATCTCACACAAAGCTATTATTAAGATTGCTTCGTTCCTCACAATGACGCTCTTAATATATTACATCGCCAATTTTTCAATCTTTCAATTTTATAATTTTTCAATCTTCAATTCAATTTCTAAATTACTTATCTTTGCAAAAAATATTTTTTCAAAATTTTCAATTTTAAAAATGGAAAATACATACAACGATTTAATCCAACAAACCTTCGATTTTCCACAGGAAGGTTTTAATGTGATAGAAGATGAACTTCATTTCTATGAAATCCCTCTGATGGAAATCATTAAACAATATGGAACTCCATTAAAAATAAGCTATCTGCCAAAAATAAGCGCTCAAATTCAAAAAGCCAAAAAGCTATTTAATGTGGCTATCGCGAAAGCGGATTACAAAGGCAAATATACATATTGTTACTGTACTAAAAGTTCTCATTTCTCATTTGTGCTTGAAGAAGCGTTGAAAAATGACATTCATTTAGAAACCTCTTCAGCCTTTGATGTGCCGCTTGTACGTGCTTTATATACTGCCGGAAAAATTTCAAAAGACATCTATATCCTCAATAATGGATACAAACGCCCTGCTTACCTAAAATACATTAGTGAATTAGTGAATGATGATTTTGTAAACGCTATTCCTATTTTGGATAATAAAAACGAATTAGCGCAATTAGAAAAATTATGTAAAAAAAAATTTAAAGTGGGAATACGCGTAGCTACTGATGAAGAACCTAAATTTGAATTTTATACTTCCCGCTTAGGAATCAGACAAGCCGATATTATAGATTATTACCACACTCATATTAAAAAAAGTGAAAAATGCGAATTGAAAATGCTTCACTTTTTTATCAATACAGGTATTAAGGATACCACTTATTATTGGACGGAATTAACAAAATGTATCAACGCTTACTGCGATTTAAAAAAGGTATGCCCAAGCCTTGATTCCCTTGATATTGGTGGTGGTTTCCCGATACGCACTTCATTAGGCTTTAATTACGATTATGATTATATGGCGGATGAGATTATCCAAAAAATAAAAAATGTTTGCAAGGAACGCAAAGTGAAAGAGCCGCATATTTTTACTGAATTCGGAAGTTTTACCGTTGGTGAAAGTGGCGCTATATTATATTCGATTGTAGATGTAAAAAAACAAAATGACAATGAACTTTGGTACATGATTGACAGTTCGTTTATTACAACATTACCCGATACTTGGGGCATTAAACAAAAATTTATCCTGCTCGCTATTAACTACTGGGATAAAGAATCTCAGCGTGTGAATTTAGGTGGATTAACTTGCGACAGCGAAGATTATTACAATGGTGAATCTCATCTTAACCAAGTGTACATGCCTGTTATAGAGGAAAAACAAAAAGAACCTTTGTACCTCGGTTTTTTCCACACTGGAGCTTATCAAGAGTCGCTTGGCGGATATGGCGGTATTCAACATTGTTTGATACCCGCACCAAAACACGTAATTATTGATAGAGATGAAGAAGGGGAAATAACCACTCGATTATTTGCCAAAGAACAAAGCTATCAATCAATGATGAAAACACTGGGGTATTAGATAATTGAAAATTGAAAATTAAAAATTGAAAATGTGTAAAGTGCTAAATGAAAAAATTATTTTCAATGATAAAATGATTATTGAAAAAGCTGAAATAAAAGATGAGAATGATAATAATTTTTTTCGTCTTCGTTTAAAACGTGCAGATGCCTCAGCAGTATTGATTTTAAATACAGATACTGACAAAATAATTCTCACTAAACAATTTCGATACGCTATTTCATTAAAAACAAAGGAACCAATATTAGAAATAGTTGCAGGAAAAATTGATGAGGGTGAAGAGCCATTACAAACTGCTATCAGGGAAATTGAGGAAGAAGTGGGCTACCGGATAAAGCCCAAAAATATTCAACTTTTGGTTTCTTGCTTCGCCTCTCCCGGCTATAGTTCCGAGTGTTTTTATATTTATTATGCCACTGTTACCAATGCTGACAAAGTATCGGAAGGGGGAGGATTAAAAAATGAAAATGAATATATTTCTGTGATAGAGATGAATAAACATGAATTTAATAGTCTGATAAAAAATGGAAAAATTAAAGATGCGAAAACTTATATAGCCGGATTGTATTTAGCTTTGCATTGATTTTTTTTAGAAGTCCTGAATTTATATTTACTCGATTATTTGCCAAAGAACAAAGCTATCAATCAATGATGAAAACACTGGGTTATTGGTCATTTCAACTACTAACCACAAAAATTTTATTAAAACAATCACATTATAGTTTATATTTATCCTGATAAAGAACAATTGCCAATTTAAAGAACACAACATATTCATCATGAAAAAATCACACATTATATTAATAGTTATTATCGCGATTGCTATCGGCGCAATACTTACCACGCTTAATAACACGAGCACGTATGCAAGTTTTGCCGAAGCAAAAGAATCTCCCGACACCGAATATCACGTTGTGGGTAAATTGGATAAAACGAAAGAAACCATATACAACCCAAAAGAAAATGCCAATCTTTTTACATTTTATATGATTGATAACAAAGGTTTAGAGAGTAAAGTTATTTTACATAAAAATAAACCGCAAGACTTTGAACGCTCCGAACAGATTGTATTGATTGGTAAAATGCAGGATGATGAATTTCATGCTTCTGAAATTTTAATGAAATGTCCATCTAAATACAATGATGGAAAACCTCAAGAAAGTAAATAGAAAAATTTTATATGGAATACGTTGGCGAACATTTAGGGATTGGTAAAATTGGAAATCTATTTGTTATTCTTTCCTTTGTTTTTGCCTTATTAGCAAGCATCAGCTATTTTTTCGCGACCAAAGAAAACGAAGAAGCGACATCATGGAAAAGCATTGCCCGCATCTCATTTCGTTTGCATGGCATATCGGTCATTGGCATTGTTGCTTCTTTATTCATCATGCTTCAAAATCATTATTTTGAGTATGAATATGTGTGGCATCATAGTAATAAGGAAATGCCGATGCGCTATATTTTGTCGTGCTTTTGGGAAGGACAAGAAGGGAGTTTTTTATTATGGACTTTCTGGCACGTTGTTCTTGGTTTAATTTTACAGCGTACTGCAAAAAAATGGGAAGCTCCTGTAATGGCTACTATTTCATTGGTTCAGGCATTCTTAGCTTCTATGTTATTAGGCATTTTTGTTTTTGAATATCGTATCGGAAGCAACCCATTCACCGTTTTACTTCGCAATCATCCCGATTTTGCTAACATTCCACTTTTCAGTAAACCCGATTATTTAGAGAAATTAGACGGGCGCGGATTGAATCCTTTGCTGCAAAATTATTGGATGACCATCCACCCTCCTACTCTATTTTTAGGATTCGCATCTACTGTAGTTCCTTTTGCTTATGCCATTGCGGGTTTATGGAAGAAAAAATATTTTGAATGGATACAACCGGCTTTGCCCTGGGCGTTTTTCGGAGTAATGATTTTAGGAACCGGCGTTTTGATGGGTGGCGCATGGGCTTACGAAGCATTAAGCTTTGGCGGATTTTGGGCTTGGGATCCGGTAGAAAACGCTTCTTTAGTTCCTTGGTTAACATTTGTTGGAGCAGCACATGTTATGCTTGTCAATCGCAACAGTCCGCAATCCATTTTTATTACATTTTTATTGCCCATACTTACCTTTTTATTAATTCTCTATGCTACTTTTTTGACTCGTAGCGGCATCCTTGGCGAATCATCCGTACACGCATTCACTGATTTAGGAATGTCCGGACAACTTTTAATCTACTTATTTTTCTTTGTATTACTTGCACTCGTCCTTATTATTATTAATTGGAAAAACTTTCCGAAACACATGGAAGAAGAAGGTTTATGGTCGCGCGAATTTTGGATGTTTGTTGGCGCTATCGTATTGTTGGTTTCTTCATTTCAAATTACTTTTTACACTTCAATGCCGGTGTGGAATAAATTATTTGATTTGCACAGAGCGCCCGCAAAAGATGTCATCCACTTTTATAATACATGGCAATTGCCCTTCGCTGTTATCACTACGCTGTTAATTGCCGTTGGTCAATTTTTTAAATATAAACATACTGACCTCAATTTATTCGTAAAAAAGATTTCACTTTCGTTTATAATTTCATTAGTATTTACCGCAATAATAAGTTATTTATTGAATTATTACAATCAGCCGTATTATGCGCTGCTATTGTTCTCTACCATTTTTGCGGTGAGCGCAAATGCAGATTATATGTTGCGTGTACTAAAAGGTAATATTAAAAAAGCGGGAGCTTCGATAGCGCATATCGGTTTTGCATTGATGATGTTGGGAGTATTAATTTCTACTTCCAAAAAAGATGTTATCTCACAAAATACTTCCGGTAAAAGTGTGGAAAGTTTAGGGAAAGATTTTTCAAACAACGATAATATTTTATTAACTCAAGGCGATACTTTATTAATGGGAAAATACCTTGTAACCTATAAAGGGAAAAGATATGAAGGCATTAATATTTATTTTGATGTGGATTATTTTTCTAAAAATAAAGATGGCGGTATAACAAAAGAATTTACATTATCTCCGCTTGTTCAAACCAATCCGCGAATGGGAAATGTTGCCGAACCTGATACACGGCATTTTTTAACCTATGATGTTTACACGCATGTAACCTATGCCGATTTAGCAAAGTTAAAAGATAAAAACGCGACTACAACTGATGATTATTCCGAAGCCAAAAACTTTTCCATTAAAAAGGGAGATACTATTTTTTCATCTAATGCCATTATTATTTTTGATTCGCTTTCCACTAAATTTGATAAAACAAATTATAAGTTATCAAAGGACGATATTGCTGTAATGGCGTATTTAAGAGTATTAGACATCACGAAAAAATATACAGCCAAACCGGTTTATGTGATTCATAATAACAGAATACAGCCTGTTTCAGCCGAAGTAAATGAACTAGGTTTAAAATTTTCTTTCTGGAAAATTGATCCTGCGAATGGAAAAATTGAAATTTCATTACAGGAAAAAAAGATAAACACACGTGATTTTATTGTGATGCAAGCATTGGTTTTTCCCTACATCAATGTGTTATGGATAGGATGCATTATAATGATTATCGGGACTGTGTTGGCAATTGTTGAAAGAATAAGAACGACAAAGATTAATGCTAAAAATAAAAAACAGACCACAGATATTGTTTGAAAACTTCTCATTATAAAATAGTTCTTATCGGTTCGGGAAACGTGGCTACACAGCTTGGTTTAGCGTTAAAAGAAGCGAAGCTTACAATAATTCAGGTTTACAGCAAACATAAATCTTCTTCAAGCAGTTTGGCTAAAATCCTTAATTGTGAATCCACTAATTCTCCAGAAAAAATAAACACAACAGCTGATATTTATATCATCGCAGTAAATGACGATGCGGTAGCTGAGGTTGTAAAAAAACTACAGTTGTCTGATAAAATAGTTGTGCATACATCTGGAAGTGTTGAAATGAATATTTTAAAAACTTCATCAAAAAACTTCGGAGTTTTTTATCCATTGCAAACATTTTCAAAAAACAAAATAATTAAATTTAATAGCATTCCAATTTGCTTGGAAGCAAATAATAAAAACACTCTAAAAGCACTTCAGTTATTAGGAAATAGCATCAGCAATGATGTGCAAATCATCAATTCGGAACAACGTAAATTTATTCATTTAGCGGCAGTATTTGCTTGTAATTTTACCAATCATTTTTATTCTATCGCTTCCGATATTTTAGAATCACAAAAATTATCTTTGGATATTTTAAAACCATTAATTGAAGAAACTGCAAACAAAATAAAAACCAACTCTCCTTCTAAAATACAAACAGGACCGGCGATACGCGGTGATAAAAAAACGATGGACAATCATTTGAAACTGCTTGCAAATAAAGATTATAAAAATATTTACAAACTCATTAGCAAAAGTATTATTAATTCCAAATCAGTTTAAAACTTCTTAATACATTTTTAGTATTTTTATTTCTGATTGTTATTTCATAAAAAATTATGGCGGAAAATTTTAAGACAAAATTAACAAGGGTAAAAACTTTCATGTTTGATATTGACGGTGTTCTCACAGATGGCTCTATAACACTTATGCTTAGCGGAGAACAACTGCGCACTATGAATACTAAAGATGGTTATGCAATGCAGTTAGCGATAAAAAAGGGTTATAAGATTGTCGTTATTTCAGGAGGGAAATCGGAAGGTGTACGCAAACGACTTAATGGCTTGGGTATTTTTGATGTGTATTTAGGCGTTGATAATAAAATTGAAACCTATAATGAATACCTCTTAACCTACAAAATTAATCCTGATGAAATTCTTTATATGGGTGATGATGTGCCGGATTATGAAGTAATGAAACGCAGTGGAGTACCCACCTGTCCGAATGACGCCGCACCTGAAATAAAAGAAATTTGCATTTATGTATCCGACAAAAAAGGCGGACAAGGTTGTGTGCGCGATGTGATTGAACAAGTAATGCGTGTACAAGGAAATTGGTTTCAATCTTAGTTTAAAGTTCAAAGTTTTAGTTTTAAAATTTTCCAATCTTCTAATTTTTCAATTCTCAAATTCTTTAAAATGTTCGCTTTTTTAAAATTAATTCGTCTTCAAAATCTTTTAATAATAGCGCTTACGCAATATATGGTGCGCTGGTGCTTAATATATCCGATTTTAAAAACACGAGGCTTTGAGTTGCAATTTAGCAATTTTCATTTTTTCTTAATCGTGCTTTCTACTGTAATGATTGCTGCTGCAGGCTATATCATTAACGATTACTTTGATGTGCGAATTGATAAAATAAACAAACCCCAACATTTAGTTATTGACAAAGGTGTTAAAAGGCGTGTTGCAATGGGTGCTCACACGGTTATCAATATTATCGCTGTTATTATTAGTTTATATGTTTCCTATTCTATCGGCGTTTGGAAACTCGGCTTGATTTATTTTATTTGTGCGTTAGGACTATGGTTTTACTCCACTACTTTTAAGCGCCAATTCCTAATCGGCAACATTGTAATTGCTACCTTCACCGCATTAGTTCCTTTAGTAGTAGGTGTTTACGAGTTAATACCTTGTTATATAAAATATTTAGTT
>ODAK010003751.1_pt1 | contig 15699 bp, 15 predicted proteins | sample 1539591 | NCBI WGS metagenome assembly ODAK01 (sample SAMEA3539303, study PRJEB22396) | soil metagenome | biome: tundra; feature: field; material: soil | place: USA | collected 2010-05 | depth 0.15 m | reverse complement strand
CCTGGGGACCGTTGGCACGCACCACCAGCGTATCGGCACGGATGATGAGCGGCGGCTCGGCGCGAGGGGTGGTGAAATTGACTTCCGAGTACATGCCCGGTAAAAGCTGGCCGTTCGCGTTGTCGACCTGAATTTCGGTGAGCAGCGTGCGCGTGGCCGGGTCCAGCGCGTTGGCCGTGCGGGTAACGGTGCCATTGACATTCTTCGACGAAAGGTCGGGGATCGTGAGCTTCGCTGTCATGCCCACGTGGACGGCATTGGCGTCGGACTGCGGGACGTTTACATAGATGCGCAGGCGATCAGTCTGGGCGATCCGGAAGAGCAGCGTATTTCCTTCGTTGACCAGCGCGCCGGTATCGACATTGCGTACCGTGATGACCCCGGCGAAGGGGGCGCGAACCGCGAGGAAGCCCTGCATCTCCGAGAGCCGGGCCAGATTGGCCTCGGCGGCTCCGACGTTGCTGCGGGCAGCGGATACGGCCTTCTCGAGCGCCTGCACATTGGCTTTCTGCGCTTCATATTGAGACAGATAAGTATCGGCATCCTGACGGGCCACGGCGCCGCGCTGAACGAGGCTGCCCCAGCGTTCGGAAGTGAGCCGGGACATTTCCGCGTTGGTCTTGCCCTGCTGGAGGTTGGCGGTAGCCTGCTCCAGCGATGCCGCGGCCTGATCCACCACTGCTTTTGCCTGCCGGACCTGCTGATCCAGATCGGGAGCGACAATCTCGGCCACCACCTGGCCTTCCTTTACCCGGTCGCCGATGTCGACGTAACGCTTCTGGATATAGCCACTTGCGCGGGCGAGGATGGGCGCTTCCGTGACGGCCTGGATGTTACCGGTGAGCACCAGTTCGCTCTTGCCGCTGGCGCGGGTCACCGCAGTCACGTTTACTGCCGGCAACTCGCTGCCCTCCGCCGCCGCCTGTTTAGCCAGCGCCGCCTGGCGCGCCACTCCGGGCCGGTAGCCGGCGAAGAACGCACCGGCCAACACGGCGACAATCAGAATCCCGAGCACAGTGAGCGTCAGGCCTGAAGGCCGGCGCCGATGCCCGTGACCGTGGCCATGCCCGTGTCCGCCATGGCGCTCCAGGCGCCGCTTCAGTTCTTCTATTTCCGCGCGGAGCCGCTCTTCGGTTTCATTGAGAGAGGCATGTCTGATTTCAGGCATCTGCTTTGGGTCTGCTTCTTCTATTAGAACTTATGACGTCAGATATGAACTAATGTCTTCGCGTTCTTCTTCTTCCAGTTTGAGGTCGAAGTCGACCGGCACTTTCTTCCGCAGCACGCTGTATACGATCGGCACGATAAAGAGGGTAGTGACGGTTGCCAGCAAAAGGCCGCCGATCACGGCGCGGCCGAGGGGCGAATTCTGCTCGCCGCCCTCGCCAAGGCCAAGCGCCATGGGCAGCATACCGATAATCATGGCGGAGGCGGTCATCAGAACAGGCCGGATGCGGGTGTGGCCGGCCGACAAAGCTGCCGAGCGCTCATCCATCCCTTCCAGACGCTGGTCATTGGCGAACGTCACCATCAGAATACTGTTGGCGGTGGCAACGCCGATACACATAATCGCGCCCATCAGCGAAGGTACGCTGAACGTCGTCTGGGTCACGAAGAGCATCCACAGGATGCCGGACAGCGCGCCCGGCAGGGCCATCAGAATGATGAACGGATCGAGCCAGGACTGGAAGTTCAGCGCCATCAGGAAGTAGACCAGGATGATGGCGAAAATGATGCCGATTCCAAGCCGCGTGAACGAGGAATCCATCGTCTCCGCCTGACCGCGCAGAGACAACGACATCCCGCGGGGCAGTTTCTGTTTTTCCAGGTCCGCCATAATGCGGCGCACCCCGGTGGCAACACTGCCAAGATCCTGACGATCGAGGTTCGCGTAGATGTCGAACACCGGCAGAATGTTGTAGTGGTTAATAATTTCCGGCGCCAACGCGCGCGAGGTGGTGGCAAGGTTGGAAAGATGCTGCGACGTGTCGCTGGCGGAGCCCGGATTGCCATACGCAATGGAATTCTGGTTTGGGGTCGCCGCCGCTCCGCCAATGGCTGCCGTCTGGATATTGGGCACGCCCGGCAGGTTGCTGTTGAATGCTCCCACCGCGGAAATCGGCGTGTTCATAAGCGCGTCGAGTGAATCGATCTTGCGCTGCGGCGTCTGCACCGTTACGTTATATTGCACGCCTGTATCGTAATTGAGCCAGAAGGCGGGCGACACCTGCGAAGTACCGCTCAGGGAAATGAGAAGACTGGTGGAAACGTCGCGCTGCGTGAGCCCCATCTGGCTGGCCTTGTTGCGATCCACTTCAAGACGGATCTCGGGGTAGTCCACCACCTGGTGGATATGAACGTCGGCAGCGCCGGGAATGCGCGCGATCCGGTCGCGAATCTTCTGCGCCATGGCGTAACCGGCGATGGGGTCGCGCGTTGTCACCTGCACGTCAATCGGGGCGGGCAGGCCGAAGTTGAGAATCTGATTGGTGATGTTGGCCGATTCAAAGAAGAAGAAGCAATCGGGGAAGACGTCGTTCAGTCGCTTGCGAAGGCGCTCTGTGTATTCATCCGAAGATAAGGGGCGGTCGGGTTTCAGCGAAATCAGGATTTCACCGTCGCCGGTGCCGAGCGTCGGGTTGTCGCCGTAAGCCAGATTCTGACCGCCGGGCGGGACGCCGATGTTGTCGATGATGGTCGATACATCTTTGGCCCCGATGACCTTGCGGATTTCGTCGTCAAAACGGCCGAAGTAAAGCTCCGCTTCTTCAATTCGCGTGCCAGCCGGAGTGCGTGCGTGCAGGCGCAGCTGGCCGGAATCCACCGTGGGGAAAAAATCACTCCCGATAAAGCGTGTCAAGCCCAGCGAGCCGAGGCTGAAGGCGAAAAATAGGAACAGCACGACTTTGCGGTGGTCCAGCGTCCAGTCGAGCAGGGAAGCATAAAAGTCGCGCATGCGCTCGAACTGCCGGTTGAAGGCATGGTGCATGGTCCAGAAAATGCCCGTGCCGCCCCCCGCCTCGCCATGCTCTCCCATAATGTAGAGCCGCATCTCGGAGCGAAGCATATAGTGCACCATGTTGGGCACCAGCGTTCGGGAAAGGAAGTAGGACGCCATCATGGCGTACACCACAGCCATGGCCAGGGGAGTGAAAAGGTAGCGCGCAGCGCCGGTCAGCAGCAGCACGGGCACGAACACAATACAAATGCAAAGCGTGGAAACGAAGGCCGGGGCCGCAATCTGCTGGGCGCCATCCAGCACCGCGCGCACGAGCGGCTTTTTCATGGCCATGTTACGGTGCGTGTTCTCGATTTCTACAGTGGCGTCGTCCACCAGGATGCCGACGGCCAGCGCGAGGCCGCCCAGCGTCATCACGTTGATGGTCTGCCCGGTGAGGCTGAGGATAATCAGCGAGGTGAGGATAGAGAGCGGAATCGACGTGCAGACAATGATCGTCGAGCGCCAGCTGCCGAGGAACAGCAGGATCATCATGCCTGTCAGGAAGGCGGCGATAGTGGCTTCCCGGAGAACGCCCTGGATCGAGGCACGCACGAAGAGGGACTGGTCGGCCAGCACGCTGACATTGAGTTCAGGCGGCAGTTGCTCAATCGCCTTGGGTAGCATTTTCAGCGCGTTGTCGACCACTTCGAGGGTGGAAGCTCCGCCCGCCCGCATGATGTTCATGAGGGCGCCGCGCTTGCCGTTTACGCGAACCATGGACGTCTGAATCGAACCGCCGTCGCGCACCTGGCCGACATCTTTGATATAAATCGGCGTGCCATTGACCACTTTCACGGGCAGCAGATTCAGATCCGACATCACGCGCGGGCTGGAGTTGATTCTGATCTGATAGTCGCGGCTCCCGAATTTGGCATTGCCGGCCGGCAGGATCAGGTTTCCCGCGCCCAGCGCGCTCGAGACGTCACTGGCCGAAACCTGCTTGGCGAACATGGCCTGCGGATCGAGATCCACGAAGATGTTGCGGAACTTGCCGCCATACACATTGGGCACCGACGTCCCCCGCAAAGTGGAAAGCTGGGTGCGAAGGTAGTTGTTGCCATTGTCGGCAATATCCTGCTCCGACATCGAATCGCTGGCGAGGCCCAGCGACAGGATGGGCACAGTGGAGGCGTCGAATTTGATGATATTAGGCGGGTACATGCCGGGAGGGAAGCCGCGGAGCGAGGCCTGTGCGTTGGCCACCACCTGCCCCTGCGCCAGTTCGACCTTGGCATTGGGATGGAGGAAAATCCGGATGATCGAGATACCGTTGTAGGACTGCGATTCGATGTGCTCGATATCATTTACAGTTGTAGAGAGCCCGCGCTCGAAGCCGGTAACCACGCGGTTGGCCATTTCTTCCGGGGTGAGCCCGCCGTACTGGAAAATTACGCTGAGAACAGGGATGTCGATGGCAGGAAAAATGTCAACAGCCATGGTGGCGATAGCCGTTCCGCCGAGCAGAACGATGAGCAACGCCATAATGACGAAAGTGTAGGGACGCCGCAGCGCCAGTCTGACAATCCACATGAATTCCTGCCTCTTATGAAACGATAAAACGCGCTCCGCGCATGTCCGTCCGATGTTTACGTTTCGAAAGTATTGTACCGTGTACGGATAGGATTACGATATTTCCCCGCTCGGCACACTAAGCTTGTATGGCGGATGCAGCGCACTCCGGGTTACTGGTCCAAAAGGACTATACACCGGCGAAATTTATTTGTATGTATATGAAAATTAAGGTATTTTTGGCGACTTTCGCGCTCGCTGGCTGTTTCCTGACAAGCGCGAATTTAAGCGGCCAGACGCTACAGCCGCTGGGCATTGGCCTCGAATCGCTGGAGTATCCCTATCCCATTCATTTTACCGAATTTGAGATGCAGGGCCAGCTCGTCCGCATGGCCTACATGGATGTCGCCCCCACCGGTGCCGCGAATGGCCAAACCATCGTGCTGATGCATGGCAAGAACTTCGGGAGCTACTACTGGAGTAGCACTATGCGCGTGTTGGCGACTGCCGGTTACCGGGTCGTGGCGCCGGACCAGATCGGGTGGGGGAAATCGTCAAAACCGGATCTTCACTATAGTTTTGACGGGCTGGCAGCCAATACCGCGAGGCTGCTCGATACTTTGGGTGTCCAGCGCGCGGTGGTTCTTGGTCACTCCACTGGTGGCATGCTGGCGGTTCGGTTTACCTTGACCTATCCGGCGCGCGTGAGCCGGTTGATCATCGAAGATCCCATTGGACTCGAAGATTACCGCACCGAAGCCCCACCCCAGAGCGACGAGACGTTGTTTAATACTGAGTTGGCAAATAACGATCCCGCAAAACTGCGGGCGTTCTACGCCGGCTACTTTGTCGACCAGAAGCCGGAACTGTTTGGCCCGCTCGCGGAGGTTCCGATGCGTGTTGCTCTCAGCGGCGAATGGCCTCGCTGGGCGAAAGCTTCGGCCCTCGCCTACCGCATGATTTACGAGCAGCCGGTTCGGTACGAATACTCACGTCTGATACCTCTCGTGCTGCTGATTGTGGGCGAACAAGACCATGCCGCCGCATTTTTGAACTACGCTCCCCCCGAGCTTCGCTCTAAAATGGGCAGAATCGCAGAATTAGCCGCGACGGCAATAAAGGAAATCCCGCACGGCACGCTGGTGGTCGTCCCGCGCACGGGCCACATTCCCCATCTGGAACGGCCCGACGAGTTTCGCAAGGCAATATTTGAATTTCTTGATACAGGGAAAGGAACCCGATAAATGAGCAGCGATTCAGCCCCGCCCAGTCACATCACGCCGGAAAAAGTCATGCAGTACGCCTGGGCATATGCACCGCCCCTCATTATAGAAGCCGCCATTCATAACCGCGTTTTCGATACCCTCGACGAGCGCGGCCCGCTGACCGTGGCCGAGGTTAGTAAAACGACAGGCGCCTCGACACGCGGGCTCGCGTCCATCATGAACGCGCTGACCGGGCTTGAGTTCCTGACCCGCGGCGATGACGGACGCTATGCCCTCACTCCCGAAAGCGCTGCTTTTCTGGTCAGCACAAAACCAGCCTTCCTCGGTGGCCTCTACAAGCACATGAGCCGGCAACTGGTCCCCGCGTGGCTTCAACTGGAGGACATTGTGCGCACAGGGAAGCCCGCCACTCATGTGGAAGAGGAGGGTGAAGGCTCGGAGTTCTTCGAACAATTCGTGGCCGATATCTTCCCGCTGAGCTACGGCCCGGCGCGCATCGCTGCCGAAGCGCTGAACCTGGGGGACACGTCGCGGCCGTACCGGGTGCTGGACGTCGGCTCGGGTTCGGGCGTCTGGGGGATCGCCTTCGCCGAAGCATCGCCGCGCGTCTCGGTTGTTGCAGCGGACTGGGCGAAAGTGCTTGAGATCACCCGTCAAATGGCGACACGCCACGGCGTAGCCGACCGCTTCAGCTATCTGCCGGGAAACCTCCGGACGGTGGATTTCGGCTCAGGCTATCAGGCCGCCACGATCGGGCATATCCTCCACAGCGAGGGCAAGGAACACAGCCGCAACCTCCTCCAGCGGGTCTTCGAAGCACTCGCACCCGGAGGAACAGTTGTAATTGCCGAATTTCTCGTGAACCAGGACAGGCGCGGACCCGTAACGGGGCTCTTGTTTGGCGTCAACATGCTGGTAAACACGGAAGACGGCGACACCTGGGCCTTCGAGGAGATCGGCGAGTGGCTGCGCGAATGCGGTTACGTCAACGCGCGGGCGGTTGATTGTCATTCCCACTCGCCCCTGATTTTGGCCGACAAGCCTAAATCCTAAATAGAGCCGGCCGGAAAATAGTTCCGGCTACTCAGTTTTCTCCTTGACCTTGTCAGCCCCTTTTTCAGTGGCTGAAGCAGTGGCGTGGGCCGCTTTCTTTGTGCCCTTCTTGATGGCCTTGCCGGTCTTTTTTACGCCGGTGGCGGTGGCATCGCCGACGTCTTTACCGGCTTCTTTGGTTTCGTGGCCGGCATCTTTCAGGTCGTCCTTCACCTGTGCGGTGAGCGGTAGCGTGACTAGACCCGTCGCCAATAGAAAAGTACAGAGTGCTCTCATGCGAACCATCAGAGCAATTGCATCTCCAGTTAGATTTACGTCCGCCGCGCCCTTTTTCCGGCATGGCCACGACGTGCTCATTGAACAGTGTCAGGGTCAGCGTCCCAAGTCCAGCCGCCCTTTGTTTTCAAGCACACGGTTGCAACCAGATAGCCTTCCGCCGAATCTAAGCTATTATAAAGACTTACGAGGTTTTCATTGCTTTTCCGTCCCTGCCTTCGCCTTTTCACCCACCTCCAGATGCTGCCCATCCTCGAAAGCGGGCAGGAGACGCTGGTTGGCGGCCAAGCCGTCATGGAGGGTGTCATGATGCGCGCCCCCCACAGCTACTGCGTCGCCGTGCGAAAGCCCTCTGGTGAGATCGTCACCGAAGAGATGCCTATCGCCCGCATGTCCGATAAATACCCGTGGCTCAAATACCCCATGCTGCGCGGTCTCGGAACGCTCGGCCAAGCCATGTCGCTCGGTGTGCGCGCGCTGAAGTTTTCCGCCAGTGCCGCGCTCGACGATGGTAAGGATGCCAACGCCAAACCTGCCGAAATTCCCGCGTGGATGATGACGGCGCAGATCATTTTTTCTGTCATGTTCTTCCTGGTGCTCTATAAGCTCGTCCCTCTCAAAATCACCGAATTCATCAGCCACCGGGCGCCTGCGATTCAGGGCCAGATTCTGTTCAATATGGTCGACGGCATCATCCGGCTCGCTATTTTCGTCGGGTTCCTGCTGCTGCTTTCGATGACAAAAGACATTCGGCGCGTTTTCGAATATCACGGAGCGGAGCATAAAGTGGTATTCAACTTCGAATCCGGCCAGCCGGTGAACGTGGAAAACTCCCAGAAGTTCGTCACCTTCCATCCCCGCTGCGGCACCAGCTTTATGTTCGTGATCATGCTGATCTCCATGTTGTGCTACATGCTCATTCCAGCCCCCACCTTCACCGCGAAGCTGGTGGAACGCATCGTGCTATTGCCGGTGATCACGGGCCTGAGTTATGAGTTGATCCGCTTCGCCGCCAAACGCCGCGGTTCCTTCCTCGCGCTGCTCACCGCGCCCGGCCTCTGGACACAACGCATTACCACCAAGCAGCCGGCCGACGATCAAGCCGCGGTGGCGATCCACGCGCTCAACGGCGCCATGGCCCTCGAAGCCCGCCAGGGCGGCGAGCTCGTGATCGCGTAAGGACCGGCCATGCAGTATACCCAGAAGCTCGACCAGATCGAGCGGCAATTCGAACAACTGAACTCGCAGATGGCGGATCCCGCGATCATTGCCGATGGCGAGCAGTACCGCAGGATTTCCAAGACCCACAGCGACCTGTCGGAAATGGTCGCAAAGTATCGCGAATACAAACAGTCCACTCAGCAGTTGGCCGAGGCAAAGGCTATGCTGACGGAATCGGACCCCGATATGAGGGAACTGGCGGAGCTGGAAGTGACGCGTCTCGAGCCGGCCCTCGCGCAGATCGAAGAAGAACTCAAAGTGCTTCTCCTGCCCAAAGACCCGCTGGATGAGAAGGATGTTGTGCTCGAAATCCGCGCCGGCACGGGTGGCGACGAGGCCAGTCTGTTCGCTGCGGAAGTCTTCCGCATGTACACCCGGTACGCCGAATCGCAGCACTGGAAGGTGGAAGTCACCTCCGCCAGCGAGTCGGCAGTCGGAGGGCTGAAAGAAGTCCTCGCTCTGATCAGCGGCAACAAGGTCTACAGCAAGATGCGCTACGAGAGCGGCGTGCACCGCGTCCAGCGCGTTCCGGCGACCGAGCAGCAGGGCCGCGTACACACCTCGGCGATCACGGTGGCGGTGCTGCCCGAAGCCGACGACGTGGAAATCAAGGTGGAGGAAAAAGACCTCCGCATCGATACGTTCTGCTCTTCCGGGCCGGGCGGGCAGTCGGTAAACACCACTTATTCGGCAGTGCGGATCACTCACTTGCCTACGGGCCTCGTGGTGTCGTGCCAGGATGAGAAATCGCAGATCAAGAACCGCGCCAAAGGCATGCGCGTGCTGCGTTCGCGGCTCTATGAAATGGAGCTGGAAAAGCAGCAGCAGGCCATCGGAGCCGAGCGGCGCACCATGGTGGGTTCGGGCGACCGCAGCGAGAAAGTTCGCACCTATAACTTCCCGCAGAACCGGCTGACGGATCATCGGATCGGCCTCACCCTGCATCAGCTGGATCTGATCATGGAAGGCAGGCTCGACGCCGTGATCGAAGGCCTGACGTCGCATTACCAGGCCGAAAAGCTGCAGAAGGAAAGCGCCGCGGCGTAAAGCGTCGTGACTGTCCGGACCGCTCTGTCGCAGGGCGCGAAGCTGCTCGGTTCGAAATTCACAGCGGAACTCCTTCTGGCCCACGCCATGCGGTGCGAGCGGGTCTATTTCTACGCGCATCCCGAGCAGGAACTCCGCGAGGTCGAGTGGCTGCATTACGGGCGCTATCTGCACGAACGTCTGAAGGGCAAGCCAACCCAGCACATCACGAAAAAGCAGGAGTTTTACGGGCGCGAATTCCGCGTAGGGCCGGAGGCACTCATCCCTCGTCCCGAGACGGAACTTCTCGTCGAAACCGTCCTGAAACTCCGTCCCGACGCCCGCCGCGTTGTCGACGTCGGGACCGGTACCGGCGCCATCGCCATCACGCTGGCCCTCGAACTTAACCGCCGCATCTTCGCCACGGACATTTCGCCGGACGCTCTCTCCCTTGCCTCCCGCAACGCCTCGACACTCCACGCCGATGTATCTTTCATCGAAGCAGACCTGGTGTGCCCCTTCGCGGATTCCACTCTCGACGTCGTCGTCTCCAACCCGCCCTACATCGCCCTTACTGATCGCGAAACCCTGCAGCCAGAAGTACGCGACTGGGAGCCCGCGCTCGCGCTTTTCGCGGGCCGCAACGGGATGGCCGTCTATGAGCGCCTGATCCCCGAAGCATGGCGCGCGCTTCGTCCCGGCGGCCTGCTTGCGCTCGAACTCGGCTTCGGCCAGGCAGACGCAGTGTCTGCGCTGACGCATGGCTGGCGCGATCTTCAGGTGCTTCCCGATCTGGCCGGGATCCCGCGTATTCTGACCTGCTCGAAGGGTTAACCTAAAGCCGTGCCCCGCACTGTCTTCCATGTCGATATGGACGCCTTTTTTGTGTCCGTGGAAGAGTTGTTCGACCCGTCCTTAAAGGGTAAAGCGGTAGTCGTTGGCGGCAAAGCGAATGAGCGCGGCGTAGTTTCCGCGGCATCTTACGAAGCCCGTAAATTCGGCGTGCACTCGGCGCTGCCGCTGCGCACGGCCTACAAACTTTGCCCTCATGCCATCTTCCTGGAAGGCCACCCGGAGCGGTATCGCGAGTACTCCGGCCGCGTCTATGAGATCTTCCGCAACTTCACCCCCGTTGTTGAAATGGCCTCAGTGGACGAAGCCTATCTCGACATGTCGGGTACGGAGCGGCTGCACGGGCCAGCCCTGCGCGCTGCTCACATGCTGCACGAAGCGGTGAAGGCAGAGACGAAGCTGAACTGTTCCATCGGCATTGCGGCGTCACGACTGGTGGCGAAGATCGCCTCGGATCAGGCCAAACCCAACGGCATCCTGCGCGTGCTGCCGGGTGCGGAGGCGCGTTTCCTGGCCCCGCTGGAAGTTCGCAAGGTGCCGGGCGTGGGCAAGGTGATGGAGAAGAACCTGCACGAAATCGGCATCCGCCGCATCGGCGATCTGGCGGCGCTCGAGGAGAGCGTTCTCGAATCGCGCTTCGGCAAATGGGGACTGGCACTGGCGGGGAAATCACAGGGCTTCGACGCGGGCGGCTGGTTTGACGGTGAAATCGGCGAGCGCGGCGACCCGAAATCCATCAGCCACGAACACACCTTCGGCGAAGACACCAAAGACGCGGTGCGACTCGAAGCCACGCTCACGCACCTGGCGGAAAAGGTGAGCCGGCGGCTCCGCGAACATGGCCTCTGCGCGCGAACCGTCCAGCTCAAGCTGCGCTATTCGGATTTCTCCACCATCACGCGCGCCCACACGCTGGCTGCGCCCACCCAGCTGGATATCGATCTGATCGAGCAGTCGCGCGCCCTGCTCCGCGCCAACTGGGATACCCGGCGGACCATCCGGCTGATCGGGGTCCACGCGTCCGGGTTCGACATTGTGCAGGAGCAGCTGGCCTTGCTCGACGATGGTCGCTCGGAGCGTTGGCGGAAGGCGCTTACCGCGGCGGACAAACTACGCGACCGCTTCGGCGAGGGAGCCGTCGCGCTGGGGTCCGGCATGGCAGGGCACTATCGCGAGCGGGTGCAGGATAATCCCGCCGCGCTGCCGGGCAAAGAGCCGAGGGGCGACCAGGAAAAAGAGCCGCGAAGGGGCGACCAGGAAAAGCCGAAGCACGAAAAATAGATTGACGCGATCTCAATCCCTATGCTAATTTATGCGCAGGTTGCTTAATTTTGCGCATACTAAGAAAGCCGGCTGCACCTGCCAAAGCCGAAACCGGCCTGAGCCGCCGCGAGCGGGAGATTATGGACATTCTCTTCGCGGCGGGGCGCGCCAGCGGACAGGAAATCCAGCAGCGGCTTGCCGATCAGCCCGGCTATTCCGGCGTGCGGACGATTCTGCGCATCCTCGAACGCAAAGGTCACGTGCGGCACGTGGAGGAAGGCCTCCGCTATGTCTACGAGCCCGTAGTGAAGCGCGAGCAGGCGCGGCATTCGGCGATCGAACGGCTCGTCGACACCTTTTTCGACGGCTCCATGAAGGCTGCAGCCGCGGCGTTCCTCGATCCCGCCTCGGCGAAGCTGTCGAATAAAGACCTGGATGAGCTCGAAGACCTGATCCGCCGCGCGCGAAAAGGAGATCACGAATAATGCGTTTCACCACACCGTTTGGACCCGCCTGGGCCTCCGCCGACCAGAACGGCGCGCTCACGGCCTTCACGTTCGCGCCGGAGGCCCCGGCTGACAACCCGATTGAACCGGACATTGCGCGGCAGATTGAAGAATTTTTTGCGGGCCGGAGCACCGCTTTCGATGTTCCGCTCGCCCCGGAGGGCACGGCCTTCCAGAAGCGCGTCTGGGCTGAACTCCGGCGCATCCCGTTTGGCGAGACCATCTGCTATGCCGAGCTGGCTCGCCGCATCGGACGGCCCGGCGCCGCTCGCGCCGTGGGACGCGCCAACGCCACCAACCCGATCGCGGTTATCGTGCCTTGCCACCGCGTGATCGGCGCCGACGGTTCTCTGACCGGGTACGCCGGTGGACTCGACCTCAAACAGAAACTGCTGGCCTGGGAACGCTCCCGTTCCAGCCTGTTCGCCCTCGTATAAACCCGCCTCGATCAGCGCTGCCGTTGACACGCCGCCGCGACTTCCATACGATTGATATTCGCTCGTCTGCCTTCCCGGCTGCGAGCGGCGGTGACGGCGGCCGTGCTGGAATCCGCCGAACAGTTCTGTTCAAAGGAAGGTACTCGCAAATGAACTCCGGTCTCCGTTACAGCGCGCTGGCCGCCGCCGTACTCGCGGCAATTTACCTCGGCCCGATTCGCTCCGCTGCTCAGGCTCCGGCCGCCCCCGCACCCGCCACCACACTCCCCTGGGCTTACCCGCTGAGCCCGCCCGCCGTGCCGAACCCCAATCCGCCGCCCCCGGATCCGACCGTCCTGCATGTTCCCAACAGCACCGCCGGCTTCACGCGCGCTCAGATCGGCGACGGTTTCAATCCACCTGACTGGCATCCGGACGGCCACCCGACCATGCCCAACCTCGTGGCACACGGCCGCCGCGAAGACGTCCGCGCCTGCGGCTTCTGCCATCTGCCCAACGCCCAGGGACGCCCTGAGAACGCCAGCCTTGCAGGGCTTCCGGCGGCTTACATCCGGGCGCAGGTATCCGATTATCGCAACGGTCTGCGCAAGAGTTCCGAACCCAACATGGGGCCTCCCGCCAACATGCTGAAACTTGCCAAGGCTTCCAACGAGGAAGAAATCATCCCCGCTGCAGAGTACTTTTCCAAGCTCACCTATAAGCCCAACTGGATTACCGTGAAGGAAGCCAGGATGGTTCCCAAAACCAAGGCCGTCGGCGGCATGCTGGTGGTTGAGGGCAAAGAGATGGAGCCCATCGGGATGCGCATTGTGGAAACTCCCGAAGAACTGGAAAACACCGAAAAGCGCGACGCGGCTTCACCGTTTGTTGCCTACGTTCCGCCGGGCGCCATCAAAAAGGGCGAAGCGCTGGCGACCAAAGCCAACAGCAAGACGACGCAGTGCGCCATCTGCCACGGCGAAGGGCTCAAAGGACTCGGCAACGTGCCGTTCCTGGCGGGCCGCTCGCCCAGCTATTTGGTGCGGCAGATGAACGATATCAAGAACGGCTCGCGCAATGGAGGCTACGCTCCGCTGATGAAGCCTGTGGTGGAGAAGTTGACCAACGCGGACTTCGTCTACATTGCGGCTTATGTCTCGTCGCTGAAGCCTCCGGCGGCGGGCGCGGGCGCGCCGACCACGCACTAAGGTGAGTCCGTTCGCCGTAACTCCGGAACCGCCGTATTATGCGGTGATTTTCAGCGCGAAGAGGACGGCGGGCGATAACGGCTATGGCGAGACTGCTCAGAAAATGGTCAGTCTCGCCATGTCTATGCCAGGGTATTTAGGGATCGAGAGTTCACGCGACGACAGCCTCGGTATCACGGTTTCTTACTGGGCTACCGAAGCCGACAATAAGCGCTGGTACGAGCACTACGAACTGCGCATCGCGAAAGTGGAGCGGGCTTATAGCGGCCCGGTTGGCCGATGACCGCCGCCCTGGTGCCGGATAAACGAAGCCATTTCAGGCATAAATCTTTCTTAATCAGATGGTTGCAGTCGGCGATGTGCGCCCTGGCGCGGCGGATTCCGCTTGGCTTCGTGCTTGTCGAATAAAGGCATGAGTCGCGTTTCAATAAAGGCGAAGGCGGCGTCGAGACCCTCGGCGGCGTAGACGCGGCCAATCTCAGCCTCCACTTCCGACGGCTCCCCGAAGCTGGCGAGAAACTGGTTCGATGTCATGCGCGTGAATTTTTCGCCATCGACGGCGCGGTCGTTTTTCAGGATGCGGAAGCGGGCGCAGAGGCACAGGACGGCATCACCAATCCACGCTTCTTCCAGAATCCGGCGTCGGCGGGCAGCGGCGTCCATTAATTCAGGATCTCAGTTCGGTATGGGATCTGGTCCGGCGAAAGGAACGTCAGGACCAACTGACCGCGGCCAGCCAGTTTATAGCTCCCGAAGTCTTTGTACCAATCGCCCGGCGGTACATCCGGACTCAGTTCCAGCCAGAACTTCAACTTGTATAAATCGTCCTCGGTGATGCTGCGATCCCGGAGACGTTCCAGCAGATGGCTGCGAACATTCAGCGGGAGTTCCCGCCACGCGACCTTCAGCCTCACTGGCCGAAAATCATCTCGCCCAACTCATCGCCGAGTCGTTCAGCTTCAATCGGATCGGCGCATTCGCGGTACCTGCGGATCTTTTGTGCAAGCTGATCGCGTTGCTGTTGTTCGGCTTCCAGCCCCAACCGAAGTAACCGGCTGAGCAGGGTGCTGCGGCTGACTCTCAGACGGTTCGCCCTGTTGTCGATTTCATGCAAAATCTCGTCGGGCACTGGCACGCTCACCCTGTGATGAGAGGACTTCCTCTCTAAGTCGAGGGTCGTGTTGCGGCTCATCTTGATTCATTCTGAATCATATTGAATCATTTGTCAAATCCCGTTGCTGAACGAAATTCAGGCCGCCTCTTGCGGGGAAATCGTACGTTCCGGAGAGAGTACAAAGACCGCGTCGGAAATCGAGAGCCTGGTCGATGATTTCGCCGTTGAACCCGCGTATAGGTCAGTTAAGTTGATTCCCCGCTGGAAGGCGGACTGCCAGGCTGCGTCCGAACGTCACTATGGTTCGGCTCATGTGGACGTCTCCGGCCGCAACCCTGCAACGTTGGGAAGTTGGCGACGGATGAATAGCCAGGGATCGTAACCCATGCGCGCGGATCTGACCTAGCAGCACCACTACCTGTTCCGCAAGGCCTTAATTAAGGTTCGCCGGTCGCCGGGAGGCGCTACAGGCGGGTTTTGGAGGCCAGATCTTCGCGCAAACCAGCCTGCTCGGTGAGCAGCTTTTCCAGTTTTTCCACGCGTGCCTTGAGGTCTTCAATGTCCTGGCCTTCCGGATCCGGCAACTGGCCGTGTTCCAGCACTCCGCCATCGCCGCGCGTGCGCACCACGCGCCCGGGGACGCCAACCACCGTCGAGTTGTCCGGCACCGGATGCCCCACCACCGAGCCTGCGCCGATCTTCACGTTGTCCCCGATCGTGATGCTGCCAAGGACCTTGGCGCCGGTGCCGATAACCACGTGATTGCCAATGGTCGGGTGGCGCTTGCCGGTTTCGTTGCCCGTGCCGCCCAGCGTGACGCCCTGATAGAGCAGCACGTCGTCGCCAATCTCCGCCGTTTCCCCGATCACGACTCCCATGCCGTGGTCGATGAAAAAGCGGCGGCCGATCTTCGCGCCGGGGTGGATTTCAATACCTGTCAGGAAGCGGGAAATCTGCGACACGAAGCGCGGCAGGATGGGGATTTTTTCCTGATACAGCCAGTGCGCCAGCCGGTGCAGCAGGATAGC
>ODAK010003748.1_pt1 | contig 15703 bp, 15 predicted proteins | sample 1539591 | NCBI WGS metagenome assembly ODAK01 (sample SAMEA3539303, study PRJEB22396) | soil metagenome | biome: tundra; feature: field; material: soil | place: USA | collected 2010-05 | depth 0.15 m | reverse complement strand
GTGCGGGACGGTGACGATCATCATCGTGACCCACAACCTGCAACAGGCGGCGCGGGTCAGTGACTACACAGCATTCATGCTGATGGGCGAAGGCAGGGCTGGCGAATTGGTGGAGCTCGGCAAGACCGACGAGATGTTCAAGGACCCAGTGGACAAGCGTACCGAGGACTACATCACGGGGAGATTCGGATGAGCCACTCGACCCCGGCCAATCCGAGTGTCGGCCACCGGCCGGTGTTTCAGGCCGAGCTCGACGGCATTCGCTCGGCTATTGTCGACCTGACGAAGCAGGTTGAGGTTGCCATCGAGCGGGCAGTCTGGGGTCTCCGTGAACGGAATCCGGACATCTGCACGTCGGTCATCGAGGGCGATGCCCTCATCAATGAGCAACACCACAAGATCCGCGATGCGTGCTTTCACGTGATACTCACGCAGGCTCCCGTCGCCCGCGACCTGCGCGACATTCATGGGTTCGACCACATGGCCTCCGAGTTGGAGCGCATGGGGGATCACTGTGTGTCGATCGCACGGATCGGCAGGTCGATGACAGAGTTGCCCGACGTACCGTCGTCGGAGCCGCTCGGAGCGCTCGCCGAGCAGGCGGAGGCGCAGGTGCGCGACATTCTCGCCGCTTTCGAGGCGCGCGACACCCTGGCTGCGAGGGATATCGCACGCCGCGACAGTGTGGTCGATATGAAGTATCGCCAGATATTCTCCCTGTACGTCGATCAGATGACCGCCGATGGGAGTCTGGCGCCGCGCGCGACCGGGCTGGTCTTTGTCGCGCACTATCTGGAGCGGATTGGCGACCGCGTGACGAATATCGCCGAGGAATTAATCTTTGCCGAGACTGGGGGCCTCGAGGATCTGGGCTAGTCTTGGCGGCTCCGCGGTGCTCCAGATGTTTGTGAATGACGATGCCCGTCTGCGTGCCGCCCGGGGCTTCGATCCCGTCGCGCTCGCCCGCCTGGAGAGCGCCGCATGGATCGGCTACTACCGGCGTGAATGGTTTCGCGTCCTGGCCGCGTCGGCCGGCCTGGTTCGCTGCGGCTTCGCATTGTCGTGGCCGAAGACACTCCGGGGCGCGTGGCTCGTCCTGCGTGCCAACCAGGCGTGGGCACCCTACCCGGATAACGATCCAGACCGCGCCCGCCGTCTGATGGCGAAGTTCTACGTGCTCACCGGGGGCGCCGGTGCACACTTCGATGCGCGTGAGGCCGCACGGCTCGAGGTCGAGTGGTGGCGCATCCACCGCGCGCTGCAGCACGGCGATGCCGACGACACCACGGAGCTCGGCGACGCCGTCGCCGCCCTCTACGCCTATACCTACGACCGGTCCATCGGCGACGTGCGCGACAGCGGTGAGCTGCGCGCCGAAGCGATGCGCATCTGCGACGACTGGGTTGCCGCGGGTTGCGATCTCCGCGATGCGCGGGTCGTCGACATGCGCCGCTCCCTCCTGCGCAGCTATCGCAGCCTCAAGGCAGCGGTCGCCTGACCGGCGCCGATACCTCAGCCGATCACGGCCGAGGATGACGCCTTCTTCTTCTCGGTCGCTACGTATCCGGACCAGTTCCCGCTCGTGGCTATGAATCCGAACCAGCGAACGTGCCTCATGATCGGCCCTCCCCACATGCTTGTCGGGCGCCTCGGCGCCCGGGAACCACGCGGACAAGCGCGCGTATGACGCCGAACCATGCTCGCGACGATCAGCAGAATCGGAGGCTGCGTTAGATCCTGCGCGATATTGCAGGGTAGGATGGGTGCTCCGTGGAGTTCCGTCGATGACCAGCCTTTTCCGGCGCCGGCGCAAGGAACCCCCAGCCCCGGCTCCGGAGCCCGAGCCCACCGGCGTCGACTGCGGTGTGCCCGGATGCCCGAACGGCGACGCGCTGACCTGCGAGTACCGCGATCGACGCGGTCACCTGTGCTCGGTCTCCTTCTGCGCCGACCACGGGACGGTGATCGACGGCGTGCCGTACTGCCGCCGTCACGCCAGCACGGTGCGGGCCATCGGTCCGCTTGCTACTGATCCCAACGGCCGCCCGGACCTCGATGATAGGACCCCGTCGCTGGTCAACTGGATCTCGCGCGAGCTCGACGGCCACGTCCGGGCGCAACTCGAGGCCGCGGCGCGTGAAGGCGAATCGGTCCTGGCGGACGATGCGGTGCATCTCTCACGCGACCACAACCGGAACCTGCGCTGGGAACGAAGCTGGCGGCTCGTCGAGAACACAGGCCTTGTGCTGAAGATCAGCGTCAACGTGTCCGAGGAGAACGATGCGCTGGTGCGCATCAACGTCGGCAGTGAGATGGTTGCCGACGGAATCCCGCCGTGGATCGCCCGGCGCCGCATGGGTGAGGACGTTGGCGTCTCCATCGATGTGACCCAGCGACAGCTCTTCTACCAGTACCTTCAGGAGAGCATCGCCAAGGCAGTGGCGGAGTTTCGGGGTAGCGACCGCCGCTACTCGCGCTAGGCTGACGCCCCGTTCGATAGGCTGTCGACTGCGGCAGATATGTCGAACACGGATGAACAGGAGCATCGATGAACGCCGAGGCGTATCTTGACAACACGGGCCGGGACGACATTCTCGGCGGTGGTGCGAGGCGGATCCCGGTCACCACCTCCAAGGGTGACTTTCATGTTTGGACCAAGCGCGTCGGCAACAACCCGACGGCGAAGTTGCTGCTGCTGCATGGCGGTCCGGCCGCCACGCACGAGTACTTCGAGGCCTGCGACAGCTACCTGCCGGCCGCGGGAATCGAGTACTACTACTACGACCAACTCGGCTCGACGTACAGTGACCAGCCCGACGACCCGGATCTCTGGCAGGTCGACCGGTTTGTCGATGAGGTGGAGCAGGTGCGCGTCGCGCTCGGCCTCGACTCCGGGAACTTCTATCTCCTCGGGCACTCCTGGGGTGGCATCCTCGCCACCGAATATGCGCTGCGCCATCAGCAGCACCTGAAGGGCCTCGTGATCTCCAACATGATGATGAGCATCCCCGCGTACAACGAGTACGCGCGCACCGTGCTGATGCCGTCGATGGACCAGGATGTGCTTGCGGAGATCAAGCGGCTCGAGGCGTCCGGCGACACGGAGACACCCCGCTACATGGAGCTGCTCATGGACCACTACCGGCAACACGTGCTGCGCCTGCCGGTCGGGGAGTGGCCGGACCCGGTCAACCGTGCGTTCGCGCACATCAACCGCTCTATCTATGTGCCGATGCAGGGGCCGAGCGAGCTGGGCGCAAGTGGCATCCTCGCGGACTGGGACAGGACGGACGCCCTGGAGAGCATCAACGTGCCCACCCTGGTGATCGGCGCGACGCACGACACCATGGACCCGGCGCATATGGAGATGGTGGCCGGCAGGATTCCCCACGGCAGGTTCCTGCTCTGCCGTAAGGGCAGTCACATGTCCATGTACGACGATCAGGTCACGTATTTCCGCGGGCTGATCGACTTCATCATCGATGTCGATCAGTGGAGTAAAGCCTCCCCGCACGTGCGCTGACGCCGCCGCCGCCACGGCGGGGTGCGGCTCGAGGGTCGACATCGACCCTGCAGCCCCTATCCTGTGCCCGTGCGGGCTCCCCAGGATCGGCTCGGTGACGCTGCGCCGGGCCAGCCGCGCTCGCCCTGGCGGATCTGCGCGGAGGCGCTGCTCCTCGCCGTGTCGCCGGTCGCGGCTTTCTTCGGCCTCAGGCTGACGTTGATGGCACCCCCGGACCTGAACGATCCGGCGATGCACACCACCTTCATCATCGACCCGCAGGAGATCTTCCTCCGCTACACCGCCGCCTTTCAGCCCACCGAGCGGCTGCGCGAAGGGGCGCGGGTCGGCTTCCTGGTGCCCGGTCGAATCTCCTACCTGCTCTTCGGCGGCGTGCCCGGGTTCGTCGTCTTCCGGTACGTCCTCGCGCTCATCGCGATCGTGCCGACGTACCTGCTGCTCCGACGGTTGTACAGCCCGGTGGCCGGGGTCATCGGGGTGATCGTCGTTCTCAGCTGCCCCGTCATCATCCTGGCCTGGGGCACCGACTTCCCAGACTCAGCCGCGGTCTCGTACCTCATCGGTGCACTGGCATGTCTCGCGATGCCGTCGCGGCATCGCACCGGCTGGCTGATCGGTTCGGCGATGCTCTTCACCCTCGCCGTCTGGGCGCTTGCCGCGTCGGCACCGCTCGTGCTGGTGACGATCGTGGCCTACTGGTTGGTCAGGCGCAAACGTGACCGGCCGAAGCTGTGGCGCGACCTGTCGGTCATGGTGGGTGCGGCGGTCGGGGTCACGGGTCTCCTCGCCATCGGTTCGGCGGTGTTGATCGGCCCGTGGGACTACGTGCTCACCACGATCCAGTCGCTCATCTACCTCGCGCAACCGTCGCAGACGGTTGCCAATCATTCGCGGAGTCCGCTCTGGGCTCCCTACATCACCTATCTGCTCGTGCCACCCGCGGTCGGTTTCGCGTGCTACGCAGCCTTCGGCGGGCGGATGCAGGACTTCCTTGCCAGGGATCGATTCGCGCGCATCAGCCGTCGCCTCGGCGCCATTCCGACAGCGCAGCTCTTCGTGAGCGTCGCGTGCGCATTCCAGATCGTCATCTACGCGATCCTCCAGTTCATCGGGAGCACGCAGGTCCTGGAGGTGCACTACTTCTCGTCGCTGCTGTGGGCCTCGGTGTTGCTCACCCTGGCCATCACGATCGCGGAGCTGGGGGCGCCGATCCTCGAGCACGCGAGGTATCGGTGGCTCATCCCGGTGATCCTGCTCGCGGTGCCGCTCGTGTTCGAGCTCTCCCCCAAGGTGCCTCAGTTCGGCTGGATGCCGGTTGGTCTGCTGCTCGTCGTGGTGATCGTGCTGCTTGCCTGGGTCGCGAAGCGGGAGGCGGCGTCGCATGACATCGTGCGATCCCGCTTGATGGTCGGCGGTGCGCTGACTGCAATCGTCGCCGGGCTCCTCGTCCTCACCGTCACGCCGACCCAGCACAAACACGAACGCGGCACCGTTGACGACACCTTCCCCGACTATGCGTACACGCTGGGCGGAAACGACCCTGCATGGGGCAGCGACTCGACATGGGTGAATCTGTACGCCGTCACCACCGAGATGCCCACGTTCGTCGGTCCTGCCGCGTACTCCGGCGAGCAGCTCCTGCAGTGGTGGAATGGCAGCCAGATCAAGGAATTGCGCGAGCCGATTGGCATCTACCACGCGTTCTTCGATTCGATCCCGAGTAACCTCGGTAACCTGACGCCGCTCGACAAGTACTTCTTCGCACAGCGCCACCCTGCGCAGATCCTGCTCATGAGCCTGACGGGTCAGGGGTTCCAGGCATCCCTCGACTCGCTGAAACCGTTCGGGGCGGAACTGGTTCGGACCGGGATCCTGCGCTCGGGGTCGCTGGCGCTGCATCTCTGGCTGATCGACCTTCACGAGTATTTGCAGATGCCGTAGCCCGGAGTTGGTATGGCCGACGGGTGGCCCGCTGCGTATCATCGGGTCGGGTCGCCATCGCGATCCGCCAGGGTAGGAACCAAGAGAGGTGGTGGAAATGAGCGTCAGCAACGTGCGCCGAGTCTTCTTCGGCGTGATCATCAGCGCGACGGGGCTCGCGCTCGCGACGCCGTTCTCGCAACCGGGCGTCGCCGCGGCGTCGACCGTCAGCCGGTATGCGACGGGAACGACGGGAGTGGTCGCGCCTTCCCACGGTGTCCCGTCCGCCGCCGGCCAGACCGCCACGCACGCCCAACGCGGGGTTCGCGCGACATCGAGAACGGCGGCTGCGACGTCCTCGCACGCCGCAGTGGCGACGGTTGCTGCAGCCACCGCGTCGGTGCCGAGCTCCCTCCTGGAGAACTTCAACGGGACCAGCAGCAACGACAGCCGGGGCACCAATTTCAACCAGCAATTCGAGCCGCCCGACCAGGGACTGTGCGTCGGCAACGGTTACGTCCTCGAGCCCGTCAACTCCGCATTCCGGATCTTCAAGACCGACGGCTACAGCCTGATCGGACCGAGCAACGTCAACGATCTCTTCGATCAGGGGTCGACGCAGTTCACCAGCGACCCACGGTGCTACTACGACCCGGCGACCAATACCTGGTTCGCAACGATTCTCTTTCTGAGCGGCGGCGAGAACCCGGACGGGAAGTCTTCGCAGCTGGACATTGCGGTCAACGCCTCAGGGAACCCCGAGAACATCTGGACCCAGTACGAGATCGACACGACGGATGCCGGCGGCAACGGCTGCCCGTGCTTCGGTGATCAGCCGACGCTTGGCATCGATCAGGACAACCTGTACGTCAGCACCAACGAGTTCTCCATCCTCGGACCCGAGTTCAATGGCGCCCAGATCTTCGCCTTCTCCAAGAAGGACCTGGTCGCGAGCAAGCCGGTCCATTTCGCGCATTTCTCGAATCTCACGATCGCCGGCACGGCGGCGAGCTCGGTGCAGCCCGCGATCAGCACCGGCGCGCCGAATGCCGAGTTCTTCCTGAGCTCGCTCGACCCCAACGGCACCACCGACAACCGTCTCGGGGTCTGGGCGATGACCGATCGCAGCGCCCTCCAGCACGGCAAGCTCCCGAGGCTGTCCAGGACGGTCATCACGTCGGAGACCTACGGCCTGCCGCCCGCGGCGGCGCAAAAGGGCGCGACCAGCACCATCGATTCAGGTGACGATCGCATGCAGCAGACGCAGTTCATCGACGGGACCCTGTGGGGAGAGCTGACCAGCGTCGTCACCATCGCGCACGACTCGACCAATCGCGCGGGAGCCGCCTGGTTCAGCGTTCATCCCACCCTCAGCGGCGGTCACATCGGCGCCTCGGCGATCGAGCAACAGGGATACGTGGTCGAGGCGGGCAGCAACGTCATCTACCCGGCGCTCCAGTCACTGCCGTCCGGGAACGTGGCGATGGTCTTCACGGTGACCGGCGCAGCGCACTTTCCGAGTGCGGCGTATGCCGTGATGGGTGCGGGCCAGTCTGCCTTCGGCGCGATCAACATCGCCGCGGCAGGCACGGGTCCCTACGCGCGGACCTCCACCCGCTGGGGGGACTACTCGTGGGCGGTTATGGACCCCACCGCGTCGGCGGTGTGGCTCGCCACCGAGTACGTTCCGCCGCTTTCAAGCCAGACGCCCGATCGGCTCAGCAACTGGGGAACCCGGGTGCTCGAGGTGGCTGTCGGCTAGGCTCGCCTCGCCCTGAGCACGGCGCTGAGCCGGGCCCGGCACTGCCGGCGCCCGGCTCAGCCCTTCCCGTGCTGGTACCGTCCCTCCGGTCGTGGATCCAGTGACCGCTCCGCCGTCCCCGCGGCGCCGACGAGCCTGGTGGTCGCGCAACGGCGCCGATCTTCCTCGCTCGTTCTGGGTCGTCTGGATCGGGACGGTCATCAACCGGCTCGGGTATGTCGTCGAGCCCTTTCTCGCGCTCTATCTGGTTCACGGACGTGGGCTCTCCGTGGGAGAGGCCGGGGTCTTGATCGCGTGCTTTGGCGCCGGCTCCCTCGTGTCGCAACCGCTGGGAGGCGTGCTGGCCGATCGAGCGGGGCGCCGAGTCACCATCGTTGCCGGGATGACCGGCTCTGCAGTCGGGTTCATCGCGCTCGGACTGGCGCCGACGGTGCTCGTAATCGGCATCGCCGCTGCGGTGTGCGGGCTCGCCATCGATCTCTACCGCCCTGCGGTCGCCGCCATCGTTGCTGATGTCGTGCCATCCGAGAATCGCGCGAAAGCCTATGGGCTGCTGTACTGGGGCTTGAACATCGGGGTCGGCGTTGCCGCGGTGGCGGGCGGCTTCCTTGCCCAGCACTCGTACTGGTTCCTCTTCGTGCTCGATGCGGGCACCTGCCTCGGGTTCGCGGTCGTCGTTCTGGTGGGCCTGCCCGAGACGCGTCCGCTTGGCCACGACGGCGAGCAGGGGGGATACCGAGCTGCTCTCTCCGACGGGCTCCTGGTCGCCCTGGCGGCATCCGCGTTCGTCAGCGGCGTTGTGTACATGCAGTCGTTCGTGACTCTGCCGCTGGTGATGAGCATCCACGGGCTCGGCCCCGCTGCGTACGGGCTGGCGTATGTGGTGAACCCGATCGCGGTCATTGTGTTGCAACCGGTGACGATTCGGTGGCTGGCGAAACAGCGGCCGGTGCTCGTCTTCAGCGGCGGTGCCGTGCTGCTCGGTCTCGGATTCTTCCTGACGCTCTTTGCACGCTCGCTGCCTGAATACGCTGCCACCGTCCTGGTGTGGACCCTCGGTGAGATCGCGTTCAACGCCGTCGGACCGGCACTCGTGGCGGACCTGGCGCCGGTGCACCTGCGCGGCCGCTACAACGGTGTCTTCGGCACGTCCTTCGGCGCCGCTGCCCTGATCGCCCCGATCCTCGGCACCATCACGTTGCAACACCTCGGCGAGGGATGGCTGTGGTGTGGGTGTCTCGTCGCCTCATCCGCTTCAGGTGGGGCGATCATGCTCATCAGCGGCCGGATCGATGCACGCCGCGCCTTGATGGTGGAAGCGGCAGGAGCGTCGTAGCCCGCCCGGTGGCGTGGCACGCCCTACGTCAGCGGTGGCGGTGTCGGCGGAGGCGGTGGGGGTGGCGGTGGTGGGGGCGCCATCGCGACTGCGAGAGGAGCCCCACCGCCGGCCGGAGCCGCCCCGCGAGGGGCGATGAATGTCATGGCGAGCACATACGCGAAACCCGCGTCAAGGATCAGCGAGAGGACGCTTCCCGCCACCGCCGTCGATGGCTCCGTGCCGATCCGGGACAGCGCAGCAAATGCTCCGAGCGCGACGACGATCAGCAGGATGGCCCGAGCAACCCCGTGTCCGATTGCCACGAGGATGCCAGCATAGAAGGCGATGATGATGACCGCGACGATGGCGAGAATCGGCCGTATGTTCACGGTTTGATCGACGATCTGCCCCGTGTTCGGATCTCCGACGGGGACGGTCAGAGTCGGCACGAGCAGCCCAACGGCAAAGATGACGAGAACGGTGAGGGCGCCGTATGCGGCCGTGATCCACCGGGCGATGGCGATCCAGTCGGTGCCGATCATCGGCGTCGAGAGCGACACCGAGGGCGCGTTCAGCGCGACCGCCGAGGGCTCCGTACCGTCGCGAGCCTGGTCAACGCGCCGGCCATCGGGGAGGACCAGCGGAGCACCGCAGCGTTTGCAGCTGGTCGCATGCTTGAGCTCCGACCACCTCCAGCAGTTGGGGCAGCAAACCGCGACGGGCGCACTGGCAGCCATGGCGCATTCTCTGCAGTGATCGATTGCGAGCCAGGCACCGTGCGCGGACGGTGGCAGAGCCGTGACCCGATCGCGTCACTGCAGCGCGCGGAGATCTGCGCTACCGCAGCGCGAACAGGAGCCGCCGCCTAGCGGACGCGGACGGACCAGCCGACGGGTGCGACCTCGAGAGGTGGGGGCTCAGGCGGTGCCATGACCGTCATAGCGGGAGGAGCTGCCGCTGCTTCGTCGGCGCGGCGGCCGTCAGGCAGGATGAGCGGGGTGCCGCAGCGCTTGCAGGACATCACCGACCCCAATTCCGTCCATTTCCAGCAAGTCGGGCAGCAGACCTTTATGACCACCGCTCATTCTCACCAGCGACCTCGAGCGGGTGGCGGGCCGTCCACGGACGGTGCCAGGACCGTGACCGGTTCAGCGCTCATCGAGATACCGGCGGCCATTTGTGCTCAGCGACTCGTAACCGCGCTACGAATCAGGACGTTTGTCGCATTGATGACACGAACCCTTGGGACACCGTTCTTCGCGGGCGTCGCCGGATGCGTCTGCCTCGCTCTCACCGCATGCTCGCCACCGCCGGTGCCAACACCGCGTGTGCCCAGCGCGTCCTCCTTCGCCGGTGGTCAGCCCGGTGTCGACGCCGCTCCCATCGCCTTCGCCATCGGCAACGCCCGTGTTTGTGCCCCCCTCCGAGTGGCTTTGAGCCGAACTCGGTGACGTTCGTCTCCCTCGAGATGGGATGGGCGCTCGGCGCAGCACCCTGCCCGAGCAGCGGCACCTGCCTCGCGCTGCGCGGCACGTTGAATGCGGGCAGAACCTGGGCGGCGGTGGCCGCGCCGCCAACGCTCTTCTCACTGGCAGACTCGGCGGGACGCGGAGTGAGCCAGATCCGTTTCGCGGACCCGCTCGACGGCTGGGCATACGGGCCCGATCTCTGGTCGACACACGATGGTGGAGCCCACTGGAACAAGAGCGGTTTCAGCCTTGTCTGGGCGCTGGAAGCCGCCGACGGCCGCGTCCACGCCGTGAATCTCGTGACATCGACAGGCGCCTACTCCATTGAATCAAGCCTCACGACCAAGGATTCGTGGGTGCAGACTGGTTCACTGCAACTTGGCGGGCCCGGTGCCGGCGCCCGACCGGGTCCTCCAGGGAGCCGTGGGATGGGCCGTCGAGAACGACAGAACGGTTGTCGACGCCGCTCGTCTTGCCTCCGGCCACTGGGCTGCATGGCCAGGTCCTTGCGCCAACAATGGCGGCACGGCGGTGGTCGCAGCGTCGACGGTCTCGTCGCTGGTGGCCATCTGCGAGGAGGGGATCTGGGGACCCTCCGGTTACAGCTGCCCCCCCGCCGTGCGCGCGTACTTCTCGAGCAATGGCGGTGCGACCTTCTGGCTGGGCGGCGTCGTGCCCGGCGATCCCGCGTCGTCCGGAAGCGTTGTGGCCGGCCCGCTTCCCGGAGTGGCCGTCACCGACAGCTTCACGAGCACCCAGGACCACCTGGTAGCGACGTTCAACGGCGGTGCCTCATGGCGAGTCGTCGCGAGCGCTCCCGAGTTGATGCCCTTCACATATGTCGGGTTCACGAGCGCATCGCAGGGCGTGGCCATCGAGTCCGGTCAGACGACCTCGTTCCTGCTCATGACCTTCGACGGGGGACGGGTGTGGTCGCCGGTGAAGTTCTAGTTCGGCCGCCGGTACAGCGGCGCTGGGCGATCGGTCGCTCGCGGCGTGGTCGCATTCGCCGCACGGGGACGCCAGGCGGCGCTTGACCTGCCTGAAGCTAACCCGCCGGCGCCGTGAACGACACCGGGGAGGGCGTGGCCGTCTGCGGTGCGGGACCCGTCACCTTCTGCCATCGAGACGAGATCCACAGCCACGTGTCGAAATCGTTTGCGCCGGCGCGCTGATTGATACCACCGAAGAGGACAACGTGACCGCGCGCGTCGATGCTCAGCATGCTGTCCGTTCTCGGCGGCGGGCCTTCGCCCGATCCCGGCAGTGCTGTCCACCGCGCGCCGTTCCAGGACCAGAGTGCCTCGTTGTTGTCGGTCACGACCATCGAGGTTCCGGAAACGGGATCAAGGCCGATAGACGTCCCGTTGGACGCCACCGCAAGGCTGCTGCCTTCCGGCTCCGTCCCCATCGTGACCTCGGTCCAGTTCGAACCCGTCCACCGCCAGGTGCTCGACTGTGGCAAAGCACGAGCCTGGGGACTCCCGGCGGGACACGACGTACTCAGTTTGCCCACGTTCTGGAGGGCAACGCGTGGGGGGAGCACCGCGACGACGTGGCCTGACTGCGGCTCGTTGACCAAGGCGGCGAAGGGGGCGGCCAGGGGTGTGGCCGGATGCTGGAGGATCCAGTCGATGCCATCGAATGTCCAGGTCTCGCTCGAGCATGCCTGGTAATGAGGGCCCGTCTCATTTGTGACCATGACCACGCGTCCCGTCGCAGCGTCATAGGCGATCGGACCCCCCAAAGCCCCGATTCCAACCAGGCCGTTGGGAGCCGGGTGGTGGGGCGTGTTGAGACGCCGCCACCCCGTCCCGGTCCACAGCCAGGTCGCAAGAAGATCCTGCTGCTGGGACGAGCTCACGGGTTCATCCGCACCCCCGCCGACGAGGACGAGCCCGTGCAGCTTCGGGTCGAACACCATCGATGCGCCGGATCTCGTCAGCGGATGCATGGAAAGGTGCAGCTGCAGCCATTCGCGGCCGTTCCAGATCCAGGTGTCGCCGGAGGTGCCGTTGTCACCGAGGCCACCGAACATCACAACCTGACCGGTCTCGGGATCAAACCCGATCGCGGCGCCAGCGCGCGCGGCAGGCGTGCCGGGCGTTGCCGATGCGCTGGCATTCGGTGTCACATCGCTGACGCCCGGCGGCGAGGTGGTGCGTGAACCGCGAAGCGCGAACCCTCCTATGATGGCGCCCGCGACGAACACCGCAACTACCAGTGCCACTGCAACCATTCGGACAATCGAACGCTGCGTGCTGCGCGGCAACGCGACGTGGATCGGTCGCACTCGGGCATCACGTCGCTGGAGGTAATTGCGCAGCTCGTCGCGGAACTCGTCGTCATGCATGATCCAACTCCTTGCGAAGGCGCGCCAGCCCACGTGACAGGTGCTGTCTGACCGTGCCCGGGTGCCGTCCCATGAGCTCGGCGCACTCGTCGAGCGTGAATCCCTGCTGGTAGTGGAGGGCGAGCACCGCACGTTGCGAAACGCTGAGACGCGCAAACGCGCGGTCCCAGTCGATGTCTCGTGTCCCGCCGGCGTCTGCGATGTCCTCGATCAAGGGCACGGTGGCGTGCCGCAGTCGCCAGCGCCGAACCCGCAAACAGCGGCGGATGCAGATCGTGGTCAGCCAGGCACGCCGATTCTCTTCGTCGCGAACGCTGTTCCACGACTGCCAGGCAGCCGCCAACGTTTCCTGCACAGCGTCCTCGACGTCGCGCGAGTCGGTGAGAAAGCTCGCCGCGAGGTGGACCAGCCGCTGCGTGTCCCGTTCGAGATACGCGATTGCCTCAGCCCGAGCGTCGGGGCGCTCGGGGTCGCCGGCCGGAGCCGTCACGTCGACGATCATGCAGGTTAAGAGCCCGCGACAGAGCATCCGGTTGACAGGCGCTGAGGAATGCGTAAGCGGCCTGCCGCGGAGACTTGTGCTGTCGGTTTTGGGTGGATGCTGCATCGTCGATGCGATGAACGCAGGTCGCGGCGCCTTCTGACTCTGTGTTTGAGTCGGGCTCAATGCCCCGCTGCTGTCGGCCGAGGGGTCAATTCCGGGTCACGCATGCAACCTTGGCGAATCGAAGGATCGGGAATCGCAGGGCCGCACACGTAGACGTCGTAGCCGAGGGTCACCACGAACTGCTGGTGATCGACCCAAGGTCAAGCTCGGTGTACGCACTCGTCAAGTCCGCACTGCATGGCGCCGTGACCGCAAAACCGATCGCCGCCCGCAATGGCTGCGGAACCGTTGGCGGGTAGCCCTCACTCTCCAACAGGCCCCTCCCGCCCGCATCGGGGTCGAATTCGCGGATCAATGCGCCGATGTATTGATAGCCATCCCCGTTGGCCTTGGTCGGACTGACTGACTCGATGACGGCCGGCCCGTTCCCCTGGACCAGACAGACCAGGTAGCCGACCGTCCACGGTCCTGGTCCACTGATCGGTTCGAACGTGAACGCGCTGAGTGATCCGGGGTCACCGATCGAACCCAGCGGCCCCTGGCCGTCGAGATGATGAATCGTCCCTCGCGTCCCACTGACTACCTGATTGATCAGGAGCGCGACCAGAACGAGTGCCAGGGCGGCAGCCAGAACCGCTGCTGCCACGCCGAGCCGCCTCCGTTTGCCAACAGCCTCGGACTCAGCGTCGATCATCTGCCACCTGAAAACGCTTCGGCTGGCGGAGGGAGAGGGATTCGAACCCCCGGTGGCTCTGACACCACTGCGGTTTTCAAGACCGCTCCGATCAACCGCTCCGGCATCCCTCCGCGTGGGCTGATCCCAGTGTATCGGCGCCCGTTTGGATCTGGCCAGCCGAAGTACCGGGCGCGGATCCTCAAATGCAGATTTGAGTTCACAAGCTCGCCCGAGCGACTAGGCGAGACGTCGTCTCGGTTCCCTGTATGCCTGCCGATCGACGGGCAGAAGTGGGGTCCTGCAGAGGATCGGAGGACATGGCCCATACCCCCTTTGACCATACCTTGGCCATGTCTCTAACGAAGGCCCCCCGAGAGAGCTCCGGCAAAACCTCCCCATGAGAACTCCTGAGCGGTCTCCGTTTGACGCAAACGCCCTGAACCCTCTGGTTAGATGGCACTAATCACACTGCCAAATCGCCGGTCGGCAGCACGCGTCCGGCATGTTTTCGCTGAGGCTGCCGAAACTCGGGTCAATCCGCCGATGATTCGCTCCAGCGGAGGTTGGTCCGGCGATGCTTTGATTGAATCGGAATGCTAGGCACGGGCGCGACCCCGACGACCCCGTTGATGCGGATCATCCCGGACGGGAAAGACGGCGGGACCAGCCAGTCGATGATGATGCTGCTGAAGGACTATCCGTATAAGAAAGTCAAGCCGTCGTCGGCATACGCTTCTCCGGGAGCCAATCTCGAGCAGCAGATGGAGCCTGGGAATCGATGCCCTACCCACAGCCGGACACGATCCAGGAACTTCAGTCCGCGGTCAAACGGGACCTACTTTCGCCGGAAGATCTCGAAGCTGTCCAAGAAGCAATCGTCGCTCGGGGGGAGCCGCCTCCTCGTGGGCAACATTCCTGAGGTCGGCTCGCGACTGTAAGTGCAGCACCCGCTTCGCCTTGGGTATCAGTCCCGCTGAAGCCCGCGACGCCGGGAGCGTGCGGGTCAGTCGTGTCACGCATCGATCGAGACTCGAGGAATACGTATACGTCCTCGCACCGGGCATCGCAGTGCGCGTAGTCGTGCGGCAGATAGTCCCGAACACCTCTCGGCCGTAGACGCGAAAGTTACTTGTGTGAGGCTTGGAACGCCGCCTTCTCAAACTCAGACAGTTCGAACGTCACAGGCTTTGCGTACCTTGCCCACACGATCCGCACGCGATTCGGTGTTTTCTGCCGGCAGAAAATTCACGAATGTCGCGTCACCGACTGCCGACCCGAACTCATCCAACACCGTGGCTAGGCCAGCGTTCGCTGGAATACTGACGAGGGCAACGCGATCAAGCACCATGCATACGTCGGAGCGCGCTCGGAAGGCGTCCCGAAAGATCATTGCCAACTGCGCCACGATGATCGCCAGCCCCAGGAACACGACTGCCAGGCGAATCGTGCGAGGCCAGGGTATGGCGACCGCCAAGATGATGACCAGGAACCCAACGATAAAGAACCAGCTGCCCCTGACCACCCAGCCGACGAAGATTCCCATGGGCTACAGGTTGGGAGGGTGGACCGTATCTAACAGCCTGACGATCTCTTCGATCTTCCAGACGTGATCGGTCACGCCAGCGGCCATCGCCGGGGTTAGGGGACGCTGCACGCGAGGTCGAATGCGAATTATCCCCGCCTATTGGGGCGGCAGCGGGAACCGGCGACGGTAACACGCCATTACCACGATCCTCAACGTCAGTCGGCGTCGGGTGGTGCCTCAGTTTGAAGTGGACGGGCCAGCGGGGTCCGGGGTAGTGGGTCAGTTTGAGCCACGAATCACTCGAACGATCGTGAAGTAGGTCAGCAGGACCGCGATGACGACACCCAAGGCCGCCGCAACAAGCCCGATGGCCACGCCGTGTGCAAAGAGCACAAGTCCCGCGCCCACAGCGACGAGCGAGCCAAGAACGATCACGGTGGCAGTGACGCTCGCAAGGACGCGTTGGCGTGTGTCCATCCGGCTGTCAGCCTAGCGGCGCGACGATCTCCTCGATCTTCCAGGCGTGGTGGCTGACGCCAGCGGCCTGTCC
>ODAK010003747.1_pt1 | contig 15706 bp, 13 predicted proteins | sample 1539591 | NCBI WGS metagenome assembly ODAK01 (sample SAMEA3539303, study PRJEB22396) | soil metagenome | biome: tundra; feature: field; material: soil | place: USA | collected 2010-05 | depth 0.15 m | reverse complement strand
GATCCGCAGCCGGCGCGGCCGGTGCAGGGGTCGAGGCGGGGCTCGTTGCGGGGGTCGCAGATTCAGGCGGCGGTGAGGGCGTCGCAGATCCGGGTGTCGGTGCAGGCGTTGCAGACGCCGGCGCCTGCGCGAGGATCAGGCGCAGTCCGTCTGAAGTGAACAGGGTTGCGCCGCTGATGGTGACTTTTTCGATCTCGAAACCAGGCCCCGCAACCGGCGCCGCCGGTGATGGCTCCGGGGATGCCTGCGCGCGAGCGAGTTGCGCGCCTGACGACAAAAGCAGCGCGATTGCGGACGCAGTTAAAAAGGGTTTCATCAAACTGCCGGCGCCTTCTGTTGACTTCTATTTATATTCTTCTGCGAGCCCCGCTTCACAGCGCACCGTAATCCGCAATTTTGAGGAAGACGCTTGGTCGGGAGAAGCTCCTGCAGCACGGAGGAAATCTTACTCTTCTCCCACGCGCAACCGGCCTGGAACGGTATAATTTGATTTGTTTGCCGGATCGTCGATTTATCCCCCTCTGGGTTTTATTATAACGAACTTCAACAAAATCAACATGAACAAGCACTCCCGCCTGCTAATCCTCGGCTCCGGCCCCGCCGGCTATTCGGCGGCGGTCTATGCCGCGCGCGCCAATCTGAAACCTGTGTTGCTCACCGGCCTCGCCCCGGGCGGCCAGCTCATGACCACCACCGATGTCGACAACTGGCCCGCCGATTTCGCCGGCGTGCAAGGGCCCGCACTCATGGAGCGCTTCCAAAAGCACGCCGAGCGTTTCGAGACTGAAATCGTGTTCGACCAGATTCATGCAGTCAGGCTGCAGCAAAGGCCGATCGCGCTGGAAGGCGACAACGGCGCCTACACCTGCGACGCGCTGATCATCGCCACCGGCGCCTCGGCCCGATACCTGGGCATGGACTCGGAAGCGAAATTCATGGGCAAGGGCGTATCGGCCTGCGCCACCTGCGACGGCTTTTTCTACAAGAACCAGGACGTAGCCGTGGTCGGCGGTGGCAATACGGCGGTCGAGGAAGCGCTGTATCTGTCCAACATCGCACGCCATGTCACCGTGATCCACCGCCGCGACAAATTCCGCGCCGAAAAGATCATGATCGACAAGCTGCTGGCCAAGGCCCGGGGCGGCAATGTCAGCGTCAAATGGAACAGCGTGCTCGACGAGGTGCTCGGGGACCAGTCGGGCGTCACCGGAATACGCATCCGGGACGTGAACAGCGGCGCCACCGAGGACCTTGAACTGCATGGGCTGTTCATCGCCATCGGCCACACGCCCAACACGCAGATCTTCGAGGGTCAGCTGGAGACGAAAAACGGCTATATCCTCACCCACGGTGGGCACGAGGGCAATGCCACCGCCACCAGCGTCCCCGGCGTATTCGCCGCGGGCGACGTGCAGGACCATGTCTATCGCCAGGCCGTAACCAGCGCCGGCTCCGGCTGCATGGCGGCATTGGACGCGGAGAAATACCTGGACAGTCTGGGGTAATGCGAAGATCAAGGCGCGGAGAGCTGCCCCGGCGACTGCGCTTTCAATCGAGCCTGCTGCACCTGCCATTATGGTCAAACGCCCTCCGCTCACGGATGCCGACCGGTCGCTGTTCCGGGATGCCGTTCGCGACGCCAAACCCCTGCCGCATCACGGCAAGGCGCTGCGCAAGAAAGACGCGCCTCCGCCCTACCCGGTGCAGTCGCTGCTGGATGAGAAAGAGGCGCTAAGGGAAAGCCTGGCTGCCGAATGGACCGCGGAAGACTGGCTCGACACCGGCGATGAGCCGAATTTTTTGCGCCCGGGACTTTCGCGCCAGGTATTGCGCAAGCTGCGCAGCGGCACCTGGGTGATCCAACACCAGCTCGATCTGCACGGCCTCGACCGCCACGAGGCGCGCGAGGCGCTAGCCGGTTTCCTCGCAGGCTGCATCAAGCGCGGCGTGCGCTGCGTGCGAGTGATCCACGGCAAGGGACTGGGCTCGAAGAACCGGGAGCCGGTGCTGAGGGCGAAGGTGAAACACTGGCTGACCCAGCGCGAGGAAGTCCTGGCCTACTGCCAGGCGCGACCGGTGGATGGCGGCAGCGGGGCGCTGGTGGTGTTGTTGAAGGGGTGAAGCGCGAACCGCAACGAGCGCACCGCGGTCAGCGTTAAATCGCCGCTTCGTTGGTTTCGCCGGTGCGGATGCGGACCACCTGCTCGACCGAAGTAACGAAAATCTTGCCGTCGCCGATCTTGCCCGTGCGCGCCGCCTTGACGATGGCCTCGATCGCCTGCTCAAGCATATTGTCTGCTACGACGATCTCGATCTTCACCTTGGGCAAAAAATCCACCACGTACTCGGCGCCGCGATAGAGCTCGGTATGGCCTTTCTGCCGGCCGAATCCCTTGACCTCGGTCACGGTCAGTCCGCTCACCCCGATTTCCGACAAGGCTTCGCGCACCTCGTCGAGCTTGAAGGGTTTTACTATAGCGTCGATTTTTTTCATGGCGGACTCTCCCGTGTCGCAGTTGGGGGAAGTATATCAACAAAAAGCAGGATTAGAGAGAACTTAGAGCCTATTAGAAAATGAGGGGATACATCCCCTCATGCTCCCCGAAGTCAGGGGCCATTTCGGTAATTCTGAAATGGCCTCTTAGCCACCGAACTTCTCCCGATACCTCGAGGTAATCGGATAGCGCCAATCCTTGCCGAAACCGCGCTGGGTGATGCGTATGCCTACCGGCGCCTGGCGGCGCTTGTACTCGTTTCTCTTGATCAGACCCACCACCCGCTGGACGTCCTCCTCGCGCTGGCCGCCGGCCACGATCTCGGCCGGGCTCAGGTTCTGCTCCATGTAGGCGGACATGATGGCATCGAGCACCGCGTACGGCGGCAGGCTGTCCTGGTCGGTCTGGTCGGGGCGCAGTTCGGCCGAGGGGGCGCGCTCGATAATGCGCCGCGGAATCACCTCGCCCAGGCTGTTGCGATATTCGGAAAGTCGGTAGACCAGGGTCTTGGCCACGTCCTTGATCGCGGCAAAGCCGCCCGCCATGTCGCCGTAGAGCGTGGAATAGCCCACCGCCATCTCCGACTTGTTCCCGGTGGTAAGGACAATGGAGCCGAATTTGTTCGACAGCGCCATCAGCAGCGTGCCGCGGATGCGCGCCTGCAGGTTTTCCTCGGTCGCATCCACCGGCCGCCCTTTGAACTCGCCCTCGAGCGCGGCCAGGAAGGCGTCGAACACCGGCCTGATCGGGATCTCGTCGTAGCGCACGCCCAGGCGCTTGACCATGTCGCGCGAATCGAGCCAGCTGATGTCGGCGGTGTATTGCGAGGGCATCATCACCGCGCGCACCTTGTCGGCGCCGAGCGCATCGCAGGCGATCGCCAGCGTTAGCGCCGAATCGATGCCGCCCGACAATCCGAGGATTGCGCCGGGAAAACCGTTCTTGCCGAGGTAATCGCGCACGCCAAGGCAAAGCGCGCGGTACACGGCAGCCTCCATCGGCAAGGCGGGCGCGCGGCTGCCGGGCTGCGGCACGCCATCGATGAGATCGATGTAGTCCAGCGCCTCCTCGAAAAACGGCAGCTGGTGGGTCGCCTCGCCGCGCGCATTGAGCGCGAAGGAAGCGCCGTCGAATACGAGTTCGTCCTGTCCACCAATCAGATTTGCATAAACGACGGCCAGTCCGGTCTCGGCGGCGCGGTTGCGCGCCACCGCCAGACGCGAGGCATGCTGGCGGGTGTGATAGGGCGAAGCGTTCAGCACCAGCAGCACCTGGGCGCCGGCGGCGCGCGCCAGCCGCGGCGCATCGGCGCGCCACACCTTGCGCTGCTGCCCCGGCGCGGCACCGTGCTGTTCGGCGCTGGCGCCGGCTTCGACCGGGCCCTGCTCGCCCCAGAGATCCTCGCAAATATTGATGCCGAGGCGCACGCCGTTCACCTCAAACACCACCGGCTCGCTGCCGCGCTCGAAATACCGATCCTCGTCGAACACCGTGTAGTTGGGCAGATTGCGCTTGCGATAGGTCGCCGCGATCCTGCCGTCCTGCAACACCGAGGCGGCGTTATAGCGCCTGCCGTCGGCGAGCTGCGGATGGCCGACGATGACTATGATCCCCGGCAGCGCCGCCGCGAGCTCGTCCAGGGCGGCCGCGCAATCGCGAAAAAAACCGTCGCGCAGCAGCAGGTCTTCGGGCGGATAGCCGCACAGGGACAATTCAGGGGTGAGCAGAACCTGCGCGCCGGCGGCTTTGGCGCGTGCGGCGCAATCCAGAATCTTGGCGGCGTTTCCGGGCAGGTCGCCGAGTATGCAGTTGATCTGCGCCACGGCGATTTTTACGGCATTACTCATGCGACAATTATAACGCTTGCAGCGGGCCGACCCATCGCCAATAATCACTCGGAATGCGCGAGCCGGCCTGCTCCCGCAACACCGATTCGGCGTTGCCGCCATTTCCTTCCACCGGATCCCAGGAGCTTCGTAATTGCCCGAAATTCACGCACGCGTACTCGATGATCTGTCCGGTATCGATGCGTCGGACTGGAACCGTCTCGCGCTCGGCCACCCGATGCTGTCGCATGAGTTCTTCCACGCTTTGCATCAGAGCGGGTGCGCGGCAGCCGACAGCGGCTGGCAGCCGCAGTTCCTGACGCTGTGGGACGAAGCCGGGCCCAAAGGCGCGAGCGGATCTGCGTCGCCCCGGCTCAGGGCGGCGATGCCGCTTTATCTCAAGTCGCACTCCTATGGCGAATATGTGTTCGACTGGGCCTGGGCCGATGCCTATCAACGCCACGGCCTCGCGTATTACCCCAAGCTGCTGTCCGCGATACCGTTCTCGCCGGTTTCCGGGCCGCGCCTCCTGGCCGCCAGCGACGCCGACCGCGCGGCATTGGTGCGCGCGGCGCTTGCACTCGCGCAGAATGCCTCGTCGCTGCACGTCCTGTTCCCACAGCCTGAGGAAGCGGCTCTGATGCAGTCAGCCAGCATGATGCTGCGCTCGAGCGTGCAGTTCCACTGGAGCAATCCGGGCTATGGCTCGTTCGACGAGTTTCTGTCGCAGATGTCGCACGACAAACGCAAGAAGATCAGGCAGGAGCGGCGCAAGGTGCGCGATGCGGGTGTGAGCTTCCGGCGGCTGCGCGGCGACGAGATCAAGGAGAGCGACTGGGCCTTGTTCGCGCGCTGCTACAACCGCACCTACCGTGCGCACCGCTCCACGCCCTATCTCAACCAGGCATTCTTCCGGCGCCTGGGACAGACCATGCCGCAGCACGTGCTGCTCGTCGTGGCGGAGCTCGAGGGCATGCCCATCGCCAGCGCGCTCAATCTGTACTCGCAGCACACCCTGTACGGCCGCTATTGGGGCGCGCTGCAATACCTGCCCTGCCTGCATTTTGAAACCTGCTACTACCAGGCGCTGGAATTCTGTATCGAGCAGAACATCAAGGTGTTCGAAGGCGGCGCCCAGGGCGAACACAAGCTCGCGCGCGGTTTCCTGCCGGTGAAAACGCTATCGGCGCACTGGCTCGCGCACCCCGAGTTTTCCGATGCCGTGGAGCGTTTCCTCGAGCGCGAACACCAGGGCATCGCCCGCTATGTGGACGAATTGAACGAGCACTCGCCCTACAAAGGCTCGCCCTAGAATTTCGGCTTCTTCTTCGCCTTCTTGTAGCGCTCCACGCCGGCAAGAATTTCCTTCTTGGCCTTTTCCGCGCCGACCCAGCCCTCCACCTTCACCCATTTTCCCGGCTCAAGATCCTTGTAGTGCTGGAAGAAATGCGAAATTTGGGCGGTCGACAATTCGGGCAGGTCGCGCGGCGACTTGATCGCGCGGTAGAGACTGGAGAGTTTGTCCACCGGCACCGCCAGCAGCTTGGCATCGCCGCCCGCCTCGTCCTCCATTTTGAGCATGCCTATCGGCCGGCAGCGCACCACCACCCCGGTGATAATGGGGACAGGGCTCAGCACCAGCACGTCCACCGGATCGCCGTCATCCGAGATGGTGTGCGGGATATAGCCGTAGTTGCAGGGATAATGCATCGCGGTGGACATGAAGCGATCGACGAATACCGCGCCGGTTTCCTTGTCGACTTCGTATTTGATCGGATCGGCGTTCATCGGAATTTCGATGATCACATTTACGTCGTTGGGAACGTCGCAGCCTGAGCTGACTCGGTCCAGATTCATGGTGCGTCCTGATGATGATGGAAAAGAGACTTAGTGAAATACGCAAATCGCGCTCGACCCAATCAGCAGTTGTCGCGTTCCTGCTTGAGCGCGCATTCTAAAACAGACGCGCTGAAGGCGGTAAGATACTGAGCCTACCGGCATTCACCTACTATGGACGGTCCACCATGAGTGGCAATCGCATCACCCTTACCGATCTGCACAAACTGAAACGCGATGGCAGCAAAATAGCCATGCTCACCGGCTACGACGCGAGCTTCGCCGCGCTGCTGGAGAACGCCGGCGTCGATAGCATCCTGGTGGGCGATTCCCTGGGCAACGTATTGCAGGGGCACGACACTACGCTGCCCGTCACCCTGGCCGATATGGTCTACCATGTTGGTTGCGTCGCGCGCGGCGCAAAGCACGCGTTCCTGATCGGCGACCTGCCGTTCGGCAGCTATCAGGAAAACGCCGAGCAGGCTTTTCGCAGTGCCGCGCAACTCATGGCAACGGGCGCGCATATGGTCAAGCTCGAGGGCGGAGCGGCGTTTGCGCCGACGACCGAATTCCTGGTCAGGCGCGGCATCCCGGTGTGCGGCCATCTCGGCCTCACGCCGCAGTCGGTGCACCAGCTGGGCGGTTTCCGTGTCCAGGGCAAGACCGCGGACGCGGCCAAGCAATTGCTCGAGGACGCGCTCGCGCTGGAGCGCTCGGGCGCCGGGATGATAGTGCTCGAAGCGATCCCGGCCAGGCTCGCCGCGGAGGTCACGAGTAATCTGTCGATTCCGACGATAGGCATAGGCGCCGGGCGCGACTGCGCAGGCCAAGTCCTGGTATTGCACGACCTCTTGGGCGTGTTTCCGGGCAAGAAAGCAAAGTTCGTGAGGAATTTCATGGACGGGGCGACGAGCATCCAGCAGGCCGTAGAGAACTACGTACGCGCGGTGAAGGACGGTTCCTTCCCCGGGCCGGAGCACAGCTTCTAGACCGGTTCGAAAACGGCGTATCAGCCTGACTTGCGCAGGCCGCCCAGCAGCGCAGCTACCTGGCGCCCCGGCTTTTGCGGTCCCGCCCGAACCGGTTCGGCTGCGGAGGTCGCAGTGCCGCTCGGAACATAGGGGGCGGAAAAAATCGCATCGACCGGCTTCACCGGCGGCTTGCCCGCGTGCGACCGCGCACCGCCACGCGTCAGACTGCTGCCGCGTTCGGGGCGGCGTTCAGGCCGCTCGCGCTCGGTATGCATCAGCACCGATACGCCCGAGGCGTCCGGTTCGAAACCGGGAATAATGGTCTGCGGGATGCGTTGTTTGATGAATTTCTCGATCGCCGCCAGTTTTTCGTGCTCATCGGCGCACACCAGGGAAATGGCGCGGCCGGTAGAGCCGGCGCGGCCGGTGCGGCCAATGCGGTGCAAATAATCTTCAGGCGCGCCGGGCAACTCGAAATTGATCACTGCCGGCAGTTCCTGTATATCCAGGCCGCGCGCGGCGATGTCGGTCGCCACCAGCACCGGGGTCTTGCCGGATTTGAAATCGGCCAGCGCCTGGATGCGTTCCGCCTGGGATTTGTCGCCGTGGATGGCGGCGGCATGGACGCCGTCGCGCTGCAACTGATAGGCCAAGCGATTGACCCCCAGGCGCGTGCCGCCGAACACCAGCACCTGGGTCAGGTTCTGCGTTCGCACCAGATGGGCGAGCAGGTCGCGTTTCCTCTCGCGCTTGACCGGGTGCACTTCGTGGGTCACCAGTTCGGTCATGGCGTTGCGCCGGGCGACTTCGATCAGTACCGGCTGGTGCAACAGATGATCGGCGAGGCGCTTGATCTCTTCGGAGAACGTAGCCGAAAACAGCAGGTTCTGCCGCTTAGCCGGCAATAGCGCGAGAATGCGGCGGATGTCGGGCATGAAGCCCATGTCGAGCATGCGGTCGGCTTCGTCCAGCACCAAAATTTCGACCTGGCCCAGCAAGACGGTTTTCTGCTGCACATGATCCAGGAGCCGGCCCGGGGTCGCGACCAGAACCTCTACGCCGGCGCGAAGCATCTGGATCTGCGGGACGATGTCGACGCCGCCGAACACCACGCCCGGACGCAGCCCCAGGTGCTTGCCGTAGTCGCGCACGCTCTCGGCGACCTGTGCGGCAAGCTCGCGCGTCGGCGTAAGGATCAGCGCGCGCACCGGATGGCGCGCGGGCGAGGCGCTGGCATTGGCATGCTGCGCCAGCCGCTGCAACAGCGGCAGGGTGAAGCCGGCGGTCTTGCCGGTGCCCGTCTGGGCGCCGCCCATAACATCGAGGCCCTGCAGGATCACGGGAATGGCTTGTGCCTGGATCGGGGAAGGCTCGGTGTAGCCCTTCTCGGCGACTGCTTGCAGCAATTCCGGCAGCAGACCGAGATCGGAAAAGGAAGGAACGGGAGCGGTCATAAACCCTGCAAACTGGGGCGCCAGGGCGAAGCTGCGTTAGCGCTGGAAAAATGCTTTGATATGTTCACGTATTATCAGGTTTGGCGGCCCTGCCGGGCGGGGGCGCCATAATCGAAAGAAGGCGAAAGAACGTCTAATTATAAGCTTGTCCCGTTCTGCGTGCTTGCCTATCGTCCGGGAAGTTATGGCCCTTGCAAGTTCAATCAGCTAAAATGATGACTTTATAGGCGCTCCTTTTATCCCCTCTCCCAATCATGAGCCGACTCGCCGCCTTCCTGGTGGTCATTCCCGCGCGCTTTGCCTCCAGCCGCCTGCACGGCAAGCCGCTGGCCGACATCGGCGGCAAGCCGATGGTGGTGCGTGTGGCCGAACGCGCCCAGGCAAGCGGCGCCAAGGCGGTATGGGTCGCAACCGATGACCAGGACGTATTCAATGCCGTGAAACTACACGGCCATCAGGCCATGATGACGCGGACCGATCATGCCAGCGGCACCGACCGCATCGCCGAGGTGGCGCGGCAGTTAGGCCTCGCCGACAGCGAAATCGTGGTGAACGTGCAGGGAGACGAGCCGCTGATCGCACCGGTACTGATCCGCGAGGTAGCGCAATCCCTGGCCGAACATGACCAGGCGAGCATCGCCACCGCCTGCCATCCGATCACCGACACCGAGTCGCTGCTCAATCCCCATGTGGTCAAGGTGGTACTCGACCATAGCGGCCACGCGCTTTATTTCAGCCGCGCGCCGATTCCCTACCCGCGAGACAGTCTTGCGCTAAATCAAAGCGCGCTTCCGGCAGGGCTGCCAAGCTACCGCCATATCGGCATATACGCCTACCGCGCCCGATTCCTGCAGCTTTACAGCCGGCTGGAGCCGGCGGCAATTGAGCGCTTCGAGGCGCTGGAACAGTTGCGCGCGCTCTGGCACGGTCACCGCATCGCCGTCGCGGTGACCGCCCACGCCCCGGACGCGGGTGTCGATACCGCCGAAGACCTGGAGCGCGTGCGCCGGCTCTTTTGCGCCGAAGCGCATTCGGTCTAGGGCGAACGGCTGGACTCGACAGATTTATGAGATTTACAAGGAGCTGAACATGCGATTCATACTGTTGGGACCGCCCGGCGCAGGCAAGGGCACACAGGCGAGTTTCATCACCAAGAAATATGCCATCCCGCAGATCTCTACCGGCGACATGTTGCGCGCGGCGATCAAGGCCGGCACCGAGCTTGGCATGAAAGCAAAGAAACTCATGGATGCAGGTCAACTGGTGCCGGACGACGTGATCCTCGGCCTGGTGAAGAACCGGATCGCGCAGCCTGATTGCGCGGGGGGCTTCCTGTTCGATGGTTTTCCACGCACGCTGGCGCAAGCCGAAGCCATGAAAAACGCCGGCCTGCAGATCGACTATGTGCTCGAAATCGCCGTACCCGACGAGGAAATCATCCAGCGCATGAGTGGCCGGCGCGTGCATCCCGCCTCCGGGCGCACCTATCACGTCAAGTTCAACCCGCCCAAAGCCGCGGACAAAGATGACCTTACGGGGGAAGCCCTGATCCTGCGCCAGGACGACCAGCCGGAAACGGTCATGGAGCGCCTGCAGGTGTATCACGCGCAAACACAGCCGCTGATCGAATACTATTCAAAATGGCAGGGCACGGGCGATCCCAAGGCGCCCAAGCACTGCAAGGTCTCAGGCACCGGGACGGTCGAGCAGATCCGCGACCGCGTTTTGGCCACGCTCAAATAGAGACGAAAGGGGGGGTAGGAGAGAGGCGTAGGGCCACACGCCGAAAAATTTCTGGGTTCCTCTCCCCAACCCGTTCCTCCGCCACCCCCTGAAACAGGGATTCTCATGTCCAGCCATATCCGACGCATTGCAATCTGCACCGGCGGCGGCGACGCCCCGGGTCTCAACGCCGTCATTCGGGCCGTGGTCATCGCAGCCGCCAACCTTGGCTGGGAATGTTATGGCATACGCGAGGGCTTCAACGGAATCCTCTTCCCCGAGCGCTACCCCGAGGGCGGCGTGTACCGCCTCACGCGGGACAAGGTGCGGGGCATTGGGCACCTGGGCGGCACCATCCTGGGCACCACGAACAAGGGCAACCCGCTGCATTTCCCGATGAAAATGCCGGATGGCACAACCAGGGACGTTGATCGCACGGACGAAATCCTGGAGTTCTTCGCCAAGAAGGAACTGGATGCGCTCGTATCGATCGGCGGCGACGGATCTCTCACCATAGCCAATGCCCTGCACCTGAAGGGACTGCGCGTCGTGGGCGTACCCAAGACCATTGACAACGATCTGGACAAGACCTTCACCACCTTCGGTTTCGATACGGCAGTGGCTTTCGCCACCGAGTGCCTGGACCGCCTGCACACCACCGCCGAAAGCCATCAGCGCGTGATGGTCGTGGAGGTCATGGGTCGCTACGCGGGCTGGATCGCACTGCACGCCGGCATCGCCGGCGGCGCCCACGCGATCCTGATACCCGAGATCCCCTTCAACCCAGACAAAGTGGCCGCGAAAATTCTCGAGCGGGACAGCGAAGGACGCATGCATTCCATCATCGTAGTTGCCGAGGGTGCCGAACCCACGCACGGTCACCGGGCTGTTCTGGAGCCCGCCGAAATCGGCCACGCCGAGCGGCTGGGTGGCATAGGAGAGCGCATCACGAAGGTGCTCCAGGGTAAGACAGGCAAGGATGCCAGGGTGGTCGTGCTAGGCCATCTGCTGCGCGGGGGCAGCCCCACGTCCTTCGATCGCCTGGCTGCCATGCGCTTTGGCACCGCTGCGGTGCGCGGTTTGGCGGAGGGCCAATCCGGCGTCATGGTCGCCCTGGCCTTCCCCAACGTGAACTACGTAGCCCTGGCGGACGTAGCCGGTCGCATGAAGGGCGTCCCCCTGGACAGCGACACCCTTCAGACCGGAAGGGACATGGGAATCTCGTTCGGAGATTGATCGCCGGTGCCAAACCGGCTTCGCCTAAACCGGTCTATATACGGCGTCTCAAATGCCGTCGCGTGCCCGTGGCGGCCGTTGCGCGCTCACGCGCAACATTGACATCGCAGCCCTGCGACTCCGGCCCGCTCTGCCTATTTCGCGGGGTTGAGAATCTTGTCCACCCGGTTCAGCCGCAAACGGTATGCATCCGGCATCCCCGAGCCCAGCAGCGGGCGCAAATACAGCCGGAATGCGTCGGTGACATCGGTGCCATTGGGGGCAATGAACTCATCCTCCATGACGCGGGTTTTCCCGGCCACGGCTTCGAGCGGAACCAACTGAAAATCGACCGAATAAAACCCAGTGCGCCGGATGGTCACGGAACCGTCGTGGTCACCCCACATGGCGTACTGCACCGCCTTTTCGCCGACTTCGCGCGCCTCGCGCTGATCGACATCCGAAACGCAGCCCACGAATGAACGCTGGACATAGCCGAATGTATCTCCGCGCACACGCTTGATGCCCAGCTTGCGCTTGATTTCATCGCACAGCAGGTCCGCCAGGGCTCCGGTGCCAGATAGCTGCACGTTACCATGCGCATCGCGCTCCACCTGGCGCGTCAGCTGGGCGACGATGGGATTGCCCTGGCTGTCATGGATGCCCTCCGAGGCGGCGATCACGCAGCGGCCGTACTTGTCGTAAGTGGCCTTGACATCGGCAATGAATTTTTCGAGGCTGAAGGTGCGTTCCGGTATATAAATGAGATGCGGGCCGTCGTCCGGAAACTTCTTTCCCAGAGCCGCCGCCGCGGTCAGGAAGCCGGCGTGCCGGCCCATCACTACCGCCAGGTACACCCCGGGCAACGCGGCATTGTCGAGGTTGGCGCCCATGAATGCCTGAACGACAAAGCGGGCAGCCGATGGATAACCCGGTGTGTGGTCGTTGCCGACCAAGTCGTTGTCTATGGTTTTCGGTATATGGATGCAGCGCAGCGGGTAATTCGCGCGTTGCGCTTCTTCGCTGACGATGCGGACCGTGTCGGAGGAATCATTGCCGCCAACATAGAAAAAATAGCCGATGCCGTGCGCCTTGAGCACCTTGAAAATCTCCTGACAGTAGCGCAGATCGGGCTTGTCGCGCGTAGAGCCGAGCGCGGACGACGGCGTGCTGGCCACCATCTCGATGTTGTGGCTGGTTTCCTGTGTTAGGTCGAGGAACTCCTCCTGGATGATTCCGGATACACCGTGATAGGCGCCGTAGACCAGCTCGACATTGCGGAACTTGCGCGCTTCCAGCACCACTCCCGCCATCGACTGATTGATGACTGCGGTCGGACCGCCACCCTGAGCGACTAAAACCTTCCCGTGCGGCATGATCCGGCGGCTCCCTTGAATTGATATGATTCCAACCATCTGCAACCGGTTTCCATTATATACGGCGTCCCAAGTGCAGTCGCGTGCCAACAGCGGCCATTGCGCGCTCCGCGCGCCAACCGTGTTTCCTCTACGGATGAAAAGCGCATCCGTAGAGGAAACACGGTTATTGATAAAAACAAGGTCGGTTTGGGGTGGCTTTTCTCTGAGATCCTCGACAGCGCACGGATGCGCTTTTCATCCGTGCGCTATCGAGGATCCGCGCGGACGGTTTTCCGTGCGCGCAAAGTCACGACCCTGCAACAGCGGGGAGGCGCGATTTTAGTCGCCGCGCGCATAGGCAACAATTAGCCCCATCCGCCCCTGTTCCTGGGTGGGCGTCGCCTGTTACAATTCAGGGTTTTCAAAAACTGATGGTCCGACTGTCGCGGCCGGCCTTTCTCGGGGAGAAGCACTATGAATGCAGGACTCTGGTTTGCACTTGCGTGCGGCGTGTTCGCGCTGGTCTACGGCGGCTGGTCGATCCAATGGATATTGGCGCAGCCGACCGGCAACGAGCGAATGCGCGAAATCGCCGCTGCCATTCAGGAAGGCGCTTCCGCCTACCTGAACAAGCAGTACACCACGATCGCCGTGGTCGGCGTCATCCTCGCCGTACTCATCGGGATTTTTCTGGGAGCAGCGACAGCGACCGGGTTCGTCATCGGCGCGGTGCTGTCGGGGGCGACCGGCTTCATCGGCATGAACGTGTCGGTGCGCGCCAATGTGCGCACCGCCGAAGCCGCGCGCACCGGCCTGAATGAAGCGCTCACCGTCGCCTTTCGCGGCGGCGCCATCACCGGCCTCCTGGTCGTCGGCCTGGGCCTGCTCGGCGTAACCGGCTTCTACGCCTTTCTCACCGCCAACGCGGCTGGCAACGGCCTACCCCTGAGCGATGTGATCAAGCCGCTCATCGGCTTCGGCTTCGGCGGCTCGCTCATTTCCATCTTTGCGCGTCTTGGCGGCGGCATATTTACCAAGGGCGCCGACGTCGGTGCCGACCTGGTGGGCAAAGTCGAGGTCGGCATTCCGGAAGACGACCCGCGCAATCCGGCGGTGATCGCGGACAACGTCGGTGACAACGTCGGCGACTGCGCCGGCATGGCGGCCGACCTGTTCGAAACCTACGCCGTGACCATCATCGCCACCATGCTGCTGGGCGCGCTGACGATCAAAACGACATCCGCCAACGCCGTGATCTACCCGCTGGTGCTGGGCGGCTTTTCCATCATCGCCTCGGTCATCGGCTGCATGTTCGTTAAAGTCATGCCGGGCAAGAAGATCATGGCCGCCCTGTACAAGGGCCTGATCGTCGCCGGCGTGCTGGCGCTGATCGCCTTCTACCCTCTCACCGACTGGATGATGGGCGATATCGTCAAGAACGCCACCTTCGAAATCGGCGGCGTGGCGAGAAACATCACCGTACTCCACCTATACGGCACCGCGGTGATCGGCCTGGTGCTGACCGCGCTGATGGTGGTCATTACCGAGTACTACACCGCCACCGAGTTCTCGCCGGTGCGACACATAGCGCAAGCCTCGACCACCGGCCACGGCACCAACATCATCGCCGGCCTGGGCGTGTCGATGCGTGCCTGCGCGCTGCCGGTGCTGGCCGTGTGCGCCTCGATCTATCTCGCCTATCACTGGGCCGGCCTATACGGCATCGCCATCGCCGCGACTTCCATGCTGTCCATGACGGGCATCATCGTCGCTCTGGACGCTTACGGCCCGATCACCGACAACGCCGGCGGCATCGCCGAAATGAGCAACCTGCCCGACTCGGTGCGCGCCATCACCGATCCGCTGGACGCGGTGGGAAACACCACCAAGGCGGTGACCAAGGGCTACGCCATCGGCTCCGCCGGCCTCGCCGCCCTGGTGCTGTTCGCCGACTACACCCACGCGCTTGGGCACGCGGGCAAGATCGTTACCTTCGACCTGTCCAACCACATGGTGATCATCGGCCTGTTCATCGGCGGATTGATTCCCTATCTCTTCGCCGCCATGGCGATGGAAGCGGTGGGCCGCGCCGCCGGTTCGGTGGTGGTGGAAGTGCGCCGCCAGTTCAAGGAAATCCCGGGCATCATGGAAGGCACGGCCAAGCCGGACTACTCCAAGGCGGTGGGCATGCTCACCGTGGCCGCGATCAAGGAAATGATGGTGCCCTCGCTGTTGCCGGTGCTGGTGCCTATCATCGTTGGCATCGCGCTCGGCCCGCAAGCCCTGGGTGGCGTGCTCATGGGCTCCATCGTCACCGGCCTGTTCGTGGCGATTTCCATGACCACCGGCGGCGGCGCATGGGATAACGCCAAGAAATACATCGAGGACGGCCACTTCGGCGGCAAAGGATCGGAGGCGCACAAGGCGGCCGTAACCGGCGACACCGTGGGCGATCCCTACAAGGACACGGCGGGTCCGGCGGTTAACCCGCTGATCAAGATCATCAACATCGTGGCCCTGCTGGTGGTGCCATTACTCTAAACGCGATGGTCTTCGGAAAAAGGGCGGCCCTGCGGTTGCCCTTTTTTGTTGGCCTTGCGTGCGTGCTCTGCTCGGCGGCCGCTGCACCTGCGCAGGGTCCACCGGAGCCCGCTTCCGGCATCAGTCCGCACTCCGCAGTCAGCGCCCCGCGCTTCATGCTCGCAGCCGCGCATCCGCTCGCAGTCGAGGCGGGTTACGGCGTATTGCAGCGAGGAGGCACGGCGATCGACGCTGCCGTCGCGGTGCAGATGGTGCTCAACCTGGTGGAGCCGCAATCTTCAGGCATCG
>ODAK010003746.1_pt1 | contig 15706 bp, 14 predicted proteins | sample 1539591 | NCBI WGS metagenome assembly ODAK01 (sample SAMEA3539303, study PRJEB22396) | soil metagenome | biome: tundra; feature: field; material: soil | place: USA | collected 2010-05 | depth 0.15 m | reverse complement strand
CAGGTCATTTCGACGTGGACCGATCTAGCGGGCGATGAGCTTGCGCGAAAGGAAGCCGTGCGTTGGGCCCGACTCCAAAACGAAACTCTGGCGGACGCGGCACGCGCCATGCCCGAACGGTTCGAAGCCATGGGCACGCTGCCGATGCAGCACGTCGATCTCGCGATCGCGGAGCTCGATTATATCGTGCGTGATCTCGGCATGCGATCGGTCGAGATCGGAACCAATATCAATGGCCGCGACCTCGACCATGACGAGTTTCGCGGCTTATGGAAGTGCCTGGAGGAGCTCGACGTTTTCGTGCTTCTGCATCCGCCGCGTCTTCCGGTCGGAATGGAGCGCGTCGGCGACTATTTTCTAAACAATCTCATCTCTTATCCGACCGATACGACGATCGCGGCGACGCGGCTTGTCTTTGGCGGCGTTCTGCGCGACTGCCCGACGCTCAAATGCTGCCTTGCGCATGGCGGAGGCTTTCTTCCTTACCAAATCGGCCGCCTCGATCGTGGATTTGCCGCGCATCCGGCCTGTAGCAGCAGAATTTCGCAGCCGCCCTCGGAATATCTGCGCTCGTTCTATTACGACACCCTGACGCACCATACGCAGGCCTTGAGCTATCTCGTCAGCCTGGTCGGCCCCGACAAGATCCTGTTCGGCAGCGATTATCCGTTCGAGATGGTTGACGAGGCGGGGCCGGCGCGCGTGAAGCAGGTGAGAGGCCTCGCAGAGGACGGGATGGAAGCTATCCTTGGCGGCAACGCGCAACAACTCTTCCAAAAAGTGACTGCCGGCTAACGCTTCTCGACCAGTTTCTGGTTAAGGGCGACCAAAAGCTGCGTGAGCTTTCTGATATTCGCATCTCCGAAATCGGCAATGATTTGCTTCTCGATCGCGACAAGCTGGGGGATGATCTTTTCGACGAGCTGGAGGCCCTTGGCGGTCAATTGAATCCGCACGCTTCGGCGGTCGTTTGGTTCAGGCTGCCGCACGATAAGCCGCAACGTTTCGAGCCGATCGAGCCGATTCGTCATGCCGGCGCCGCTAAGCATCAGCGACTTCGACAATTGGGACGGCGGCAAACGATACGGCGAGCTCGCCCGTCGCAGAGTCGCAAGCACATCGAACATGCCGCGCGCAACGCCTTGTTTGAGCATGAATTTCTCGATGACTGGCGAGGTCAAAAGAAATGCCCGTGCTAGAGCGCCGAATAAAGCCATCGGCCCGGTATCGAATTCCGGCTTTTCTCTTTGCCATTGAGCAATGATCGCCAGGACCGGCTCTTGCTCATCAACGCGTTTTGATTTTTGCCTTTCGGCAGGTTTCCGCGTGGTGGCAATGCCGCGAACCGTCTGCGGCGTGTGGGCTTCTATCGGCTTCGATTTCATTGTAAGGGACATTTTCGTTTCGTTGAAATGCGCGAAGGGAAGGTCGTCCCCCGCTCATAGCGCCATCACTTATCAATCGCCGTGCCTTGCTACAATGTTTTCCTAAGTCGTTACAGAGAAAACCGTGCCTGGTCGGCAGTTGACTCGCGTAAGGGCAGCAGACTATCGTCTAATAATTCGGTGTCGAATTATACGATATCGAATAAAGTGGCGAGAATGTGATGGCCCGCAAGACCGAGTCCCGGAGACGTTTCGGTGGATCTGTTCGCCCAACTCCTGACTAACGGCATCATCATCGGCGCGACCTACGCGCTGATCGCCATAGGCCTTACCCTGATTTTCGGCATGATGCGTGTGATAAATTTTGCGCACGGCGAGTTCTATATGCTCGGCGCCTACGTCGCCTTGAGTGCCGCGACCAAGTTCAACCTCGGATATTTCGTCGCGCTGCCGGTCGCCGTCGTTTTGATAGCGGTTGTGGGGTTCGTGTTCGAGCGCGTATTTCTTCGCCCATTGCGCAATGCCGATATTCTGAGCACCGCCCTCGTCACTATTGGACTTTCGATCTTCTTTCAGAACACGGCCCTGGTCATCTGGGGTCCAAAGCCCGGTCAGATCGTCGATCCGTTCGGTGGCACCACGGTGATGGTCGGCGACATCGGGGTGACGGCGATTCGGCTATTCGCCCTCGCGGTCGCGGTTGCCGCGATGGTGGCGCTTGGTCTCCTGATAAAATACACGAAAATCGGCCGTATGATGCGCGCAACCTTTCAGGATCGCGACGCTGCGGCATTGCAAGGTATCGAGGTCGACCGGGTCTTCAGTTTGTCCTTTGTGGTCGGAGTTGCGTTTGCTGCTTTGGCCGGAGCGCTGCTGAGCGCAGTGTTCGTCGTCTCTCCCGATATGGGGAACATGGCGAATCTGAAATCGTTCGCGGTGGTCATTCTTGGCGGCCTTGGAAACATTCCCGGCGCGGTGGCGGGAGGGTTCCTGCTGGGTTTAGCCGAGAGCTTCGGCGCCGGCTACATCTCCACCGGCTACAAGGACGGAATTAGTTTCCTGCTCCTGATCATCGTCCTCTTGATTCGGCCTTACGGCTTGTTCGGGCGTGAGGGTTCGGAGGCATGAGCGAACACGCCGGCGTGCAATCCGATTTACCAAAGCCGAGAATTGGCGCAATGAAAGCCGCGTTGGTGCTGGTCGCTGCTGCCGCGATATTAGGATTTCCTTTCGCGGTAGACAATTACACGTTGCATCTGGCGATCCTTTCGGCCATCGCGGTAATCGCGGCGTCAAGCCTCAATCTCGTCATGGGCTATGTCGGAAAATTGTCGCTTGGCCATGCCGCCTTTTTTGGAATCGGCGCGTACACATCGGCTCTGTTGAGCATTTCGGCCGGCGTGCCGAGCTGGCTCGCCATGCTTGCCGCGGCACCGGTAGCGGCATTTTCTGCACTTTTGATCGGTCCGATCGTGCTGTGGCTGCGTGGGGCCTACTTCATCATTGTCACGCTGAGCTTTTCGATGGTGCTGCAGCTTGTGATCATCAACTGGGTCGATTTCACCAACGGCCCCATGGGTATTCTCGGCATTGCCTATCCGTCCATCGGATCGTTCGAGTTCTCCAGCAAGGCTTCGTACTTTTATCTCGTCGCTGCCAGCGCCGTGGTGACGATATGGTGCATCCGCCGGCTGATGCAGTCACGCACGGGCCGCGCCTTCGAGGCGCTGCGTGAGAACGAAAATGTCGCGATGTCGATCGGGGTGAGCAAGCTGCATTATTCGCTTCTCGCTTTCTGCATCGCAGCCGGCTTCGCAGGTTTTGCCGGCGCACTTTACGCCCACTACGTGAGCGTCATCACGCCGGAAATGTTTGGCTTCGACGTCATGGTCGGCATGCTTGTTATGGTCGCCGTTGGCGGGAAGGGGACGCTGAGCGGTCCGGTGATCGGCGCAATTCTTGTGACCTTCGTTCCCGAGCAACTACGTCTGGTAAAGGAATTCCGCCTTTCGATCTTTGGCATCGTGCTGATGTTGTCCGTGGTGCTGATGCCGAACGGAATTGCGAGCCTGGGCCCCACTCTGCGCGGGTATTGGGAACGCTGGAGGCGTTCGTGACGACCAAGGCCAGTCTTCTCCAAGTGCAAGGCCTGACGAAGCGGTTCGACGGAGTGACCGCCGTCAATTCCGTGAATCTGGAGGTCAAGCAGGGAGAGATCGTAGCCCTCATCGGCCCGAACGGTGCCGGCAAGACAACGCTGTTCGGAATGGTGACCGGCTTTCTCAAGCCAAGCGCCGGCAAGGTCTATTTCCGCGGTGCCGACATCACGCGGATGCCGCCGTATCGCCGGGGTTTGCTGGGAATCGTTTGCACGTTTCAAAAAACAGCGATCTTTCCGGACGTCACAGTGTTGCAGGCGGTACGCATGGGCCAACATCGCAAAACAAGTGCAGGGGTGGTCGATGCGCTCATCGGCAGCGCACGACACCAGCGGGAAGAAAGCGCAACCAAGACCCGCGCAGCGGAAATCCTGGACTTCGTCGGGCTTGGCGCATGTGCCGACCAGCGCGCCGGTAGTCTTTCTTATGGCCAGCAAAGGCTGGTCGAGCTCGCCATTGCGCTCGCGGCGGAGCCTGAATTGCTGCTGCTCGACGAGCCGGCCGCGGGGCTCAACGCGACAGAATCGGCGGAGTTGGCGAATGTGATCCGGGCCGTGCGCGATCGCGGCACGACGGTATTTCTGGTCGAGCATGACATGAGCGTCATAATGGAGGTATGCGACCGCATCTACGTGATTGCCTTCGGTGAAAAGATCGCGGAGGGCCGGCCGGAAGAGATCCAGGAAAATGAAGCCGTGATCGATGCCTATCTGGGGAGCGCGCATGTTGCTGCTTGAACGCGTCAGTGCGGCCTATAAAAGCGTCCCTGTTTTGCATGATATCTCGTTGTCGGTTGGCATCGGCCAGTTTGTCAGCCTGATTGGCGCGAACGGTGCGGGAAAGACAACAACTTTGCGGGCTATTTCAGGGCTTCTTGCCCCGAGGGGCGGCACCATTACGTTTCGCGACCGGGACATCACGAGCGCGCGGGCGAGCACGATCGTTCGCAGCGGAATCACGCACTGTCCCGAAGGCCGTCGGGTTTTCCCGATGATGACTGTGTACGAGAATCTCTTGGTCGGCGCGCATGTCCTGTCCAGCAAGGCCGAGATTAAGGCCGGCCTCGACATGGTGTTCCAATATTTTCCGTGGATGAGTGAGCGGCGCCGGCAATTAGCCGGCAGTCTCTCGGGCGGTGAGCAACAGATGCTTGCGATCAGCCGGGCCTTGATTACGCGGCCGAAATTGCTGTTGCTCGACGAGCCGTCGCTCGGCCTTTCGCCAAAACTCGTCGCCCAAGTCGCGTCGATCGTCAAAGCGCTGCACCGGTCGGGCATCGCCATCCTGCTGGTCGAGCAGAATGCACGGCTCGCGCTCACGCTCGCCGACCATGCCTATGTGCTGGAATCGGGCCGCATCGTTCTCCAAGGCGCTGGCAAGGACCTCGTCAATGACGAGCATGTGCGTGCGGCCTATCTTGGCGCGCGCGCTTCACGGCGCATGAAGGTTGAAGCGCAGTCCTGAGCAAATTCATATTAAACAAAGGGACGGAACTGACAATGGCCATTGAGATGACTGGTGAATACATCCTGCCGCTTCCGCGCGATGCAGTTTGGTCTGCTTTAAACGACCCTGAATTTCTGCAACGGTGCATCCCCGGCTGTGAGTCGCTCGAAAAGCTCTCGGAAACGGAATTTGTCGCAATCGTCCGGCTCGCGGTTGGACCGGTGAAAGCGCGGTTCAAGGGCAAGGTTCAACTACAGGATCTCAACCCGCCACAAAGCTACACGATTGTCGGCGAGGGGGAGGGCGGCATCGCCGGTTTCGCCAAGGGCAATGCGGCGGTCACGCTCACCGATGTCGCCGAAGGCACCAACCTCAGCTATCGCGCGCAGGCGCAAATTGGTGGCAAAATTGCGCAGCTCGGTCAGAGGCTCGTGGCCGGAACGGCCAAGAAAATCGCCGACCTCTTCTTCGCCAATTGCGCCGCGGCGCTTACGCAGAAACAGGGATGATTGGGCGTGAAACAGTCCATTATTGACCTTAAGGCCGCCTTCAAGTGACACTGGAGGGAGCGGACTCCGTCGAGATTGAAAAAATCCGCAAGGTTGAAGCGGATGCGACTGGTATCGCCGTCGATTTTCTCGGCGATACGGCGGTATTCGTGCTCGCCGAAGAAGCCGGGCTTTTCGTTCCGGCTGAAGGCGTCGAGCACAGACTGAAATTGCACGATGGTGGGATACTGTCCTCTGCCGCTGACGGTCGGCGTTTGATGACCGGCGGTGATGACGGACACGTCGTGGTGTCAGACCAAGCGGGCGCCATCGAATGTCTTTTCGCCGATGACAAAGGCCGGTGGATCGATCATCTCGCGGCCAGTCGAGCCGGAAGCATTGCGTGGTCGGTCGGCAAGCAAGCGTTCTATCATGCTGCCGATGGTTCGGAGCGGGCGATCCAGGTGCCGTCCTCAGTCGGCGGCCTCGCATTTGCACCTAACGAATCGGTACTCGCGATCGCGTATTATAATGGCGTGATGTTATGGGAGCCGGCAAACGACAAGCAGCCTACGGAATTATCCTGGAAAGGCTCTCATCTGGAAGTGAGTTTCAGTCCCGACGGGCAAGTTCTGGTCACTTCGATGCGGGAGCCGGCGCTGCATGCCTGGCATATATCAAACAAGAAAGACCTGCCGACGCCTAGCTATCCCACCCGTGTCCGTTCGATGGATTGGACCGCGAGCGGTCGTTTTCTAGCGACAAGCGGCTCCGATCGCCTAACCCTCCTGTCTTTCCAAGTGGAAGATAATCCACTGGCGCGGATGCCGCTCCTGCTGGCACCTTATCGCAACATTGTCGCTACCGTGGCATGTCACCCGACAAAAGAAATCGTCGCCGTTGGCTACGGCGACGGTCTCGTCCTCTTGGTGCGTATTCCCGATGGCGCCGAGATCATGATCAAGCCGCCGGACGGCAGGTCGATTTCAGCGATGCGCTGGAATGCCATAGGCACGAAAATTGGCATCGCATCGGAAAATGGTCAGTGTCGCGTTGTTTCCCTAAAATGAAAATTTGGCGGGTCATCAAAAATATGCGTATCAAAAGCCTGTCCCTGCTCAAAAATCTATTTGTTCTCGAAATCTGTTTGGCGGTTAAGATCATGACTGACGATTATTTATTCGCCGAATAAAACATCAGCCATGGCCCGGCCACATACATCGGCTGTAGGCGTCATGCATTCGAGTGAAACGGTTGTAGATCAGTCCACGAGCTTCCGGATGAGTCGTTCACGGCGTGGCTCGCCGAGGTCTGCGCCACGGCACCACCGAGCGTGTGACGTTCCACAACCCGCTTCAGAACTGGGATTTCGCGCAGAGTGTTTGAATCGCCATAATTCCCGGAACTGGCAGCTTGTGCATATCCCAGCCATATTCCAAGATTGCATTGGTCGATGATTGCAGGAGGCATCCCGTGTCTTAATTTGTGTCGGGGAAGTCGCATTTCGTTCAACAATCAAAGGCGGAAGATTGTTTGAATGTGGTTGCCTTCGAATTTTCAGCGGGGTAGGCGGTAAGTTAGCGTCCAAACATTTATGTAATTGACGGTCGGGCGGCTGAACATTCGAGAGAATTAAGGGGCCCCGGTTAGTTTGGTGCTTTTATGCAAATGTCTTGCGGCGGTGCCGCTCAATTTGGGGCGATGTGCTATCGCGCGGGCGTTTGCAGTCCCTATTTTGGCACCTGGGCGGCGAAGCGTCTCTGGAGCCAGAATACGGACTGAATGGCAGCCCATTGTCCGCATCTAGACTCGATCGAACGACTGTGGGGGGACACACAAGCACATCACCCACAACGGATCGCAGGGTTCGATCGCTTTCTCGAAAGCTGGAGACTTGTTCAGCTCGGTCAGAGGCATCGTGTTTGCTCTCGACGCCTCGGCTCGCAGAAGGGCGACTATTTACGGGGTCCATTGCTCTCGACCCCATCATCGCTCGCGGTTTCAAGCAAAATAGGCCCGCCGGACTTCGTCCAGATTGGCCGCGTCGGTGATCGGCCCAGTCCAGACCGGCCGGCCTGCGGCCAACACCACGCACTGTTTCGTCAACGCCTGCGCGATTTCCAGGTTTTGCTCTACGAGGAGGAGCGCCGTCGACGTCCCGCGAATGCGTTCGAAAACACGGATCATGTTGCGGACGATCCCGACCGCGAGCCCGGCCGATGGTTCGTCGAGCAATAGAGCGCGCGGCCGACTCATCAGCGCGCGTCCGATCGCGAGCATCTGCTGCTCGCCACCTGAGAGCGAAGCGGCATGTTGCCGTCTACGCTCGGCGAGGGCGGGGAAGAAGCTGTAAATCTCGTCGAGCGACATTGGGGTTCGTCCGCCGGATGCCGCCGAACCGGCGAGCAGCGTCTCCTCGACCGTGAAGGCTGGAAACAGCTCGCGCCATTGCGGAACGAGCGTGAGGCCGCGACTGACGATTTCGCTCGTTTGTTTTCCAGTGGCCACCCATCCATCGAACGTGACGCGGCCAGAGTTCGTCGGCGCGAGGCCGACGATCGCTTCCACTACCGACGTCTTACCGGCTCCATTGGCACCGAGAAGCGCGAGCGTTCCCTGTGCCGGTAAGCGGAAGCTAAGATCATGAACGGCGACGATCTGACCGTACGACACGCGAAGATTCTCGACAATCAGCACGGCTACTCCACCCTCGATTCGCCAAAATAAATCCGCCGCACCTCGGGGGTCGCGACCACACGATCGGGCGATCCCTCGGCGACGACTCGTCCCTGGCCCATTACCGAGAGCTGATCGCAGACATCGAGGAGAAAACCTATGTTGTGCTCGACTATTAAAATCGTCACACCAAGTTCACGATTTATGCGCCGGAGCAGGGCGCCAATCTGCGCCACCTCATCGTTGGTCAATCCCGACACCGGCTCATCGAGTAGGATGAGCCGCGGCTTCGATACGATAGCGCGGGCGATCTCGAGACGTCGTTGATCCCCCAATGAGAGCGAACCCGCCGGGGCGGCGCAGTAGTGGCCGAGGCCGACGGCTTCGAGCGCCCGCTCGGCCGATGCGGTCTCGCGGCGGCTCGTCGTTCCGGCGATTGCCGCATTGAAACTGCGGGCCAAAACCATGCCTATGCGATTGGCTCCCAGCCCGATCACAACATTGTCGCGGCACGTCAACTGGGGAAAAATGGCGACGTGTTGGAAGGTTCGGGAAATTCCGAGCGCAATGCGATGATGGGCAGCTGCTGCCAGGAGTGGCGCCCCGAAAAAATAGATTCTGCCTGAACTGGGCGCGATGAAGCCAGAGATCAGATTGAACAGGGTGGTCTTGCCAGCGCCGTTTGGTCCCATGACTCCGTAGATTGTTCCCGCAGGCACCGTCAGCGACGTGTCATCGACAGCGCGCAGAGCATCATAGGCCACGCTGACATTATGAATGCTCAGAGCCGACACTGGCGACGCGTCGACTGCGTCGCGCCCAACAGCAACGCTTGCGAGCGGTGTTTCAATCGGCTCTGTCCGAACATCGTCGGCGGCGCGACGGCGCTGTCCGAACATGCCTTGGCAGAGCGCGACCAGTCCACCTGGCGCAAGAAGGATAACTGCGAGCACGATGGCCGAGAGGACCAGCTCAGCATAATCCGCGACGGGACGCAGCAGTTCCGGCAGAGCGCGCATCGCGGCACCACCGATTAGCCCGCCCCACAGCGAACCCATGCCACCGACAATTGGATAGGCAAGGGCAGCAATCGACGCAAAAAGGCCGAAACTATCGGGGTCGAGAATACGCGACTGCGGTGCGCTTAAGATCGCCGCGAATGCGAGGATCGCCGAACTGATTACGAACGCTGCGATCAGATGCTCCTCGACGGAGATCCCGAAGGCGCGCGCGCCGATTTCATTGCCCGCCAGGCTGCGAAGATTCTTGCCGAAGGGCCCGAGCAGCAGCATCGTCAGCAACGGCAGCGCGATGACTGCGCCGATCACGGTGAGCACGAGCTGGCCTAAGTCGCCAGAGATCTCCATGCCGAATACGTTTGGTGGCGGCACCTTCATTCCCTCGGCGCCGCCGGTAAGGCTTTTCCACTCTCGCAGCACGATGATGACGACGGATTGGAACACGAGCGTTACCATTGCCAGATTGTGGCCGCGGAAACGAACGCTCGGTATCGCCAGTGCGAGACCCCCGACGGCTCCGAACACGGTTCCGGCGAGAACCGCCGGGATATAGGGGCATCCCAACTTGGTGATGAGCAGGGTAGCGCAATAGGCGCCGAGCGCCATCACGGCCCCGCTAGCCAAAGTGATGCAGCGGGCGAAGCCGACCAGCATGACTAGCGCCGTGCCGACCAGCATTGCCGTGATGATCTCCGACAGTACGTATCTCCAATACTGGCTCGATGTCGTGCCCACGATGAAGAGAGCCAGGATAGGGCCGAGAGGGGCAGCGAGCCGTACGATCGCGCGCACAAATAATCTAGACACGGCGCTTCTTCGCTTCCGGAAAAAGGCCGTCCGGCCGCCAGATGAGCACGGCAAAGAGCAGGACGAAGCTGATGGCGCTCTTTGCGGCGCTTGAGATATAGGACGCCGTGAGTGTCTCGGCGAGACCGAGAATTAGGCCGCCTAGGATTGCTCCTATCAACGAGTCGAAACCCCCGATCACGGCGGCGACGAATGCCGTCGTGATAGTCGACACCGCGAGATCCGGCGACACACCCTTGCTCGGCGCCACGAATACGCCGGCAACGCCGGCAAGCGCGCCGCCCAAGAACCAAGCGAGTGCGTAGACGCGATTGACCGAATAGCCGCATAGCTGCGCGCCGCGCATGTTGGCCGCCATAGCCCGCATGCTGCGGCCGATGCCGGCATACTGAAATAATGCAAGGCCTGCCGCGCCGCAGGCCAGCGCCCCCGTCACTACCCAGATCTGCTCGCGGGTGATTATCGCGTTGCCGATGAAGAACGCCGTACCACTCACAGGGCTCGGCACGATCAGGATCTCTGTATTGTAAGCTAGACGGTAGGATTCCGAGAGAACGATGCCGAGAAAGATCGTGGCCACCACAACTGCGAACAGGTCGGCGCGACGCAACGGCTGCAACAAGGCGGTCTCGAGCAGCGCCGAAAATAGACCTATCGCAATAGCGACGATAACGTAGGCGAACCAGTAGGGCCAGCCCATGTCCACGACCACGATGTATGCGCCGAACGCGCCTAGCAACACTAAGCCGCCATGCGCAAAGTTCACCACTCGGGTGGCCTTGTGGATGACCACAAGGCCGAGCGCGGCCAGCGAATACATGGCCCCGAATTTGAGGCCACCGACAATGACCATAATGAGTTCCGACATGAACGGCCCATGAGCAGGTCTTGGTTCAAAATTAATCGATGACCTGCCAGATGCCGCTCTTGATGATGGCGGTCCCAAGCCGCTTGTTGCCCTGGTGATCGGTTTCGCTGAAGCTCTCTGGATAAATCATATCGATGCCGCCGAACTTGGACGGCCTTGCGTCGGTGATGTTGCTCCATGCCTTGATCAAACCGTCCCATGTCAGATCCCGTCCAGCCGCCTGTAGCGCCTCGGCCAGCACATAGGTGTCGCCGTAGCCGATCATGTCATAGAGATTGGGGCGCCCCTGCGGAGGCTGGCCGAATCGGGTGGTCCAGATTTCCTTGAACTTGGCGGGCACCGGGGCCGACTGATTGATGAAATATGGCGTATTGGAGTAGCCGATGACGCTGGGAGTGTTATCGGCCCCGATGATCTGAACGATCGCGTCATTGACGCCGGACGGGTCGAGCACCCAAGCGACCTTCGAGAGGCCGATCTCGGGCGCCTGCTTAATTGCAAAACCAGCCTCGGTGAAGGTTCCCAGAACGATCACGACCGGAACTTGCTGACGCGTGAAAGAGACAAGCTGTGCCGTGAAATCGCGCGCCCCTTGATCAAACTGCTCGATCACGGGCTCAAGGCCGGCTGCTCTGGCACGCGGCTCAAGCGCCTTCAGATTGGACTGCGGAAACGCATAAGTGCCCGCCATGATGCCGATCTTCTTCGCCGCAGGCACCGAGCGCCGGGCGAGCGCGATCAGCTTCTCGGCACTGCCGAGGGGATCTGGCACGGCTCCATGGAAGACGTTCTTGGCGAACGGCTCACGAATAATTGGAGTTGCGCCGAACATGTTGTAGGTCGGAATGCCGGTCTGCCGCACATAGTCAGCAGCCGCAGCGGCTCCGGTACTGCCGGACGCCAGGACGAGCGCGAACACTTTGTCGCCCTCGACCAGCTTCTTGGCCGCCGCGACGCTCTCGGCCGGGGTAAAGGCGTGCTCGAAGATGATCCGCAGCTTTCGTCCGTTGATGCCGCCGGCATCGTTGATCTTGATCACGGCGAGCTGGATGCCGTCGCGGGCGGCCCCGCCCATGAACGACACTGCGCCGGTCAACGGACCGAGCGCTCCGATGACAATCTCGTTGTCGGTCACGCCCTGCTCGGCAGCGTTCGCGACCAAGGGAATGAGACCGGCCAGTAGGCTCATGGCGATCGACGCTTTTCTCAGCACTGATTGAACGATCATGGCTTGCCTTCCTTCGTGAGATCAGACCTGTTCGAGGTGCGACGACAGCTCTGTGCTGGCCTCGAGCCGCGCACGGATCTGCGGCAGTGCCGCGCGCACTGCCTTGACGATGTTCTGGTACCCGGTGCAGCGACAAAGGTTGGATGAGAGAACCTCGATCAGCTCCTCATCGCCGATCTCCGGGTCGCTCTCGACTGCGCCGACCACCAACATAAGAAATCCAGGCGTGCAGAATCCGCATTGAAGGCCGTGGTGCTCGATGAAGGCGTGCTGCAATGGATGCAGCACATCACCATTGGCCAAGCCCTCGACAGTCCTGATCTGCTTTCCTTGCGCCTGGACGGCGAACATGAGGCAGGAGCGGACTGGCAGGCCGTCAACGAGTACCGTACAACTGCCGCATACGCCATGCTCGCAACCGACATGCGTCCCCGTCAAGCCGCAATTGTCCCGAATCGCATCAACCAGAGTCCGGCGCGTTTCGACCTGGGCCCGATAGTCCCGGCCATTGATATTGAGGGTGATTTCGACCATGTTACTCATTGGCTCACGCACCTACAGATCTCAGGGCCGCACGAATGCGCCGGGGGGTTGCAGGGATCTCATTGATCGTGGCCCCGAATGGCGCGAGGGCATCGTTGACGGCGTTTATGATCGCGGCGGGCGGTCCAATCGCCCCCCCTTCTCCCAGCCCTTTTGCCTGTGTGACTGAGGCCGGCGTCAAGGTCTCCAGATGTCCGATCTCGATCGCGGGTATCTCAAGCACGGTTGGCGGCAGAAAATCGGCCAGTGATGTAGTGAGAATCTGGCCGCTTTCGTCGTAGACGATCTCCTCAAGGAGTGCGTTAGCGATGCCCTGGGCCACCCCGCCGTGGATCTGACCATCCACGATCATCGGGTTGACGAGCCGGCCGGCGTCCTCCATCACCACATAGCGCTCGATCTTGACCGCGCCCGTCTCCACGTCGACATCGACGATTGCAGCGTGACATGCGTTGGAGAAAGTTCCGCCCGGATCGTAGGTAGCGCTTTCGCTGAGACCCGGCTCGATTTCACCGTTGAACAAATGGGTCTGATGATAGGCGGCGCGCGCAATCGCCTCGATCGGGATCGACCTGTCGGTGCCGCTCACAGTGGCGGCGCCACCCTCCAGCACGATGTCTTCGGCCGCCGCTTCGAGCAGGTGGCCCGCCATCCTTATCAGCTTCACTCGGACCTTCCGCGACGCTAACATGCTCGCACCGCCACTGATGACGAGCGAGCGGCTGGCGAAAGTGCCCCAACCGTAGGGGGAGCGGTCGGTGTCGCCGTGAATGATCTTGACGTGGTCGGGCGTGACGCCGAGTTCGTCGGCGATGATCTGCGACAGCGTGGTCCGCAAGCCCTGCCCATGCGGACTGGCGCCGATGCGGGCTTCGACGAACCCGGCCGGATCCATCGTAACCTCGACACACTCCCATCCCATGGTGAAATCCATGCCACGTGCCGCGAAGGCTGGGGTCCCATAGCCGGTACGCTCGGAAAAAGTCGCAAAGCCGATGCCGAGGAAACGGCCCTTGCGCCGCTCTTGCTTCTGCCGTGCGCGAAAGACGGGAAGGTTCACGGCCTTGACGGCCATGTCGAGTGTTTCGCGATAGGTCCCCTCATCGAACACTAGGCCGGTGGCGGACGTGTACGGGAAGGTGGAGATGAGATTGCGGCGTCGGATCTCAATTGGGTCAATACCGAGTTCGGCAGCGGCCGTGTCCATCAACCGTTCGGCTGCGAACACGATAACGGGACGGGCCACCCCACGGTAGGGCGCCATCGGGCAGGTGTTTGTCACCACACCGCGGGATACACACGTATAGTCCTGGAAATCGTAGACGCCCGGCAGTTCGGCCATGCCCATCAGCGGCTCGACAGCGAAGGTGGTCGGAAAGGATGAATAGGCGCCGACATTCACCAGAATATCGGCCGACATGGCCACGAGTTTTCCGCTATCATCGAACGCGCCCTCAATCGATATTTGCTGATCGCGCGCATGATAGCCGACCGTTAGGTTTTCGCGGCGGTCTTCAACCCATGCGACTGACGTCCGGTAGCGACGTGCGAGCCAGGTGACTACACCGAACTCGGGCGGAAGTGTCGCCTTTTGCCCGAAGCCGCCGCCGACATCTGGAGCGACGACCCGAAGGTCGGCCTCGGGCATGCCGAGCAGATCGGCGATGATAGTCCGGAATAGGTGGGGCGATTGGGTCGTGCAGGTCAGTGTGACACGTCCGGAAGCGCGGTCGTAGGCAGCGTGCGCGCTGCGCGGCTCGATCGGCAGCGCCGACTGGCGGTTCGACCGCACATTGACGCTGACCCGTTTCAAGGACCTGGCGCCGGCGGGCGAAACAGCCCTTTGCATGTGCCCATGGACGATGACATTGCCGGGCGCCTCGGGATGGACCGCTGGCGCTCCCGCCTCAAGTGCGCCCGCGATGGTAACAACGGCGTTGCTTTCCGTAATTTCGACCTCGACCTGATCGGCGATATCCTCAGCTTCCTCCTGCGTCGGCGCCAGGACCACGGCCACAGCCTCGCCGACAAAGCGCACAACCTGATTGGCAAGGAGCGGCTGCCCGATTGGCACGTAGTCGTGCTTGCGGATCACTGGCTGGATCAGCTTTACGCCGACCAGATCGGTCGACGTGATGACGGTCGCGCCTTTCGGCACGATAATTTTTTCGATACGGCCCGAAGGGACCGCGCTGCGCACGAACCGCGCATAGAGCGCAGGCCGCAGGTCGGCGGTGAAGCTGCCTTGGCCGGTGACAAGTGGATAATCTTCGAAACGCCGGATTGAACGCCCGACCCAACTCTTAGCATTAGGAGCCGTCATTGGGCGTTCTCCAGCGCGCGTCGGACAAGCGCCCGGACGAGGTCACGGCGAAAATGAGCATCAGCCTGGATATCCTCGAGCGGCTCGACGACAGCGGCCGCGATCTCGGCCGCTGCCCGAAACGCTGCCGTGCTAGGTTTTATTCCTTCGAGTTCTGTTTCGGCCTGCGTAATGCGTCGCGGCCGGTCTTCGACTCCACCTAGGCCGACCTTCGCATCCGTAATGAGGCCTTCCACCAGGCGAAAAGTGACCAGAGCCATCGCGAGCGCGAAGTCGCCGGATCGCCGCGAAAACTCGCGGAACCCACACCTCGTGTCGGCAGGCAGGTTGGGAAGATGTACTTCGGTAATAAGCTCATCTGCCGCGAGTGTCGTTGTCATGACTCCTTCAAATAAATTGGCGGCGAGGATCAGACGCGTTCCGCGTAGACTCTCAGCCATGATTTTCGCGCCAAGCGTCACGGCGACCAAGCACCATTCTGACGATGGGTCCGCATGGGCCAGACTGCCGCAGAACGTGCCGCGATTGCGGATCGGCGCATGGGCAATGTGACGCACGACGGTGGAGAGAAGCCTGCCGAGCGGCCCTTCGATTATGGGCCGCTTGAAGGCCGCGTGGCGCACCAATGCGCCGATGCCCAGGGCATCCGAACGAAACGCGATCTGGTCGAGTCCTGCGATGCCATTGATGTCGACTAGGTGCGCCGGCTGCGCCATGCGAAACGCCATCATCGGCACCAGGCTCTGACCGCCCGCTATGACGCG
>ODAK010003745.1_pt1 | contig 15710 bp, 14 predicted proteins | sample 1539591 | NCBI WGS metagenome assembly ODAK01 (sample SAMEA3539303, study PRJEB22396) | soil metagenome | biome: tundra; feature: field; material: soil | place: USA | collected 2010-05 | depth 0.15 m | reverse complement strand
AGCTCCCCCGCCTCCTCGCCGGGGCCGACATCCTGATCCACACCTTCGGACCGACCGCGGCCGCGGAGCGGAGCCTGAGCGACGACGAGCTGGAGTCCCGGCACCCGCACCTCATCACGAGCGCAGTCCTCGGCTGGCCGGCCGGCCACCCCAGCGCGGACGGCCCGGGCGACGATCTGCTCGTGAGCGCCCGTCTCGGTCTGTGCGACGAGCAGCGGGGCCATCGCGAGGGACCGGTCTTCCTCCGTTTCCCCTTCGGGAGCTGGTGCGCCGTCTACCTCAGCACCATCGGGATACTGGCCCGACTCATTCAACGCGAACGGGGAGGGGCCGCGGGCGGGCGGGCGCATACCAGCATGGCCCAGGGCGCCCTGGTGCCGACCATGATGCACTGGGCCCGGGCCCAGACACCCGGCCCGATGTTCTCCTGGGGTCTGCCCAAGGACCTGGTCCCCTCGATGTTCGAGACCGGCGACGGGACCTGGATCCACCTGATGCGGAACGCCGACGTCGACTCGCCGCTCATGGTCCAGGCCCTCGAGGAGATGGGCGAGGAGGGAGTCGCCGCGGCGAACGCCGCCTTCGACGGCCAGGTCACGCCCGGGTATCCCAATTTCGGGGCGAACCAGGTGGCCTTCCGGACCAGGCCGGCCCAGGAATGGCTCGATGACTTCTGGACGCACGACATCCCGGCCCAGCCTTCGGCCCCCTACGGCGCCATCCTGGCCGACGAGCAGGCCCGGGTGAACGGCTACGTCACCGAGGTGGTCGATCCGGTCCGGGGACGGATGATCCAGGCTGGGACGCCGTTCTCCACCTCGCCCCCCTCCCGCGTGACCAGGCCGGCCCCGGCGCTGGGAGAGCACACCGAGGAGGTGCTCGCCGAAGCGTCGACGCGCCGGCCCGACGCCGGGCCCGACGCCGGGCCCAACTCCCGCCCGTCAACGGGAGCTTCCGTGCGCTCGCCCCTGCAGGGCCTGCGCGTCCTCGATCTGGGGAACTTCCTCGCCGGACCCCTCGGCCCCATGCTGTTGGCCGACCTCGGCGCCGACGTGATCAAGGTGGAGGCGACGACAGGCGACAAGATGCGCCATGTGGAAAGGGTCTTCGCGGCCTGCCAACGGGGCAAGCGGGGGGTGGCACTCGACCTCAGGTCGCCGGCCGCCCGCCCTGCCCTCGAGGCCCTCGTGGCGTGGGCTGACGTGGTGCACCACAACCTGCGGATGCCCGCGGCCCGCAAGCTGGGACTCGATTACGAATCGCTGCGGGCGATCAACCCAGACCTCATCTACTGCCATGCCAGCTCCTACGGCCCCAAAGGGGAGCGAGCCGACTGGCCCGGCTATGACCAGCTCTTCCAGGCCTCGGCCGGATGGGAGGTGCTCGGCGGCGGTGAGGGGAACGACCCGATGTGGTTCCGCTTCGGGTTCATGGACCATCTGTGCGCCATGGGCTCGGCCGTCGCCACCTTGCTGGCGGTCTATCACCGGGACCGGACCGGCGCCGCCCAGTTGGTCACCGGATCGCTGCTCGGCGGTGGCGTCCTCACCAACAGCGAGACCTTCCTCCAGGACGGCGGCCTGGCCGCCTCGGCCGAGCTCCTCGACCACGAGCAGATGGGCCTGTCCCCGGGCTACCGCCTCTACGCCCTGGCCGATGGGTGGATCGCCCTGTGCGCACTCGAAGAGGGCCAGCTCGAGCGGGCCTGCGCCGTCGTCGGGGCGGAAGACCCGGCCGGGCTGGTCGCCGCGCTGGCCGGTGCATCCTGCGAGACCACGCTGCGCGCCCTGCATGATGCCGGTGTGCCCTGCGAGCCGGTGAACCTCGACCAGGGGGAGGCGTTCCTCGACGACCCCTTGTTTCGAAAGCTCGGCCTGGTGGCCTCCTACCCGCACGCCGAATGGGGCGAGCTGGAGCAGGTCGGAGCCCTCTGGAGCCTGGGAGACCTCGAGGTGAGCCTCGATCTGGCCCCACCGGCGCTGGGAGAGCACACGGTCGAGGTCCTCACCGAGCTCGGCCTGGACGAGGATCTCATCGCCACGCTGCTGGCTGGATCCGTCGCCGTCCAGGCGCCCTCGACGGCTGCGCCGGCCCGAGCCCGATGACCGCGACACGTAGGCGCCCGATGCGCCCGATGCGCCCGATGCGCCCGATGCGCCCGATGCGCCCGATCAGCCTGAGCCCGACGAATAGGACAAGGAGTGCGTCATGACCGAACAGAGCACGACCGTGGTGGTGCCTGAGCTCTCCGACCGGAACCGTCACTTCTGGCAAGGCGGCGAGAAGGGGCAGCTGGTCTTCATGCGCTGCCAGGACTGCGGCTACTACCTCCACCCCCCCATCCCGATCTGCCCCCGCGACCAGTCGAAGAACCTGGCCCCCGAGGCGGTGAGCGGTCGAGCCACGCTGGCCACCTACACCGTCAACCATCACGGGTGGCTACCCGGGTTCGAGCTGCCCTACGTGGTGGCACTGGTCGAGATCGTCGAGCAACCCGAGCTGCGCTTGACGACCAACGTCGTCAATTGCCCGGTCGAGGAGATCCGCATCGGCATGAAACTCCACGTCGTCTTCCGGCATATCGAGGACCCGCACGGCGACGTTTGGTTGCCGCTGTTCGAACCAGAAGGGGGACAGAAGTGAGCACCCGCGAGGACCGGCCCGAGAAGCAGTGCGCCGTGTCGGGCATCGGACAGTCCGACATCGGGCGCCGGCTGGGGCGCGATCCCCTCGAGCTCACGCTCGATGCCTGTTACGCCGCGGTGGCCGACGCGGGCCTGAAGCCATCGGACATCAACGGGCTCTCCACCTACCCGGGCAACATGACGCAGCCCAAGGGATTCACCGGCGCCTCCGCCTACGAGGTGATCGACGCCATGCGCCTGGAGGTGGACTGGTTCGACAGCGGTGTCGAGACCCCGGGCCAGCTCGGTTCGGTGATGAAGGCCATCTTGGCCATCGGCGGCGGCATGGCCGATCACGTCCTGTGCTTCCGCTCGGTCTGGGAGGGCAGCGCGCAAGGCACCGGCGGGCGGGCCAGCCTCGGACCCGGCAGCGGCCGCGGCGGCACGATCTATGCCGGTGACTTCCAGCAATGGATGCTGCCCTTCGGCTCGGCCGGGGCACCCATTTGGGTGGCCCTCTACGCCCAGGCCCACATGGACCGCTACGGAACCACCTCCGAGCAGCTGGCGCAGATCGCGCTCAACGGCCGGCGCAATGCCGGCCTGAACCCCAAGGCGATCTACCGGGAACCCTTGACCCTCGAGGACTACTTCAACTCCCGGATCATCACGACGCCGCTGCGCCTCTTCGACTGCGACGTACCGTGCGATGGCGCCACCGCCTTCGTCATCTCGCGGCGCGAGCTGGCCCGGGACCTGGCCAAGCCGCCGGTCTACATCGAGGCGATGGGCACGGCGATCCACGACCGGCCCAGCTGGGACCAGCTCAAGGACCTGACGCGCACGGTCGGCACCGACGCGGCCACCCAGATGTGGGGGCGCACGTCCCTCACCCCGGCCGACGTCGACATGGCACAGATCTATGACGGGTTCAGCTACCTGACCATGCTCTGGCTCGAGGCGTTGCAACTCTGCGGGAAGGGCGAGAGCGGACCCTTTGTCGAGGGCGGCACCCGCATTGCTCTCGACGGTGCGCTCCCCCTCAACACCGCGGGCGGTCAGCTCTCCGCGGGCCGGCTCCACGGCTACGGCTTCCTCCACGAAGCCTGCGTACAGCTCCGGGGCGAGGGTGGCGAGCGTCAGGTGCCGACGCAGCCGAAGGTGGCGGCGGTGGCTGCCGGAGGCGGTAACACGTGCGGATGTCTCCTGGTCACCACCGAGGCCTGATGCCGGCGCCGCACCTCGTCGTCCGCGCAGGCTGACCGGGCTGGTGCGACTGCGGCCAACCCACCGCCAGGCCGGCAGCCCCGCGTTCCGCCAGCCCGGTGGAGCGTGGGACGTGCCGACACTCGACGCGTCGGGCTCCACAGTCGCCCGCACCGGCGCCGGCACAGACCACCCCGCAGCCGACATCGCCGACTCCCGCCAGCAACTCGACCGCCGCACGCAAGCACGCCTCGTGTCCGCGCTGGCGGGCGGCCTGCGGGCCGCCGGCGTGGCCCGGGGTGATGCCGTGGCATGGCAGCTCCCGAACTGCATCGAGGCCTACCTGCTCTTCCGGGCCTGCTGGCGTCTCGGGGCGGTCGCCGCCCCCATCCACCACCTCCTCGGCTCCTCGGAGGTCGACCGGATGCTGGCCTCGGTGGATCCGAAGGTCGTGCTCTCCCGCCACGGGCTTCCGGCCGCCGACCGGAGCGGCGTCCGCCTGGCTGAGAGAGGGCGGCATGAGTGGGAGGCACTGTGTGCCGCTCCCCCGGTCGACGTGGGGTCAGCGAGGGGTTCCGACCTGGCCGTGGCGCTCTTCACCTCGGGCTCGACCGGGGAGCCCAAGGTCGTGCTCCACAGCCACCGGGCGCTCTCGTACAAGGCGATCTCCCTGGTCGGTGCCCATGGGCTCTCCTCCGCCGACACGGTGCTCACGCCCGCCCCCCTCTCGCACATCTCGGGGCTGCTGAGCGGCATCCTGGTCCCCGGTGTGGCCGGCATGCGCGTGGTCCTCATGGAGCGCTGGGATCCCGAGCGGGCGGTCGATACCGTGCAGCGCGAGCGGGTGACCTTCATGGCCGGGCCACCCACCTTCTTCTCCTCCATGGCCGGGGCTGCGAACTTCTCGCATGAAGCCGCCGCGACCATGCGGCTGCTGTCAATTGGATCGATGACCGTCAGCCCGGAGTTCGTGGCGGCCACGGCCGAGGCGTTCGGGGCTTCCGTCAAGCGGACCTACGGGTCCACCGAGGCACCGAACGTCACCACATCGACCTGGAACGATCCGCCGGAGCGGGCCCGCGAGACCGACGGGCGGGCCGTCGGGTTGGTCGAGTTGCGCATCATCGATCCCGAGACCCGGCGCCCGGTGGCGGCAGGCGAGCCGGGCGAATTGGTGGTGCGAGGTCCCGAGATGTTCTGTGGCTACGCCGACCCAGCCCAGACCGCAGCCTCCATGACGAGGAGCTGGTTCCGCACCGGGGACCTCGCCACCCTCGACGACGCCGGATGGTTGACCATCATCGGCCGGCTCAAGCAGCTGATCATCCGAGGCGGCGAGAACATCGTGCCGGCCGAAGTCGAGCGGGTGCTCGAGGCCCACCCGGCCATCGAGCGGGCGGTGGTGGTCGGCTACCCCGACGACCGGCTGGGGCAGAAGGTGGCGGCCTGCGTCGTCGCCCATGCGCCGTTCGACCTCGAAGAGTGCCGCTCCTGGTTCCGCGCCCGCGGGGTCGCCCTCTTCAAGACCCCCGAGCGCGTGATCGCGGTCGACGAGTTCCCCGTCCTCAGCCTGGGCAAGCCCGACCGCAACGCCGTGGCGGCGCTGGTCAGTCGGGGGCCTTGAGCTCGCCGATGCCGAAGGTCTCCATCATGGAGTCCTCCAGGTACTCGGGACCGTCCAAGGTCGGGACGAACCACCCGGTGGGGCACATGGTGAGCACCTCGACGAAGGTGAAGCCCGCTCCCGCCATCTGCAGTTCCAGGGCGCGGCGGATCATCCGCTTGGTGCGGGCGATCATGCCCGGGTTGTTGACCGCACCGCGGGCGACGTACGCCGCCCCCTCGATCTGGGTCAGCAGCTTCGCCACGTCGATCGGGTACCCGTGCTCCTCGGCCTCGCGGCCCTCGAGGCTCGTCTTGGTCCGTTGCCCGATGACCGTCGTCGCCGTCATGTGCCCGCCCGTGTCCCCGAAGACGCCGTTGTTGAAGAGCAGCGCCGTGACCTTCTCGCCGCGGGCGGCGGCGTGCAGCACCTCGTGCAGGCCCTCGCTCACCATGTCGCCGTCGCCCTGCAGTGTGAGGACAGCGGCGTCGGGCTTCATCCGCTTGACGCCGGTGGCCACCGCGGGAGCGCGGCCGTGGAGGCATTGCAGCGAGTCGATGTCGCTGATCCTCATCATCTGGGTGTAGCACCCATGTCCGGCGATGAGGATGGTGCGGCGCTCGAGCTCGAGCTCGACCAGGGCGTCGAGGACGAGGCGCCACGCCACGGGATGCCCGCATCCCGGGCACAGGTCGTGCTCGGAGGACTGGAGCAGGTTGGGCTTGAACTCGGCGACGCGGTGGGCGGCGCGCTCCGGCGCGGTGGTGATGTCGACAGTGGTCATGCGACTCCTCTCACAGCCCGGCGGCGACGGGTTCGCCCACCGCTCGGCGTACGCGCTGACGAACCTCGTCGGCGTTCAACAGGTCACCTTGGCGCATGCCGGACTCGTCCTGGGAGACCCCGCCGATCGCCCGGATCACCGAGCGGTCGTGCGCGTACATGCGGACATCATCGATCATCTGGCCGGCGTTGAGCTCGTAGGTGAGCACGTGGCGCTTTCCCTTGGTCGCCTCGGCCAGACCGACGGCCGGGAACGGCCACAAGGTGATGGGCCGGAAGGAACCGACGGACAACCCCTCCGCGCGCAGGTCGTCGACGACCCGGTCGACGAAGACCGACGTGGTGCCGAACGACACGATCAAGGTCTCGGCGTCCTCGGCCCGGTAGGTCTCGAAGCGTTGCTCGGTGGCCTCAATGTGGGCGTACTTGTCGGCGATGGTCTTCCAGGCCCGGTCCGGGCCGACGCCGGGGGTGTTGGGCTTGCCCCGGTTCCACGTCCAGATCTGGCGGGCCCGTCCGGTACCGCTCATGGTGCCGTCGAGCGCCCAGTCCTTCGGCTCGAGGGGACCGAATTCCATCGCCTCCACCTCGATGCCCACCGAGGTGTGGGCGATGACGTAATCGCCGTAGAGGATGACCGGGGTGCGATAGAGGTCGGCCAGGTGGAAGAGCTCCTGCGTGTGTGCGACGGCCTCGGGGATGTCCTTGGGCGCCAAGGTGATGGTGCGGTAGTCGCCCCAGCCACCCCCGCGGGTCGACTGGAAGTAGTCCTGCTGGCCCCGGGCCATGTTGAAGACGACCAGTGGCAACTCGTTGAGCGCCAGCTCGGCGATGCCCTCTTGCATCAGGCTGATCCCCTGCCCGCACGAGCCGGTGGCCGCCCGGGCCCCGGTGGCCGCCGCCCCGAGGGCCATGTTGATGGCCTCCATCTCGCTCTCCGCGTTGATGCACACGCCACCCGCGGCCGGGAGCTTCTTCGCCATGTTCTCCAACAGCTCGGTGAAGGGCAGCATCGGGTAGCCGGTGAAGAAGCGGCACCCGGCCAGGATGGCCGCATCGGCCACGGCGTCGCTCCCTTGCATGAGACGGGGCGCCATGTCAGTTCTCCTTGTCCGCGGCCGACGCGCCCATGGCGACCGGCACTTCGAATTTCCACACCTCGAGCGCGAAGTCGGGGCAGATCTCGGCACAGGCCATGCAGCCCGTGCAGCCCTCGCGCAACTCGGGCAGGTTGAAGCCGGCCGCGTTCATGGTGCTCGACATCGACAGCACGTTGGGCCGGCAGGCCGGGATGCACAACCCGCAGCCCTTGCAGCGCTCGGCGTCGAGCACCACGGTGCCCCGCGTCACATGGGCTCTCGCCGTGCTCACGACGCCACCGCCGCATCGTGCTCCCACGCCGGCGCGCCGTGCGCCGGGAGGAGGGCCGCACCGGCCCGCAGCGCCCGCCCGTTCGCCTCGAGGTGTTGCGTCCGGTAGGCCGGCACCAGCTCGCGCATGGCGACGATCGCACTGTCGAGGCTGACCAGCCCGGTCAGGGCCACGAACGCGCCCAGCAGGACGAAGCCGGCGCTCATCGGGTTGCCCAGTTCGGCCGCCACGTCGCTCGCCGCCACCTCGAACACCTTGGCCCCGGGCACGTCGACGGGCCGGTTGAACAGCGAGGAGTTGACGACGACCACGGCACCGGGGGCCAGGTTTGGCTGGATGGTGGTCCAGTAGCTCGGATCCATCACGTAGGCCGACCAGGCCGAGGTGGCCACCGCCAACGCCCGCAGGGCCCCGTCGCCGATGGTGACCTCGGCGTTGGTCATCCCGCCGCGCATGCCGCCCCCATAGCGGGGAACGAGCATGACCTGGCGTCCCTCGGCGATGGCCGCCGTGGCCAGGGTCTTCGAGGCGATCTGCACGCCCTGCCCCCCGACCCCTGTGAACAGCACTTCTCTCTCCACCAGTCCTCCTAGGACCCGAATTGTTGGACCAGTTTGGCCCGCTGCACCTGGCCCGTCGCCGCGGTGCGTGGAAGCACGGCGGCCTGGACCACCCTACGTGGGTGTTTGTACGCCGCCAAACGTTCTCCGATGTGGGTCCGCAAGCCCTCGACGCTGGGAACCTCCGCTCCCTCGTGCAGCACGACGACCGCGCAGACCACCTCCCCCCACTGGGGATCGGGGATGCCGACGATCGCCAGGTCGGCAATTCCGGGGTAGCCCGCCAGCGCCGCCTCGACCTCGACCGGGGCCACCGTCTCACCTCCGGTGCGGATGACTTCCTTCTTGCGGCCCACGATGTACAGGTAGCCCTCGTCGTCCTGCTCGGCCAGGTCCCCGGTGTGGTACCACCCGCCCTGGAGTGCCTGTGCGGTCTCGACGGGAAGCTCGAAGTAGCCGGCCATCAGCCGGTCGCTGGTGATCAGGAGCTCGCCGTCGTCCGCCACCTTGGCCTGGACCCCGGGGATGGGATGGCCGACGCTGCCGGGATGGGTGAACAGATCCGGGTCCCGCAGCCCCACGGCGCGGGCGGTCTCGGTGGACCCGTAGTTGACGGTCGTGCGGGCCGCGGGGAACCGCTCCTTGATGCCCACCAGGAGCTCCTGCGTGACCTGCGAGGTCCCGGTCAGGGCCCACTCGACACAGCTGGTGTCGACCGCCATGTCGCTTTCGAGGATGCGCCGCCACACCGCCGGGATGCAGTAGATGACCGAGGGTGACCAGCGCCCGACCGCGCCGAGCAGCTGTTCCGCGTCCGCCCGGCGGACGAGATGCGCGGCATGCCGGGCGGACCAGGCCATCATGGCGAAGTTCCAGCCCGCCATGTGGAAGAGGGGGAACATGACGACCTCACCGGCGCCACCGGTGGTCGAGTAGGCGGCTGCGCCGGCATGGGTCCGCAGCCAGGTGGCGCGCTGGGAGACCATGACGCCCTTGGGCTGGCCCGTGCTCCCGCTGGTGAGGAAGATGGTGCAGATGGCGTCCTCGTCGGGGAGCGGCACCGGCGGTGGGGCGGAGGACGCCGCGAGCGCCCGCTCGCTCAGATCGAAACCCGGCTGCACACCCTGGCCGCCCACGGTGATCAGGATCGTCTCGCGCCCGGCCACGAGCTGCTCGGCCCGTGCCGCGTGCGCCGGGTCCACGATCAGCACCTGCGGGCGCACGTAGTCGATGGCGGCCGCCGCCTCGTCGTCGGTAGAGGCCGGGTTCAGCGGCACGAAGGCCATCCCGATCCGGCTCAGGGCGAAGTAGAGCCCGACGCCTTCGAGCGTGGTGTCGGACCACCACGCCGCCCGCTCCCCTCTGCGGGCGCCGAGCGCGAGCAGCGCGTTGGCGTAGCGGTTGGAAAGGCGCCCCACCTCACCGAAGGTCAGCTGCTCATCGCCCAGCGTCACCGCCAGACGCGCCGGTGCCGTGCCTGCGGCGCAGGCCAGCACATCGTTGGCAATGAGCGGCATGGTTGCTCCCCCTTGGAGGACGGTGTGAAGACCCGGCGCCCCGTCTCGCCCCTGAAAGCATGCCACGCCGGTCGGGCGGCCCAGCTCGGTGGGCGCTGGGATATCGTGCGGCACGACGCGACCGGGCGACGAACGTGGAGGGGGCGCATGGACAGATTGGCGGACAAGGTCGTCATCATCACCGGAGCCGGTGATGGGCTGGGCGAGGTCATGGCGCACCTCTTTGCGCGCGAAGGCGCCCACCTGACCCTGGCGGGGCGCCGCACCGAGCTCCTCGAAGGCGTGGCGGCGGCGGTCCGCGCCAAGGGCGGCCGGGCGATCGCCCGCACGACCGACGTCACCGACGAGGCGGCGGTCATCGCCATGGTGGCCGACACCGTGGCCGAGTACGGGCGGGTCGACGTCATGTGCAACAACGCGGCCCAGCCGGGCAAGGACCTTCACATTTGGGAGCAGACGCTCGAGAACTGGAACGCCACCATTGCGGTGGACGTGACCGCGGCCATGCTCTGCAGCCGCGAGGTCGTCAAGCAGAGCATGCTGGAACGGAAGAGCGGGTCCATCGTCAACTTCTCCTCCACCGCAGGCCTCGAGGGGATCGAGCGCAAGAGCCACTACAGCACGGCGAAGGCGGGCCTGCGCACGCTGACCAAGGTGGTGGCCAAAGAGGTCGGCCCGCACGGCATCCGGGTGAATTGCCTCGTGCCCGGGGGCATCCAGACCGACCTGCTCCGCAACTACTGGCGGCGGCTGGCCGAGGAACAGGGGGTCACCTGGGAGGACATCCGTGACAAGGGCGCCCGATCCACCGCCCTGCGCCGCATCGCCACGCCGGAGGAGATCGCCAACGTGGCGCTGTTCCTGGCCTCCGACGAGTCGAGCGCCATCACGGGGCAGTCGATCGTGGCCGATTGCGGCTCCCAAATGCCCGGCTGAGCGAGCCCGCACCGTTGTGGGACCTCCACCACCCGTCGGCCGAGCTGGTGGCGGGGTGGCGGGAAGCCGGTCTCTGGCAAGATGACCCGCTGCCCTTGGGGAAATTGGTCGACGACTCGCTCCTGCGGTTCGCCGACCGTCCCTTCACCTTCCGCTCCGATTCCCGCCCCTGGAAGGGCACGTACGGGGAGATCCGCCAGCTCGCACTGCGGGCGGCCGAGGGGCTGGCCCGCCGCGGCATCTCGAGCGGCGACATCGTCGCCTTCCAACTCCCCAACTGGGTAGAGGCAGCCGTCACCTTCTACGCCGTCACGTATCTCGGTGCGGTGATCGTGCCGATCGTGCACACCTACGGTCCAAAGGAGGTGGCCTACATCCTGCGGCGGAGCGATGTCCGGCTGTTCGTGACCGCCAACCGCTTCGGGCACACCGACTACCTGGCCCACCTCGACGAGGTACGCGCCGACCTCCCCGGGCTCGAGTCGGTGATCGTGGTCGGCGACGGGCCCCTCCCGATCGGCACCGAGAGCTTCAGTGCCCTGCTCGACGGACCCCTCCTCGACACGCCGTCGTGGGGTGACCCGCGCCGGCCGGTGGTCATCGCCTACACCTCGGGCACCACCGCCGACCCCAAGGGCGTCATCCACAGCGACGTGACGCTGATGGCCGAAATGGGCCACCAGTCGACCATGCGGGGCTCGGTCGGGCGGGCCGATCGCGCCTCCCTCGTCGGGGCGCCCCTCGGTCACGCCGGCGGCATGTACTCCTCGCTGCTCACTCCCCTCCCGACGGGTCTCCCCATCCACCTCATCGACAAGTGGGACCCGGCCGCCGTGCTCGCCGCCATGTTGGAGGACTGGCTCTCTTCGGGAAGCGGAGTGACGTTCTTCCTCAGCTCCCTCCTCGACCACCCTGACTGCACCCCGGCGCACCACGCCCTCATCGGGTCGGCCGGCATGGGCGGGGCCGCCGTTCCTCCGGCCGTCTCCGACCGGGCCGAGGCGCTCGGCATCGACATCTTCCGCTCCTACGGCTCGACCGAGCACCCGTCCATCACCGGCAGCTGGGGTGACACACCGGCGGACAAGCGCAAGTACACCGACGGCCGCCCGCTCCCGGGCGTCGAGGTGCGCCGGGTCGACGAGGACGGCCGCGACGTCGAGCCGGGGACGCCGGGCGAGATCCTCAGCCGCGGCCCGGACATGTTCCTCGGCTACACCGTCTCCGCGCTCACGCGCGAGGCCATCGATGCCCAGGGGTGGTTCGCCACCGGGGACATCGGGCAAGCAGACGAGGACGGGTACATCACCATCGTCGACCGCAAGAAGGACATCATCATCCGCGGCGGGGAGAACGTGAGCGCCCTCGAGGTCGAAGAACTCCTCCTGCGGATGCCCGGCGTCGTCGAAGTGGCGGTGGTCGCCGCCCCCGACCCCCGCCTGGGCGAGCACGCCTGCGCCTTCATGCGCCTCGACGCTGGAGGGCAGCTGACCCTCCCCATGCTCCAGTCCCATCTCGAGGCATCCGGTCTGGGCCGCCAGAAGTGGCCCGAGGAGCTGCGGATCGTCGACGACCTCCCGCGCACCCCCTCGGGGAAGGTGCGCAAGGCCGACCTGCGGAGCCAACTCCGCGAAGAGGCCGGGGGCGCCTGACCCGGGGTCTCCCTAGCGCGCCGCGCAGGAGCCGACCGGGGCGCACGCCGGTGTCCTTCCCGTGATCCCGCGTGACCTCGCCGGCCACGATCGTGTAGTCGTAGCCTTCCGCTTCCTGGAGGAGACGGCGGCCGCCCGACGGGAGATCGTGTGCCATCCAGGGGCTGCCGAGACGCAGGTTCTCGAAGTCGATGACGTTGATGTCGGCCCGCAGTCCCACCTCGAGACGGCCACGGTCTCCCAACCCGTAGAGCGTGGCCGTGTCCTTCGTCTGCTTCTTCACCACGAATTCGAGTGGCAGGCCTTCGCCGCGCACCCGATCACGGGCCCAGTGCGTCAGCATGTAGGTGGGGATCGAGGCGTCGCAGATCATGCCGCAGTGCGCACCCCCGTCGGAAAGACCCGACACCGACTGCGGATGCAGGAGCATCTCGCGGATGACGTCGTGGCTTTCCCAGGCGTAGTTGTAGATCGGGAGCAGCATCATGGCGCGCCCGTCATCCTCGAGCATGAGGTCGTAGAACAATTCGAGCGGCGGCACTCCTTTGACTGCGGCGAGCTTCGCCAGGGAATGCTCCGGCAAGGGTTCGTAGTCCAGGGTCGGACCCAGCGGGTACAGCCGGTACACGAACCTCTCGAGTGCGGCCGGCACCTCGTCCCACACCACGGAGGGGTTGGTCGGGAGGTTCTCCTCGCCCAGAATCGCCGCACGCACGGCCGGCTCGCGCAACCGGGCGACGAGCTCGGGCAAGGGAAGGTGGGAGAGTGCGATGAACGAGGGTCGCTTGGCGAACGCATGGTGCGTCTGCAGGCCGACGAGCATGCCGAAAGGCCGGCCCGCCACCTGCGGGTAGCACTGGGATCCATCGGCGCAGGCCTCGAGCGATTCGGCCAGGAGCATTCTCCACTGCTCGGGATCGTCCTCCACCTGGTTCATGCCGAAGGTGACGGGGCGCCCGATCTCGGCCGAGAGCATGCGCATCCACGCCATCTCCACCGGAGCCTTGATCACGTCCAGCCCGTCGGCTCCGGCGGGCGCCAACTCGAACACACCGGTTCCGGCGTCGCGCAAGGCGTACCCCAGTGCGAACAACTCGTCGTGGGCGGCGAACGTACCGGGGACGGGCGGGAGCGACTCTACCGCCCCGAATTCCCTCTCGTCGGGGTCACGGCCTACTGTGACCGCCGGGGCCGCTGGCCGGTGCGCACCCGTCCGAGGGGGCGACAGCCGCCTGCACGTGGCCGCTCGACCTGGCAGTGCCCGCACACGACGCAACGAATGGAGACCGCATGGAATGGAATACCCGATCCGCCATCGTGACGGGAGGCGCCGGCGGACTCGGCGCGGCCACCGTTCGGAGCTTGACCGCCATGGGCATGCAGGTCGTCGTCTTCGACCGCGCGCTCGATGCCGGCAAGGAGCTCGTCGCCACTCTCGGCCGCGGCGTGGCCGTCGGTGGTGACGTCAACAACGACGCCGACGTCGCGGCGGCCATCGATGCGGCATCGGCGTTGGCCCCCTTGGCCGTGGTGGTCAATGTGGCGGGGGGCGGAGCCGGGGGTCGCACCCTCTCGCGGGACAACACCCCGCTCGACATGCAGGTCTTCCGCGGCGTCATGGAACTGAACGCCTTCGGCACCTTCAACGTCACCAGGCTCTGCGCGGCGCGGATCGCCACCAACGAAGCCGACGAGCACGGCCAACGTGGCGTCGTGGTGAACACCGCCTCCATAGCCGGCTACGAAGGGCAGACGGGCCAAATCGCCTACGGGGCCGCCAAGGCGGCCATTTTGGGCATGAGCCTGCCTCTGGCGCGCGACCTGGCACCGGTCGGCATTCGCGTCTGCGCCATCGCCCCCGGGACCATGGGAACACCGTTGATGATGAGCGCTCCGGACGCATTGAAGGACAAGCTGGTGGAGAACATCGTGTTCCCTCACCGCATGGGAGAGCCCGAGGAATTCGGATTGCTCGTCGAGAGCATCGTGCGGAATCCCTACCTCAACGGGGAGAACATCCGGCTCGACGGCGCGCTCCGCTTCCCGCCCAAATAGCTCGCACCACCGGCCCATCACGCGGACCGCGGGCTACCCCGTCGGGGGGGTCTTGAGCATGGCTCCTGCGTCGACACGGATGTTCAGGCCCGTGATGTAGCGCGACTCGTCACTGGCCAAGAAGGCCATCAGGTTGCTGATGTCACGCGGGTCCACGTACGGGATCGGCATGGCCTGCATGAGGGGCAGGTAGTCGATGACGTCCTCGCGCGTCGGGTTCTCCAGGTCGCGGCGGAACGCCCGGTAGACGTCGACGTTGTGCAGCAGGTCGGTGTCGCAATTGGTGGGGTGCACACCGTTCATCCGGATCATGTGAGGTGCGAGCTGCAGGGCCAGGACCTCGACGTAGCGGATCACCGTCTGCTTGGCCCAGGAGTACCCGACGCCTCCGGTGGAGCCCATGACCTCGGTGGTCCCCTTCATCATGCCGGCCGTGGAGCCGGTGACGACGATGGAGGCGCCCGCGGTCAGGTGCGGCAACGACACCGCCACCGTGTTCATGGCCCCGATCAGGTCGACGTCGGTGGCATCGATGAAGCCCTCGCACAGGGTGTCGTCGCGGCCGGGACAGATGCCGGCGTTGGCCAGCACGATGTCCACGTGGCCGAACGCGGCCAGCCCTTCGTCGAGCACCCCGCGCAGCTGCTCCCGCAGGCGCACGTCACCCTGGCGGGCGATGATCCGGCGATCCAGGGCCTCGACCTCTTTGACCGTCTGCGCCAGATCCTCCGGCGAGGCGTTCGGGTAGTTCATGCTGCGGATCGGTGCGCAGATGTCTACGGCAATGATGTCCGCTCCCTCTTCGGCCAGGCGTACCGCGTGGCTTCGACCCTGACCGCGTGCGGCACCGGTGATGAATGCCACCTTCCCCTCGAGCTTGCCCATCTGTCTCCCTCCGACTCTTGTTCCTCCGACGTTGGCCCAAAGAACCTATAGGACAATCAGGGCGAGCATCTATCGAACGGGGCCGCTCTAGGGGTTGACGACCACGGGCACGTGGGAGAACCCGGCCACATTGGCCATGGTGACCCGCCTCAGACCGTCCTCGACAAGGGCGTAGTTGGGCCAGCGGCGGGTCATCTCGGAGATGGCGATCCTGCTCTCCATCCGGGCCAGCGCGGCACCGAGGCAGCTGTGAATGCCATAGCCGAATCCGAGGGCCAGGTTGGAGGGGCGGGTGATATCGAAGCGGTCGGGGTCCTCGTATTCCCGCTCGTCCCGGGTGGCCGAGCCGGCGAGGAGCAGGACCGGCTGGTGCGCCGGGATCGTCACGCCGCAGATCGTCGTGGCCTCGAGCGTGAAGCGCCCGTTGTACTGGCTCGGAGGCGGGTAACGGAGAACCTCCTCCGGACGCTGAGCCAAAACGCTCCGTCAGGCCTCCGGAGGCGTCTCGCCCCTGCGAC
>ODAK010003743.1_pt1 | contig 15711 bp, 15 predicted proteins | sample 1539591 | NCBI WGS metagenome assembly ODAK01 (sample SAMEA3539303, study PRJEB22396) | soil metagenome | biome: tundra; feature: field; material: soil | place: USA | collected 2010-05 | depth 0.15 m | reverse complement strand
AGGTAGCTGGTGTTCCGGGCGGGCGCTGCCGGGGTAGCGGTCATGCTGGCTAGGCAACTTAGCTAAAAGGCTAGAGTCAATAGCTAGTTGGTGCTGGACCGGTGCCACGCCGCGATGAGCATCGTGCGGTCCTGGTCAGCGGGCGTGGCCGGAGCCCGGTTGCCGTGCGATGCCGCTGCTTGCTGCTAGTGAGCGGGGCGCGCGGGGCGCCACCTTGAGCGGGGGTCATTGGCCAGCCGGTGCGCATGCGGCTGGCCTCATGCGCGGTCGCGGTGCAGTGACTGGCGATCTGCTCGAGGGGAAGGCCGAGGGCGGATGCCAGGGCGGCAACGGTGAAGAAGGCTGGCGTGGCGATGCGGCCTGTCTCGATCTTGCGGAGTGTCTGGAAGGGGACGGCGGAGGGGGCGGCGATCTCGGTCATGCTGCGCTAGCCGCGCGCCCGCGCGCCGCCAGAAGCAGCTTCTCCCCGGAAACACGCCGGTTACGGCTAGTGACCGTATTCCGGCTCTTCATGTTACTGGCGGTGGTCTTCCATCGGCGCTTGCAGCCAGTCTCGTATCCCACGCGCAGAGTTCGCAGGCATGGCGAAAGGCCGAGCGGGCGAACTCCAAAGCGGCTGCCCGCGGATCCGGGCTTGAACAGACGTCATCCCAGTCCAGGATGTACTCGCCGAGGACAGCGTCCCAGTGCGCCCCCGGAGCCGAAAGGACCATACCCGCGAAGCCTTCCGGCACCGGGTGCGCGTAGGCGTAGAAGGCCGCCTTGCCGTAGCGCGCGTCACCAGGCCACCAGCCGACGGCGACCTCTTGTGCATCCATCGCGTTACGCATGATGAAGCCATCCGAGGGAGGATCGGCTGGCAAACCGGAAAACAAGCTCACCGCAAGGTCGAACGAGCCCCACCAGGCGTTGACCGGTGTCGAGCGCCCACGGTACGGCGCCCGAAACGCCCCCAGAACCAGCGCGGCCTGGGATGCCGCGCCAAAATATGCGGCAACCTCCCCCGGGTCATAGTGCGCGTGCTCGTCGTCCTCGTCGAGCTGCACGCTCCACGGAACCTCCTGCGGCGTCAGGTCGATCCCCACCGCGCCGCCCAGGCCGCGCACCGCCGCCAGGACCTCCCGAGTCACCTCCCCGACCGGGCGGTGCGGGGTAAGCGCGACACGCTTGGCCTGCCCGCCGCTGTGCTCAACCACCGCCTCGTGGACCCGCAAATCGAGGACCACGACCAGCGACCCCGAACCATCAGGTGCGGGCAGCGGCGCCGTTTCCCAGCCCCGCGCCGTCAGGCGCAACGCCGCATGCTGCAACTGCGGCTCAGGCGGGGCAAGATTGGCCGCCAGCTTGCCAAGAACCTGCGTGTGCGCATGCAGCGTGTCGCATGTCGCCTGCCAGCGCTCATACGAAAACGCCGACCAGCCCGATGTCATGAACAGCAGGCTATTCGAGCAGCCCACCGCGCGACCAGCCGCCTCGCTGACACCAAATGGATGCGGGCGGCAGCGCGTTCTGGCCCTCCCCGGCCACCGCGGCCCGCTCAGCGCCTGCCAGCTTGATGTGCCACTGTTGTTCGGCGCACTCGACAGCGCCGGGACCAGCACGCTCCGATGCATTCGACCTGCAATGCGCGCACGCTACCGAAGTGGCATAGCCGCCTAGGCGCTCGGCAGCATAGGTCCCGAACGCTGCCCAGATCAGTCATTCCGGGCCGCGGCTAAGCACCGGACCGGCCGCGACCGAGAATGAACCGAAGCCGGTAATCCCAGGAACCGTGACGCAGCGCTGAGGTCGTCGCTGTGGTGACCATTGCAGGCCCGCGCGGGACATTCGTCCATTGGCTGGCTGGACGTGACCGGCCAGTCTTCGGGTGACGGCACAACGGGTGTCGTGCCTTCTGCAGGGGTCCTCATGAGATTCACTACTCGTCTTGCCATCGCGATCGCGGCTGCGGGCCTGCTGGCCGCGGGTTGCGGCGGATCCGCCAGCCCGCCGTCGTCGTCGTCAACATCTGCGGCGACCGCCACTGCGTCGCCGTCAGGGTCAGTCACGTCACCGTCACTGGCCCCTACGCCAGCTCCCAGCTCCGCGCCGCTCGGCTACCAGCCGCTCTACCCGTTCGCCAGCCTCGCCGAGGTACAGGCCTGGCAGACCAGCTACCAGGCCGGTGGGCATCAGCCGTGGCACCTGAGCGCCGACCAGACTGCGCTGTCCTTCACCGAGGGCTATCTCGGCTTCACCGGGATCAACAAGGTGGCAGGGCATGCCGTCGGGGCTCATGACGCCCGGGTGACGGTCGGCCTGACCTTGCCGAACGGCAGGTTGAACGATGCGGCCACCATTCACCTGGTGAAATGGGGCTCCGGCCAGTCGGTGCCCTGGGAGGTCGTCGGCACCGACGACACCACGCTCACCCTTGATGTCCCGGCGTATGGCTCTGCGGTGTCCACGCCGGTCACCGTCGGCGGGAAGATCACCGGCGTGGATGAGAACCTGCGGGTGGAGGTGCGTGCCCTTGGCTCGGCGTCTGCAGTCGGCAGCTTCTGCTGCCGCGCCGCAGGCGGTTCAGCCGCTCCGTTCTCGCTCTCCGTACGGTTCCACGCTCTTTCCGGCCAGGTGATCACCATAGTGGTGCACACCGGCGGTCATGTCGCCGACGTGGAACGGTTCGCAGTTACCGGAACCCAGGTCCGTTAGCTGGTCTCAAGCTCTGCGGGTAAGCCCTGCAGCCCTTTCCCGTTCCTTGCCATTCCCCCGCGCGCGGTGCGATCCAGGTCACCATCGGCAGGATCCGGCTGGTTCCCTGCTGGAGCTCAGCGCGGATCAGGCTGAACGCCGCGCCTGGGACTCCAGGCGCGTAGGCGGACTGGCCCACGCTAGTCGCCCGTATCCTGCCGGTCCTCGCGACAACCAGGCTGCCCGACAGGACCTGGTCACCGGGCGCCGTCGGCACTGGTCAGCCTCGCGGCTCAGGAGCGCTTCGCCGAGTGCCAAGCCCGTGGAGCGTGGCTAGGGCCGAAGGGCCCGCGCCGGACCGGCTATGGCCTCTGTTCGTTGCGCCGGTCATGGCGGACGATCGGTAACGTGGCTCTGACGCGTCTCCGGGATGCGCCGGCGCGGTTTGCCCGCTACGTGCCGATCGCGCTGCTTGTCCTGATGATTCTGGGCCTGGTTCTTGGCGGGGCGCTCCGATTGGCGGGCGCCGGTGACGCCGCGAATACGGCGTGGCTGGTCACTGGTGCGTGCGGGGCAGCGTTCGCGTTGTGGACGATGGCTGATTCGCTGCGCCACGGCCGCATCGGAGTGGACGTCATCGCGCTGCTGGCGCTGGTTGGCGCTATCGCGGTTGGTGAACTGCTCGCCGCAGCTGTGATCAGCGTGATGCTCGCGAGCGGGCGGGCCCTGGAGTCGTGGGCTGCCGTCCGGGCACGCCGTGACCTGCATGCTCTGCTGGAGCGCGCGCCCAGGACCGCGCGGCGTTACAGCGGCGAAGCCATCGAGCCAGTGCCGCTGGAGGTGATTGCGCCCGGCGACCTGCTGCTGGTGGCTCCTGGCGACCTGGTGCCGGTCGACGGCACGATCTTCGCAACGCCGGCCGTCCTGGATGAGTCGGCGCTCACCGGCGAGCCGCTCCCGGTGGAGCGTCCGCCAGGGGACCTGGTCCGCAGCGGTGTGGTGAACGCCGGAGGGCCGTTCGACCTCCGGGCAACCGCCAGGGCCGCCGACAGCACCTACGCGGGGATCGTGCGGCTGGTGTCGGAGGCTGAATCATCGCAGGCCCCGTTCGTCCGCATCGCCGACCGCTATGCACTGTGGTTCCTGCTCGTGAGCCTAGCTGCGGCCGGGGCGGCGTGGGCGGCCGCGGGGCCCGCGAGGGCCGTGGCGGTGCTGGTGGTCGCCACCCCGTGCCCGCTGATCCTCGCCGCCCCGGTCGCCCTGGTGTCCGGGCTTTCGGTCGCTGCTCGCCGGGGCGTGGTCGTCAAGGGCGGCGGCGTGCTGGAGCGCCTCGCCCAGTGCACGACGGTGCTGCTCGACAAGACCGGGACGCTCACCAGCGGCCATCCCACTGTGGCCGCGGTGATCCCGGCCGGCTCATGGCCAGCTGATCAGTTGCTGTCCCTGGCGGCGTCCCTTGACCAGGTATCCGGACATGTCCTGGCTCGCGCGGTCGTCAATGCGGCCGCGCGGCACCGTTATGAACTGGTACTGCCTGAGCAGGTCAAGGAAATCCCGGGACAGGGCATCCGGGGGCTCGTCGCGGGCCGCCAGGTGGCCGTGGGCAACGCGGACTGGTGCGGGGTGACCAGCGCGCCATCGTGGGCCAAGACCGCGCGCCGCCGGGCCCGGCTGGATGGCGCCCTCACGGTCTTCGTCGCCGTCGATGGCGAGCCGGCCGGGGTACTGATTCTGGAGGACCCAGTCCGGCCCGACGCCGCCAGAACCCTCCGTGCCCTGAGGAACGGCGGTATCAGGCGGATCGTGATGCTCACCGGGGACCGGGCCGAGGTAGCCGACACGGTCGGCGCGGTGATAGGCGTGGATGAGGTGCTCGCCGAGCGCAGCCCGGCCGAGAAGCTCGACGCCGTGCGCATGGAGAGCCACCGGGCGCCGACCATCATGGTCGGCGACGGGATCAACGATGCCCCCGCACTGGCGCTGGCAGACGTTGGCGTCGCCATGGGCGCCCGCGGGGCAACCGCGTCCTCGGAAGCCGCCGATGCCGTGCTCACCGTCGACCGCCTCGATCGTCTCGGCGAGGTGATCGAGCTGTCCCGCCGCACCCGGCGGATCGCCCTGCAGAGCGTGCTGGCCGGGATGGCGATGTCTCTCGCCGCGATGGCCGCCGCGGCGGCCGGGCTGCTGCCCGCGGTGTGGGGTGCGCTCCTCCAAGAAGCGATCGATGTGGCGGTCATCCTCAACGCCCTACGAGCCCTGCGCCCTGGCGCGTCACACCTGCGCCTGGCAGCCCAGGACGCCGCGCTGACACGACGTTTCGCGGGTGAGCACCAGGCCATCCGTGCCGACATCGAGCAGGTACGCGTGGCAGCCGATGCCCTCGGGCTCGCTGCGCCCCGCGAGGCGATGGCCCGAGTTCACGCTGTCTACCGGCTACTGGTCGAGGAGGTCGGACCGCACGAAGAGGCAGAGGAACAGATGCTCTACCCGGCGCTCGGCCGGCTCCTTGGCGGAAGCGATCCGACGGCGACCATGAGCCGGGCCCACGCCGAGATCGCCCATCAGATCCGGCGCCTCGGCCAGCTCCTGGACGACATCGGCGCCGGGCCACCCGACGACGTGGACATCGCCGACCTACGCGGCCTGCTGTACGGCTTGCACGCCATCCTCAGGCTGCACACCGCCCAGGAAGACGAAAGCTACCTCTCGCTGGGCGAGGACGTGGAGACCCCGGTGACCGGCGACACACGTCATGCAGGGCCTTGGCCCGGAGCGCCTGCTGACGCGCACGAGCGCGCGGCTACCGGGAGGCCGCGCACATGACCGCGAACCGGCGACGGCCAGCCCGTCGCCCGGAACGAGCATCGGCAGCGAACATCGCCAGCCGCGGCCCGGTGACGCTCCGAGCTCGGCCCTTGGCCCGGCGGCCGGAGATCCGCCTCACCATCGGGATCACGGCAGCCTTCGCGTTACTCAGCCTGCTCTCAGCGGCCTGCAGCGGGCAGCACGCAGCCGCGCCAGCTCCCAGGCCGGCGGCGCCGAGCAGCACGACAGCTCTGCCGGCTCAGCCGCGGCGCACCGCCCGGTCGTCCTCCTCGCCCGGCTCACCGGCCCCGGTCACGTCCGCGCCGCTCACGTCCGCCCCAGCTCCGGGCGCACCGATCACGACGCCGCCAGGGCCCGTGTTCCAGACCAGCACATCCGTCCTTTCTCCGACAACGCGGGCTAAGATGACCGGGGTCTCCTGGCACCCAGGCTGCCCGGTAAGCCTCGACCGGCTTCGGCTGCTGCGGATCAGCTACTGGGGCTTTGACCACGCAGTTCATCAGGGCGAACTCATCGTGAACAGCTCCGCCGCCACCAGCCTGACTCGCGCATTCCGCCTGCTGTTCGCCGCCCGGTTCCCGATCCGGCAGATCCGGGTCGTCGATGCCTACGACGGCGACGACGAACGGTCCATGATCGCCGATAACACCTCCGCGTTCAACTGCAGGCGTGTTCCGGGCATGACCGCGTGGTCACAGCACGCCTACGGCCTTGCCGTCGACATCAACCCGTTCGAGAACCCGGAGGTCCAGAACGGCACCGTCGACCCGCCCGCCGCTATCGCATGGACGGACCGCACGAGGTCCAGCCCGGCAATGATCGTTCACGGGGATGCGGCGTCGCTCGCGTTCAGCGCCATCGGCTGGACCTGGGGCGGCGACTGGACCTCCCTCAAGGACTACCAGCATTTTTCCGCCAGCGGCCTATGATCAATGCGGCGATTCCAGGGCCATGGCTCTGGTCATGCGGATTGGGTGCTGAGTTCGGCCAGGATCCGCTCGCCGCGGTCTCCGAGGAGGTGCCATGGCCTGGACATCAATGCCATGTCCCGGGCCGCGCCGGTACTGCCCGGCCGCAGGCATCCCGCTTCGGGCTCTCTTCTCGTAGGCCGTCATCCCGGCTCGGGAGCTGTCTGCGGAAGCAGAGTGGTCCACGTCTCCACGCCACGCTTCAGGCGACTATCCCGGGTGGCTCGCCCCCAGTCGTCCCTGAGCCGTGTCTTCCCGCGGCCGTGCCCATGCGCTAACGCGGGCTTTCGAGCCGAAGGGCTAGCTTGGGGCAGACCCGGACGGTCTGGCGGGCTTCGTCGTGCAACCAGGCAGGTATGTCACCGTCGTGGATGATCGGGAAGCCCCAGTCATCGAGGGTGATCAGTTCGGGAAGGACTTCGGCGCACAGTGCACGGCCGTCGCAGGCAATGGGGTCGACCCGGAGCCTAGAGCGGGCAGTCATCGCTGCCTCGGCGGAGGCACGGGCAGGACGCTGGACGTCCTGGTGGCACAGCACCAGCCTTGGGCGTGCTGCTCCAGCTCGGGCCCGAAGGTGGCGACGGCGCTGCGGATCAGCCGTACGGTGCCGTCGGGATGGCTGCAAGCGCCCCTGCCGTCGACCTGGCCGAGCCAGCGCCGCAGCGTGCTGAGATCAGACGTGCCGCCTTCAGCGAGCCGCAGGAATTCGCCGGCCACCGCATCCAGGCCGAAGAGGCACGGACCGCACTGGCCGGCCGACTCATCCGCCAGATACCGCACCACCCTGGCAGTTTCACAGAGCCCGCAAGCGTCGTCCGGGAGGGCCGCGATCAGGCCAGCGCCAACGCTCGCGCCAAGGGCCGCCAGGCCTGCCGAGGAGAAAGGCAGGTTAGCTGCCGCTGCCGCGCTGACCCAGGTACCGAAATAGCCGCCGAGCAGCAGTGCCTGCAACGGCGCGGATGCGCCGCCCGCCAGGCCAAGCACGTCCCCGACGGGAGTGCCGATCGCGACCTCGCGCACGCAGGGCTCGGTCACTGTACCCAGGATGGTGACCAGCATCGACCCCGGTTCCTCTGGCGTGCCGGCCGTGCGGAACCACGATGCGCCGTAGCGGGCGATGAGGGCGAGGTGTGCCAGGGTCTCGACGTTCTGCACAAGCGTCGGCTTTCCGCCGAGTCCTCGTTCGCAGAGCCGCGGTGGCGTCGAAATGGGAGTAGGGACACCGCGCTCGATCCAGTGCAAGACAGCGCTGGCTTCCCCGGCGACGAACCGGTCGGCGGCGGTCATGACCCGGATCCGGATGCGGTCAGCTCCGGCGCGCTTGCGCTCGGCAGCCGCGTCGTCCACGATCTCACGCACCGAGTGATGCACGACGATCACGGCCTCCCCGGCGCCGACCATCTCGCCTGCGAGCACTGCCCCATCGAGTACCAGATGCGGTGACCGGGCGAGCAGGACCTTGTCCTTCGCGCTCGCAGGCTCGCCTTCCGTGCCATTCGCAACCACGACAGGGGAATGCCGTGCCGCCACGGCAGCCAGCTTCCTCGCGGTGGGGAACCTAGCCCCGCCCCGGCCGGTGAGCCCGGATCGTTGCACCTCCCCGATGAGCGCCTCCCTGGGCCCCCGGTCCAGCCCGGGCGACCGAGCCGGGCCGTACCGGGCAAGGTGCTCTGCCAGGCTGGCGGGACCGGCTGCAAAACCCGCCGGCAGCAGGCGGGGGAGGCGATCGAGGCGCTGCGTGCCGGCCGGTCTGGCCTCTCGCCGGGGGCTGGCTGGGGTACGCATCATCGGGCGGTCCTTCTCCGGTTGCTGATCAGGTCAGTGGTAGCCGACAGCTGGCTGGGTGACGTGGCATGCCTGATGCTGTGCAAAAGGCGCGCCAGGACAGCGGTGCTTACGGCGGCGGCGGATCCCCACTCGACCAGCGCAACCCACCAGATCCTCAGGTCGTTCCCTGCGGTCAGGGAATGCACGAACGCCACCGGCCACGCCAGGTAGGCCAGCCAGTGCACTGCCCGCCATGCCCGGAAACCCAGCCGGTCGCGCACCAGGCTGGTGAGCAGTACGGCGCCGCCGAGATCGACGGCTAGCGTACCCAGGCCGATCGCGAGCGTCCGATAGCCGGACGCGAAGGGCAGCACGGTTGCTGCCCAGCCGATCGAGACGAACGGATCCAGGATCGCGGTCACGACATGCAGCGCCAGGAACGCGACCGAGAACAGCGCGAGTGCCCTGTGCAGCTCGGAGGAGACGAAGCGCGGCCAGCGCCGTGGTGCCGAGCCCAAGCGCGCTGCCACGCCCAGCACCATGACGGCGCTGAACAGGACCAGCAGCGCCAGCCCGGTGGCTCGCGAGACGAACCACAGGCCCTGCGACCCTGCCGCAGCGGCAGCCACGCTCATTGCATCCGCCCAGGCTGTGCTCCGCCATACACGTGGGTGCCAGACGGGACCTCGACGCGCCCGCCGTCGTCGCCCGGCCAGCCGCCGACATATCGCACGTCTCCGGCATGGGAGACGAGTCGGGCGGGGACCCGCGCCGCAGCTAGCCATTCCTCTGCCCGTTCGCCGGCCACAATTGCAGCTGTGGCCGCGGCGTTGGCGTCGGCACAGGTCGCCGCCGCAACACTCACGGTCTGCCATGGCCCGTCCGCCGGAAGCCCTGTCCGGGGGTCCACGATGTGGTGCAGCACGCGGCCTGCCCGCCGCCACTGGCGGCAGGTGATTGACGAGGTTGCGACCGCGCCGCGGGGCAGCCGGACCGACTGGGCTCGCCGGGAGCCTGCTGGGTCCGGCTCGTCGGCCACGAGGATCGGCCAGCCGTCACGAGGCGGCGTCCCGCCGATGGCGATGTCGCCCCCGAGACTGACCAGCACTCCTCCGGAATTCCCGCCCGCAGCGAGGGCCGCCCTGACCCCGCGGTCGGATCCCAGGCCCTTGGCCGTGGCACCCAGATCGAGCCGGACGCCAGGCGGCAGGCGGAGGAGGGGGCCGTCGAGCCTGACCATCTGCCATCCGGGCGCCGGGACTGGCGCGCCTGGCGGTTCACGCCGCTCAGGTTCGATCGCGGCGAAGTCACGGTCGTAGCCCAGCGAGATGAGGGCCTCGCCGACCGTGGGGTCCGCTAGGCCTCCGGTCCACTTTGCAGCTGCCAGCGCGACGCTGATTGCCTCGGCGAGCCCGTCGCTGAGCATGAACAGGCCGCCGTGGCTGCGGTGGATCCAGGAGATCTCCGAGTCCTGCCGGAACCGGCTCGCCTGGCTGTCCAGCGTGCTCAGCACGTTGTCCAGCGCAGCCTGCGCGCCATCGAGGTTCTCCGGTGGCCACACCGCGAGCCGCGCACTCGTGCCCAGGGCGGCGCGCTGTGCAACGGCAACGGCGGTGTCTGCGGTACTGATCCCCTGCCACTGCGCAGGCACGGTGATATCCGGCATCGAGGTCGTCATCGCCATCAGCTGTCGTGGTAGGTGGAGTGGCGGACATGGGTGACGATGACCTTGCCGTTCGCGGTGTGGGTGGTGGTTGTCACGACCACGGCCGAACCGCTGGTCGTCGCAACGGAGTGATTCACCTGCGGCCCGCTTGCGCCCTGCGCTGTCGCCGCGCCCCCGGCGCCGGTCGTTGTGGATGCCGTGCCTGCCGCCGTTACCGCGGTGGGGAAGGCGTTGTGGGCCAGCGCCACGGTTGCTGCTCCGGTTCCGACGATAAGCGCGGCCAGCGTCCAGTTCGACGTCCGCCGGACGTGGCGGATGCCATCGGCGCGTGTAGGCGCGGGTCTGCCAGACGGAGCCGGGTCGCTGAAACCGGGCAGCGGCACCTGCCCGGTGCGGTCCTCGCGATCCCTTTCCATGGTGTTCCTTTCCGGTCGTGTCGCGGCCGGGTCTCTGCCCGGCAGTCCCCACACTGCGCGGACAGGGATGAACCGGCCGTGAGAGAACGATGTGAGAACTCACATCTGCCGTTGGTTTGCTGACACTCATCGTCTTCACATCTGACGCCCCGTAGCCTCGCGATATGCGGGTGCTGGTAATCGAGGACGAGGTGCGGATGGCCCGGCTCCTCAAGCGCGCACTTGAAGAGGAGGGACATGCCGTCGACGTCGCCGGGGACGGCCCGGACGGCTTGTGGATGGCGACGGAGAATGCGTACGCGGCGATAGTGCTTGACATCATGCTGCCAGGGTTTGACGGGTTCGAGCTATGCAGGCGACTGCGGGAGGCAGACGTCTGGGTGCCTGTCCTGATGCTCACCGCCCGTGACGAGATCGGTGACCGGGTCCGCGGCCTGGACGCGGGAGCGGATGATTACCTGGTCAAGCCGTTCAGCCTGCTGGAACTCGCGGCGAGACTGCGGGCCCTCACGCGGCGGGATGACCGCCGCCGCCCCGCCGTGCTATCCGAGGGGGATCTGAAACTGGATCCCGCCACCAAGCGGGCGTGGCGCGCGGGCACCGAGCTGGAGCTGTCCCCGAAGGAGTTCGCCCTGCTCGAGTTCTTCCTTCGCCACCCCGGCACCGTGCTGACCCGGTCCCAGATCATCGAGGCCGTGTGGGATTTCGCATATGACGGCACGTCAAACGTCGTCGACCAGTACGTGAATTACCTGCGCCGGAAGGTAGACGTCCCGTTCGCGCGGAATGACATCCAGACGGTCCGGGGAATGGGGTACCGGCTGCGCCACGAGGAACCGGGATAGGAAATGTCGATCCGTCTCCGGCTCGCCGTCGTGTTCGCGGTTGCGTCTGCGCTCGTGTTCGCCCTTGGAAGCTGGCTGTTCATCGCCGAGCTTTCATCGTCGCTCCTGGGCTCCATCGACTCGCAGCTGGCCGTCCGCCTTGATCAGGCGCCCCGCTATCTCGCTACGCCGGGCGGGGCAGTGCCCGCGGCGGGCAGCCCTGCGCCAGGTGAGTACGTCGTCCAGATCATCGACTCCTCCGGCCGGGTGCGCGGGGCCAGCGCGGACGCAGGTACAACTCCGATGCTCAGCGCCGGTGAGCTCACACAGGCACGGCATCACCGCCTCCTCCTGACCAACTCCGTGGAGGGCGAGCGTGAGCGCCTGATGGCCGCGCCGCTGGCTCAGCATCTCGGCTGGGTAGCCGTCGCGGGTGTCTCGCTTGAGGCTTTCGACGGCACGCTGAGCAATGTCACCCGCGAACTGCTCATTGCCGGCGCAATCTTCGTGGCGGCGGCAGGGCTCGGCGCCTACGGGCTGGCCCGCGCTGCGCTATCCCCGGTCGAGCGCATGCGACGCGAGGTCGCTGCCCTGTCCGAACGTGACGAAGCGCCGGGCGTCCAGGTTCCGCGGACGAGGGACGAGATCGCCGCGCTAGCCAGGACGATGAACCAGCTGCTCGGGCGACTGCAGCGTGCGCTTGCGCGGCAGCGAGCGCTGGTCGCAGACGCCAGCCACGAGCTGCGCACGCCCTTCGCCGTGCTGCGCGGTGAGCTGGAGCTGGCCGGCCGGCCAGGACGAAGCCGGACGGAACTCGCGGCCGCGGTGGCGCGGGCCAGCGACGAGGTCGCGCGACTGGCCCGCATTACCGAGCAATTGCTCTTTCTGGCCAGGAGCGATGAGGACAGGATCCAGCCGCGCCTGGAACCGACCAACATCAGGGCGCTGCTCACCCGCAGCGCGGAGCATGCAGCCAGCCGCGCCAGCTCGGCCGGTGTCTGGTGTCAGGTAGAAGCGCCCGCCGAGCTGGCCGCAGACCTGGACCCAGATCGCATCCGCGAAGCGATCGACAACCTGGTCGACAACGCACTGCGGTTCGCGCCTGCAGGAACGCCGATCGTGATCTCCGCCAGGGTGGTTAGCGCCGATCTGGTGATCGAGGTCTCTGATTCAGGTCCCGGTTTCCAGCCAGAGTTCCTGCAGCACGTCTTCGAGCGCTTCGCTCGCCCGGACGCCGGGCGCGCCCGCAGCGACGGGGGCGCCGGCCTGGGACTGGCGATCGTGAGCGCCATCGCGCACGCTCATGGCGGCCGGGCGACTGCGCGCAACCGGTCTGGCGGCGGCGCCGTGGCCGCACTGGAGCTTCCGGGCGCGGGTGATCCCCCTACCTTGGGCCGGGGATCAGGCCTGTGCAGCTGACCCGGCCATGCGCCTTCGCGCCGAGCAGTCGCAAGTGCAGGCGGTTCCGCCGGTCGCGCCCAACCGGATCAAGTCTGGGCGCGACGCAGAGCGGGCAGAGAACGAAGCCTCTTTAGCGTGGCTGGCAGGATCCTCGCTCCGGCCATGGCATCGCGGCCGGCGCCGTCGAGCTCGCCGCAGACAAGCGAGGGAACGGCGATGCTACCGGCGGGGCGCCGCTGGCGCGGCTGCGGTTGCCGCGGTCCTTCGAGCTGCCGTCTCAGGTGAGGAGGGCGAACCGGACGTCGCGCTGCTCGGCCGCAGGTGCCGCGAAGGCGAGCATGTGCTCGCCTTCCCGGATAATGTCCTCGCGGTCGGTGCCGGTGACGGGCCCGAATAGCTCGACTATCAGCGTCGCAGCGGCGCCGGCCTGGCTGATCCGCCAGATGCCCGCCGCGAAACCGGCCACCAGCACTGTTCCGGGAAAGATGCCGTTACGGGTAAAGAGCCGCTTGCGGTTTTGATCGCTGATGACCCGGCTGCGGTCCTGATGACTGAGCACCAGGTTGTCGAACTCAGCGACCAGCCGGGCCGGCGCCGGAGTGTCCGGATCAGGCCGCGGGGCGTCCGGCAGATCGAAGAGCTCACGGCGGCAGTCATCCCGGAACGTGCGCAAGGCGGGCCGGAGCCGCTCGACGACCTCGCGCAGCCGGGTCAACCCGGACCAGGCCTGCACGTCCTGTACGGTGGCCGGCCCGAACGCCGCCAGGTACCGGCGGACCAGCCAGTCGAGCCCGGCACCTTCATCCAGGGACGAGCTGAGCCAGGCCTGCGCCGAGGTGTGCCTGGCCTGGCCTGCCTTTCCCCAGACGGCGCGCGGCGGCACCTGGACAAGCGGTACCAGGGCGCGGACGCCCTGCGCAAGCGCAGCAGGCGGATGCGCCGGCCACTGCCGGGCCAGCGCCGTGCCCAGCTCGCTGAACGTGCGCGGCCCGTCCTCCACGAGCGCGCGCCCAGCGGCTTCAAGCTGAGTCTGGTCGACTCCGCTGAGCTGCCTGGCGAACCCTGCCTGGAAGCCCCGGTCAAGCACCGGCTGGATGAGCGGGCGCATGGCCATGCAGTCCCGCGCAGAGACCAGGTGAATGGTGCCGCGCATCAGCGCGATCCGGACCACGCGCCGGTCAAGGATCAGCTCCGCGAGGTCGTCGGGCCGGAAATCCTCCAGCCGCGACCAGAGGCCGAAGTAGGGCGGGAACGGGGCCTGCGCTTGCAGCCCGGCGAGTTGCTCGACCATTGCCAGCACCTGGACGGCTCGCCTGTCCCCGGGCGGCAGCGCAGCCCGGCGCAGCAGATGCTGCCGCTCGAGCAGAGCGCGGTTGAGGGCTAGGCGGTCAAGCGCCTCCGGCGGCATTACCCTTCCTTTCTGCGGTCAGCGATCCTGCAGCCGTGCAGCAATTGTCGCCGGTATGGCGGACCCGCGAACGCCGGGCCAGCCAAGACACCAAGCAGGATCCGAGCCGGTGCAGACTTGTGAACAGCCCTTGCCGTGGTCGCGCCGACTAGGGCCAGAACACCAATCGGGCCACGAAACTTGTCATCGCATCGAGCGGGGCCGGCCAGACCCCGCTGTCCATACCGCAGCCTACGTCGCCACCGGCTGTTGACCCTGAGATGAGATAGCCGGCACGGCCCGCCAGGCAAGAATGACCACCGGGGGATCCAGGCCGCACCTGGGTGGCGCCTTTACTCAGGGAGATCGTCAGTGGCGGCTGCGTTGGCCTACGGTAGTTCGGGTGCGAGGCGTGCCGTGGTGGGGTGTGTTCTCATCGGCTGCGGCCCCGGTGCTCCTGGTTACCGGGTGGACGGTCGCGGCCGGGCTGCAGCCGGGCGGCTTCGACCAGGTGACCGGCACTATTAGTGCGCTCGCGGCAGTCGGTGCCGCCGACCGGTGGGTGATGACACTGGCGCTGCTGGGCGTGGGCATCTGCCATGTCATCACGGGACTGGCCCTGCGTCCGGCAGCCTCGGCCGGGCGGCTGCTTCTGATGACCGGCGGTATCGCCATGATCCTGGTCGCGGTGAACCCCGTGCGCGCGGGCGGGGGCCGCTCGGTGCCGCACATCATTGCAGCAGCGGCCGCCTTCACGGCCCTGGCGGCCTGGCCGGCCGTCGGCTGGAGGCGGGGGTCCGCAGTGCCGCCTGGCCTGCGGCCGGCTATATCCGCAGTGGCCGCTGGGACGCTGTTCGGCCTAGTCGCGTGGTTCGCCGCGGAATTGACCATGGGGGGCGGTCAGGTCGGCCTGGCCGAGCGGGGCGCCGCCGGGGCGCAGGCGGTGTGGCCACTGGCGGTGGTCCTTACCTCCTACCGCAGGAAGTCCCTCGCCCGGATGGCCAGGGGGCCGCGCCGTCCAGGCGGATACGGCAAGGCCAGGCAAGCGCCGCACTGAAATCCGCTGCACAGGCGACTGGGACCTCGCCGAGAAGTGCGCGCAGGACGCCTTAGCGCTAGCGCTGGAGCGCTGGCCGCGCGACAGCGTCCCCCGCAACCCAAGCTGCTGCGGCCACGCTGGCCGCAACTCGCCCGGCATCCTGAACGGCACCCGGCCCGGGCGACACAGCTTCCCATCGCCGCCCGCGGCGAATTGTAAGATCACTGCATTGGGGGCCGGGCTCCCCGCTTGCGGCTGCCGCGCGCGCTTACGCCAGATGGGCCAGCCACACCTCCTCAACTGGCCACCGCTGGGCCCACCGGGCGGTCGCGACCTCGTAGTAGGGGTGGGTGCCGGCGTCCGGTGGAGCGTACAGCTCATGGAGTGCGTCGACAGCGAAGCCAGCCGCGCGCAGAATCTGGATCCAGTCGCCGTGACCGGGATGAAACTCCACCCCGCGGCCGGGGGATTGCAGGCGGGATACCTCCCGCTGCGCCCGCAGCAACTCCTGCCCTGCGGGTCCGGCAGCCTCGGGCCGGCACAAAGTGACCAGGACGCCGATGGTGTGGAATACCAGCCGCCCGCCTGGGCGCAGCAGCCGGGCTGCCTCGGGCACCCAGCGGGCCGGATCACACCACAGGCTTGCCCCGCACTCGGAGACAGCCATATCGAAACTGCTGTCGCTGAGGGGGGCGTCCCCGGCGTCGGCTTCGATGAGCGGGAATGAGATCCCGAAATGGTTCT
>ODAK010003739.1_pt1 | contig 15720 bp, 13 predicted proteins | sample 1539591 | NCBI WGS metagenome assembly ODAK01 (sample SAMEA3539303, study PRJEB22396) | soil metagenome | biome: tundra; feature: field; material: soil | place: USA | collected 2010-05 | depth 0.15 m | reverse complement strand
GCAGGTCCGTCACCTATTGGAATCCCGCCGCTTGTGGGGTACCGGCCTTGGTTGGATCGATATGCATCTCCTCGCATCGGCACTGGTGGAGGGGCTGAGGCTGTGGTCCGCCGATCGCGCCGTGGCTGCCACGGCCAAGCAACTCGGCGTCGCCTTCCCCGGATAGTCCGGCCTCAAGCTGACTTATGCCAAAGCCAAACAAAACGGGACGCTACGAGGTCATAACCTTGCGCGCCCGCAGAGAACAAAGACTTCTGATTGACCGCGCGGCGGAAGCGCTTGGCAGGAGCCGGTCCGATTTCATGCTGAGCGCGGCCTGCCGCGAAGCCGAATCGGTGCTGCGGGATCGGCGCAATTTCGCACTGTCGACGGAGGCGTTCCGGCTGTTCAGGAGGATGATCGATAGCCCGCCGACGGACAATCCCAGGCTGCGGCGGCTGCTCCAAACGAAAGCGCCCTGGGACCGATGAACACGATCTCTCCGGATTCGATTCCGGTAAGTCAGCCCTGGACGACTGGCTTCGCCGCCGTGTGGAGTCGAATGAGTCGAGCGCAGCTGATCCGCTGACATTAATGATGGCGCTGGCATAAGAGCGGCTTGACGAGCCGCACTTATTGCCCCGTATTCACCCCGTTCCACTCCGAGCAGATGGCTTGCCCCGCACCCGTGGTCAACGCCGCCTGGATGGTCACGTCTCCCAGGTTCGGAACGTCGCTCCAGGTCATGGTGAACGCCCGCGGTGGCACAGTGGCCGGAATCTCCTTGGAGAACGGCCGCGCAACACCGGAAGCGCTATGTAGCAGGATGTCGAAGGTGGCCGGAGTGTCGATCCCCAGATTGAAGTTCATCGTCAGGGTGCCGCCTGTGAAGTTGACCCCGAACCCAAGGCCGCATGCCGGCGCGCGCCCGATCCCGCCGGTATTGGCCTCTGTGAACCACAGCCCGCCATCCGGACCCGCCGCGACTGCGTAGGAGAACCCGCCCATCGGCATGGGGTACGTGGTGATCGCACCGCCGACGGTGATCCGACCGATCCTATAGGCGTTGTCTAGAGTAAACCACAGTGCGCCGTCCGGCCCCGCCGTGATTCCATCGGGGCCGATACCGTTGCGGCACGGCGTACTCCGTGATGTCCCCGGCAGTAGTGATCCGCCCGATCTTGCTCTTGTTGGATTCGGCAAACCACAGCGCGCCGTCCGGCCCTGCCGCTATCCCGGCGGGCCAGGCGAACGCCGTCGGCACCGGGTACTCGGTGATGTACCCTGCCGTAGTGATTCGCCCGATTTTGTCGCCGAGCTGTTCTGTAAACCATAGCGCGCCATCTGGACCCGCCACGATCCCAATAGGCCAGCTACCGGCAGTCGGTATGGGGTACTCAGTGACGTACCCTGCGGTAGTGATCCGCCCGATCTGGTTGCTGTTGAACTCGGTAAACCACAGAGCGCCGTCGGGCCCCGCTGTAATCCCACCGGCGCCGCCGGTGCTCGGCCGGGGGTACTCAGTGATGTCCCCGGCAGTGGTGATCCGCCCAATCTTGCTCATGCCGGATTCGGTAAACCACAGCGCACCGTCCGGACCCACAGTGATTCCGCTGGGTTCGCTATTGGAAGTTGGCAGGGCGTACTCGGTCACGTCCCAAGCTGTTGAAATACGCCCAATCTTGCCGATGGTTTCAGTAAACCACAGCCGTCCGGCCCCGCTGCGATCCCATAAGGGTCACAACGCGGGTCGGGCAGTCGCCGCTCGGCGATGTTGCTATACGTGCGGGGTACCTGCGCGTTCGCGCAGACGAAGCCCAGCAACAACGCTACCCACGCTCTCGACATTCTCTTCCAAATCGACCCATGCATTGTTCTGCCCTCCTTGGGTAGCGTCCCGCCGACAACAACCATCGCGGCGCGTTGATTCTTCCGCAGGTCTGAAACGCCATTAAAGGATAGCACGAGCACCGACGGCGGCACACCGAACCCAAATTCGAATCAAGCAAATCCTCTAGGTTCCTAGACGCCGTGGCCATCCGGAAGGCCTCCGCGAACCCAAGTATCCGGCATTCATCGGCGGCCAATATCCTCAATGCACGCCGCCCAATTTCCCCGCCGCCAGCAGACGCGCATCCACGCGATTCAACCGGCGCGTCAAATCCGGATTCAACAACGGTGTGTGCGGGATACCCGTCAGGTACTGCGGGATCTCCCAGACATCGTCCTCGGCGGTCATCCAGCCCAGCGGGTCGAAGCGCCGCAGGTCCACAGGACGCGAGTAGTTGCGCAGGGTCTTCTCGCCGGCCAGATTGTAGTAGTGCTCGAAATACGAAATCGCCAGCTCGCGCAGCGTGCGATACACCGGCTCGCGGAATCGCAGACCCGAATAGTTGGATTTGGCGATGGCTCCCCAGTGCCCGCGCTGCCGGAAGATCGCCAGCACATGATCGTCGTCGCGCACGGCTTCCAGATCCAGCAGCAGGGGCGGAAAGCCGTGCACACGCAACGCCGCGGCGGCGAATAGCGCGCCTTCCATGCAATGCGCCAGCCGGTCCCGCAGAACCCGGCGCGGCGAGCGACACGTAGCGCCTTGAAGTTCCTTGTTGTAGCCGATCTCGCTATCGAGGAAAGATTGGATCCTCTCGGGCGTCTTCAGACGACGCAGGATAGCGAGCTCGTCCCGGCCGAAGCCGTGCGGCGGATCGATCACCCGCGCAACAGGGCCCGCTTGGCTGCCCGCCGCGCCTTCAGGCGGGCATTGGCCTTCTGCTGCTTCTCATAGGCCACCACCTCCTGGCACGCGTCGCAGCGCTTCCGGATGCGCGATTTCGTCGTGAACGTCGCCCCGCAACGCCGGCAGGACTTCGTGATGGTCTCATCGAACGGAAGGATCCCCGGTTTTTGGGGCAACAGATAAGAATAGTGGAATTCGCAATGACTCATAAGCAAGCACCTAATCCCAGTGCCGCACTGGGCGAAATCACGCACCCAACTTCACGCAGGCCACACGCCTGCCCTCGTTCAAGCCGCATTCAAGCCGCGCAACTTTTCACCGGCCACACGCCACGGGTAGCCCCGCTCGTGGGACCGATATAGTTGTACCGCAAGGAGTTGCTGTTTCTCCGTTTTCTTGGAGCCTCTCCCCACGAGTTCCTCGACCGAACGGCAACGATCGGGACCCACTCGTACAGGCTCACAACGGACTCATGATTGTACAGTTTCTCATGCACACTTGCAACCGAAATCTTTTCCCGGCGTTTTCACGCCGCGGAGGCCGGCCGAAACGGCTCGGCCCGATCGGTCAGTTCCCATGACAGGTGATTTATATAAAATAGCAGAACCGGCTCGGAATAAACGGCCCGAAATTTCTCGAACACCCGTTCCGCCCAACCTTCCGTCAAATAGCTCTTCGCGTTCAGGTCCTTGTTGAAGAACCCGCCTTCGTGCGGGACCCCCAGGAAATCAAGGACCGCCACAATCATGTCCAGGTGTGATACTAACACAGTCTGGGCCAGATCTTTGGCGAATTGCTCGTCGTGCTCCGCCAGGCGCGCCCAGAATCGCGGAATGTGCTTGTGCAACGACTCCGTGTTGAGCTTGGCCAGATGCGCGCTGCCCTTGAACGCATCGTAGAGCTGGTAGGTCTTCAGCTTGCCGATCGAGATGCCTCGAATCAGTTGTCCAAATCCGCTCTCCCCGAGCGCCAGGTAGACTTCCGAAAGCTGCATTTAAGGTCAGGTTATCACATGCGGTAGAATGAATGGGTTTGACCATCATGAGCAATGCAAGCAACGTAATCATTTTGGGCGCGCAGTGGGGCGATGAAGGCAAGGGAAAGGTGGTCGACCTTTTCTCCGAACGCTTCGATGTGGTGGCCCGCTACCAGGGCGGGCATAACGCAGGGCACACCGTGCGCATCGGCGACCGCAAGTTCGTGCTGAAGCTGATCCCCAGCGGAATTCTGCGGCCCGGCAAGAAGGCGGTGATCGGCAACGGGCTGGTCGTCGATCCGGCCGCGCTGCTGGACGAGATCCAAATGCTGGAAGCCGCCGGCTTGCAGGTGGAGGGCAATCTGTTCATCAGCAACCGCGCGCAGGTGCTGCTGCCCACGCACCGCCTTATGGAGAAGCTGGGCGAAGCGCGGCCCGGGCGGGTTTCCATCGGCACCACTTCGCGCGGCATCGGCCCCTGCTACGAAGATAAGATCGCGCGCCGCGGCATGCGCATCGGCGATCTGATGGATCGGGAAGTGTTCGAGCCGCTGTTCGACACGCTGGTGGCGGAACACCAGACGGCCGCGCGTGCTTTGGGCGTCGACGACGGGCTGGACCCCGCGAGCGTCCGCGCCGAATACGAAAGGCTGGCGGAGCGCATCCGCCCCATGGTCTGCGACACCGCCCGGTTGCTGCACGATGCCATCGCCGCCGGCCAGAGCGTGATGTTCGAAGGCGCGCAGGGCACCATGCTGGATATCGATCATGGCACCTATCCGTTCGTGACCTCTTCGAGCGCCTCGGCGGGCGGCGCCTGCACCGGCACGGGCGTGCCCCCGACCCGCATCCACAGCGTCATCGGCGTGTCGAAGGCCTACATCACGCGCGTGGGCGGCGGGCCGTTTCCCACGGAAGCCTTGGACTCCTGGGGCGACCAGATCCGCAACCGCGGCAACGAATTCGGGTCGGTGACCGGACGCCCGCGGCGCTGCGGCTGGTTCGACGTGCCGCTGATGCAGTATGCCGCCATGATCAACGGCTTCGACAGCCTGGTGGTGACCAAGCTGGACGTCCTCGATGAGATGGAGAAGATCCCGGTTTGCGTGGGCTACCGGTCGGACGGGCAGGAGGTGGCCGGCATGCCCGCGACCGTCAAAGGGATGGCCGCGCTGGAGCCGGTGTATGAATGCCTGCCGGGCTGGCAGAGTTCCACGTTCGGCATCTCCTCCTACAGCGAACTGCCGGCGCGCGCGCGCGATTACCTCGACTTCCTGGAAAAGCAGAGCGGCGTGGAAGTGGGTTGCATCTCTACCGGACCCGAGCGGAACCAGACCATCGTGAAACCCAACTCGCACTTCGCACGCCTGTTCGCATAGCGGATTGTGGGGCGGCCAATCCTGGCCGCAGCCGCCTTTTAGGCGGCCAGAGCCGGCTGAAAGCCGGCTGCGGGCAGAATTGCCCGCCCTCCATTTACACTGAAGAAGCGGGAGGCGCGAGCGAACGTGCAAGTATTTCTGACTGGAGCGACCGGATACATCGGGAGCGCGGTGGCCGAGGCGCTGTCGAATGCGGGTTACGCCGTAGTGGGGCTGGCGCGGTCGGACGATCAGGCGCGCACGCTGGCAGCCAAGGGCCTGGGGGCGCACCGCGGAGATCTGCGGGATCCGGCGAGTCTTGCCGAGGGCGCCCGCAACGCCGATGCCGTGATTCATACGGCGCTGGCCGCGGCGGCCGATACAGGGCAAGTGGACCGCGCCGCCGTGGAGGCGATCGTCCGCGCGCTGTCGCAATTCAACCGGCCGTTTATCTATACCAGCGGCTGCTGGGTGGTGGGCGATACGGGCGATAAGGTCGCGGACGAAGACACGCCGCTGGCGCCCACTCCGCTGGTGGCCTGGCGTCCGGCAAACGAGCAACTGGTGTTGGCCGCGCATCATGGTGTGCAGGGAATCGTGCTGCGGCCGGCCATGGTTTATGGCCGTGGCGGCGGCTTGGTCCAGTCATTCGTGCAGTCGGCTCGCGAGCACGGCGCTGCCCGCGTGATCGGCAATGGCGAGAATCGGTGGACGTTCGTACACCTTGACGATTTGGCCGCCCTTTATGTACTGGCGTTGCGAGCGGCCGCGGGCACGCTGCTGTTTGCGGCGCATGGCGCGGCGATCCGCGTCCGGGATGTGGCTGAGGCTGCCAGCCGCGCAGCCGGCGCAGACGGTAAAGTGGAGACCGTGCCGATCGAGGAAGCGCGCAAGACCATGGGGCCGTTCGCCGACGCCCTGGCCCTCGATCAGCGGATCTCCGGCGAGCGGGCCCAGCGGGTGCTGGGCTGGCGGCCGCAAGCCCCGACGGTGCTTGAAGAGCTGGGGGCCTGATTCCACCCGAAGAGCGGGTCCTGGAGGACCCGCGCAGACCTGGAGGTCTGCCCCACTACTTTGGCTGAACGGTGACGGCGGGCGGCCTGGGCGCGGGCGGCATCATCGCCGCGGGAGCCGGTCCGAAATAATCGGGGTTCATGACCACGGGCGTGGCGTTCTTCAGATCGTCCATGGCCTTCTTGACCAATTCCCCATCCAGTTTCTTCTCAATATCCGGCCGCACTTCGACGAAGGTTTTCTCCTGCCTCGTTTCGACCTTAATAATGTGATATCCGAATTGGCTCTTCACCGGTTCGCTGAGCTCGCCCACGGCAATCGTGAAGGCCACTTGCTCGAAGGCCGGCACCATCCGGCCCTTTCCGAAGGTCCCCAAGTCGCCGCCGTTGGCGCCGGAACCCGCGTCGTCGGATTCAGCCTTGGCCAGCGTGGCGAAATCCGCGCCATCGACCAGCTTCTTCCGGATTTCCTGCGCCTTGGCCAGTGCTTCTTCGTCGGTCAGTTCCTTCGCGTCCTTTTTTAGAGGGACCGCCGATCCTTTAAACCGAATCAGGATGTGACGCGCTTTCACCTGCACATAGTCCGACTTGTGCTCATCGTAGTATTTGCGCGCGGTGGCTTCGTCCACTTTGGTGGTGGCCGCCAGATCCTGGTAGCCCTGTTGTGCCAGCAATTGTTCGGCCTGAAAAGCCAACTGGCTCTTGTAGGCGGGCGTGTCCTCAAGCTTGCGGCGGTGCGCTTCTTGTGCCATCACTTTCAAACTAACGAGTCTCTCGGCGAATTGCCGGCGGCCGGTGGTGCGCATCTGAGCGCGGTATTGCTCCGGGAGCATGTCGATCATGTGATCGAGGTCGGCGGCGGTGATCTTTTCCTCACCAATCGTGAGGACGACCGTTTCCGGAGGAACGTGAGCGACGGCTGGAGCGGGAGGCTGCAGCGCCACGGCCGGCGGCTTGGCCGGTTGACCCGCGGGCGCGGGAGGGTTCGCAGGTTGCGAAGCTGGCGGTGCCTGCGCGAGCAGACAGGCCAGGGGTGTCAAGAAAAGCAAGAGTTGCAAGGATTTCATCTACTCCATGATACCAATAGCTGGGAGCTGGTGCTTAGCTCCAAAACTGTCGGCTGAAGCCGACAGCGGCACGCTGAAGCGTGCGCCACATCAGCGCTTGCGGACTTCCAGGGCCACCGGCCGCGCCACGGCACTTACCGCGGGATCGTAGTACTCATACACGCGCGACTGGAACGTCCGCGCGCGTATGGGATACTTGGCGCGCAAACGAAACTGCAGCGTCACCGTGTCGCCCGCGCCAATCGCATCGAAATACAGAATGGCTTCGGTAGCCGTCAAGCTGAACTTCTCCAGCTTGCCGCTCTTCCGCGCACGGCTCTTCTCTTGATACGCCTGCAAGTCTTCGCTCAGCAGGTCGAACCCCGGCGGAATGCCCAGATCCACCATCACCATGTTCGCCCGTTTGTGCAGGTTGTTCTTGACGGTCGCGGTGGCCGTGGCGATGTCGTCCTGCGCCATGTGCGTGCGGTCGTAGGCCACGTCGATCGAGAGTGGCTCGCCCGCCGGCTTCTCGCCCCATGGCACGAAGTAGCGCCCGACGATCTGATAAGCCAGGCCGCCCTTCCCTTCGAACCGCAACTCCACACCGTGCGCGCCCTTTGCATCCACCGGGAACGCGAACTGGTGCAGCAGATCGTTGTTCTCCGGCGTGAGCACCAGTTTCTGCACCAGCTTGCCGTTCAGCGAGATCTCCACCGCGCCGCGCACATCCGCCGCGCCCTTCTCCGTCGAAAGCAGCAGCGCGCGCAACGCCATAATGGTCGCTTGCGTGGTGCCCCAGGTGCCCTCCGCGTCCTTCTTGGCTGCGATATAGCGCAGCGCCTTGCTCGCCGTGGCGGACGCCTCGCCCCATTTGAGCAGCGCTTGCACGGCCAAACCCGTGGTCTCCACGGCGGCGCTCGCGCCCGTGCCGTAAACGCCGGTCTCTTCCGCCGTCCACCAGGCTTGCTCGTCTTTTTCCGTGCGCACGGCTAGCAACATGTGCATCGCCTGACGCGTGAACTCCCGATCTTTCCCATACTCGGCAGCGAAGTTGGCCGCCACGGCCAGCGTATACGCGTCGATTTTGCCGTTCAGGTGCGTGGCCACGTACTCTTTGGCCTTGTCGACCGCGGGACCTTTATGGCCGGTATTCTCCAGAGACCAGCCGAGGTAAGCCGTGATCCTCAGCACATCGTTGTTGTAACGGTTGGTGGCGCCTTCGTTGATGAAGTTGGCGTCCGGTTTCCAGCTTCCGTCCGGCTGCTGCTGCGCGGCCAGCCACTGCTGGGTCCGCTCGATCAGCCGCGCATCCACGTCATGCACGCGCGACATATCGGAGAACTCCATCAGTCCGTATGCCGTCAGGATCTTGTTGGCGGGCGCGTTGCCGAACCACGAAAATCCTCCACCCGGAACTTCAAAGGTCAACAAGCGCTGATACCCGTTCGCAATGAATCCCTCGGCTTTGGCGTGCACTTCGGGAGTGAGCTTCTTGGTGCGCTTCATGTAATCGAGCGCCAGCACGTTGGGGTACGTGGCGGAGGAGGTTTGCTCGAAGCAGCCAAAGGGCATGCGCAGGATCGCGTCCATGCCTTCGACGACCTGGCTTAACGGGCCGGGATACAGCCGCACGAAAATCTTGCTCGCATCCGCAATAGCCGCCGCTGGGAATTTCAACTCGTGGCCCGCCGTGGTTTCCAAACGCCCGTTGAACACCACGTTCTGCTCGCGCCCGTTGGGAACGACTTCGATTTCCCGCACCACGATATCCGCGGGGTTGCTTCCGCCGTTCATATGGGCGGCCAGTGTCAGCTTGAATTTCCCGATGCGCTGCGCCTCCAGCGTGAACTGCGACGCGCCGACGCGCCCGGAATCCACCGCCACGGTCTTGCCGGCGTTGTCATCGGCGTTGTCATTAGCAAGCGCGAACCAGTCTTCCTTTTTCAACTCCAGGCGGACATCCCCACGCGCCGCCGAGTAGTTGTAGACGGCCACCGGAACCGACACGCGGTCCCCCTGGGTGAGGGTGACGGGCAGATCCAGGTCCACGAAGAAATCCTGGAACACCTTCAGACTCGACACGCCGCTGCCCAACGCGCCGTGGGTGGTGGAAGCCAGCATCGCCATGCGCCAAGTGGTGATGGAGTCCGCCAGCGGAATCGCGATGCTGGCCGCGCCATTTTGGTCGGTGACGATTTTCGGATTGATATAGAGCGCCTCCGGGAAGTATGCCCGCACGTGCGCGGCGGGCGCGGCTGGTTCCGTCTTGGCGAACGCGGCAGACCGTATAGCGACCATCGCTTGGGGAGGGGGAGGCGCGGGAGCCGCCATCGCCTGCATCCGGAACCCCAACCCTCGCAGGACACCGCCCACGACACCGTCCGCGACATCAAAGCGTGCGTTCCCTCCCATGGCGAACCAGCGCGGCGGTTCACTGGCCACAGCTACCACGCTTCCACCAGCTTCCTGCCGGAGCATGATGGAAAGCACCCCGCGGTCGCGCACGTGAAGAGTGACGCGTTGCGAAACCGTCTTCGGCCCGCTGGACACTTTCACGTCATAATCGCCCGCTGGAAGGGCCGCAAGGGTGAACTGCCCATTGGCATTCGCCCAGGCCGTACGCGTCGCTCCGCTGGAGACTCCGCGCGCCGTTACGGTGGCGCCCTCCAGCGCGCCGCCCTGCTGGTCCACGACCGATCCCGTCATCTCCGCCAGGCCATTGGAAGGTCCGCGATCGTGTTCGGAGTTGAGATCGATCCGGCTCGGTCCCGAACTGGAGCGCCCCACCGCCTTCCGCCCGCGAACTTCCAGATAACCTATCAGATCGTCGGCGGTGTCGAATTTTTTGTCGGGACCCGCGCTGCGCACTTGGTAGTAGGTTTTTTGCCTGACCCAGTCCACATGTTCCACGCGAACGCTGGTCCCCCACGGGTCGCGCGCCGCGCGGCGAAGAGCGGGTTCCGGAGAACCCGCGCAGACCTGGAGGTCTGCCCCACAGCTTGAGAAGATATTGGCCAACTGGGCCAACTGCGCGCGGTAGTGCTGCTGGTAGCGCTCGAAATACTCCGCGTATTTCGTTAAAGGAACGCTCCGGCCAAACTCCGTCTCGAACTTGTTGCCGCTTACCATCTCCGTCGCCGAGAAGAGCGCGCGCGCCGCCCGGTCGCGTTGTTCGGCCCGCGCCATTGGAACCGGTTCCACAATCTCCGGCATGCCGAGCGAGTGGATTTCATACCGCGGCTTCATGGCTTCCTGCTCCAGGTAGAAGAACACCTTCGCCATACCCGGCTGTTTTTCCGCCAGCGCGAATACGGCTTCATCCACCACCTGCAGGCCCAGCGCAGCTTCCACGCCGTCGCCCCGCCCGTTGGTGACGCGGAAGTGTATGTGCGCGTCGTCTCCGGGCCTGTAGGCCTGCGCGTCCACCAGGGCCTCGATCTTCAACTCGTCGGCCGGCTGCACGAAAACCAGCCGATGATCGCCTACGGGCCGTGCGTCCTGCCCGAACAGGTACGCGTGGATATCGACCGTGCCCGCCAGGTCCGGTGTCGCGGTCAACGCCAGTTCCGCCTGCCCGTTCACGATATCCAGGTCGCGCGTGAGCACCGTCTGCCCTTCCTTGACCACATCCACGTATGCCGTGCCGCGCCTCTTGGTCGAAAATACCCGCAGGGCAATGCGATCGCCGGCGCGATATACCGCGTGCTCCGTGCGCAGAAGAATCTGGTCCGCCCCGTCGCGGGCTTCGAGGCGCATCGAACTCGCCGCGTGGTTCCCCTCCTTGTCGCTGGCCTCGATCTGCACGGTTTCCTGTCCGGCGCCGGCCCGCAGGCGGATCACGGCCACCCCGCCGTCGTCGGTGGTGGCACTCTGGTCCGCGTTGCCGGCGGCACGCACCTTCACGCTGGCGACGGCCGGGGTCCCATCGGGATAAGCAGTGACCACGAAAATCTGGTTCTCCAGATTGGGGATCAGCGTGCCACCCTCCGGAACCGCCGTGACGATCAATGGCGATTGGCTGACCGTAATCGGCTCGCCGCGAGTCTCGGCATGGCCTGCCGCGTCTTTCACAGTGGCCTCGATCAGCACGGCGGCGGCCCCATGACTCAGCGGGCGCCCCGCGAAGTAGCTCGGCAGCCGCAGATCGAATCGATAGGCCCCTTCCGCATTTGTCTTACCTCGCTCGGACACCGCATGGAACTCCGCCACGTCCATACCGGAGGCCTTGACGTCGATCTCCGCCTCATCCACCGGCTTGCCGAAGAAGTAGTTGGCGCGCACCGTGCCCGTCACATGGTCGCCGGGGCGGTAGCCACGCTTGGCACGGTTATCCTTTCCCGCGAAATCCACGGCGACTTTGAACTTGGGCAGCACGTATCGCTCGACGTTGAGCGCCAGCTCCGCGGTGTTGGTGGCGGCTTCCTCTTCCCCCATCACGGCGCGCAGATGATACGTCCCCAGATTCACCTCGTCCGCCAAGCCGAACTCGGCCGACGCAATTCCGAACTTATCAGTCTGAGTCGCCTTCTTGAACACCTTGTTGCCGCGCGAATCCTCCACCTCGAAGGTCAGCTTGCGTCCGCCGGCCGCATTATGATGCGCGCGGTCCAGCGCCAATGCGCGCACGTGTACGGTCTGGCTTGGTTGATAAATGGGCTTCTCGGTTGTGAGCAGAATCCGGACCTTGTCCTCCAGGCGCACCTGCTCGGTGAACTCGGCTTCTCCAATCGGTGTTTCCGCCACGTAGCGCAATGGGTAACTGCCCACCAAGCCGGCCGGAAACCGGAACTGCGCCTCTGTGGTTCCGCGCCCATTCAGACGGCCCGTGAAAAGCGCGCGCGCTTTGTGGCCCTCGGGCGCCAGTTCGATGCGCACCGAGCTGGGCCCCGGAATCGGCTCGTTCTTCGAATCGGTGACGATCACCCGCACCGCCGCCTGCCCGCCGCTCAAGTAAGATTGCTGGCCCAGGATGTGGACCACCGGCATGCGCAGGATCTGCGAGACGGATTCCGTGCCCTCGATCAGGGCCCCCTTGCCATCGTCGTAGGAAAAGCGGTAACGCAGGCGCTGCCAGGCCAGGTCGTCGATCCCCATCGGCTTCGCCAGTTTGAGATCTTCCTGCCAGTGCCCCTTCCCTGCTTCCACGGCGATCCTCTGCTCCGCGCGCCCCAGCACCTGGTCGCCGGGATCGAGAACCGCCACTGTAAGTTGCCCCGCGCCGGCATGCGGCGCTCGATAAGGAATGGACACCCGCACGGTCCCGTGCGAGTAAGTAAGGGCGGCCGATTCGCCATCCGCCGTGGCCGTTCCTTGGAAGGATTGCAACATCGTGAGACAGACAATGCCGCCGAACGCTGCGAAAAGCAAAAACCAAGCTTTCATGATGTATCTCCGTGATCGTGGTCTATCCGCGCCTCGTGGAATTGGACCGCTGCACTCGCCCAATAGTTCCACAAGGCTGTCACAGAGGAATTCCGCCAGCGGGCCATTCCTTTCGAAACAATCTTGGATCGCTGCCGCGCCGGCCCCAGGGTCGCCGGCAATTCACAGGCTGAAGCCTGTGCCACCTAGCGGGGCGGTTTGGGCGCTTCGGTCTGTGGCACATCCTGTGGGCTGGAAGACGGTGATGCGTCACTGAACCCTTTCACGGGCTTACCATTCTCCGCCCGGTAGAGGACTTCGGACTCGCCGGTCGAGGGATTCACCACAGTTACCCGGAGCTTGGGAGGGTGCTCATACTTTTGTTTCTTTCCTTGCGATTGTTCCGGCTGTTTCGGTTGTTCCGACTGTTTCTCGCGGGCGGTTTTGATGCGGTCCAACTCCTTATAGGCCTTGAAGTAGGCGCGTTCCAGGCGGCACTGGAATTGCGTCATACGGCCGAAGATGGCAGCGCGGGCGTTGGCGGACTTGGCTTCGGCGTAGCAATCGGCTTCGAACACTTCGGCGCGCACCAGCTTCCACTGGGCGATGGCCGCCTGGTCGACCAGGTACTGCTCGGCCGGGGTTTGTGGCTGGTATTGGGCTTGGAGTCCGGCGAGGATCTGGTCAAAGTCTTCGCGATTCTCGCCGGGCAGAACAACGGTGCGGGCGCGGAGGCCGTGGTGCAGCGCATTCATGGAAGCCGTGGCCTTACCCGGGCGTGTTTTTGGACCCGTGGACTTGCGTGCATTGCGGCGATTTGCCGCGGTTTGTCTCTTTGTTGACATAGAGTTACCTTTTCTGAACGAACGAAGCCAATTTTGGGGCGGAGTGGGCGAGCTGCGCTCGCCAACATCGACAAAAGGCGTCGATGTTACGAGGGGCGAGGGGGCGAGGGGGCGACACGGCGATCCGTGTGCGTGGTTCTGAGTTTAAGTTAGCACCGCGGCGGTTTGGAACAGGGTGCCGCGGGGCGGGGGAGGGGCTGCAGGTGATTGAAAAATCGGGGCGAAGGGGGCGCGGGGAATATTTAGCAGATGTGTGACCGGTCTGGCGGGGGCGGGCTGGGCCTCATCGACGAAAGGCGTCGATGTTACGAGGGGGCGAGGGGGCGACGCGGCGATCCTTGTTCGGGGCCGCGTGCGTCGTTCTGAGTTTAAGTTAGTTAGCGAACAGGGTGCCGCGCGGAGGAGGGGCTGCAGGTGATTGAAAAATCGGGGCAAATGTGTGACCGGTCTGGCGCGTGTGGGGAGTGATTACCGTGGACGTCTGCAACTTGACGGACGGCGCCGCTGGGTTTGCGATCCCGGACTGGCCGCTGCCTGTCGAGGGAATTTGGAGTTCCCCTGCGCCGCAGGTCCTAAGGGCTTGAGCAGCCGGCCAGAGGCGTGCACCTTGAAGTTCTGCTGTGCGGGTCGTCGTAATAAGCGAACAAGCGCAGGTAAACCTCCCTGCAAGCTGCCGCGCCATTTGAAGCTCCGTGTACAGCCGGCTCCGGTGGTATACCTAAGAACCGACATATATCGGCAAGCGAGAGTTTCGGAATTGCGCCCGCCCGGTAGAGGGGCCAGGCGAGGGACTCAGTGCCGATCCAATGGTAGTCCAGCTCGAGATCAAGCACTCCCTGCCTTGTGGCAGCGAGTGTGATAAATGCCCGGTCGAACGAAGGATTGTGACATACTGGCACGCTGCCGCTCACAAACTTCGCGAAGCTCTGCCAAATGGACTGGGAGGAAGGCGAAGCACCCTTCCACGTCTCAGGCGAGAAACGGTTAAGCTGCTGAGCGGCAGGAGTAATCCGCGATGGAAACTCGGGAAGTATTTTGGCGGACCACTCGCCTTTCAAGGCGAGGCCATCAGCCGACGTGCGAACAGCCGCCACTTCGATGACCTCGTGATATCCTATCCGCGATCCCGTAGTTTCGGTGTCTATGAAGCAGAGGTCGCGTTCACGGAGGATGACGTCAGGGATAGACACGAGACGCCTCCGCGAACATTTGATCGTATTGGTAGCGGTAGTGCTCGAACGTCCGCGGGGCAGTCGCAGAATCTATCACCCATGCATATGGCGCAGGATTCTGGGCGCGCTTCATGTCCAGCGGCACCAAGACAGCGACTCCATCAATTCTGTAATAACCGAAAGTAATACGCTGAGGTGTCAGGCGAATGTCGTAGCCTCCCGAGGGCGGATCGGCAACTGCTGTTGCAACGAGGTTTCCTTCGGCATTCTGCTTTAGGTCGCAGGCACCGAGTAATCCCCGAATCGAATCCTGAACGGCTGTTCGCATGTACGCGGCATCGCGGTCGTAGTATTTTCGCCGGTACGCCTGCGCAAGGCTCTCGTCCCAGAAATTGCCAAAGCATGCTCTAAGCCGGGAGGCGGGACGCTTCCGGTAGGGGTCAAGCACGCGCCGGAGGTCCCCTACCCGGTACGCCGCCACGATATCGATTTCTGTGGCGCTGGGACTGCCCCCTAGCCGCAGGATTACTTCCGTATTAACAGTCTCCCATTCGCCGCAGAAGGTACGAACGGCTTCAACCCGATCGTGGTTCACAAGAGCAGGAAAAGCAACTGGGAAGCGCGGGCGCGGGCCAAGGGTGGCGAGTTGATCGCACACAGAACGGGCCGTGGCCGGCAGACCGGTAGCCGCTGCGGGGCCGTCGCTCCAGGCAAAGCCATTCCACGTCAGCCCAAGAACGTCGCTGGGCACCGCAACATCTTTGCGCGCATCGGAAGCGGCGTATGTAGGAAGAAGAAGCTGGGTTCTGTCTCGACCATGAGCGGCCAGAAAAAGGCCCGCCTCAAACACAAGATTATCCCGCGGCTGCTGCCGCTCCGTGTTGCGATACCAGGTTTTGTCATCGGCCGTCCAGAACAGAATGCTCGCATCGGTCTCTTCGACAACTTTCAGCAGATGCTCGAGAGTAAAAAGACCGCCCGGCCAAGGTATAGTCCAAGGTACGGGCTCAAGGCGCCCTGCGTAGTTTGACGCAATAAAAGCGGTAAGCCATTCGACAAGTCTAACTTGCTCCCCCGAGCTGCCGATAAAGACTCTACATGTGGGCATAGGACTCCTCGTGCGACGTGCGCATACGGCTCATTATACTTCCTCACCACAGCCGCATTGGAGGGTTCCGCTTTGGCGGCGGCCGGATCGAAAGAATCCCTGCGTGCCGGGGCGAGGGGGCG
>ODAK010003738.1_pt1 | contig 15722 bp, 10 predicted proteins | sample 1539591 | NCBI WGS metagenome assembly ODAK01 (sample SAMEA3539303, study PRJEB22396) | soil metagenome | biome: tundra; feature: field; material: soil | place: USA | collected 2010-05 | depth 0.15 m | reverse complement strand
CATTGCCCAGAATGCGGTCAGAATCGAAAAAAACGGGCGTTGTCGCGCCGTTTAACTTTGGCTTTCAATACTTTATCCGTGCCAAGTATAGATCAAAACGGTTCGTCCGACTCCTTGCCGGATTTCCGCAATCTGGGCGTTGCGGTGCGCATCGTGCTGCTTGGGAATATTGCCGGCTTCGTCGCCGCGCTGATTCTGTCGCGGGACGTGGTTCAGTTCGCATCGGAGTTCGCGCACCTCGCTGTCGTCCTCGAGCCGGTGCTGCTGCTGTTGCTGGTGTCCCTGTACGCGTTGTCGAAATGGCTCTTGCGCTTGCCCTATGCCTGGGGCATTGCCATCGTCATGCTGCTGGTTGCGATTTGGACGGCGCTCATGCTCAATCTGAGCATGATCCTGGGCGAGGAACTGACACAGTTTGGGGTGGTGCGGGCATGGATGCTGTGCTGGTTGCTTACGGCGTTTGCCATCGCCTATTTCTTTTGGCGCAAGCGTGCCTACTCGCCTGCCCTGATCGATGCCCGGCTGCAGGCGCTGCAGGCGCGCATCCGGCCGCATTTCCTGTTCAACAGCCTCAACGCAGTGCTCTCCCTCATTCGCAGCGACCCCAAGCGCGCCGAAGAAGCGCTGGAGGATTTGGCGGAGTTGTTTCGCGCCCTGATGCAAGACAACCGGCGCCTGACCACGCTTGCCGACGAGCTGGCCCTGTGCCGCCAGTATCTCAACCTCGAGCAACTGCGACTGGGCGAGCGTCTGCATGTCGACTGGGATGTCGGGACCATGCCGGGCGATGCGCTGGTGCCGCAATTGCTGCTGCAGCCGCTGGTGGAAAATGCCATCTATCATGGCATTGAGCCGGGCCTGGAGCCAGGCACGGTGCTCATCCGCATTTCCCGCGACAAAGACCGAGTGCGGCTGCTGCTCTCCAATCCGTATCACCCGGAGCACCAGCACCGCGCCGGCAACCGTATGGCGCTCGCCAACATCCGCGAGCGCCTGGCCCTTCATTTCGACGTGGAGGCGAGCTTAGCCACCGAAGTGATGGGCGACAGGTTCGAGATCCGCATGGTGCTGCCTTACCGGAGGCAGGAGTGACGGACGCGCTGAAAGTGGTGCTGGTCGACGACGAGGCCCCGGCGCGCTCGCGCCTGAAGGAGCTGATTGCCGACTGCGCGCCGTTCGTGCCGGCGAAGGTGGTGGGAGAGGCCGCCAACGGGCGCGAGGCGCTCGACCTGCTCGCCTCTGTCGCAGCGGACTTGGTGTTGGTCGACATCCGCATGCCGCAGATGAGCGGCATCGAGTTCGCGCGCCACGCGCTGGCGCTGGAGTCGCCGCCCGCTATCATTTTCGTCACCGCCTACGATGAGTACGCGATCAAGGCGTTCGAATTGCGCGCGCTCGACTATCTTTTGAAACCGGTGCGCCGGGCGCGGATCCAGGCCGCGCTGGAGCGCGCGCGCGGCCAGGCCGCTCCAAGCGGCGAAGCGCTGCGCGGACTGGAGAGCGCGCCGCGCCGGCATCTGCCCGTGCCCGAGCGCGGGCGCATCACCCTGGTGCCGGTGGCCAATATTCTTTATCTCAAGGCCGAGTTGAAATACGTCACTATCCGCACCGCGGAGCGCGAGTACCTGCTGGAGGAATCCCTTAGCCACCTGGAGGAGGAATTTGCCGAGGCCTTCGTGCGTATCCACCGCAACTGCCTGGTGGCGAAGTCGCGCATCCGCGGTTTCGAGAAGTCGGACGTTCAGGACGGCGAGCAGGGCTGGGTGGTGTTGCTCGACGGATGCGCGGAGAAACTTGCGGTAAGCCGGCGCCAGTGGCCCGTAGTCAAGGAGCTCGCAAAAAGCTGAACACGTCCACCGGGCGCGAGAAAGGCGCAACTGCGCCGCGCCGCAGAAATCAATCGCTTCGCTTTGACATCCATCAGAGGCATGCGCGCCAGTCTGGATAGACTGGTCCACGATGGCATCACGACCCACCGTAGAAAATGTCCATGCGCTGCCGGTAAACGAGGCCCTCGCGCGACTCGGAACCGATCCGGCACGGGGTCTTTCCGCTGCCGAGGCGAGGTCGCGTCTTGGCCGCTGGGGTCGCAACGAACTGCCTTCCACCCCGCCCGTTCCGCGCTGGCAACGCTTGCTTGCCCAGTTCAACAGCCCGCTCGTGTTGCTGCTGCTTGCCGCGTGCGTGATCTCGCTCGGCGTGTGGTGGTTCGAACACCCCGCGCACGCGCCGTACGAGGCGCTCGCCATCCTCGCGATCGTGGTCGCGAACGCCGTCCTCGGCTTCGCGCAGGAAGAGCGGGCCGACCGCGCGGTCGCAGCCCTGAGGAAGATGACCGCCGCCCTGGCGCTGGTCATTCGCGACGGCGTGCGCCTAAGCGTGCCCGCCGCCGAGGTGGTGCCGGGCGATCTGTTGACCATCGATGAGGGGGCGAGGATTCCTGCCGATGCGCGGGTGATCCGGTCGGTGTCGCTGCAGACAGCCGAGGCTGCGTTGACCGGCGAGAGTTCGCCAGTGGAAAAAATCGTCGACCCGGTCGCCGCTGGCGCGTCAGTCCCCGATCGCGCGAACATGATTTTCTCCGGCACGTCAGCGGCTTACGGCCACGGTCTCGCCGTCGTCACTGCGACGGGCTCCGACGCCGAGATCGGGCGTGTCGCGGCGCTGCTCGCAGCAACCGAGAGCCCGCCGACGCCGCTCCAGCGCCGGCTCGACAAGGTCGGCAAAGTGCTGGGCGCGGTCGTGATCGCGATCGCGGTCATCGTGGCTGCGACGACCCTCTTTATGGAACAGGTTTTCACGCCCGCGGCGCTGTTCGGCGTGCTGCTGTTCGCGATTGCGCTGGCTGTCGCCGCGGTGCCCGAGGGCCTGGGTGCCGTCACCACGGTCGTACTCTCGCTCGGTATGCAGCGCATGGCGAAGCGAAACGCTATCGTGCGCACGCTCGCTGCGGTCGAAACGCTCGGCTCGGCGACCGTCATCTGCACCGACAAGACCGGCACGCTCACGCGCAACGAGATGACGCTGCGCGTGCTCGTGACCGCGGGCGGTGAGATCCGCTTCAGCGGCACCGGCTATGCGCCCGAAGGAGGGCTCGCGGCCGGCGACCGGCGCCTCGCCGAAGGCGCGCTGCGGCGGGAAGCCGAATGGGCGCTGACGGCGGGCCAGCTGTGCAACAACGCCGCGGTTGTCGAGCACTGCGGCCGCTGGACGGTGCTCGGCGATCCGTCGGAAGGCGCGCTGAAGGTGGCGGCGACGAAGGCCGGTCTCGAAGCGGCGCGGATCGAGGCGCGCTTCGCGCGAATCGGAGAAGTGCCGTTCTCCTCGGAGCGCAAGCTGATGAGCACGGCACATACCGACAGCGAGCAGGCGGACCGCACGCTGCTGATGACCAAGGGCGCGCCCGATTTGCTGCTCGCGCGCTGCACGCACGAGCAGCGCGGCGATGCCGCGAGCGCGCTCACGGCCGCGCGGCGCACCGAAATCCGCGCCTCGATTGACCGGCTCGCCGGGCAGGCGCTCAGAACCATAGGCCTCGCCTACCGGGTGCTGCCGGCCGCGGCGCAGCCGCACGCGAATGCGGAACAGGAGCTGGTCTGGCTCGGCGTCGCGGGCATGATGGACCCGCCGCGCCCAGAAGCAGTCGCGGCGGTGCGGGCGGCGCACGACGCCGGCGTGCGCGTCGTGATGATCACCGGCGATCATCCGGCGACTGCGGTGGCCGTCGCGCGCGAGCTCGACATCGCTCGGCCGGACGAGCACGCGCTACTCGGGTCCGAGCTCGAGGGAATGTCCGCTGCCGATCTCGCCGAGGCGGCGGCGCACACCAATGTCTACGCGCGGGTAAGTCCCGAACACAAGCTCGCCATCGTGTGCGCGCTGCACGCGCGCGGCGAAATCGTCGCGATGACCGGCGACGGCGTGAACGACGCGCCGGCACTGAAGGCGGCGGATATCGGCATCGCGATGGGTATTACCGGCACCGACGTGGCGAAGGAGTCCGCCGACATCGTGCTCGCCGACGACAACTTTGCGTCCATCGTGTCTGCGATCGAAGAAGGGCGCGCGATCTACGCCAACATCCAGAAGTTCCTGAGGTACCTGCTTTCGGCCAACTTGGGAGAGGTTCTGGTGATGTTCTTCGGCGTCGTGCTGGCGCGGCTGCTGGGACTCGTTGCCGGAAGCGGCGAGGCGCTGTTGCTGCCGCTGCTCGCGACGCAGATCCTGTGGGTCAACCTCGTCACCGATTCGCTTCCCGCGCTCGCCGTGGGCGTCGACCCTCCCGATGCCGGGCTGATGCGCCGTGCCCCGCGCGACCCGCGGGAGGGAGTCATCACGCCACGCATGTGGTACGGCATCGCACTGGCGGCCGCGGTCGTCGGCACGGGCACGCTGCTCACGCTCGACGCCGGGCTCCCCGGCGGACTGATCGCCGGCAGCGGCCCGGTCGAATATGCCCGAACGCTCGCCTTCAACACGCTCGTAGTATACGAGCTCTACGCCGTGTTCTGCGCCCGCTCCGACGAAGAGAGCGTGTTTCGCGGCTTGTTTCGAAATGCCTGGCTCTGGCTCGCCGCAGCTGCCGCGCTCGCGGCGCAGGCCGCGGTCATCCACCTGCCGGCGCTGCAGCGCGCTTTCGGTACGGTGGCACTCGATGCCGGCGACTGGCTGCTCTGCGCCGGCGTCGGCTTTACGCTGGTGATCGCGCGCGAAACCTGCAAAGCTTGGTGGCGCAACGCGGACCGGCGCAGCGCGGCATGCTAGAATCCGGCGCGTCGGCACCTGGCGTGCGGCTTTGGTAAAAGGCCGTTTCAGAATTGCTGAAACAGCCTCTGAATTACGGGAGTATGAGGGGCCGAGGAAGGGGTGGGGCTCTTTCGTTCCCACCTGGGTCGCCGCATTTCGTAACAGGTCCTAAGAATCCAATCTTGAGTCTTCCTGATCGTATCGTAATCGCCACGCGCCAGAGCCGCCTTGCCATGTGGCAGGCCGAGCATGTGCGCGACCGGTTGCGCGGATTGTATCCGGATTGCCGGGTCGAACTCCTGGCTCTTTCCACGCGTGGGGATGAAATCCTGGACACTTCGCTCGCCAAAATCGGCGGCAAGGGCCTGTTCGTGAAAGAACTAGAACTGGCGCTGGCCGAGGGCCGCGCCGACCTGGCCGTGCACTCGGCCAAGGACGTGCCGATGGAGTTGCCCACCGGTTTCGCCTTAGGCGCGATTATGGAGCGCGAGGACCCGCGAGACGCCTTCATTTCCAACAAATTCGACGTCCTGGATGCCTTGCCCGCGGGGGCCGTGGTCGGCACCTCCAGCCTGCGGCGCGAGGCACAGTTGCGCGGCCGCTATTCCCAGCTTCTGGTGACGAGCCTGCGCGGCAATCTGGACACCCGGCTTTCCAAACTGGACCGTGGCGATCACGACGCCATCATCCTCGCTGCCGCTGGCCTCAAGCGGCTGGGCCTGGGTGCGCGCATCCGCTCGGTGCTGACTATCGAGCAAAGCCTGCCCGCCGCTGGGCAGGGCGCGCTCGCGATCGAATATCGCGCCGAGCGCGGCGACATCGCCGCCGGCCTTGCCGTGCTCAACCACCGCGCCACCGAACTCGCCGTGCGCGCCGAGCGTGCGGTGAGCCGGGCGCTCGGCGGAAGTTGTCAGCTGCCGCTTGCCGCCTACGCCAGCGTCACGGGGTCGACCCTCGAACTGCGCGGGCTGGTGGCGAATCCGGACGGCAAGACCATGGTGAAGGCGGAGGTATCCGGTCCATCCGCCGCGCCTGAGGAACTGGGCGCGCGCCTCGCCGGCAAACTGCGCGCACTAGGCGCCGACCGAATCCTTGCCGCGCTCGTATGAGTTCGCCCGCCCTCGGGGGGCGCCGTGTCGTGGTGACGCGGCCCGCCGGCCAGACGGCGCATCTGGCCACGCTTATTCGCGCTGCCGGCGGCGAACCAGTGCTGTTCCCGGCGCTGGAGATTCTGGATGCCGAGGACTTGCAGCCGGTACTCGCGCTGATCGACCGGCTGGACGCATTCGACCTGGCCGTTTTCGTCAGCGCCAATGCGGTGAACAAGGCGCTCGACTTGGTGCACGCCCGGCGCGTCTGGCCGGCCGGGCTGCGCGTCGCCACGGTCGGTCGCGGCAGCGAGCGTGAGTTGCAGCGCCGCGGCTTTGCCGCGGTGATCGCGCCAAGCGTGCGTTTCGACAGCGAAGCACTGCTCGATCTGCCGGAACTGAAGGATGTGCAAGGCAGGCGGGTGGTGATTTTCCGCGGCGACGGCGGGCGCGAACTCTTGGGCGACACGCTGACTGCGCGCGGCGCCGCAGTCGAATACGCCGAATGCTACCGCCGAGCCCCTCCGAAAGCCGATACCGCGCCATTGCTTGCGCTGTGGGAGCGGCGCGAACTCGATGCGTTAACCGTGACCTCGAGCGAGGGGCTGGCTAACCTCTATGACATGCTGGGCGAGGCGGGCCGACAATGGTTGAAGCAAACGCCGCTGTTCGCCCCGCACCAGCGCATCGCCGCCGCGGCGCGCGCCTTGGGCGTGCAAACCGTGGTCCTGACCAGTCCGGGTGACGAAGGTTTGGTCGCAGGGCTGGCCGCTTTTTTTGCTAAAGTGTGAAACTCGCATTCCACACCAGACGCCCATGAACGAAAGCAACGCCGACATCGCCCAGCCCGCCGCGGAGCCCGCGCCGTTTGCGCAGCCGGAGGAACCCAGCGGCCGCAGCGAGCGCGAAGCGTCGGCGAACCGCTGGCGCACGCCGGTGACGCTGGCGCTCGCGGGCGCGATTGTGGTGGTGTGCTGGCAGTGGTACGACACCCGCAGCCAGATCGGCGCCATCCGCGAGGAACTGGGCCAGCGCCTGCGCGCAAGCGACAGCGTTGCCGGGGAGAGCCTGGTATTGGCAAAGCAGGCACAAGAGGTGGTGCGCGAGGCGCAGGGCAAACTCACAGTGATCGAGAACAGGATAGCCGAGTCGCAAAGCCAGCAGGTGGCGCTGGAGGCCTTGTACCAGGAACTGTCGCGCAGCCGCGACGAATGGGCGCTGGCCGAGATCGAGCAGATTCTGACCGTCGCGATGCAGCAACTGCAGCTCGCCGGGAACGTGCAAGCGGCGCTGTTGGCGCTGCAGACTGCCGAAGGGCGCCTGGCGCGCCCGGACCGGCCGCAGTTCATACCGCTGCGGCGCGTGCTCAACCGCGACATCGAGCGCCTGAAAGCCGCGCCCAATCTGGACATTGCGGGCATGGCGCTGCGCTTGGACAGCTTGATTGCGAGCGTCGATACCCTGCCGCTGCAATTCGACGAACGCCTGCAATCGCCGCCGAAGGTGGTCGGGCCGGCGGGCGCGAACGGCGTCTGGGCGCGCGTGCTGACCGAGGTGTGGGACGAAATGAAGCAGCTGGTGCGCATCCGCAAACTGGATCAGCCCGATGCGGCGCTGCTGCCGCCGGCGCAGGCCTACTTTCTGCGCGAGAATTTGCAGCTGCGCCTGCTCAGTGCGCGCCAGGCCCTGCTCGCGCGCGACCCAGCGCGCTTTCGCACCGACCTGGAGACGGCCAGGGCCTGGATGACACGCTACTACGACACGCGCGCCAAGAACACTGCCAATGCGCTGGCGAGCCTGAAGCAGCTTTCGGCGAGCAGCATCAACGTGGAGTTGCCCACCATCGCCGACAGCCTTGCGGCGGTGCGCAATTTCAAGGTGGCGCGCGAAAAGGCCGTGCGGTGAGTTCGGTGGACGGGGCCTGACGTGCGCGGCCTGATGTGGGTGCTGGCGGTGTTTGCCCTGGCGGTGGGCTTGTCGCTCGCCGCGCATCTCAACGACGGTTATGCCATCCTCGTCTTCCCGCCTTACCGCGTCGAGCTTTCGCTCAATTTTGCCATCCTGCTGGGACTCGCCGGCTTTGCGCTTGGCTACATGCTGTTGCGCCTGATCGGGCACACGCTGCGCTTGCCGCTGCATGTACGGGCCTTCCGCGCGCGCCGCCGCAGCGAGAAAGGGCAAGCGGCGATGCTCGCCGCGCTGCAGGCCCTGTTCGAGGGGCGCTATGCCCGCGCCGAGAAGTCGGCCGGCGAGGCCTACGAGCTCGGCGAGGCGCCCGCCCTCTCCGCCCTGATCGCGGCGCGTGCGGCGGGCGAATTGCGCGAACTCGAGCGGCGCGACCAGTGGCTCGCGCGCGCCGAGAGCCACGATGCCGACACGCGCCAGGCCCGGCTTGCAGTGCAGGCGAGCCTGCTGCTCGACGATCGCCGCTACGACGATGCGCTCGGCGTCTTGCGCGAATTGTCGCGCAGCGGGCCCAAACGCATCGCCACCCAGCGCATGCTGATGAAAGCCCATCAGCGCCTGGGCCATTGGGACGAAGTACGGCGCCTCGCTACGGCCCTGGGCAAGCGCGGCGTGCTGGCCGAGGTGGCGGCGACGCAACTGCGGATCACGGCGCAGATCGAGGCACTACGCCAGCAGGCGGGGGATGCGATAGGGCTTGCCGAGTGCTGGCAGCATACGGAAGACAGGCTCGATGCACGCGTCGCGCGCACCGCGGCGCAGCTGTTCATTGCGCTCGGCGACTGCCGCCGGGCGCACGAAATCGTGGAGGTGGCGCTGGAAGCGGAGTGGAGCGAGCAGCTGGTATTGCTCTATGGGGAGTGCCTGGGCGCCGATATCCTGGCGCAGATCGAGCGCGCGGAGAAGTGGCTGAAGTCGCGGCCGCGCGACCGCGCGCTGCTGCTGACGCTCGGGCGCCTGTGCCTCGCGCAGGAGCTGTGGGGCAAGGCGCAGAGCTACCTCGAGGCGAGCCTGTCCGAGGAACCCAGCCGCAGCGCGCACGTCGCGCTGGCACAGCTGTTCGACCGCATCGGCAGGCCCGAGGATGCGAGCCGGCATTATCGCGCCAGCGCAGATGCAAAGCTGCGACAATAAGAGCACCAAGGTAGGCGGCCCGCCTCCCGCACGATGGCTCCGCCCAAGTTCCCTCCACTAGCGGAAGTGCTCGCCGCCACCATTGCCGCGGTGGAAGCCGAAGGCAAGCGGCTGCTGGCGGAGTTCTATCTACCCGGTGGCCCGCGCGGCGCGGGCTCGAAGGCGCCCATCGACGACGAAATCGAAGTGCGCCTGCGCGAGGCGCTGCAGCGTGCGCTGCCCTGCACTTTCATCGGCGAAGAAACCGGCCAGACTCACTGCGAGGGCCGCGGCGCCATCGACGGCTGGTCCTGGATCGTGGATCCGCACGATGGCACCAGCGACTTCCTCAAAGGCATCCGCGGCTCGTCCATCTCGGTGGGGTTGGTGCGAGGCTCGATGCCGGTGCTGGGCGTGGTGCACGTGCCTGCCTCGGCCGACCGTGGCCGCGAAACTTTCGCCTGGGCCGAAAGCGCGGGACCGCTGCGCCGCAACGGCCGGCCCGTGAACTGCAACCTTCGCGGCGGCACACTTGCGCAAGGTGCAATCGTTTTCGCCACCGCCAGCTCGGCGCTGCGCCCGGTGACCTTCTCGCGCGCCATCGCGCCGGCGCGCTACGTGGCGCTCGCGAGCGTGGCGCATCGCATGGCGCGCGTGGCTGCGGGCGACGGCGTCGCTACCTTGTCGATACACCCGGTGAACGAATACGACATCGCCGCGGGCGCCGCGCTGCTGCGCGCATCCGGGGGCGCGGTGCTCGACTTCAGCGGCAAGGAAGTCGTCTTTACGGGCCGGCCCGATGCCATTGTCAACGGCTGCTTCGCCGGCGCGCCAGAGGCGGCGGCCCAGCTTGCGTGCTTTGACTGGAGCACCGTGCAGAACGAGGAACGCCGTTCCCGGCGCGCGCCCACCGCCTACCCGAAGGTTGCCGACGCGCATCGCCTTGCGCGCGCGCAGGGCTGCCTGCTCGGCCAGGCGATCGGCGACAGCCTGGGGTCGCGCATCGAATTCGAAAGCGCGGCGCACATCGCCCGCGTGTATCCGCAGGGTGTGCGCGAACTAGCCAACGGCGGCGCCCGCCGCACCATCGCGGGCCAGCCCACCGGCGGCACCGAAATGGCGCTCGCGCTCGCGCGCAGCATGCTCGCAGCGGGGCGCTACGATGCGAACGCCGCGTTCGCCGCCTACCGTGAATGGCTCGCCTCAACGCCCTTTGACGTCGGCACCACCATCGGCGCCGCGCTCAGCGGCGAGCCGAACAGCGCGAGCCAGAGCATCGGCTCGCTCATGCGTGTTTCGCCCATCGGCATCTGGGCCACGGGCGACCCGGCGCGCGCCGCCGCAGCGGCACGAGAGGATTCCGCGCTCACGCACCCCAACCCCGTGTGCGGCGATGCCTGCGCCGCATACGTCGCGGCGATCGCCGCCGGCATTGCGGGCGGCAGCCGCGATGCCATGCTCTCTGCCGCGCTCGCGCATGCATCGGCGACACATGCGACCAGCCCCGCGCGTCGCGCCATCGCGCGTGCCGCGCAGGGCGAGGCGGTGCGCGATTCGACGAGCGGCTGGGTGCTGATCGCGCTGCAGAACGCGTTTTTCCATCTCCTGCACGCGAGCGATTTCGAGGAGGCACTGATCGCCACTGTGAAACCGGGCGGCGACACCAATGCCGCCGTCGCCGGCGCGCTGCTCGGCGCGGCGTTGGGCATCGAAGCGATTCCGCATCGCTGGGTCGCGCCGGTACTTGCCTGCAGGCCGCTCGCGGAAGTCGACGTCGCGCGGCCGCGCCCCATGCACTACTGGCCGGACGACCTGCTCGAGATCGCCGAAGGCCTGCTGTGCCTCGCCTGCTCCGGCGCCAGCGCTCGTTTTCCGTAATGCCGCGGCAGTCGCCGTAGTGGTATTGTTCACATTCCGTGGAATCGGGCGGCGATGAATCGGAGGGGATTGGCCGCCGCAGCTTCGAAATCGAGGTGACCATGAACCGCATGGAGCGTATCGGCAGCACCGCGCGCCTCCCGGACAGCCCGGGATCGGCGGCAAACCTCACGCACGAATTCGCACGGGTTCGCGCCCGCAGCACGGAACTCGCCGCGCCGCTGTCGGCCGAAGATGCCTGCGTACAGTCGATGCCCGATGCGAGCCCGGCCAAGTGGCATCTCGCGCACACGACGTGGTTCTTCGAAACCTTCGTGCTGGAGCGCCTCGAACCCGGCTTCAGGCCGTTCTGTTCCGAATTCCGGGTGCTGTTCAATTCCTATTACAACAAGGTCGGCGACAAGCACCCGCGGCCACAGCGCGGCATGCTCACCCGGCCGCCGCTCGCCGAAATCCAATGCTATCGCCGCGACGTCGATGCGCGCCTGCAGCGCCTGCTGCGGGACGAGGCGGCGCACGTCTCCCTGCGCGACCTTGTGATACTCGGGCTGAACCACGAGCAGCAGCACCAGGAGCTGCTGCTCACCGACGTGAAGCACCTGCTGTCGCTGAACCCGCTCGCGCCCGCCTATCGCGAGCAGATCGCGCCGCTGTTACCGCCGAATGCGGCGCAGAGCGCGCCGCTCGATTGGGTCGATTTCGCGGGCGGCGTCACTGCGATCGGCCATCGCGGCACGGGCTTCTCCTTCGACAACGAATTGCCGCGCCACGACGTGCTGCTGCAGCCCTTCCGGCTGGGTTCGCGCTTGGTCACCAACGGCGAATATTTGCAGTTCGTCGAGCGGGGCGGTTACGCCGAACCGCAACTGTGGCTCGCGGAAGGCTGGGACTGGGTCAGTCAAAATGGGCTCGCGCAGCCCATTTACTGGCGCCGTGATGAAGGCACGTGGAAGGAATTCACGCTCGGCGGCCTATTGCCGCTCGAGCCCGGCTTGCCGGTGGTGCACCTGTCGTATTTCGAAGCCGACGCCTACGCGCGCTGGGCCGGTGCGCGCCTGCCCACTGAAGAAGAGTGGGAGCGCGCGGCTGCGGCGTGCGCTATCGCGGGCAATCTTGCCGACGAGGGCGTGTTCCACACGCGCGCGGCGCCGCCCGGGCCGGGCCTGCGCCAGATGTTTGGCGACGCGTGGGAGTGGACGCAGTCGAGCTACGCGCCCTATCCGCGCTTTCGCATTGGCGAAGGCGCCATCGGCGAATACAACGGCAAGTTCATGGTCAACCAGTACGTGCTGCGCGGCGGATCGTGTGCCACGCCCGCCGGGCACGTCCGCGCAAGCTACCGCAACTTTTTTCCCACCAGCGCGCGCTGGCAGTTTTCCGGCATTCGCCTCGCCCGCGACGAAACCGGCTGAAAGCCTTGGTTTCCTTGCAACTCAGGGAATCTCGTACACCGTGAGTTCGTCGGCGATGCCGCGCAGCGTGTGCCGCTGCGACATGGGTGTGAGGCCCCGTTCGCCAAGCAGGCGCGCGGACTGCGCGTCGTGCACTACCGGTTCAGTTGCGAAAATCGAGCGCGACATCGCCAGCCCCTGCACGCGCGCGGCAATGTTCACAGTCTGGCCGAAGTAGTCCAGCCGGTCGTTGAGCGTCACCGCCAGGCATGGCCCTTCGTGCATGCCGATCTTGAGCAGCATGTCTTCGCGGCCGCTCTCGGCGTTCAGCTTGCGCATCGCTTCGCGCATGCGCAGCGCCGCCGCCAGCGCCCGGTCGGGCGTCGGAAACGTGGCCATCACCGCATCGCCGATGGTTTTCACCACCGCGCCCGCCTCGGCCGCGACCGCTTCGTGCAGCACGGCGAAGTGCGCGCGTACCATGTCGTAGGCGACGAGATCGCCCACCCGCTCGTAGAGTTCGGTAGAGCCCTTGAGGTCGGTAAACAGAAACGTCAGGCTGGTGATCTTGAGGCGCTGGTCCACATCGAGCGCGTCGGTGCGGTAGATGTCGCGGAAGGTCTGGTTGGTGAGCAGCCGCTTGGCAGTGAGAAACTTCCTGCGCTTGCCCAGCAGGTCGTGCATCGCGTCCCCGGCGATGAACACCGCGGGCAGCACGCGCACGTCGGTGCGGTTTTCCAGCGACAGGCGCAGTGGTCCGGGGCGCATTTCCACGGTGCCAGTGGGTGCGCGCACCTTGTTGAACACCAGCGACAGGCTCTGGCGCTCGCGCGTAGGCTCCCCCTTCACGTCGATAAATTGCGCCGCGTGCGTCACCGCATCGAACACGATCACGAACTGCTCCGGCAGCTGCAGCGACAGAATGGCCTTCTCGCCCGCCGGTAGTTCCACCGAATCGATGATGATTTCCTGCAACAGCTGTTCGAACGCTGCGTCGTCGGGGAGCTCAATGCCCGAGCTCCAGAACACCTGCCGCATGTATTCCCACATGGGCAGCGAGTTCGGATCGTGCGCCGCGATGCGCCGCACGCGCGGGGTGACGGTGAACGCCACTTCCACCATATCGTCGAGGTTGGGCTCGTAGCCGACCGCGCAAAGCGCGCAGGAATATTGTTCCGCGTGCACGGTCTTCAGCGTGGTGTTGGAATCGAGCACGCCACCGCAACCCGGACAGAGGATGTTCCAGGAGAGGTCGAACAGCCCGAGCCGCGCGGCGTGCAGGAACGCGGCGATCGCGCGCTCTTCGTCCAGTCCGTTGGCGGCGGCGAAGTCGGGCACGTTCACCCGGCTCAGCGCGCGGTCGGACGCCTCGCGCACCAGCCGCTCGATGGCGGCCACGGCGCCGGTGTCGGCGGACTGACGCAGCACGGAAAATCGGGCTTCGGCTTCGCTCATGCGGCGCAGCTTACGCCCAATCCGCAAGGTTAGGAAATTCAACCAAGGATAGAAGATCCAAAGACGCCTCTGAGAGTGTCACCGGGGTGTTGCAGCCGCAGTCAATCGCAGATTTCGCGCGGAGAGTTTGAAAAACAGTCGGAATCGCGTCCCGGTCGGCGCTGCCGGCGCGCCGGCAGCGACCGCGTCAGCGCACAGTCTTGCGCGCGATGACCGCGTTGTCGAACACGAGGTTCAGGGACCAGATCCAGCGCGCGCCATCGAACAGCTCGGGGTAGCGCGTGTAGGCCGGCAGGTTGGTCACGCCGATGTCAGTGTCGGTGTACTCGTAGGCGCGCGGCCAGTTCGTGTCGTTGAACCGGGTCGATTGCCAGTTGGCCGGGATTGAGTAATGCACCGCGTAGCATTTGTCCTGGCAGTTCGGCTTCTTCGCCACGGGGTGCACCCGTCCCAGCGGCGTGGTGTCGTGGACGTTGCCATGCTCGACGACTTCGTCCGGCGTATTGAGCGGCGCGATATAGAACGACTGCGCCTTCCAGTTGCTGTCGGTGACGGTGCCGTCGCTGAACTTGGCGATCAGCCCGCCGTCGCCCGGATACCACGGGTTGCCCTTGGGTCCGAGCGGAAACAGCTCCATGCCCAGGCCCAGGTGCTCCTCCCAGTCCACCAGCAGGAACGCGAGCGTGTAGGGCCGCTTCACCTTGAACTTCACGATTGCCGAGTTGAACGGGGTGTAGGGCGTGTTGTCCACCGACACCAGCTTGCCGTTGACGTAAAGCTCGTAATAGTTGTCGGCCACGATAAAGCCGGTGATCACCTCGCCGTCGGGGTCCACCTCGACCACCGGCACGTTGGCGGTGGAAACGTCGGCCGACTTCTGCGGTGTCAACTGAGTGCACTCGTTGTACAGATCCACGCTCTTGGGCCCGAGCCCCTTCTGCGCGGCCGTCTCAGCGGGCACCGTGATGACGCTGCCGTCGGTGGCGGTAATCTGCCCGACCGCGCTGATGCGGTGGTTGCCGACCTTCACCGGGCAGCGGTAGAGGTTGTCGACGATGGTCCGGGCAGGCCCCTGCGTCACCATGCGTTTGTACGATGTGTTGTCAGGGTCCAGCGCCGAAGCTGTGCTCTGCCCCGCGGTCTGGCATCCCGCGATGGCCGCGCAGCCGACCAGGGCCAGTGCGAGATTGTATAGAACGGAAGAACGCGATTGCCCTATTTTTCTCATGATGATCTCCCCCATCTTTTCTGACTCCGCGAACACCGATCGGCGTGCGAAGCGTTCCTTGTCCTTGGTTGCGATCATATCCAAGCCCCGGTCACCATGCAATAGGGGTAAATCGTGACATACGGGCAAACCGGGTTGCGCAAGGCCAGGCGGACGGCAGGCGCAAGAAGCTGCGCTCAGTTCAGGTATTATTGCGCCCTGACGCCGAATCTAACAACCCGCAAACCCCAAGGAGGACCCACCGCATGGCCGCAAAAAAAATCACCCGCCAGGATATGAGTGCAGCAGCGGCGAAATACAAGAACTGGGGAAAATGGGGGCCGAATGACGAGATTGGCACGCTCAACCACACCACGCCCGAGGACATCGTCGCGGCGGCGCGCCTGGTGAAGAAGGGCAAGGTGATTTCGCTCGCCCTCAACTTCGATCACACGGGCCCGCAGGGCGCGAAGAGCAAGTACCCGTCGATGGGGCGCACCAACCCGATTCACACCATGCTGCGCACTGGCACGGATGCCTATTCGGGCGTGCTCGATCACCGCGGCATCCGCGCCGCCGACGACATGGTGGTGATGCCGCTGCAGTGCGGCACGCAGTGGGATGGCCTGGGCCACGTTTTCTACGAGAACACCATGTGGAACGGCTACGACTGCCGCGAGGTCACCTCGGCGGGCGCGCAGAAATGCGGCATCGAAAAGACCAAGAGCAGGATGGTCGGGCGCGGTGTGTTCCTGGATGTGGCGCTCGCGCTGGGCAAGGAATGCCTGGATGACGGTTACGGCATTACCTGCGCGGACCTCGATCGCACGGCAGAGTTGCAGGGCGTAAAAGTGGGACGCGGCGACTTCGTCATCGTGC
>ODAK010003737.1_pt1 | contig 15723 bp, 15 predicted proteins | sample 1539591 | NCBI WGS metagenome assembly ODAK01 (sample SAMEA3539303, study PRJEB22396) | soil metagenome | biome: tundra; feature: field; material: soil | place: USA | collected 2010-05 | depth 0.15 m | reverse complement strand
GCATCCGTGCCACAGGTCGCGGGCCGTTCGCTATCAAGGTAAGCGCCGACCGCGGCGAAGAACCGGCTCGAGACCGGCACCAACCGCTGATGCCCGCCCTTACCGTCAGCGATAAACACCCGCCGCTGCCCGACGCTTAGATCCTGCAACCGAAGACCGAGCACCTCACATCGCCGCAACCCGCCCAAAGGAGGATGTCCCGAGTTCCGTGGAACTTCGGTGGCGGCCCGGTGATGGTCAGGCTACGTCTTCCTCCGTGTTGTAGTCGATCGGTGTGACACCTTCGGTGATGTAGGCGTCGAGCTTCTTGCGCAAGGCGGGGAGGTGGAGGAAGCCGTTCACCTTGCGGAACTGCTTGCTTGCTTCGCCCATGCCTGCCGCGCACCAACGCAGCGCCATCCCGCCGTCTCGCCACCGCTTCACGTTGGTCGAGTGGTCCCGGCAGATCTCGATCATCGACTCGATCGCGTTCGTCGAGCGCAGGGTGCGCGCGAGCGTCGGCGGGATCTTGAGCCGCATCACCGTCAACGTCTCGGTGAGGCCCTCGCGCAGGCTGCCGGCGGCCCCGGGGTGGTTCTTGTGCAGTTGGCGGGCGAGCTCGGTGAGCTCGGCCTCGGCTCGCAGCGCGTCGTCGTAGTGATAGATCGCCCGCATCTTCTTCGACACCGTCGCCGCGAGGGCCTTCGGCAGCTTCGCCTCCACATTTCGGATCTTGTGAAGTTGGCACCGAGCGATCACCGGATGGTCGAAGACCGCGTTGACTGCACTGGCGAGCGCCTTCGCGCCGTCGATCACCACGAGGATCGGTCTCGTCATGTCGAGCCCCCGGTCGCGCAGACCCACGAAGAGATCCGTCACCACCGTCGCGTTCTCGGTGTCGCCCTCTGTGACGGCGAGCGGGTGCTTGGTGCCGGCCGTGTCGATGCCGAGCGCCACGACACACAGGTGATCGGCGAAGTGGACGCCGTCGACCATGAGCGCGACAAGGTCGAGCTCAGCCAGGTCACTGGCGAGCAGCTCATCAAGGGCATGCTCGGTCCGCTCGACGAAACGCCGCGACACCGTGGAGCGGGACTTGCCCGAAGATCGCGCCTCGACCGCGACCCCGACGGGCTCGAGGCCGAGCTTGTAACGACGCGTCGAGAGCTTGGCGAGCATCTTCTCCATCGCGAGCTGACCGAGCACTTCGGTCGAGGAGAAGTGCTCATAGGCAGGGATCGCAACTTCACCCGAACCGTCGGCTGATCGCACCCGGGGGCGACGGACCGCGACCATGCGTCCGCCGAGGGCGACCGAGCCGTCCTCGTGGCCGTGACGGACCGATGTGCGCTCGGGGTCATGTCGTCCCTTCGGGCCGCACAGTGCGGTGACGCTCTCTTCGAGGATCGCATCCAGCACTTGCAGTCCGGTGCCGACCGCGAGAGCGAGCAGCCCTTCGCGGAGCTCGTCGGTGAGGTGGGTCATCACAACAGCGACGGTGTCGGGCACGGCAACCGCCGCGGTTGCCGAGCTCGTCTGGTAGTTCTTCTTCATGGTGGTGGTCCCCTGTCTCGGATGTTCTTGGCGGAACGCCCGATACCTACCAGCCGGCAGGGATCAGGCGGGGGACCGCCACCTCAAATTCCACGACGCCCGGGACAACCTCCGCCCAAAGCCATCGCCAACAACATCGCCCGATCCCGATGCGTGCGTGCCGCACCCAACAGCGCATCCACCTCACCCGGCGCCAGAATCCGCGGCAACGTTCGCGACGTGCGGATCAGCGGCACACCTTGGCGCGGGCGTTGGAGTTCACGTCGCGTCGGCAACCCGCGCGGCACCGGATTGGATGCGATGTCACCGCGGGCATGCAGATAACCGAACAACCCCGAAACACTCGACAATCGGCGGCGCACCGTCCGCGACGAAACACCGGTATCCGCACCGACCGACCGCAGCTGCCGGCCGTCGCCTCCGGTGCGCTGCGCAGTGATGAAACCCAGCACATCGGCCACAGTTACCTCAAGTGGCGGCTTGCCGACCACGCTGAAGAACACCTTCAAGTCAAACGCCGTCGCCAACACCGTGTTCGGCCGACACCGCCCCGCGACGAACTCCAAATACTCATCCAGCAGCGGCACCCCAAGACCAACCAGCGGCCCGCGGGCGACACCGCCAGAGCTGACCAGACACGGATCGACGACAGCCATGCGAGCTCCCCATCTTCACGGACGACGAGCCACCACGGCCCGTCGAAATGTCCAAGAAGATCACCCACATATCAAGCAGAAGAGTAAGTTCGACGAGCCCGTTTCGGTCCCCCGCCGACAGGGCGACCACTTCGCGGAACGCGGCCTCGAGGCCAGCCCGCCGCCGGGTGCCGCCCAACTCCGGCAGGAGGTCGCCCGTAAAGGTGGCCCACGTTTTCGACACCAAGAGTGGACCGTACTCGTGGGTTGGTTGCGACCTACGCTGAAGACATGACCATCACCGAAAACACTCAGCGCATGGACCTGAAGGCCTTAGCCCCGCGCTTCTACAAGGCGATGCTCGCCCTCGACGCCGCGGCCGGCGAGAGCCTCGAAGCCGGACTCAAGGAGCTTGTCCGGGTGCGGGCGTCGCAGCTCAACGGCTGCGTCTACTGCATCGACATGCACAGCACCGACGCGCGGGCCGGCGGCGAAACCGAGCAGCGTCTCTACGCGTTGCCGGCGTGGCAGGAGGCACCGTATTTCTCCGAACGCGAGCGCGCGGCACTCGAACTGACCGACGCGATGACACTGCTCAACCAGACCCAGGTGCCGGACACGACTTACGAACGGGCTGCGAAGGAGTTTCCCGACGCAGAACTCGCTGCCCTGATCGGCCTGATCCTGACGATCAATGCGTGGAACCGGATCGGTGTGACCACCCGGCTGCAGCCGGGAACCTGAGACCCGGCGGCGTCATCCGCGACAGTGGGCGAGCGCCGCCGCCGCTGACAACCTGGCTTGTCTTACGGACGTCTGCCATGGTGACCGCACCATTGATGAGTTACGACGGGGGTCTAGATGCGTGTGAACCGGCAGGTCGTCGTGCGGCTGCTAGTTGCGCCTTTGGGGCTGACTGCAGTGCTCTCAGTCGGCGGCGGCTCTACGACTGTCGCAGCTGCCGTGTCGACGCCAGCCGCGACTGGTGTCGACCAGATTGCCTACGCGAGCGCGTCGACCTATTTCGGCCAGCAGCCGCAGTCATCGCTGATCGGCGTCGTGGGTCTCGACGGGAGCGGTGCGCACACGCTGTCGATTCAGGAACCGGCGGCCGAGCCGGCTTGGAATCCCGCGGGCACGCTCGTGGCATTCACGGCGACCTACCCGGACGGCGGCTTCGGCGTCAAGGTTTTCGACCCGGCGACTAGCCAGGAGCGCGCGATTACGCCCGAGGGCTTTCAGACACCGGTGTGGTCGCCGGACGGAACCCGCATCGCGGTGACGTCGAGCCTGTTTCTGTCGCAAGACCTCACAGTGGTCGCGGCTACCGGCGGTACGCCCAAGACGGTGATGGACCAGCGGGATTTGTCGTTCTCCACGACGGGTCGACCTGCGTGGTCGCCCGACGGGTCGCGTATCGCCGCTGCTCTCACGTCCTACGAAGAGGGCGATCAGGGTTCCAGCATGCTGGCTACGGTCGGGGTCGACGGCTCCGGCTATCAGCAGGCATCAGCCAACAGCAACGGCAACAACGGTGTCTCGCCCAACTTCGAGCAGGTCGCGTGGTCACCCGACGGCAACCGCCTTCTCTTCGACGGCAATACCAATGGCAGCGACGTCAACGGCACGGGCGAGCAGGTGGTGCAGAGCATCGACGCGGCCGGACACGGTGGCGGCGTCACCATTTTCGGCGCCGATGCCGATATCGGAGGCTACGCACCCGACGGCTCTGCGGCGGTCGCCGCGGTAAACGGTGTTATCGAGGTCGTGCCGCTTTCGGGAGCGGTCGCGAGCGGCCCGGTCAATGTGGTGCACACGCCACCCGCCGGGCATGCTGACAGCCGGCCGATCTTCGCGGCGAACGGCACCAAGATCGTGTTCTGCGAGACCGACACGGCTGCAAACACCAGCGATCTCTATGCGGTTCACACGGACGGCTCGGGACTGCTCCGGCTCACGAGCGCAGGCCAAGCCTGCGATCCTGCGGTCGCCTCTCACACCCCGCGATTTGCTGGCGCCACTCGCGTCGACACGGCAATCTCTGCATCGCGTGCGACGTATTCGAGTGCGCCCGCGGTGGTCATCGCCCGCGACGATCTCTTCCCCGATGCGCTTGCGGCGGCGCCACTTGCTGGCAAGGTCGGTGGGCCGCTGCTGCTCTCGCCGCCGTCCGGCCTGTCCTCGGTGCTGAAAGCCGAGGTCAGCCGACTTGGCGCGAAGACCGCCTACGTGATCGGCGACACGACGGCACTGGCCGCACGGGTCGATACCGACCTGCGTGCGAGTGGGGTGACGACCATCGTGCGCATCGGTGGCGCGACTCGCTACGACACCGCCGCAATGATTGCGACACGAGTTGGTGGCACTTCGGCATACATCGTGCGTGGCGACAATTGGCTCGACGCCGCAAGCGTTTCGGCGTTGGCCGCGTTCCAGCATCGGGCGATACTCCTGACACCGCAGGATTCATTGTCGTCTGCAGCAGCAACCGCGATCGCGACCTTGCATGTGACCACAGCGACGATTGTCGGTGGGACGGCGGCCGTTGGTGCAGCGGCCGCAGGCTCACTGACCACCGCCGGTGTCATCGTGACGCGGATTGCGGGAGCCGATCGCTGGGCGACGTCCGCGGCGGTGGCCACCGCGGCAGTAGCGGCAGGCATGACCGGTCCACCATGGCTGGCTGACGGGCTCAACTGGCCGGACGCCGTCGGTGCGGGTGCGGCCGCTGGATCAGCTCGTGGGGTATTGCTGCTCGTGCACCCGACCACGTTGACTGCTTCCCCCGCGTCGGTCACCTGGCTCGCGCAGCACCCCTCTCAGATCGTGGTCGCCGTCGGAGGCCCCGATGTCGTGTCACCTGCGGATGTGGTTGGAGCGAGAACCGGCTGAGTTGTTCGCGCGGGTCACCAATCGCCCCGGAGCCCTTGAACCGTGACGGGCCGATACCCCACAATGCTAGGTATGGGAAACGAGCCGTTGAAAGGTCACCTGGACCTGTTGCTGTTGCAGGTGCTCGACGACGAACCCGCGCACGGATACCAGGTGGTGTGTCAGTTGCGCGACCGCAGCAACGGGGCGTTCGCGTTAGCCGAGGGCACTGTGTATCCGGCCCTGCACCGGCTGGAACGTCAGGGCTTACTGGCAAGCGACTGGGACGAGCACGGCGCGCGCCGACGCCGTGTGTACCGAGTGACACCTCAAGGCCGCAACTCGCTTCACGCGCGGCGCACCGAATGGACCGAGTTCGCAGTGGGCGTCAGCGCCGTATTGGGGTCGACGGTATGAGCGAGCACTCAGACATCATCGAGAGCTACCTCGACGATTTGCTAGCAGATTTAGTCGGCGAAGCCGGTGCGGTTCGCCGGATGCTGACCGAAACCGAAGCCCATCTTTACGCCGACCTCGATCGCGGGGTCGCGCGCGGATTGGGATGTGATGACGCAGCGAAAGCTGCGATCCTCCACTTCGGCCCGGCCGAGCGCGTCGGGCGCGAGTGGTCCGCGAGCGCGCCACCGAAGCCGCTGCCGCCGCTGCCGAAGATGCTGCGAAACGGAGCCGCGCAACTTGCGCCGCTGCTGGGCGTCGGGCTTGTGGCGATCGGGATCAGCGGGCTACTCGCTCGGGCGATGACGGCGCTGTGGGGCCTCCGGTTCATGTTCGCGGACCCGCCCGGGACGACCTATTCGGCCTCGTCGTGCAGCCACTGGATGTCGCTGCACCCGCATGCCGCAACCTGCACGAGCGCCTACCTGGCGGAATCCTTGTCCGACGGTCTGGATGCTCGATACGCCGCCGGAATGCTCGGGCTGGCGGTGCTCGCCGTCCTTGCCGTACGTCGCTGGCGCCGGCGGATGCCGTTGATCAGCCTGCCTTCGCCTATCAGTGCACTAATCGCGGGCGGCGTCTTCTTCGCCGCTACCGTCGCGCTCTCAGCTCTCGCGACTGACGCGATCCGCGTGGCACACGGCAACGGCGCAGGCCAATGGCTGTCCGCCGCGATCGTCGCCCTACTCGCCGCCGTCAGTTACGCGATCGCCTATCTACGATCGATACACCGACGGCTTGTTCTGTAGCCAGGCCCTGGTTGTTGGCGACCGATCGGGGTACGACCTCGTCACAACCGGTCCGGCTACGCCCACCGGTCAAAGCGGAGGGGATGCCCGATGGCGAGTACGAGGACAGCGATTCGGGTTGACCGGCCATCGGTGGCACGCTGGCGCCGGGTGTGAAGGACTCAGAACGTGTCGTGGACGACGAGGCCGCAGCGCACTGGTTCCTGAATCCGGCGGAACGCGGGAACCCCGGCACCGGTCTTGACGGCCGGCGCGGTGCGAGCTGGTCGACGGGCAATGAGGTGCGCGCCCTGATTCATGGCGCGACCTATTTCGGCGCGTTGCGCTCGGCTACCGAGAGTTTGGCGCGTGGCGACGTCTTGTACTTCACCGATTGGCGCGGCGACCCGGATGAGGCGGTCGACGGCACCGGGTTGACGATCAGTTCGGTGCTCGCGGGCGCTGCGTCTCGTGGTGCAATCGTCAACGGCCTCGTATGGCGATCGCATTGGGACAGGCTCGCGTTCAGCGCTGCACAGAACCGGCGGCTTGGCGCAGAGATCGAAGCCGCGGGCGGCTGTTGCCTGCTGGACATGCGAGTGCGCGTCGGAGGGTCCCACCACCAAAAGTTTGTCGTCATCCGACACCTCGATGGCAGCAAGTCGAGGGACGACGTCGCATTCGTGGGCGGCATCGACCTTTGCCATGGCCGACGCGACGAGCTCGACCACGCCGGAGACCCGCAGTCGCAACCCATGGCGGCCGCGTACGGAAAGCGGCCACCCTGGCATGACGTGCAACTCGCGATCCGGGGCCCAGCGGTCGGTGCCGTCGAGTATGTCTTTCGCGAACGCTGGACTGACCCGCAGCCGCTCTCACGCGCGCCATGGCGACGAGTCGCCGACCGTATCCGCGGCGAACAGGTCAAGGCTCGGACGCTGCCGATCCAACAGTCCGATCCTCCGGTTGTGAGCACTCACGCGGTCCAGATCCTTCGCACGTATCCCAACCGTCGACACGGTTACCCCTTCGCGCCATCGGGCGAGCGCAGCGTCGCCCGCGGGTACCAGAAGGCGTTGCAGCGGGCGCGGTCCCTCATCTACATCGAGGATCAGTACCTCTGGTCCGCCCATGTCGTCGAACCGTTCGCCGTTGCTTTGCGCGAACAACCACGCCTGCGGATGATCGCGGTTCTGCCGATGTGCCCTGATCAGGACGGAAGAGTTTCCGGACCCCCCAACGAGCTAGGCCGTCTCGATGCCCTCCAGTCACTGCGGAGCGCGGGTGGTGACCGAGTTGCTGTGTACGGATTGGAAAACAGTGGTGGCGTACCGATCTACGTACACGCAAAGGTCTGTGTGATCGACGACGTTTGGGCCAGCGTGGGAAGCGACAACCTGAATCGCCGCTCGTGGAGCCACGATTCCGAACTGAGTTGCGCCGTGATCGATCAAGACCACGACCCTCGTGAACCGCTGGATCCTGGAGGTCTCGGCGACGGCGCGCGCGTCTTTGCCCGCAACCTACGTCTCGAACTGGCTCGCGAGCACCTAGGTCGAGAGCACGGCGACGACGCTGACCTTGTCGATCCGGTGCAGTTCTTCGACATCATGGCCGCCGCCGCCGACCGCCTCGACTCTTGGCATGACTCCGGTCGTCGCAGTGATCGACCGAACGGTCAGCTCAGGCGGCGGCCAGAGGTCACACTTGGACGTGGCACCAGATTGTTCGCCCGCCCGCTGTACCGGCTGATCTACGATCCCGATGGTCGACCGTGGCGGTTGCGCCGCGCGGGTCGATTCTGACCGGGCCAACTCACCGAGAGGTTCGCCACCAGCTCAGCGAGTGTCGGCCGCCTCGTCGAGCTTGCTCTGCAAGAGCTGCACCCGTGGAATCCACACCCGCATGGCGTCGTCTGAACGATTCGACCACATGTAGTAGGGCACCAGAGTCAGCCGTAGAGGCTCCGGCGAGCCGCTTCTGTGAGCCTCGGCCGGACGGTACGGCCACTCGTGGTCACTGCTTCGGAATTGCATGCCGGCAACGCTGAGCACCAACGTTTCGGCATCCACGTCGTCTGCATTTCCGGGTTCTACCGGCTGTGTCGGATCACCCGCGACCTGGTCGATGGAGCATTCGGGCACGTCAGCTTGTTCGAGGCAATACACCACTGGGCCGCGCTCAAGCGCGACGCATCCGCGGACGCCGTCCAGGCGTTCATCTGCGACCGTGTACCGCGGCGGCATCGCGAGTTCGAGCGAGATGATGTCGCCTGCCTGCCAGTTACGTGCAACCGTGACGTAGCTGTCGACGTCTGAGTCGACAATGCTCTCGCGACCAAACGATTCGATGGCCATCGATGTTCTCCGCGCCTTCTACGAATGGGGCCGAGCGGTGCCAGGCGATGTGAGCGTCGTCGGATTCGACGACATCCCCGAGGCTGCGTACTTGAATCCACCCTTGATGACCGTCCGCCAAGACTTCCGCGAGGTCGGCCGACGCAGCCTCGAGATGCTACTCGAGCGCATCCAGTCAGCTGCCTGTCCCGCCAGACGCGAGGTCGTCGAAACGTCACTTGTCATCCGCGCAAGCGGAGCGCGAGGTGGCTAGTCGGAGGGCTGGCCGGCTTGGTCTTCTACCTTGTCGCGCCCCGATTGCCCACCCGAGCCGCCAAGACACTGTCGTGAGCGGGGGCGACGGCGACGCGGTCACGGCCGGCGCGCTTGGCCTCGTACATGGCTCCGTCGGCAGCCGCGAGCAACGCATCTGACGTTGCGAGTGCGACGCTGCTGCGCGCAGCGCCAATAGACACACGCACGCCGATCGCCTGACCAGCCACAATGAATGGCGTACTAGCGATTGCTTTGCGGATCTGCTCGGCTCGTTCCGCAAGGACGTTGCCACTGCCCAGATCTGTCAACAACACGACGAACTCTTCACCGCCCCAGCGGGCGACGAGATCGTCCGGCCGGGTCGCGTCGCGCAGCCTGCCGGCGAACGCCGTGAGCAGCTGGTCGCCAGCGCCGTGCCCATGCCAGTCGTTGATCTGCTTGAAGAAGTCGATATCGATGAGGAGCAACCCGATCGGACGCTGGTCGTACGCCGCTCGGGTGAGGTGGCGCTCGAGGCGTTCGGCGAAGTCACGCCGGTTTCGTAGGCCGGTCAAGTCGTCGGTTCGTGCCTGCTGCTCGGCAACGGCGCGCGATTGCGCAATTTCAAGGTTTGCTGACTGGGCGACCAACAACGCCTCGTGGAGCGCATCGGTCGTTTGGTGAAGCTCCGTGACGTCGGTCACGACCCCGTCATAGATCAGCCGACCATCCGGGGTAACCGGCCAGGGCCACATCCGGTCGAGCACCCAGCGCGTCACCCCGTCGTAGCCGACCACTCGGTATTCCACCGACACCGGGCCGCCGCCCCCGCGATGGCCCGACCCAGCGTTCGCCTGACGCTCGTAGTCGTCGGGATGCACGGCCGCGTCCCAGGCGCGGGCCGGATCGACGCCGTCCGGGATGGGTCCGCCAAGCAGGGCCTCAATCCCCGGTCCGGTGAAGGTCTCGTGATACTCGCCACCGCGCCTGGTTTCGCCTATATAGACGTGACAGTCGATGCGGCTGAGGACCTCGAGCAAGCGGGAAGCGTCAACGCCCGACGTCCCCAGATCATCGTCGTTGTGGTCGTAGCTCCCCGGGTCTGTGTCGAACTCCACCCATTCTGAATCGGCAACAACCCGGCCCGAACGCACAACTGAACGCGCGACAGGACTCATCCGTTCGGCACGGGCGCCAGCGTTCGCCACGCCGGCGGAATCCGAATGGACGCTCCGCGTTGGGCCAGGCGCAGCATTGGCGCGGGCGAGTTCAGGGCAGTCTCACGTGGCTCGGCTTGAGCTCACCGATGGACGCAACGCCCAGGAGTTGCATGGTCCGGCGAACCTCACCTAGTTGTGCAGCACGGCGGCACCGCCAAAGCGGCCGTGCTTGAGGTCGGACAGCGCTCGCGGCGCATCAGCCATGTCGTAGGCGACTGTGGTCGCCCGGACGGCGAACCGCTGGGCAAGCCGCAGAAACTCCTCGCCGTCCCGCCTCGTATTGGCAGTGACGCTGCGCAACCGGCGCTCCCGGAACAAGTCGGCGTCGTAGTTCAGTGTCGGGATGTCGGACAGCCAGATCCCGGCGACGGCAAGCGTGCCGCCGGCGTCGAGCGCTCGCAGTGCAACCGGAACGAGGTCGCCTGCCGGCGCGAAAAGGATCGCACCGTCCAGCGGCTCGGGCGGTGCATCCGCGGCATCCCCCACCGAATCGACGCCGAGGGCTCGAGCTAGCTCCTGATTATGTGAGCCACGGGTGAGCACGTGTACGCGCATGCCGAGGTGCAACGCAATCTGCGCCGTCAGGTGTGCGCTGCCACCAAACCCGTAGACGCCGAGCCGTCCGCCAACCGGCACGTTAGCCGCGACGAGCGAGCGGTAGCCGATGATGCCCGCACACAGCAGCGGAGCCGCCTGCTCGTCACTGATCTCTGGTGGCAGGGCGTAGACGAATCGCTCATCCGCAACGCACGAATCGGCGTACCCGCCGTCGATGTCCCATCCGGTGAAAGTCGAAGCGTCGCAGAGGTTCTCATCGCCGCGCCGACAAAAGCGGCAGCTGTCGTCGGTCGTCGCGAGCCACGCGACGCCGACGCGGTCGCCGATGGCGAACCGATCCGCCCCAGCACCGAGTGCATCGACATAGCCGACGATCTCGTGACCGGGAGTGACGGCACCTCGCCGTGGGCGCAGATCACCCTCGGCCAAATGCAGGTCGGTGCGGCAAACGCCACAGCAACTCACGCGGATTCGGATCTGTCCGGCGTCGGGGTCAGGATGGTCGCGCTCGATCCGGCGCAGGGGTCCGGCGTCAACCGGCCCCGGGGGGTCGACAACCCAAGCTTCCACGAGCCCATCATCCCCGCCGAACCGAGGGTTATCCCAGCGGGTAGGGAACCGTTGGACAATGCGGCGCCCGGTCTGCCTCCGGGGGGAAACTCACAACAGACCGGGCGTCGCGCCTCAAGAATCCTCTCCTTTGGCGCCGCGCGCTATATCCGGGTCGCGCATTCACCTCACGACTTTGGGGCCTTCGACCTGCTGGCTCGCCATAGGCTGTAGGGCAGCAAAACCACGACGGCAGCAGGGACAACCCACCACGCCGGTAGCGACGCGTGATGCAGTCCATAGGTGGCCCCGAGTGCCACGACAACGCCGGCCGCTACGCGCCAATCATCACCAATGACGAAGTCGTACCAGAACGCACAGAATTGTCGCAACCGCACGATCATGAGCTCACCACGAACTCCGCAGTCGGTTGCGTCAACACCCGACTACGACGCAACGCCGCGACCAACGCGACAGCGAACACCGCGACGGCGCCCACAACGACCGGCAGTGCGGCATCGGAGCCTGGCCAGTGCGCGCCCGCGCCTTCGGCTCCCCAGAATGTTCCGAACGCCGTCAGCATGACGCCGACCACGAACTTCATCGAGTTCTCCGGCACTCTCGCGAGCGGCGCACGAACCGCAATTCCCGCAAGCGCCACGACGATGACCGCTGCCCCGGCCGCCAGTGAGGCCAACGGCAGATTGTGGTCGTTGGCACCGAACGTGAGTGCGATGAACACGACCTCGAGGCCCTCGAGAACAACACCCTTGAACGCCAACGTGAAGGCGTACCAGTCGGTGACCGCACCGCGACGTTCACGAGGAGCGGCCTGGGCAGCTGCTAGCTCGTCGGCGTAGATCTGCTCCTCGTCGTGCAATGCCTTGTAGCCGCTCGCGCGCAAGATCGCTTTGCGCAGCCATTGCAAGCCGAAGACGAGCAAGAGTCCACCGACAACCAGCCGTAGAGCAGGCAGCGGGACGGCGGAAAGTGCCGGCCCGAGCGCGCCGATGAGCACCGCGAGCGTGACTAGGGCGGCGAAGAGGCCGTAGAGCGCCGACTTCCAGTCGCGGGCGGTACCCGCAGCCAAGACGATGGTCGTCGCCTCGACCGCCTCGACCGTGCACGCGAGGAACACCGCGAGGAAGAGTGCCCCGCCGCTCATGCGCTCGTCACGACACTAAGTCTGTCACGCCACAAGTGTCGTCGATGACGTTAGCTCTCCGCACGCAGGTGATAGATGGCGGCCTGCTCTGGATGGAGGTTCGGTGCCGCCACGCCCGCACCCATGAGTAGCGCGCCGGGGACGACGATGTCGCGCGCGCCGTCGTGCATCCTTTCCTGTTCGTGCACCGGAGCCCGCTCGCCCGGCATCGACACACGTCGCAGGTGGTAGCGCAGATCCGGATCAAGGCCAGCGAACACGACGGGCGCGGTGCCGTACCGCGGACCCGTCTGCAGTCGAACAAGGCTGAACAACGCCTCGTCACGCCTCGGGCCGACAACGCCGTACAGCGCCGTCTCATGATCGGCGGGCCTATCGACGCGCACGACCTCGCCGGTGCGCAACAGCTGGCGTACCGACTTTGCGAACGCGACCCAGGTAGCGAGTTGCTCGCGTACCTCCGGGGAGGTGGTCGTGAGATCCCATTCCAGCCCGGCATGCCCGAACAGCGCCACAGCAAGCCGGAACGACAACTCGTGGGTCCGACCCGTCGTGTGGTTTCGGCCAGACGCCACGTGCGCACCGATCAGCTCGAACGGCAACAGCGTCGAAAGCCCGGACACGATCCGCACTCGCTCGTACGGATCGATGCAATCGCTGGCCCAAACCCGGTCGGTGTGCTCGAGCACGCCGAAGTCGATCCGCGCGCCACCGGACGAACACGACTCGATCTCCAGGCCAGGGTGCCGCTCGCGCAGTTGCGCCATGAGCCGGTAGGTGGCCAGCGTCTGATCGTGGATCGCCGGCCGACCGGCTCGCGGTCCGCCGCGATGCACCGGATCGGCGATATCGCGATTGTGATCCCACTTGATGTAGCTGATGCCGTACTCGCCAACAAGCGTTGACAGTCGCTCCAGCAGATACGCGAACGCGTCTGGTTGGGACACATCGAGCACCTGCTGGCCGCGCGACGGTGGCGGCATCCGACCGGGCGTCCCGATCACCCACTCCGGATGTGCACGAGCAACGTCGGAGTCGAGGTTGACCATCTCGGGTTCGAACCAGAGCCCGAACTCCATGCCAAGCGATCGCACGTAGTCGGCTAGGGGGCCAAGGCCGTCAGGCCACACCTGCGCAGACACGTACCAGTCACCCAGGCCGGCGCGGTCGTCGCGGCGCGATCCGAACCAACCGTCGTCCATGACGAACCGCTCGACACCGATCTGCGCTGCGACGTCGGCAAGCGCTGAGAGCCGGTCGAAGGAATGGTCGAAGTACACGGCTTCCCAGGTGTTGAGCACGATCGGCCTCGGGCGGTGCGGATGGCTTGGTCGTCGCCGCAGCATCGTGTGGAGGCGTCGCGAAGCGCCGTCGATGCCCGCACCCGAGTACACGCCGTAGACCCACGGGGTGGTGATGGATTCGCCGGCGCCAAGGATCACCTCGCCGGCCGCGAGGATCTCCCCCGCACCGAGCATGACCGCACCCGTGTTCAGCCGTTGCGCGAGGTAGCGCTGGTCGCCCGACCAGCCGAGATGAATACCCCACACCTGGCCGTCGCGATAGTCGAAACCCTCGGTGCCGACCATCAGCAACAACGGCGAATCGGGACCTGTGCGGCCGCGCCGTTGTTCACGCAACCAGGTCCCTTGGTGCAAGGGTTGCCGCTGACCCTGCGCTTCGTTCCCCCATCTCCCGGCATGGTCGAACACCTCGGCCACGTGCTCCGAGACCGGCAGTAGCGTCAGCAGGTCATCGACGACATAAGACGCACGATCGGACGCCGCGGTGCTGGTCAGTGTCTGCCGGTGCCGCAGCACACCTTCTGCAGTGAGCACGAACTCGCCGTCCAGCAGCAAGGCGGCGGCCTCGTCGATACCGCGATAGCGCAACGTTTGTCCGTCGGCGGACTCGTCGGTGTCCGCCGCAGCTTGCACGAATAAGGGTTGCGACGCAGTTCCGTCACGATGACCCGTCAGACCTGGCCACCCCGACCAACCCTGTGCACGAGTCGGCGAGATCGTCAGCGGCACGTCCGCGTTGTGCGTCTTGTCGTCGGTCGGGAAGTATGCGGCCGTGGGCAGCTCGGCGATATCGGCTGTGCTCAGATCACCGAGGTCAGCACCCCAGTGCACCACGCGCGGCACGTGTGGACCGCCGACATCGAACACAACCATGACGCCGTCGCGACGAAGCGTGACCCAGGTCGGGACCGCAGTCGGGTCTGTCAACGGCTCAGCCTTTAGACGAACCGAGCGAAAGGCCGGCGATGAATTGCTTCTGCAGCAGGACGTAGACGACCAGCGTGGGTACCGCCGTGATCAGCGCGCCCGCGGCGAGCAGGTTCTGGTTGACGAAATACTGTCCCTGCAGGTTCGCCAGCGCGGACGTAATCGGGCGTTTGTCGCCGGAGGAAATCAGCGTGATAGCCCAGAAGAAGTCGTTATAAATCCACGTCGTGAGCAACGTAGCAAGCGCAGCCAGGGCAGGCCTGCACAACGGCAACGTCAGGTTCCAGAATCGGGTCCAGACGGACGCGCCGTCGAGGAGCGCGGCCTCGGTGATGTCGATCGGGATGCTCTTCATGTAGTTGCTGAGGACGAAGACGCAGAAGCCGAGCTGGAACGACATGTTGATGACGATGAGGCCCGCGTAGGAGTTGTACAGCAATCCGTTGCTGCTGATGAACGTCGGCAAGTGGACGGTCAGGTAGATGCGATACAGCGGGGTGATGAGCACCTGAGGCGGCAATAGGTTGCCGGCGGCGAAGATGATCAACAACGGAATGTTGAACCAGAAAGAGAAGCGGGTCAGCACAAACGCAACGCACGAAGCTAACAAGAGAGTGAGCACGACAGCTGGCACGGTGACGATGACCGAGTTCCAGAAGAAATGCACCATGTTGGCTTGGGTGAACGCGTTCCGAAAGTTCGTGAACGTCAGGTGATGCGGCAGTGACAGATAGCCGTACTTTGCGGTCTCGTTGTAGGAACGCAGGGACGTGTACAACGCCCAAAGAATCGGCGTCATCCACAAGACGGCGGCGGTAATCAAGAAGACGTGTGCACCGACCCGGGCGCCCGTGATGCGAGGCTTCGCCGCCTTGTCCGTTGCGGGTACGGAGCGCGCCAGAGCACTACTCAAAGTGGTCATTGGCGCTGCTCCTGACGAAGCTGTTGCACGAGGAAGGTGATGATGGGGACAAGCGAAATGACCAGCAGCACCACGCCGAGGGCCGAGCCGAAGCCGATCCTGCTCTGCTGGCCGACGATATTCTTGGTGATCAGAACCGACAGCAGCTCGAGCCCATTCTGGCCGCCGTTCGTGATGTAGACGATGTCGAACGCGCGCAGTGACTCGATGACCGTGATGAGATCGGAAGAGCACACGTCTGAACTCCAGTCACTGACCAATCTC
>ODAK010003736.1_pt1 | contig 15725 bp, 10 predicted proteins | sample 1539591 | NCBI WGS metagenome assembly ODAK01 (sample SAMEA3539303, study PRJEB22396) | soil metagenome | biome: tundra; feature: field; material: soil | place: USA | collected 2010-05 | depth 0.15 m | reverse complement strand
ATCCCATTGAAGAACCATTCGTAGAGACGGTTGACCGCATTTTGAGGGATGCGGGCTGGATTCGGGAGGCCCCGCTAGACGATAACGGACATGCGGCGACTGTCCTGTTATCCGATAAGGCGATGGTCGCTTTCTCTTCGGGGTTATCCGTGGTGATTTCGCAAGACGAATGGGCTGCCCTGTCACCGGCGGCGGATGCATACAAACAGGCTCTCTTGGTAGATGGATTTGAGGTGAAGCTATTGATGGCGGTTCCACCGGCAAACAAAATAGCTCCCACAGTAATAAAGTTCAATATTGGAAAACGAGAATAGGCCGCTGCGGCTCTGATCCAAATTAGGACAATACCCACCAAATGGTCCGCTCCACAGTCACAGGAAAACTGCTCCAGCATATGGATGAGGTGTCTATGGATTGGTCAGGGTGCGAAATCGTGGAGACGGTGACCGGCAAAGTCTCTGGGAGACCAATCCTAAAAGGAACCCGCGTTCGCCGATGCGGTGGTTGAGAACTTTGAAAGCGGCGAGTCGGTCGAGGAAATTGCCTATAACTTCGACCTTAATCCCGAGGATGTGCGCCAGGCGCTCACGTACGCGTCGGCTCGCCACACATTTTAACTAGCTCCCCTTCAATTACTTACCCGATTTCCCACAGCCGAATCCTTGACACCGCCGGCTATACTTAAATCGGGAGAAGTTTGTTCTTGAGCCCGGCGTCTGCCGGGCTTCATCACTTAACCCGGCAGGGCTAGCCAAAAATATATACTTCCGGGTATATACCGAGTATATACAAAAGCCTAAGTCCAGCCGCAACTAGACTTTGCCAAAAAAAGTACCCCGGGGGAGGGGGAGTCATCCAGTCAGGCCCGTGCCCTTAGCTCCGCCGCAATCTCCGCCGCCGCCTTGCGCGCATCGTTTTCCTTGTCCGGCGGAAAGCTGACCGCGCCCACCCGCGCGTGGCCGCCGCCGCCGTAGCGTTCGCAGATTGCCGCCAGGTTGGCCAGTTCCGCCACCGGCACCTTGGTCCACGGATTCGTCCCCACCGCAACCTTGTTGCGAAAACTAGACCGGCTCAGTCCCACGTTGTACGTCGCCGCCGGATGCAGGTAGTACGGGATGAACTTGTTGTAGCCCTCGGTGAGCTTGTCGGTAATGTCGAATGTCACCACGCCGCGCTCCAGCGTTGTGCGTTCGCGCAGCAGCTCGATGCCGGCAACGTGCCGCTCCAGCAGCGGCCCCAGCTCCGCCTGGATGAACGGCTGGTCCAGCACCTCCTGCAAACTCATCTCGGTCAGCAATGGGATTACTCGCGGCACAAAGCCTTCGCCGGAGCTCTCGATCGCCAGGGTCAGCTTCATCGCGGGCGCGGCCATTCCGACCGCCGCCTCGGCGCTCTCGTAGCGCGCGCCGTCCACGATGTCCGCCCAGCGGATCAACTCAGCCAGCGGCGCGGTGTCGAAGCCGAACTGGTCCCGCGCCACATCGGCGATCAGGCTGGTGCAGGAGACGTAAGCGGGATCGTAAAACTTGCCGCCGTGCACCGGCTTCCCTGCTCCGGTTCCGCCGGCCGCGTCGGTCCTGGCCTGCCACTCCAGAAAATCCTGCTGGTCCGCCGGCGTCAGGAACGCGCTCTGATGATGATCGAACCACCAGGTCACCTTGGGCGAAGCGGAGTACTTGAAGTCCACGATCGCGTTCTCGCCCTCGATAAACGCCGCCTCGTCGAACAGCGACCCCGCGCGATGCATCAGCCCGCCGTACGAAAACTCCCGCGCCGTCCCGATGCATTCCCGGTGAAAGCGCGTAAACACCGACGCCGAGCACGCGCCGTCAAAGCAATGATCGTGATAAAACACCCGGCAATTCAAGCGGCAAACCTCCGTTCCAGCATTCGTCTTCGCAGCCAAAGGCATACTCACGCGCAAAGCCCGGCGACTCGCGTACGAAACTCTAAGGATTGATGGCCTGCGCGCTCATGTCAAGCTGCCGGCCCACGTTGCTACGGCATTCCCGCCCCGGTTGCCGCCAGCTACACTCGAAAGTGAGATGAATTTTCCGCAGCCCGGGTCTAGCTTGCCCGAAGGAACCGACGGTAGCGCAAACGCCGCCAACCCGGCTCCGCCGTATCCTCGCTTCACCGTCTTTGATATCTTCTTCGGTCTCGAGGGCCTGCGCGCGCTTTGGGGAATTCTGCTTTTCCTGGCGATCCGCCGCGCCCTCATCTACGCCATCTACCCACTGGTTCAGATGCTGGGTCCTTCGCCGTCGAATACGGATGGGCTGATCCCGCCGCGCCTGATAGTGGTCCACGAGGGCGCGGCATTTCTCTGCGTCCTTGTCGCCACCTGGCTGATGGCGAGGATCGAGCGCCGCCCGGTCCTGGTGTACGGCTTCCTCCCTGCGCGCGCGGTGCGTAACTTCGCCGCCGGGCTCGCCTGGGGTGTGGGCCTGCTTTCGCTGCTCGTCCTCAGCCTGCGGGCAGCCGGGCTGCTCGTCTTCGACGCCCGCCTGCTCTCCGGCGGCGGCATCCTTCGCAACGGAATCATCTGGCTCGCCGGCTTCCTGCTCGTCGGCCTGTTTGAAGAATCCCTCAGCCGCGGCTACCTGCAGTTCACGCTGGCCCGCGGCCTAAGCGGAACCTATCGCTTGCTCTTCGGCGCGGAGCATGCCAATCGAGCGGGCTTCTGGACAGCCGCGCTCCTCCTCTCCTTCGCCTTCGGATTCGGTCACCGGGCCAACCCTGGTGAGTCTCCCCTCGGACTGCTCTCCGCCGGCCTCGCCGGTTTCCTCTTCTGCTTCAGCCTCTGGCGCACCGGCTCGCTCTGGTGGGCCATCGGCTTCCACGCATCGTGGGACTGGGCGCAGTCGTTTCTGTATGGCGTTCCGGACAGCGGGTTGATGGCCCAGGGCCATCTCTACGCCACCCATCCGGTCGGAAAGCCCTACCTCTCCGGCGGTCTCACCGGCCCTGAGGGCAGCCTATTGCTGCTGCCGGTCATATTGGCCGGCGTGGCTGCGATCGTCCTTACCCTGCCCCGTACCCATTCTGGTTACAAACCCGCAAACGCGGCTCCGCCGTCGCTGCATTAGACTTGCGGTAAGCCATGAGCCGCAGCAACTCGACCTGCCGCAACACCAGCCGCTCCGCCAATCGAGCCATGGCCAGCTTGCGCAGCGCGGGCGACCCGCACCTCAACCAAGGCGCCGCCGGAGCCGACGCCGCACCCGTCACTGATTCCGCCGCGCCCACTCGTCGTGGCTCGCCCGGCCCGCGCCGCCGACTGAGAATCGTCTGCCTGATCGTCGCGCTGCTGCTTGTCCTGGCCACCGCAGCCTTCTTCTTTGAGCGCTACCAGGCAGGCAAGGAGATGCACGAAAATCTGCCGCAGCTCGACGGATCGCTCACGGTCTATGGCCTTAACGCGCCGGTAACGGTCGAGCGTGACGCCCACGGCGTTCCCCGCATCCGCGCCGGTTCGCTCGACGACCTCGTCTTCGCCCAGGGCTTTGTCACCGCGCAGGACCGCCTGTGGCAGATGGACCTGCTGCGCCGTCACGCCGCGGGCGAGCTGGCAGCCATCCTGGGCCGCACCATGCTGCAGCACGACCGCCTGCAGCGCACGCTTCAACTCCGCACCGCCGCCGACAACGCCGTCGCCGCCCTGCCGGCTGACCAGAAACATTGGCTTGAGGTCTACGCGCGCGGCGTCAACGCCTCGATCGCCGCCCAGCACGACCGCCTGCCCATCGAGTTCCGCTTGTTGGGCTACCAGCCTGCCGCGTGGACCCCGCGCGACACGATGCTGGTCGAACTGGCCATGTTCCAGGACCTCACCACCGGCTTCCCGGCGAAGCTCGGGCGCGAGGCGCTCGTCGCCCACCTGCCGCCCCAGTTGATCGCCGATCTCTACCCAACCGGTTCCTGGCGCGACCATCCACCGGGCCAGCCGGTTCCCGATGTCACCGCACCCCAGCCGGAGATCAAGGACGTCCCGCCCGACGAGTCGCAGTCGAAGCTGCGCAGGCCGGCGGAGCGCACCACCTCCGCAAAGGATCTGCTGGCGCTGGAGCAGACCCTCGCCCTCTTCCATGCGCCCTGCGACTCCTGCGTCGCCGGCTCCAACGGATGGGCCGTCTCCGGCTCGCGCACGGCCTCGGGAAAGCCGATCCTCTCCAACGACATGCATCTTTCGCTCTCGGCCCCCGGGCTGTGGTACGAAGCCGATCTCGAAGCCACAAACCCCGCCCCGCTCGCCGAGTTCCATGCCGCCGGCGTCACCCTGCCGGGCGCGCCCTTCGTCATCGCCGGGCATAACGCGCATGTGGCCTGGGGCTTCACCAACCTGGGCGCGGACGTGCAAGACCTCTACATCGAGCACACCCGCGGCACGCCCTCCGGAGCGGAGTACCAGACCGCCGGCGGCGAGTGGCTCCCGCTCCAATACCACACTGAGGTCATCCAGGTCCGCGGCAGCGCCAACGTCGTCCTCGATGTACCGCTCACCCGCCACGGCAACATCGACACGCCCATCGTCTCCAGCATCCTTCCCGGCGAAAAGCGCTCGCTGAGCCTGCGCTGGATTATCTACGAGCCCGCCAACGTGACCGATCCCTTCCTAGCCGTCGACTCCGCCAGCGACTGGGCCTCGATGCTCAGCGCCTTCGCCGCCTGGGGAGGCCCCGCGCAGAACCTGATGTACGCCGACGACCAGGGCCACATCGGGTACCACGCCGTCGGCCGCATCCCGGTGCGCGGAGACGCCAACAACCCCAGTCCGCTCGCGCCCGTCCCCACGGATGCCACCGCGCCCGACGCAGCCGCGCACGAGTGGGCCGGCTACATCCCCTTCGACCAGCTTCCCCAGGCGTTCGATCCCCCCGACGGCGTGCTCTCGACCGCCAATGCCCGCGTCACTCCCGACGGTTACCGCTATCCCATCACGCTCGACTGGATGGCGCCCTACCGCACCGAGCGCATCTACAAGGTCCTCGAATCGAGCGCGACGCAGCCGTTTGCTGCCGGCCCGGGTGAAGTCCCTGTGCCAAAGCCTCTGCTCACTCCGGCAGACATGCTCGCACTCCAGAACGACGTCTTCTCCGAGCTCGACCAGGTGCTCGCGCAACGCTACGCCTACGCCATCGACCACGCGACCGGCCCGCTGAAGGACTCGAAGCCGCTGCACCAGGCCGCCGACCTGCTGCGCACCTGGAACGGAAGCGTCGGCGCCAATGCCGCGGCGCCTGCCATCGTCAATGCCGCCCGTGATGCCTTCTGGGCGATGCTCCTGATTCCCCAACTCGTCCCCCAGATCGCCCCACAAGTCGCGCAGGGCGTAGACCTCACCAAACTCCATCTGTCCCCGGACACCGCCGAGATCGGCAACCTCTGGAAGACTTACACATGGGGCGAGCGCGACAGCGTCGAGGAGCAGCTCGTTACCGACACTCCCGCCCGCTGGCTGCCCTCCACCTATGCCAACTGGAACGACTTCCTCGCCGCCGTGGTCCTGCGCGGCCTGCACGACGCCCACGCCCCGCGCGACCTCAGCACCTGGCAGCAGGGCAAGGCCTTCCCGCTGGATATTGAGCACCCCGTCTTCTCCCGCATGGGCATTCTCCAGCACCTTATTGCGGTGCCCACCGGCACCGGCCCGCAGGCGCAGAGTGGCGACCAGACCACGGTCAAGCAGGTCGGCCGCGCCTTCGGCCCCTCCGATCGCTTCACCGCCGACCTCAGCGATCCGGACCACACCACCCTCAACCTCGTTCTCGGCCAGTCCGGCAACCCTGCCAGCCCCTGGTACATGGACCAGTTCCAGGACTGGCTGCACGGCCGCACCTACTCACTGCCATTCACTCCGGCCGCCACTCAGCCCGCCGTCGCCCACACGCTGACGCTCAACCCGCGATGACGCCCGAGTCAGCCTCGTCCGACCGCCGCTTGTCTCGGCACCAGCGCCGCAAACTTCCCGTTCTCTGCCGAATACGCCAGCAACTCGCCCGCATCGAGGTCGAAGTACCACCCATGCAGCGCCAGCGTGCCCGCCCCCACCCGCTCGCGGATCCACGGAAACGACAGCAGATTCTCCAGCGACAATGCGATCGCCGCTTGTCCGCATGCCCTTGCCTGCACTGCCTGCGGCTCGTCCGCGAGCTCGCGCAACACGCGCTCCCGCGCTTTCCGCGCGATGTTCACCCACGTGCCGATGAATTCATAATTGCTCGCGGTCGTGCCCTCGTCCTGCATCAACGCGCGGATGCCGCCGCAGTCCGAGTGGCCGAGAATGATGATGTGCTCGACATTCAGGCTCTTCACCGCGAATTCGATGTCCGCGCGAATGCCGGGCATCTCCGCGTCATTGCGATACGGGGGCACCAGGTTGGCGACGTTGCGCACCACGAAAATGTCGCCCGGCCCAGCACCCATCAGCATGCCCGGATCGGCGCGCGAATCGCAGCACGAAATCACCAGGGCGCGTGGGTTCTGCCCTTGGCGAAGCCGGACAAACAGGCTCTCGTCGCCGGAAAAATACTTCTCCTGGAACCGCGCGAATCCCGCCAGAAACGTCGCAATATCCGCCAAATCCGCTCTCCCGAACGACCGCAAAGCCGCCTCCACTAGCATCGCACGAATAGGCCAGAGCAGCGTCGGCCTCCTCGCACCCGGCTCTGCCCCATGTCGTTTATCATCGAAGCTGATGGATTCCCCGGTACGATCCCTGCTCGCTTCCGGCGTCACGCTCAGCGACGCTGCCCTCGAACGGCTCCTGCCCTCGCCGGAGACGTTGCCCCACTCCATCCACCGTGCCATGCGCCACAGCGTCTTCGCCGGCGGCAAGCGCCTGCGCCCCATCCTCTGCATGGAAGCCGCGCGCATGGTCGCCGCGAGCGATTTCTACCCACCCGAGACGGCAGCGCCAGAGGGGCACCCTGAAGGCGTCGCCGACCTCGGCGCTGCGCTGGAGATGCTCCACACCTACTCGCTCATCCACGACGACCTGCCCGCGCTCGACAACGACGACCTGCGCCGCGGCCATCCCACCTGCCATATCGCTTTCGGCGAAGCCATCGCCATCCTCGCCGGCGACGCGCTGCAGACGCTCGCCTTCCAGACCATCTCCCAACTGCCCGCGCCCGCCGCAACCGTCGTCGCCATTCTGCGCGAGGTCTCCATCGCCGTCGGCACCGGCATCGGCCGCTCCGGCGACATCGACACCGGCGTGGCCCCCGGCATGATCGGCGGCCAGGTGGTCGACATCGAGTCCGAAGGCGTAGCCCCCACCGCCGATCTCGTCGAAACCATCCACCGCTCCAAAACCGGAGCCCTCATCACCACCAGCATTGTCTCGGGAGCGCTGTACGGGTCGTCGCGGCACGCCTTGCCCGGCAGCACCCTCGCACGCATCCGCACCTTTGGCCAAAAGGCCGGCCTGGCCTTTCAGATCGTCGACGACGTCCTCGACATGACCCAATCCTCCGTGGAGCTGGGCAAGACCGCCGGCAAGGACGCGGCCAGCGTCAAGGCTACGTGGCCCGCGGTTTTCGGGATCGAGCGGTCGCGCGCCGACGCCGACCAGCTCATCGCCGACGCCTTCGCCGCACTTGAGCCCTTCGGCCCCGCCGCTGACTCGCTCAAGTCCCTCGCCCAATACCTCGTCGACCGCACCCACTAACCGGCGACCTCTGCGAATCTGAAAGCCGTCAGAAGTTGTAATATCTGCTATGGCTTCCGGAAACACTGCGACCTTTGAGCCTGAGAGCGCCGTCGCGACCGACCACACACGCCGCGACCTGGTGCAGCTTTGCGTTGGCTACGTGCTCATTCTCATCGTCATCTGGACGCCGCGCCCCTGGCAGCAAAGGACCTACTTCGCTGCCGCAATCTTTATCATCGCAGCCACATGGCTCGCCTTTCCCGGCTGGAAGGCCATGGGCCTGCGCTTCGCCAATCTGGCGCGCTCCAGCTGGATTGTGGGCGCTGCCCTGCTGGCATCCGCGCTCTCCGTGCTCGTTGCCGGCTTTGTCCACACGTTGCACGCGCCCGACGGCCCCGTACAGTTTTTTGAGCGCTATGCGGGCTACATTGTTTTTGCGTTCGTGCAGCAGGCCCTGCTGCAGGACTTCTTCCTCCTGCGCTTGCTGCGGCTCATGCGCAGCCCGCGGTCGGCGGCTCTTGTAGCGGCGATCATTTTCTCGCTCGCCCATCTGCCCAACCCAATTCTGGTCGTGGTTACGTTTGCCTGGGGCCTCGTGGCCTGCCTGTTCTTCCTCCGCTACCGCAACCTATACCCGCTGGCCCTGGCGCACGCCATCCTCGGCATCACCATTGCGATGACGATTCCGGGCCCGGTCATCCGTAACATGCGGGTCGGCCTCGGCTATCTCACCTACTCCTCGCATTCGCATCCATCACCGCAACCACTGAGACCACACCGTGTCCACGCACGCGTGGGTAATCGCGGACGCGCCAACCCTGCGGTCGCGCCGCCACGCCCGTCCGTAAAAGATGCCTGCCAGCGCAGCCAGCACAACATATCGCCAGTTGAAGTGCACGGCGCGCTTGTTGAAATGCGACAAGCCGAACAGCACCGCCGTCACCAGCAGCGCAGGCGTGCGTCCCAGCCGCCGCTCCACGAGATTCTGCATCCATCCCCGGAAGAACAGCTCCTCCGGAATCGCAATGAACGCAAATGTGAAGAGAAATGCGCCCGCAAGCGACAACGGATGCGGCCAGACCGCGTGCGCGTGCAAGAATCCCATCCCGAGGCCCAGCGCAATCGCAATGGGCGCGTACCATCCGAACTCGCGTAGCCCAGTGGTCAGGTCGCGCACGCGCAGTCTTAGATCGAACCCGACGCCATCGAGTTGGCGCACCAGAAGGAACCCGTAAATACCCGCATCCAGCAGCAGCATTTTGTTGAAAACCGCAAAGTGCACCGGCCACGCAGGCTCAAGCCACCGCAAATCTACCGCGAGGCCCAGCGCCGCCAGCACCAGGAAGTCTCGCCAGTTGCCGCGTTGCGCGTGATCGGCCTGCGCAGCCTGCCACAGCAGCCCGGCGGCTGCGACCGGAAGCAGAGCGTACAGCGCGAACCAGTCCCAGCGGAACATTCCCAGCGAAGACGTGACCAGCACATACGGCACGCATAGAACGGCCGGGCACAAAAGTCGCACCGGCAAGGTCAATCGCTGCACCCAGGCCGCAACCTTTTCTGAAGCAAACGCCGCCGCCACAAACGGAATCAGGGTCAGCAACGCTGCGACAACAATTGCCGGACCGATCGAAAATCCGAGGCCGCCCGAAGAATACATGCCTCTAAAGTATCAACCCATCCAGCGTCGCGCCCCGCATCGCTTCGCCGGAATCAATCCGCCAGCGATGCCAGCGCGCGTTCCAGCCGCACTCCGCGCGAAGCCTTCAGCAGAACGGTGTCTCCGGGCCGCAAGTTCGCCTTCAGCCAGGCACCGGCTTCCTCCGGCGTTGCCACAAAGTGAGCTTCCGTCCCCCGCTGCGCCGCCTCCTCCACCAGTGCCGCCGCCAGCCCACGCACACCCACGACGATATCCACGCCGCGCGCGGCCATGCGCCGCCCACACTCCCGGTGCAGCGCCTCGCCCTCAGGCCCGAGCTCCAGCATCTCGCCGGCCACCACGATGTGCCTGCCTTGGTCCGCCGGCATCGCCAGCAGCGCGTCGACCATCGCGTCCAGCGCACGTGGGTTTGAATTGTAACTGTCGTTGATCACCGTCGCGCCGCGCCATTCCAAAACCACGCCGCGCTTGTCGCCCGAGCGCAGTTTCCCCAACGCCTCCGCACATTCCGCCAGCGAAATGCCGCTGCGCAAACCCACCGCAATCGCGGCCAGCGCGTTGTGTACGTTGTGTCGGCCCAGCATGTGCAGTTGCACACTTGCCCGCTCACCCTGCGCAGTTACCGTAAAGACCACACCCTCCGCTCCGATCTCGGCAATCTGCACCGCGCGAACTTCCGCGCACTCGCCTATGCCGTAGAAAACCGCGCGGTCGCCCAGGCCATTGCCGAACTTCGCTACGCGCTCATCGTCGCAGTTGAGCACCGCAATCCCATCCGGAGGCAGCGCCTCGATCAGCTCATACTTCGCGCGTGCAATGCCCTCGATGCCATCCGCGAAGTACTCCAGGTGCACCGGCGCCACGTTCGACACGACCGCCCAATTCGGCTCGGCGACGCGCACAAGCGCGGCGATCTCGCCCGCATGGTTCATCCCCATCTCAATTACCGCGACCTCGTGCTCGGCTTCGAGCCGCAGCAGTTGCAGCGGCATCCCAAAAGCATTGTTGAGATTGCCCTGCGACTTCAATACCCGGTAGCGCGCGCCCAGCACCTGCGCCACTGCTTCTTTGGTGGTCGTCTTGCCCGCCGAGCCGGTAATCGCGACAACGCGCTTTCCCCATTTTCGCCGCACCGCGCGCGCCAACTGCTGCAAGCCGATCAACACACCGTCGCCGTCGCGATCCGGAACCCGCAGCAGCCGGCCCAAGTCCATTCCCGCCGGCTCCAGCCAGCGCATGCTCACTACCGCGGCCACCGCGCCATTGGCGAGTGCCGCTTCAACATAATCGTGCCCATCCAGCCGCTCGCCGCGCACCGCGAAGAAAAGCTCGCCCACCGCGATCGCGCGCGAGTCGATCGAGTAGCCTAACGCCTCGGCATCGTCAGGGAAGTCGCCCTCGGCGTGGATCCAATCAGCCACCTGGCCCAGCGTCAGCTTCATTGGAACTCCTTCAAAACGTCTTCAGCGACCACCACATCGTCGAACGGAACCGTCCGGCCGCGCAGAATCTGCACCTTCTCGTGGCCTTTGCCGGCAATCGAAACAATGTCTCCGGCGCGCGCAGCTCGAATCGCGAGGTCGATGGCTGCCGCGCGATCCGGCTCAACGATGCACTTGGTCCCAGTCTCGCGAACGCCGGCCAGCGCTTCCTCAATGATCGCCATCGGCTCCTCGCTGCGCGGGTTGTCGCTGGTCAGCACCACCAGATCGCTGCCCTCACCCGCCGCCCGTCCCATGCGCGGACGCTTCGTGCGATCCCGGTCACCGCCGCAGCCAAAAAGTGTAATCACGCGCCCACCGCGTTCCCGAACTAACTCGCGGGCAAGCGCAATCAGATTCCGCAGCGCGTCATCCGTGTGCGCATAGTCGACCACCACCGTGAATCCAGCTTGAGCCGACCCCACTACCACCTGAAACCGCCCCGGTACGGGGGCGAGGCGCGGCGTGGCTGCGACAATCTCCTCGAGCGTGAGGCCGCACGCCTGGGCCGCGCACATTGCAGCAAGCAGGTTGGATACGTTGACCCGTCCATGGAGCGGCGACCTGATTGGGACGTTATCGCTGGGCGTATCGAAATTGAATTGCGTTCCCGCGGGCGTGTGCCGTACTTGCGACGCGCGGTAAAGCGCCTCCGCCTGATCGATTCCGTAAGTGAACAGCTCGCTGCCTTGAAACGCTTGCCTCATATGTCGGCAATACGGATCATCCGCATTGATCACAGCCACGCGCGGCGGGGAAGTCCCCACTCCCTCAAACATCCGCATCTTGGCCGCGGCGTAAGCCTCCATCGTCCCGTGATAGTCCAAATGGTCCTGGGTCAGATTCGTGAAAATCGCGACATCGACCGGAATTCCCCACACCCGCTCCTGGTCCAGCGCGTGCGAGCTCATCTCCATCACCGCTTCGGTCGCGCCCGCAGCCACGCCGTCCGCAAAGATCTTCAGCACATCCGAAGCCTCGGGTGTGGTGTGCGGCGACCCGCGCACCTCGTCACCCACATGGGTCTCGATCGTTCCAATCAGCACACACTTGCGTCCAACGCTGCGCAGCATCTGCTCCAGTAGATACGCTGTCGTCGTCTTGCCATTCGTCCCGGTTACCGCGCTTACCACCAGCTTCCGCTCGGGATGACCCAACACTGCTGCGCTCAACTCCGCCAGCGCGCGCCGCCCATGCTCCACCTGTGCCGCAGCCATCTCCGGATGCTCCCGGCGAAGCTTCGCATACACCTCAGCCGAGTCGGTCACAATCGCCGCGGCACCCTGCGCAATGGCCGCATCGATATACCGGTTGCCGTCCGTCGTGCCGCCATGCATGGCCACAAACGCTGCACCAGGCCGCACACGCCGCGAGTCATATTCAACGCCGCCAACCTCGACGTCCGCCCCCGCGCGCTCGATCACCGACACTTCTCTCAGCGCGTCAATCCAATTCATTGATTTGATTCTATGTCCGCACGCAGATCTGTCGCCCGCTAGCGCGCGAAGCGCACGACCACCTCAGTGCCCAGCGGAACCAGGGTGCCTGCCGCCGGCGCCTGTTCGCGCGCAATGCCGCTGCCTACCGGCTCCACGCGCAGGCCCAGGCCCGCCGCCGTCTCCACCACGCGGCGCAGCGCGTCACCCGCAAACGATGGCACAGCCACGCGCTGCCCGGCATCCACCACCACCGAGCCGTTGGCACGGGGCTGGATCTGCGGCGCAACGTCAGGCGTGCGGACCGCAGCAGCTTCGGCGTCCGGCATCGCCGAACTTGTTCCGCCACTCTCCTTGAAGGCGGCCACCACCTTCGCCGGCAGGCCCAGAATGCGCGAGGTCTTGCTGGCCGCGAGCGCCTGTGGCGAGGCAGCCATCGCACTCGCCGTTCCGACCGCCGAATCGGCGTGGTTCTCGTTTGAATTGGATGCGGTGCGCAGCGGGTCGTCCGCGGGCAGGTTGTTGATCTCGCCGAACATCGTGCTCAAGTCAGCCGCATTCTTGCCTGGATCGTCGTCCGGCATGGTCTCTGGAGTCGCTGCGGCGCGCAGCTCCTTGGGTGTCTTCAGCGGCTGGTCGTGCGGCACGCCAAGGTACTCCAGCACCTGCTGGGCAACCTCCTGGAAGACGGGCGCCGAAACCGTCGCGCCGTAGCGGCTGCCCACAGTCGGAGTATCGATTACCACCGCAATTGAGATCGCCGGCGAGCTGACCGGCGCAAAGCCCGCGAAGCTCGCGACCAGTTGCGTGTGCGAGTAGGTATGCGTGGCCGGATCGATCTTCTGCGCCGTTCCGGTCTTTCCACCTGAGCTATAGCCATTCAACTGCGCGGCTTTGCCCGTGCCCTCCAGCACAATGCCCTGCATCATCGAGCGCATCTTGGCCGCGGTCAGTTCCTTGATCACGCGGTGCGCGCCGTCCGGCAGTGTCACTGGAAGCTGATTCACGCGCCGGAAGGCCGCGGGTTGCAGCCGCGGGTTTCCCTTCATGTCGTCGGTCGATTCGAGCAGGATGTGCGGCGGCATATAGACGCCGCCGTTTGCAATTGTGCTCACCATGGTTACAAGCTGCACCGGCGTAACGCCAATCTCCTGGCCGATTGCGAGAGAAAGGATGCTGGTCGATCCCCACTTCCTGGGGTTGGTCAGAAGCCCGCGCGTCTCGCTGGGCAGTTCAATCCCCGAGCGGTCGCCAAATCCATAGGCCTTGATGTACTTGTAGAAAGTCTCCGGACCGATCTTCAGCGCCATCTTTGCGGCGCCCACATCGCTCGAGTGCTCCAGCGCGTACTGCACCGTCACCACTCCGAAGTGGTCGGCTTTGTCGTCATGCAGCGTGCGGCCGTACATCGTCATCGAACCGCCCTGGCAGTCCACCATGTCCGTCGGCTCGACGCCGGCAGCGTCCAAGGCAGTCGAGTAGGTGACCAGCTTGAAGGTCGAGCCCGGCTCATACACATCGCTCACCGCCAGGTTGGTCAGCGACCCCGGCTCCATGTGCCGCGAGTCGTTCGGATTGAACCGCGGCGAAACCGCCAGCGCCAGAATCTGTCCGGTATGCGGATCCTGCACCACCACCGTCCCGTGCGCGGCCTTCACCTTGGCCATCTGCTCGTCCAGCGCGCGCTCGGCCATGTACTGGATGTTCGCGTCCACGGTGAGCACCAGGTTTTCCCCGGGCATCGGTTCGTTTTCCACGCTGTCCATCGCGTGGCGCTTGGCATCCACAGACACCAGCATGTTTCCTGGAGTTCCATGCAGATCGTCATCAAACTGGCGCTCGAGACCGCCCAGGCCGGCATCATCTGTGCCCACATACCCAAGCACTTGCGCGGCCAGATCATTATTGGGATAAAAGCGCTTGAACTCCTTGTAGAAGTAGACGCCCTTAAGGTTCAACTCGGCCACCCGCTGCGCCGTCGCCGCATCCACCCGCCGCGCCACCCACGCAAAATGTTTCGAGTCATTGAAGCGAGCCAGCATCAATGACTCAGAGGTAAAACTATCGGTGGGGTCGGTATGCACGATCTTGGCCAGCATCTCGGCCGTGGTTGCGCGGTTCTCGCCCAGCTCCGTTGGATCCACGTATACCGAATCCATCTTGACCGTCATCGCCAGCTCGCGCAGGTTGCGGTCGTACAAGATCCCCCGCTGCGGCGCCACCGTGACCGTGCTGTGCTGCTGGCGTTCCGCCTTCTCCATCCACTCCGAATGGCGGATCACCTGCAGCCACACCAGCCGGCCGCCAATCACCACCACCCACGTGCAGAAAAAAATCGCCACCCACGCAAAACGCAGCCTGCGTATCGGTGCGGTCAATGAATTGCGTTGGGTCTGGCGCGGAGCTCTGTTCATTGAAAGAAGTTTCCAGGTGCGACTTCCCGGTTCTCAGCTGCCGATCAGCACTCTTCTGAGAACTGGCAACTAGTTGACCGGCAGCGAAGATGTGGACGCCTGCGCCAGCACCGGAACATTGGAGCCGGATCCATCGGGGCGAATCATCTGGCCGGGCTGGGGCGCGCCGAGCCCGAGCTGCCGCGCGATCTGGTCGATGCGGCCGGGATCGCTCAATTGCGCCTCGGCCAGACGCAGTTGCCGGTTCTGCTCGCGCATCTGCTCCACCTGCTGCTTTTGGGTCTCGATCTGGTAGCCGACCTCGATCGCCGAAAAATGTTGCCACACATAGACCATCACCAGCACAAACAGAAGGCCCATGGTCGCGGCAAAGGTGCGCATTTCGCGCCGGCGCTCGGGATCGTCGGCCTTCACAATGCGGCTGTTGTCGATGTGCTTGACGAAGAAGACCTCCGGGGTCGGTCCCCGGCGAGCGCGTTTCTGCAGCTCGAACAGCTCGCGATTGCGCAGCGCACGAGCCTGCGCCGGGTTGCTCATGCTGCCCGTCGCCGTCCCCGTTCTCATTCCGATTCCGATTCCGATTCCGATGACCGTTCCCTGCTCTGCTATCCCCATCGTTGCCATCGCGCCTCCTACCTCTTGCCGCCTCTGTACTTGCCTGCCGTTCCCCGGTCCCCGGTCCCCGGTCCCTGTCTCTCCGCCGCCCGCAGCTTCGCGCTTCTCGATCGCGGGTTTCGCATCTGCTCCTGCTCCGCAGCGATCACCGGCTTCTTGGTCAACACCTCAAAAATCCCAACGCGTCCGGCCTCGCGAAACGCATCCTTCACCAGCCGGTCCTCCAGCGAGTGGAAGCTGATCAGCACCAGCCTTCCGCCCGGCTTCAGCAGAGATGGCGCGCTTTCCAGCAGCGACCGGATCTCTCCCAGTTCGTCATTCACGCGAATTCGAAGCGCCTGAAAGGTCCGTGTCGCGGGATGAATCTTGTCGCCTTTCATTGAAGGGGCCGCGGCCGATATCACTTGCGCAAGTTCCGCTGTTGTCGATATCGGCCGGGCCCTCACAATGGCTCTGGCGATTCTCCGC
>ODAK010003735.1_pt1 | contig 15725 bp, 9 predicted proteins | sample 1539591 | NCBI WGS metagenome assembly ODAK01 (sample SAMEA3539303, study PRJEB22396) | soil metagenome | biome: tundra; feature: field; material: soil | place: USA | collected 2010-05 | depth 0.15 m | reverse complement strand
TGGAGAAGGCCTGGGACGCCCAAGGGATCCTGCTGCGCTTTCAGTTTCTCGAACTGGGCGGTCTCGCGTTGCGCGTCTTCTTTGCGCCCGGCGCGGCGGTACGCCTGCGCGAGAAAGAAATGGACCTGGGCGCTGCCGGGCATCAGGCGGCGGGCCGTTTCGAATTCGCCAATGGCGGCTTCCAGGCGGTCCGCCGTCATGTTGGCGCGTCCCAACTCGGCATGGCAGAGCCAGCGATACCGGGCCGGCACCACCTTCATGGCACGGCGCAGCGATTCGAGCGCCGCTTCGGGGCTTCCCTGCCGGACTTGGAGCGAACCGATCTCGAAGAGCGCGGGCCAGTGCTCCGGATTGCTCTGGACCTCCTTCTGGAACTCCGCGAGCGCTCTGGCGAGATCGGTCTCCATCAGGTAGAGCCCATAGGCGTAGTGCACACCGGCTTCGTTCGGGTAGCGCCGCAGGAGCTCGCGGTACGCGGCGGCGGCTTCGGCGGGCCGCTGGCTGGCGGATTCCCAGGCGGCCTTACCCGCGAGGTCAACTACAGCGCGGCGCTCGGGCGGGAGATCGGAGGCGCTCGTCGCGATGGCCAAGGCGCACAGCCCCATCGTCTCCCGCAGCAACGGAGAGTTCTCGTTGTGCGTGGAGAGCGGCACCATCTGGGCCAGCGCTTCGTCGAACGCCGCGGCGCGGATCAGCGTCTGCGCCGCCTTGATGCGGACCACGACTTCGAACTGCCAGTTGTCGCCGAGCCCAAGCTGCTCGCCCTTGCGGATGTCGGCGATCGCCTGATCGGAATTGTCCAACTCGGCTTCGCACAGGCCGAGGAACGCCCAGCCGGTTCCTTTCGTGGGCGCCAGACCGGTTCCCTTGCGGAAAGCGTCGCTTGCCTCGGCAAAGCGGTCCAACTGGAAGAGGGATGCGCCGAGATAGAGCCAGCCTTCGGCCCAATCGGCCTTCAACGCGAGGGCTTTCTTGAAAAGATCCGCGGCCTCGGCGGGGTTGCTATCGATCGCCGCCTCAGCGCGGCGGGCGAGATCTTCGAAGCCATCCTGCCACGCCTGGCCGATGCCGGGAATCAGTCCGAAAATTAACGCCCCGCACACCAGAACTCGCATTCGGTACTACAGTAGCGCAAATGCGGCTATGCTGAAATGCATGCGGGTGGCGATCGCGCTTTTGGCGCTGGTGTGCGCCGCGGCCGGCCAGGGCTCCGGTCCGGAGAAGCTCTTTAGCGAAGCGGTGGCCGCTCAAAAGCGCGGCGACGATGCACTGGCAATCCGCAAATACCAGGAGCTGTTGAAGCTGCGGCCGGACGTGATCGAAGTCCGCGCGAACCTGGGGGCCGCGTTGTCGCGGCAAGGACGCTTCGACGAAGCCATCGCGCAGTACCGCGCGGCTCTCGCGATGGATGGCGGCAATTTCGCGCTACAGATGAACCTGGCGCTGGCGTACTACAAGAAGGGCGCGTTCGCCGAAGCCGTGAAGGAGTTGAAGCTGCTGCCCAACGATCCGCGAGTGGCGACGCTACTGGGCGACTGCTACTCGCGATTGGGACAGGACGATCAGGCGATCGCAGTGCTGCGGCCGCTGGAGGCTGCCCAGCCCGATGACCTGGGCGTCGCGTGGCTGCTCGGCTCCGCGCTCATCCGCACGGGCCACAAGCGCGACGGCCTGGAGTTCGTAGAGAAAGTGGCGAAGCTCGGGAACAGCGCCGAGGCGTATCTGTTGGCCGGACTGACGGCGTTGAAGATGAACGAATTCGAGCGGGCGCGCGACGATGCCGATGGCGCACTGCGGCTGAACGTGCAACTCCCCGGCGCGATGACGTTGCGTGGCATGGTGCTGCCGTATCTCGGCGACAATGGCGGCGCCATCGCGGCTTTGCGAAAGGCGATCGAGGCCGATCCCAAGGACTTCGACGCGCACCTGAACCTCGGCGCGGTGCTGCATACCGAGCGCGAGCTCGATGCGGCGCGGCAGCATCTCGAACGGGCGCTCGCGCTCCAGCCCGAATCGAGCCTGGCCCGCTACGAAATGGCGCGGCTGGAGCGCACCGAAGGGAAGCTGGAGGCCGCAGTCAAGGACTTCGAGAAGGTGATCCACGACGAGCCCAATTGGCCGCAGCCGCACATCGAGCTTTCGGCGTTGTACTTCCGGCTGAACCGGCAGGAAGACGGCGAGCGGGAGCGGATGGTCTTCGACAAACTCAACGCGGCGGAGAAGCGGTAGCCGGTTCTTTCACTCGGAGCACGCGATCCGCGCGCACGTCCTTCAGTACCTGCACGATCCCGGACGGCCAGCGGATCTCGATCGACTCCGCCTTGTCGCCGGCTCCCAGTCCGAAGTGGACGGGACCGTAGCTGGAGGAGGCGTAGCCCGCGCTGGTGGTCATGTGGTTGTACTGCGTGCCGCTCCGGCTGGTGACCTTGATGCGGGCGCCGATGCCGTCGCGATTGCTGCTGGTTCCCTCCAGCGCCAGGTCGAGCCAGTGGCCGGCGGGGCTCCGATTCATCCAGATCTCGGCGGGCGCGTGGATGGCAGTGGCGACCACGTCGATGCGGCCGTCGCCGTCCAGATCGCCCAGAGCCAGGCCGCGGTGGCGTGCGGGCGGTGAGGCATCGAGGCCCGCCTCCGCGGTCAGGGCGACCCATTTGCCGGCAGCGCCCGGATTGCGGAATACGGTGTTGTTCTGGTTGGTGACGGCGCCGGGCATGGCATGCGACAGAACGTCGCCGCGGGTCACGAAGAGGTCCTTCCACCCGTCGTTATCGAAATCGTACAGAGCCACTCCGAAGCCCGCCATCGCCCTGCTGGCGGATCGCATGCCGCTGGGCGAGGTGACTTCGCGGAATCGCTTTCCACCGGCGTTCTGGAACAGCGGAAAGGTCTGCTTCTCCAGGGCGACAAAGGCAATGTCGGGGTAGCCATCGTTGTCGAAATCGCGGAAATCGGCGCCCATTCCGGAAATGAAGGTGCCGTCTTCCACCAGCGCGACGCCGGCCGGAAAAGCAACCTCCTCGAATCTCCGGCCCGTATTGCGGAATAGGAAATTGTAGGATGCGTCGTTGGTGACGAAGAGGTCCGGGAGGCCGTCCAAATCGTAATCGGCCATAGCCGCCCCCATGCCTTTGCCTACGTGGGAGCGGATGCCCCATTTTTCGGACACCTCCTCGAAGGTGCCGTCGCCCTGGTTCAGGTAGAGCTGATTGGGCAGGCCCTTGTAGGACCGCGGAGCGCAGTAGTCGGGAACCCCCTTGTACTCGCACAACGGCTCGGTGGCGAAGTTCCATTGGAGATAGTTGACGACGAAAAGATCGAGCAGGCCGTCGTTGTTCACATCGAGCCAGACGCCCGTGATCGACCACATCGGTCCGAACTGTGGGTCGGGGCCGTTCTGGATGCCCGCCTTCGCCGTGACGTCGGTGAATGTGCCGTCGCGGTTGTTGTGATAGAGGGTGTTGTGGTGGACGCCGGCCACGAAGAGGTCGGGATATCCGTCGTTATCGTAGTCGGCGACGGCGACGCCGCAATCGAAGCCCGTTCCGCGCAGGCCGGCGGCATCGGTGACGTCGGTGAACGTCCCGTTACCGTCGTTGCGGAAGAGGCGATTGGCGAATTTCGGGGAGTCTTTCTTCAGGGTTTCGAGATTGGCGCCGTTGGTGAAGAAGATGTCGGGGCGGCCGTCCTGGTTGTAATCGAAAACGGCGACGCCTCCGCCCATGGTCGCGGGCACGTGGCGGGCGGCCGCCTCGCCATTCTCCAGGCGGAACGGGATAGGCTTGAGATCGAAGCGGATGGGCGAGGTGGAGTCGGGGAGGAGAATGGCGCAACACAAGACTAAAAGGAATAGGGCCGCGACTCGATTCATATGAATAAGTTACCAGCTCTCAGCTATCCCAAACGGAGAAAAGGGCAGACCACAAGAAGTGGTCTGCCCGGATTTGTTACGAAATAAAACGCTCCCTAACGGTCGCGGCTCTGAATCGGAGCGTTGCCGGCTCTAGAAGTTGAACTTAGCCGTGAACTCGATCACGCGGCGGCCGACCGTGAACTGCGGTCTGCCGTTCGTGAGGGCGTTCTGGTTGGTCTGACTCAAGCCGCCGCTACTGTTGTTGAAGTTCAGCGAAACGTCGGCGTTGCCGTTGGGCGCGTTGAACTGGGGCAGGGGATGGTTGAGGAAATTGAATGCCGAGAACCTCAACTCCACCCGCTGGTGTTCCTTGAAGTTGAACCTCTTATAGATCGCGAGGTCGCTGTTGAAGAACGCCGGCCCGTGGATGTACGGCCAGATGACATCGCCGTTCTGCCCCGGGGTGGGAGGCGCGAAGCAGGACGGGTTGAAGTACTGCCCCGAACTCAGCCCGCTCCGCGGATCGCAGACGAGCCTGGGCACGAGCCCGATGCCGCCGTAGTTTGTGCCGAGCTGATTCTGGGCGGTGTACCCGACGCAGGTGGTGGTCCCCGATGCGTCGGTATGGTTTACGCAACCATACGAGACGTTGAGGTTGCCGTTGGTGTTGCCCTGAATCGGCGCACCACTCTGCAACTGCGTGATCCCGGATAACACCCAGCCATTCACCACGCCGCCCAGAAGCTTATTGTTCTTCTCCGGGCTCGGCAGGTTGACGATGTAAGCCGCGTTGAAGATGTGGGTGTGGTCGAAGTTGAGGACGCCGTAGTTGCTGCGCATATCGTACGGATTCAGCGTGTTGCCGTTTCCGTTTCCGTTGTCGGTCTGGTTGTCGCGGATACCCAGAACCTTGCTAAACGTGTAGTTGCCGGTGAACGTCACGCGTCCTGTCTGCTTCTGCCAGGTCAGGATCACGGCATTGTAGTTGGAGTAGCTGCCATGGCCGACCAGGGTCATGCCCGTGTAGTTCTGCAGGGGATAGTAGTCTTGCAGGGGGAAGCCGCTGGCGGTCGGATCGTTGACCACACCCGTCTTCGGATCGGCCTTGAAGAATGCGCCTGGCTGAATGATGTTGAGATTGTTCAGCGGTCCGCGCAGCATCATGTCGCGCGAGCGGTTGCCGGAGTATTGAAGTTCGGCCACCGACCTCCAGGGCCCGCGCTGCGAAATGGTGAAGTTGTAGGTCCAGGTGTAGGGCGTGCGATCGTCGCCCTTCGTCAGGATCCCGTCGGGTCCCTGACCGAGTCCAGGCGTCCCAAGCGACGGAGAGAAGTCGCTGAAGTTGTTCCAGCCGATGCAGCATCCCCACGTGCTGGTGAGCGAAGGGATGTTTTGCGGATCGTTGTAGGCGCCGCCGCTGACGCTGTTGTAAGCAAGCTGATAGCGATATAGCCCGGCACCGCCGCGCAGCACGGTCTTGCCGTTGCCGAACAGATCGTAAGCGGCGCCGAAGCGCGGCTCATAGAAGAGCTTCCGGGACGGGAAGCCGGACATCGGGACGCTCTTGTCGATGGAGTTCCACATCAGGCCCGTCCAGGCGCCCGCGCTGCTGGTGTTGTTGTACTTGGATTGATCCCAAACGGCCAAGCCCAGATTGTTATCGGGAACCCAGTTGCCCATGTGGTCGAAACGAAGGCCCAAGGTGAGGGTTAGCCTGCGGGTGGCCTTCAACTGGTCGTTCACGTAGAACGAGTATTGGTAATACTTGAAGTTGGCCACGGACGTCCCGTTCTGGTTAAACACCGTGGGGCGGCCAACCAGCATATCGGCAAGCGGATTGCCGGTGCTCGTGGCTCCCCAGCTTTCGAAGTCGGCATCGCCTTGAGTCGCGCCGTTGTAACCGCCGCCGGTCTGATTGTTTTGAGCGAAATCCCAGTAGAAACCCGCCTTGAACGTATTCCTGCCGAGAACCTTGGTGATGTTGTCGGAAATATTCGGCGTGTTGGACATTTTGCCGAAAGCGTTGGCTCCGCCGGTGGGCCACGTCTCACCGTAGGTGGGGGCGAAGTAACCGGTAGTGGCGTTATTCCATCCGAAGATGTTGGGGAGTTGCGGGGTGAAGGGGTCTTTGAAAAAACCCGTCATTTTAAAGCCGAGCTTGCCGGGGTCTACCGCGGCCGGATTGCCCAGCGTAATCGGATTGGTGAACTTGGCCTCCGCGAAAATGAGTTCGTTCGTCAACGTGGGGCTGAACACATGCACCAGGTTGGCGCTGTAGACCTGCGAGATCTGCGTCGCCGCCTGGGGGGAAGGATAGGGGAGGGACGATGAGCCCGCATCCCACCAGACGCTGATCGGGCTCAGGTCATTTTCGCTCTGATGATTCCAACTGACGAACAGCTTAGTACTCTGGCTGATGTTATAGTCGAGGCGGATTCGGGTCTCCCAACGATTCGTTGGGGGCCCGACGAAGTACTGGAAATTCGTCCCGGTGGAGCTCGTTACCGGATTGCTATTCGTCTTAGGGAAGGTGCTGAGATAGACCAGCGAATTCGGATCCATCAGCGACTTGGGGATCATCCCGCCGGGGAACGAAATGTTGCCGCAGCCGCCCTGGTTATTGCCGCAGGGAACAACCATGGCGTTGCCGTGGGCCGACGCGAAGCCCGGGCCCAAGCTGGCGAGATAAGCCGGGCTGAAGTTCCCGTTGAGCATCTCCGTCGTCGGAATGAAGTAGCTCCGAAGATTGCCGGCGGGCTGCTGCTTCATGTACTCGTAGGCGCCATAGAAAAACAGCTTGTCGCGGTTTTTGTTGAACTTGGTGCCGGGGATCAGCACCGGGCCGCCGATGTCGCCGCCGGGATAGTAGAAGCTGTCGGTCAAGGGCGAGCCGCCCTGATTCTTGGAAAAGGAGTCGACGGAATTGAATACGCCGTTGCGGGCATACAGGTACGCTTGGCCGTGGAACTGGGCGCTGCCGCTTTTGCCGTACGCCTGGAACGTCACCGGGCCCTTGGCGAACTCCGCTCCGTAGGCAGATGTCAGGATCGAAACTTCCGCCACCTGGTTCTGATTTATATTCGCGGTCTGGGTGCCCTGGTTACCGGGATCCAGCAGGTTCGCGCCATCCGATGTCATGGTCATCCCACCGTTCGGTTGTGTACCGTTGGCGGAGAACGCGCCGACGGGACCGGTGTTGCTGGCCGTCGTATAGCTGTTCCACATGCTATTGCTAAGCTTGTTGTTCATGCCCATGCCGGGCATGATCTTCATCAACTCGGCGGCGTCGCGCCCGACGATCGAGAGATCCTCGATCATGTTCTTACTTAATGTCTGGCTGGCTTGGGGAGAATCGACCGGCACTACCGACCCGGCAAACGACGCTACCTCGATCTGTAGCTGGGTGGTGGCGACCTGTAGCGTGATTGTTCCCAGGCCTACAGCCCCACCCTGGGTCAGGGTAATTCCCCCCATCTCGGAGGCCTGCAGGCCGGGCGCCGTCACGGTGATCGTGTACGTTCCGGGCTGAACCGCCGGGAACGCGAACAGGCCCGCGCCGTTCGTGACTGTGTCGCGGGTCGCGTTGGTGGCTTCGTTCTTCAACACCACCTTCGCGTCCGGTATTACTGCGCCGGTCTTGTCAGCCACGGTGGCGCTGATGGAACCGCTCGCGTTCTGTGCAAAAGCACACATTTGGAACGCCACAAAGGCAGTCAGGAACAATGCGACCGCGGCTACCCACCTCCAGCCGTGAATCCTGGATGCCATGCCAACTTCAGACGTAGAATTGATTGACACCACTGTATCGCCTCCTCAGACTTGAAAAGCTAAGGCTCAGTTTCTTGTTGACGCGGCCCACCAGGCCGCGACTCTGTTACGCACAGTTACCCGCATCTGCCGCCGCGAACCCGGCGTGGGAGGTGTGGGCAAGGTATATAATAAGCCTGCGCCACGGTGGTGTCAACGATAATAGGAATCTATTAGTAAAGTATCCGTTAAGGCTAAATCGGTTAATGCGCAGACGCTTGCCAGACGGCGGTTAACGTTAACATAATAAGCATCTTATCCACGGGGAGCGGCCGACCCAGGCAAATCGGTGTTAAAGCACCCATTTTCTGATATTCGGTGCCGCGCGGGTCATGACTTGACTACGATAATTTGTATTTCTTGGCTTCCATTTTTGGAATTCGGTGTGATCGCGGCGCCGGCCCACTACTTAGGCTCCGTCACCACTACTACCCGATCGCCCGCCACGTCCCGCAGCACCTGCCTGGTCCCGCTCGGCCACGTGATCTCGATCTCTGTGGCCATTCTGGACACGCCCAGGCCGAAATGCACGCGCGAATCGCTCGAGCACGCGTACCCTGTGCTGGTGGTCACGTGATTGTACTGCACGCTCCCATCCGCGGCGGTCAGCCGCACCTTCGCCCCAATACCCATCCGGTTGCTTTTCGTGCCCGTCAGCTTCAGCAGGATCCAGTGGTTGGCATTCGCGCTGATGTTATGGAGCACCTTGGCCGGCCCATTCAGCACCGAGACCACCGCGTCCATTCGGCCGTCATTATCGAGGTCGCCCACGGCCAGCCCGCGATGCGCCGCGCCCGTCGTACTGAAGACGTTCTGAAACTTCCCGTTGCCGAGGTTCCGGAAAGCGGTGGTGGGCTCCTCGTACCGCCGCGGCGAGTATGTCGCGATGTTGTCCTGCACGTTCGATCGCGCCACCAGCAGATCCTTCCAGCCGTCATTGTCCAGATCTACAATCGCGTTCGACCAGCCCGACATCTCGTAGGTGTGCATTCCCAGCAACGCGACGGTGGTCTTATCCTCGAACTGGCCGCGTCCCAGGTTGGCGAAGATCGGGAACGTCTCCTTCTCGATCGCGGTCACCCACAAGCTCGGGGCGCCCTGGTTGAACAGATCGCGAAAATCGACGCCCATTCCGGAGATCACGTTGCCGTTTTCCGGGAATGCCACGCCGGCGTCGATCGCCACCTCTTCAAAGCGCTTGCCACCGAGATTGTGGAAGAGCTGAAACGGCGCGTCGTCATTGGCGACGAAGATATCCATGAACCCGTCGCCATCGTAGTCGGCGATGGCGACTCCCATCCCCCGTCCCAAATGCTCCGCGATCCCGGTCTCGGCGGAAACATCGGTGAAGGTGCCGTCGCCATTATTGCGGAACAGCGTGTGGGGCAGCGGTTTGTAGTGGCGCGGGCTGCAATACACGTTCTGTCCGTTGGCCTTGCACTCGGGCCCGTTCGAAGCGTCCCATTGGCAGTAGTTCGAAACGAACAGATCCAGCAGCCCGTCGTTGTTGTAGTCCACCCACGCGGCCGCCACCGACCACATCTTCTTTCCCGCATACGATCCGCCGGTGACGCCCGCCTTCCGGGAGACGTCGGTGAAGGTGCCGTCGCCATTGTTATGGAACAACTGGTTCCCGTTCACGTTGGCCACGTAGAGATCCGGCCGTCCGTCGTTGTCGTAATCGCCCACCGCCACGCCCATGCCATAGCCCGCGCCGCCGACTCCCGCCTTTGCGGTCACGTCCGTGAACGTCAGATTCCCGTTGTTGTGGAACAGCCGGTTCTGGAACTGCGGCCCGTCCTTGACGAGCGACGGCATGCGCGCGCCGTTCACAAAGTAGATATCGAGGTAACCGTCGCCGTCGTAATCGAACAGCGCCACGCCCGCCACCAGGCCCTCGGGTTGCTGCCTCTCGGGAGTCGCGCTGTTGTTGGCGACGAACCGGACGCCTGCCGGCTGAGCAATCTCCTCGAACGCGATCGGCGCCACCGCCGCTCTCTGGGCCAGAGCCAGCACCGCCGCGCACAGCAATGGAATGGTCCGCCGCATCAAGTCTAGAATGTAGCATGCGAAGTGTGAACTTGAGATACATTAGAGCTTCACTTGGGAGGAAGGATCGATGTCATTTCTAAGAACGCTCCTCTGCAGTTTCGCGATTTCCGGCTGCATCCTCTCCGCGCAAAGCGGCGACGAAGCGGCGCGGCTGGTTCGCTTGAACGTAGTGGCCACGGCCGCCGACCTGAAGGCCGACGATTTCCGAGTCACCGACGACGGCAAAGCGCAGCGCATCGCTCTGTTCCGCGGTCCTCAGTCCGCGAATACAAATGCCGGCGAATTCTCCAACCGCCCAGTGCCGCCGCCGCACACCACCGCGATTCTACTCGATCTCCTCAACCAGAAACTCAGCGCCGACCGCCTAGACTCCTCGCGCAAAATCGGCCAGTCGTTGAAGCAGCTCGATTCCGGCGAATCGGTGTATCTATATCTGCTGGCGTTCGATGGCAGGCTGGTGCCGATTCACGCCATCGAACCGGGCGCCGCGCCCAACAAGACATGGACCCAGGACATTGATGCGACGCTCGCCAAGTCCATGAAGGAGCTAAACAAAGCCAGGCCTGCGGGGATGAGCGACGAAGACATCGTCAAAAAGACCTACGTCGCCCTGGAAACGCTCGCCAACCAACTGACGGCGTTTGCCGGACGGAGCGACATCGTCTGGGTCACCAACGACATTCCGAACGTCTGGGGTCCCAAAACGTGCAGCGGAGACTGGATCGAATGCGCTCTCTACGTGCCGCACCTGAGCGTCACGCTCGACCGCGCGGGCGTACTGGTACAGCCGCTCTCCTATTCGGGCCTCCTCAATCCGACCGCTACACGCTATATGGAGGAAATGGCCGGACTCACCGGCGGCCGCGCATACTACAACGAAGACATGCGCGCCGTGATCAAGCAGCTCGCCGCCAACGCGAGCACGACCTACGCGATCTCCTACGCGCCGCCGCACGAAAGCTGGGACTCGAAGTTCCACAAGGTGAAAGTTACCTGCGAGCGCAAAGGGGTGAAGCTGGAAGCCAGGCAGCGATACTACGCGCTGCCCGATACCCGGCCTGGACCGCAGCAGGCACAGGCGACCCTGGTGGCAGCCTACCAGAGGGCGTCCGACGTCGCCGAGATCGGCCTGCGCGCGTCGGTCTCCTCAACCACGCCGAATATGGTACACGTCGAAATCCGCGTGGATCCCGCCGATCTTCTGTTGCTCGAAAGCGGCGGGGAGTACACCGGCCAACTCACCGTGCTCTTATCGGCCCGCGCAGCCGCCGGCCCGCAGGGAGAGCCCACGTTCTCCCCCGAGCCAATCCGTCTAAAGCGCGAGCAACTGAAAGGCGACATTCCCATTGCGCGCGATTACCCGATCGATGCGGCCACCCAAAAGGTACGCCTCATCGTTCTCGATCAGAGCGCCAATTCGGTAGGGTCGCTAACCGTCCCAATCAGTGCGAGCCACTGATCGTGTAACTGACAGTCCGCGCGACCGTTTCGCTCCCCTGGGAAACTGAGATTTTCAGCTCGCAAGGACCGGTGTGCGTCGCCGCCCGGATCAGCATGGGGATCGCGCCCGTCGCATCGGGGGCCGGAAGTTCGTAGCTCTGATTGGCGAGCACTTGCCCCTCCGCCTGAAACTCGACGTGCAGCTTGGGCTTCTCCGTGCGCGCCTTATCCGGGTAGATCGCGAAATAGACGTAAGGCTTGGCGTCGGCTGCGAGAGTCGATGCAAGAAAAGGCACCAGCCGCTTGCCTTGCACCACCAGCGGATCGGAAGCGTCCGCCGGTCCGGTGGCGGGGTCCAGGCGTTGAATCAGCATGACGCTGCTCACGCCGACCCCGCTGTGCGGTTCGGGGCTGTCGAACTGCATCGTATTCGTACTCGTCCGCCCCCCCTCGCGATCGATCACGGCGGTCTCCACGGTGTAATGCCCTGGCGCGAGGTTGACCGGATGCGTGTACGTCACGGCGCCGGACAGCATCGCCTTGAGGTTGGCATCGGGAAGCTCGTAGGGAGCGTCGACGCTGTACTTATCCACCACTTGCCCGCTCGCATCTTTCACCAGCGAGAGCAACGATGCGTGCAGCGCGTGGGTCTGCCGATCGGGATGGGGCGTGGCGACAAGACTCGTGCCCGGCAGTTCAAAACCCAGCGCGCTTTGGGAATCTCGAAACTGATAGGCCGCGGTGTGGAAATCGAAGGCGTGCGGCAGCGGTTTGGTATTCAGCACCGCCAGTCCCACGATCTCAAACGGCAGCAGCCCCTCGGCGAGCGCAAAGTAACCAGTCCGGCTCTCCACGCGCCAATCCGGGCGCGCCAGCTTCACTTCGATGGTGCGCAGCCGCCCGTCATATCGCTCGGACGTCGGGTGATAGGTCGCCTCGTAGTGAATCTCGAGATCGTCCACGATGCGCTGGAATGGCTTGCGGAATTCGTTGGTGTTGGCGATCAGGAATCCGCCGGTGCCTTCGGAAAGCGCGCGCAGGCTAGCCTGCGTATCGGAATTGCGCACGGCGTCGTTCATGGTATCGCCCTGGCGGCTTTTCTCCTTGGCGGCACTCAGACCGGTGTCGACAGCAGTCTGCGAGCGGCTCACAGCGGCCACCCGGCCGAGCGCGAGATCGGCTGCCTGCGCCGTCGAGACGTGGGTCAGGCCGGAGACGTCCATGGCGTACACCGTAAGTTCGACTCCGTTGGCCTTGTCCAGGATCTTCTGGAAACGGTCGGGATCGCCCGTGGTGGCGAGACCGGTAGTCAGCAGCAGGATCGACTTACGTCCCGGCAGTCCGCCGAGCATGTTGATCATGTTGATCACCTTGTCGGTCTCGCGCATTCCGTTAATGTCGCTGAAGTCGCGCCGCTCCCCAGCCTGGTTCCCGCGCATGGCGTTCGCGCCGGCCCCGGTGCCCACTTCCGCTCCGTTGATCACCGTGGTGGCCACCTCGCCCCCGGTCACCTTCATTGTGGTGTCCGCCGAGTGCGCCACCATATCCACCACGGTAGAAATGGTCATTTGGTTCGGACTGGCGGTGAGCACCGCCTCGCTTGCCACGGTGAAATCCAAGCCGCGCATCATGTAGACATTGTTCAAGGCTTGCAAGAGGGCCTTGCGGTCGTTGCTGAAGGGATACACCGGCTTGAGACGATCGTCGAGCAGGAACATCCCGACGTACGTCTGCGGTTGCAGATCGTTTTTCAGGAATTCCCTCATGGCGTCGATCGCGAGAGTCCGCGAGACTGGATCGAGATTGTGAAACACGATACAGATCAGGTTGACGGCCCGCAAAGGCCGCGGCGCAGCTTTCGTGGACGGTTGCGCCTCGCTAACCGGCAGGCGGACCGTCTCGCGCGCGGCGACGAAGCGGAAGCTCCGGACATCCTGGCGCACGCCGTCCTCGTAGATTTCGACGTCGCCCGCCTTGAGGTTCTTCACCGGTTTACCGTGCTTGTCGCGCACTACGATGTCGAGCAGTACCTCGCTGGCGGTGGCGCGGATTGTGGGAACGGGATCCTGCGCCACGGCGACAGTGGCCAGCAGCAGAAGAGCGGCACACGTCTTCATATGCCAGTCATTGTATCCTGCTACCTTGTTACTCTGAAGCTCATGCGCTGGCGAAGACTCCTGCTCCCCATTGCCGCGCTCGCCGCGCCGCCCGCGGCCGGCCCGATCGTCTTCGAGGAGCTCGCCGGCCGTTCCGGCCTGCGCTTTGTCACCGACAGTTCCCCGACGCCCAACAAGAACCAACCCGAGACCATGGTCGCCGGCGTCGCCCTCTTCGACTATGACAACGACGGCTATCTCGACGTCTACCTCGTCAACGGCGCTGCGATCCCCTCGCTGCGCAAAGTGTCGCCGAAGTATTGGAACCGCCTCTTTCACAACAACGGCAACGGCACCTTTACCGATGTCACTGAGAAAGCCGGCGTGAAGGGCGAAGGCTACGGGATGGGCGTCGCGATCGGCGATTACGACAACGACGGCTGGCCCGACATCTTCGTGGCCAACGTCACCGACAACCAGCTCTTTCACAACAACCACGACGGCACATTCACCGACGTCACCGCGAAGACCCACCTCTCCGGCGCGCTGCACGAAGGTAAAAAGATGTGGTCGATCTCAGCCGGCTGGTTCGATTTCGACAACGACGGCCGTCTCGACCTATTCGTTTCCAACTACTGCAAGTGGGAGGTTAACAAGGATCCCTTCTGCGGCCCGAACCCGGACACCCGCGCCTACTGCCACCCCAAGAACTACCCCGCTCTCCCCAACACGCTCTACCGCAACAATGGCGACGGCACCTTCACGGATGTCTCCGGCGAGATGGAGATCGATAAGTTCTACGGGAAAGGCATGGGAATCGCTTTCGCGGACTACGATCACGATGGCTTCACCGACGTGTTCGTGGCCAACGACAACGCCCCCCAACCTGCTCTTCCACAATCTCGGCGGCAGGAAGTTCGAGGAGGTCGCGCTGCAAGCCGGTGTCGCCTATCCCGATTCCGGCGCATTCATCTCCGGCATGGGAGCCGACTTCCGCGACGTGAACAACGACGGTTGGGAGGATGTCTGGCACACCGCCATCGAAGGCGAAACCTTTCCGCTCTTTAAGAACTCAGGCAACGGCGAGTTCGCCGAGGTCACCATGGCGTCCGGTCTGCACGCCATGCGCAACATGTCGGGATGGTCCAACGGGATCTTCGATTTCGACAATGACGGTTGGAAGGATCTCTTCGTGGCGCGCGGCAACGTGCAGGACAATATCGCCAAGATGTCGACGCGCCGGTACGAGGAGCCCGCCTCCGTGTTCCGCAACCTGGCGAATGGGAAGTTCATCGACGTGAGCGCCGAAGCCGGTTCCGACTTCCAGAAGCCCGCGGCGCAGCGCGGCGTCGCGTTCGGCGACCTCGATAACGATGGCCGCATCGACGCAGTGGTCAGCGTCCTCAACGGCAGCGCCAAGTACTCCCACAACCTCTCGCCGGGGGGCAATCATTGGATCCTGTTGAAGCTCGTGGGCACAACGAGCAATCGAATGGGCCTGGGGGCGCGCATCCGCATCACCGCCAGCGATGGCGCCAGGCAGTACAATCACGCCACTACCAGCACCGGTTATGCCTGCTCCAGCGACGCGCGCGTGCATTTCGGCCTGGGAAGCGCGAAGCTGATTTCCGAGATCGATATCTCCTGGCCGAGCGGCATTCACCAGGTGTTACGCGACGTACCCGCCGATCGCATCCTCACCATCGCGGAAAAGTGAGTTATTGCTTTGGCCGGTGGGGCAGGCGGGGTCCTGCTCCGAAAACATCCCAATCGTCCCCAGCCACGTCTCCACCAACTGAGGCCATCCCGTTATCGGAAACTTCGTGCGCCGTAGCCCAAACCCATGCCCGCCCTGCGCATACAAATGCATCTCCACGGGAACCCCAGCCTTCTTCAGCGCGACGTAGTAAGCCAGCGAGTCGTTTACATTGTCCACGTGGTCATCCTCCGCCTGCAGCAAGAACGTAGGCGGCGTCTGGCTGGTGACATGGAGATCGGGGTTCAAAGCAAAACTCTTATCGGCAATCATTGGTTAAGCGGACGGCAAGCGGGCTCATGCCAGGAGCCATCATTCTTCTTCGCCACGTTCTCCCTTCAGTCGAAAGGACAGTTGATTTAGATTCAATCAGACGTCTTGGCGACAAGAATCGTCTTCCAAGCGGATGGTCGGTTTATCCGGAAGTTGACCGAAACGACGGTTCCGGCAAAATAGGTCCTGCCTTGTCACCCAGCGTTTACCGATCCCGCTGCGGATCGTCTGCGGCCCCTGATTGGATATGGCCATCTGGGAGGTGAGGCCTGCCCTTCGAAACTCCTACAGGACTGCCTGGGTCAGTTTTGGAAAGCAGACTCGGGTCACTTCCGCAAGCGCTGAAGGCGGATCGGCAAAACTGGTTAACGACCGAAGCTGTCCGCTAGTGCCAGGGCAGGATGGGACGTTCGCTGGTGACCCATTCGGGCGAAGCTTCCGGCGCTGACGA
>ODAK010003734.1_pt1 | contig 15726 bp, 3 predicted proteins | sample 1539591 | NCBI WGS metagenome assembly ODAK01 (sample SAMEA3539303, study PRJEB22396) | soil metagenome | biome: tundra; feature: field; material: soil | place: USA | collected 2010-05 | depth 0.15 m | reverse complement strand
AGACGACAGCGTAGATGATCAGCGGAAAACCGAGCAAGAGAAGGAAACGGCGCGAGGTCACTTCCTGGAGTTTACGTGAAGCGCGCGTACTAACTAAAGGTGGGGTGGGCGCTTTCGCCCGCCCGCTTTTTCCTGAACTGCGCCAAAGCACTCACTCCCCGCCCTCAATCATTGAAAAATAAAGGCCCCCGCGCGGCACGGCAGATGCACCCATCAAGGCTGTGATTGGCATTTCGCTCCATCCCGAACTTGCCGCTCCCGCAAGTGCGCCGCCAGTTCGAAATACCAAGCGGGCCGTGCGCCTGGCTCTGGCGCTTTCTCTGCTCGCCGCCGCCCTCGCCATCTGGTTCTACTCGCGCCCCGCCCCCGCCCCCGCCTACGTCACAGCCGCCGTTGATCGCGGAGACATCGACTCCACCGTCACCACCACCGGTAACCTCAACGCGGTCATAACCGTGCAGGTCGGCAGCCAGGTCTCCGGCAACATCATCGCCCTCTACGCCGACTTCAACACGAAAGTCAAAAAGGGCCAGCTTGTGGCCGAAATAGATCCCGCTCCCTTCAAAGCCGCGGTCGATCAGGCCACCGCCACGCTGAACGCCGTCAAAGCCGCTGTCCTCACCGCGCAGGCCACACTCGCGAAATCCCAGGCCGATCTCGCCACAGCCCAGGCCAACGTCTCCAGCCAGCAGGCGAATCTCGTCAAAACCCAAAGCGCTGTGGAACTCGCCCGCGTCCAGAACGAGCGCCGCAAAGTCATGCTGAAGACAGGCAGCACTTCGCAGGAGGATGCCGACACCGCGCAGGCCAGCTTCGAACAGGCCGTAGCCACAGTCGCTGCCGCCAAAGCCTCCATCACCGCCGCCGAAACAGCCGTCGATTCCGCAAAAAAGACCGTTGAGGTCGCGCGCAATCAGGAAACTCAGGCCCAGGCGGTCGTCGCGCAGGATCAGGCCTCGCTCGCGCAGGCCCAGCTCAACCTCGACCACACCCGCATCCTGGCGCCTGTCGACGGCACCGTCGAATCCCGCAACATGGATGTCGGCCAGACCGTCGCCGCCTCCTTCCAGGCTCCGGTAATTTTCCTGATCGCGCAGGACCTCACCAAAATGCAGGTCGACACCAACGTCGACGAAGCCGACGTCGGTCCCATCCGTCTCAACCAGCCAGCCTCGTTCACGGTCGACGCTTACCCCGGCCTGGTGTTCCGCGGTCACGTCGCGCAGATCCGCCAGGCGCCCATCAACGTGCAGAACGTCATCACCTACGACATCGTGATCGAAGTCTCGAACCCCGACCTCAAACTGTTCCCCGGCATGACCGCCAACGCCACCATCTCCACCGGCCATGTCGCCAATGCCCTGCGCATTCCCAAAGCCGCACTCCGCTTTCGCCCTCGCGGCACTCCCCCTTCCTCAAAGTCGCAGGTGTATGTCCTCGACGGACACGGCCAGCCGAAGTCGATAGAAGTGAAAACAGGCCTCAGCGATGCGAATCACGTCGAACTCACGGGCGTAAATCTGACCGAAGGCCAGACGCTGATCACTGGCCTCGCGGTAAAGAATGCCTCTCCGCCCACGCCAGCCCAATCCAGCGGGAAAAAACTGGGTTTCTGATGCATACCCGCAAAATCGCGGCCAGCATTACCATCGCCCTCTGCGCTCTGCGCATCAATAAGATGCGCTCCGCCCTCACCATGCTCGGCATCATCATCGGTGTCGCCGCCGTGATTGCCATGGTTGCGATCGGCTCCGGCGCGCAGGTCCGCATCAAAGAGCAGATCAATTCCATCGGCAGCAATCTGATCATCGTGCTGTCCGGCAGCGTCACCAACTCCGGCATCAGAATGGGCACCGGCAACGCTCAGACCCTCACCGAAGACGACGCTCGAGCCATCCTTCGCGAATGCGACGCCGCCGCGCTCACCGCCCCAGCCGTGCGTGGCGGCGTCCAGACGGTCTACGGCAACAACAACTGGGGCACACAGGTCCTCGGCACCACGCCCGACTACCTTCCAATTCGCGACCTCGAAATCGAGCGTGGCCAGGCCTTCACCAACGGCGACGTCGAATCGGCCGCCCGCGTCGCGCTGCTCGGCAAGACCGTCATCGATAACCTGTTCAGTGGCGATAACCCCGTCGGCCAGGTCATCCGCATCAAAAAAGTGCCATTCACGGTCATCGGCACGCTCGTTCCCAAAGGCCAGTCTCCCACCGGGCAGGATCAGGATGACGTTATCCTCATGCCCATCAGCACGGCCAAAAAGAAAGTCATCGGCAGCAGCCAGGCCAATTACGCTGCCGTCGGCACCATCCTCGTGCAGGCCCGCGAAGGCCGCACCGCGGACGTGCAGGACCAGGTGAAGCCGCTCCTGCGTCAGCGCCATCATCTGCAGTCGAACGAAGACGACGACTTCACCATCCGCAACATGGAGGAGGTCTTCAAAGCGCAGGAAAGCTCCGCGCGCGTCATGTCGATCCTGCTCGCCGCCATTGCCTCCGTCTCGCTGCTGGTCGGCGGGATCGGCATCATGAACATCATGCTCGTGTCGGTCAGCGAGCGCACCAAAGAGATCGGTCTTCGTCAGGCCGTCGGCGCCAAAACCCGTGACATTCTCAGCCAGTTTCTCATCGAGGCCGTCACGCTCTCGGTCGCTGGCGGCGCAATCGGCATCGCCCTCGGCATCTCATCCAGCATGCTGATTTCGTACTTCGCCGATTGGTCGACCGTCATCAGCCCCGGCTCCATTCTGCTCGCCTTTCTGTTCTCAGCGCTGGTCGGCGTCTTTTTCGGCTTCTATCCGGCCCGCAAAGCCGCCTACATGGATCCCATAGAGGCTCTTCACTATGAGTGAAGCCGTAAACATCATTGAAGTCGAGCACCTCACCCGCACCTTCCACATCGGCGCCCTCACCGTGCCCGCCCTGCGCGACGTCTCGCTCACCATCGAACGCGGCGATTTCGTCGCCATCATGGGCCCGTCCGGTTCCGGCAAATCGACCTTCATGAACATCCTCGGCTGCCTTGACAAGCCTTCGTCCGGTATCTACCGGCTGGATGGCATCGCCGTGGAAGCCATGGATCGCGACCAGTTGGCCGCCATCCGTAACCGCGAAATTGGCTTTGTTTTCCAGCAATTCAATCTGCTGCCGCGCACCAGTGCCGTTGAAAACGTTGAACTTCCGCTGCTTTACACGTCTGAACCCGTAGCCGATCCTCGCGCCCGGGCGCTTCAGGCTCTGACCGCCGTCGGACTCTCCGAACGCGCCGGCCACCATCCCAACCAGCTCTCCGGCGGCCAGCAGCAGCGCGTCGCCATCGCCCGCGCATTAGTCAACAATCCGCAATTGATTCTGGCCGACGAACCCACCGGCGCCCTCGATTCCCGCACCAGCATCGAAATCATGGCGATCTTCCAGAATCTCAACCGCCGCCAGGGAATTACTACCGTAGTAGTCACCCACGAACCGGACATCGCCACCTACGCCAACCGCAATATCTTCTTCAAGGACGGCCAAGTCGTTCGGGACATTCGGGTTAAACAGGTCGCCGACGCCAGCCGCGAACTTCTAAATTCTGTGCGTTCTATCACCTAACCGACGTTAACTGATTTTCCCTTTATTAATGTGGTTTTTGTTACTAATGGCACAGCTGTTCCTGTACCATTGTGGGATGCGTGTGTGAAACCGCACGCTCGCTCCGCTGCCCGGTTCGCGGCTGCTGCTCCAAACATTACTTTCCCCAAGGTCCCTATGAGACGAACACTTAAGTTGTGGCTTCTTTCCGCTGTGATATTTTCCCTGCCGGCAAGTGTGTGGGCGCAGAGTCTCAGTATCAACACGACCTCGCCTTTGCCATCAGGTACAGTGAACTCGGCCTACAGCGTAACGTTGGTATCGAATAATCTGGGAACGGCGCCGTTCCTTTGGTCGACCGGAAATTCGCTCCCGCCTGGCCTCACTCTCAGTTCCGCCGGCGTAATCTCCGGAACCCCGACGACGGCAGGCACAACCAGCGGCATCACCATCACGGTGAAGGATTCAGCGGCAACTCCGCACACGGCGTCCAGGACGTTTGCGGTGACGATCGCCGCCGAGCCAACCAGCATCACGGTATCGTCGCCCCAAAACCCCGCCACCTTCGGCGCGGCCGTGACCTTCACGGCCACCATCACTGCAGGCGCCACCGGCAAGATCTCCTTCTACGATGGGTCCACTTTCCTCGGCACCAGCACCATCTCCGGAACCACCGCTTCGGTTATCGCGAGCGTCCTGTCCGCCGGCGTCAATAAAATCAAGGCCGTCTATAAAGGCAGCGCCAACGCGCTCGCCAGCACCGGAACCTTAAACCAAACCGTCAACAGCAAGACGCAGGTCGGCTTTGGCGCGGTCACTCTCTTATCCAACGGATCCACGGCACCCTTCGAACTCGTATCGGGGGATTTTAACAATGACGGCAAGGTCGACGTTGCCGTGGTCAATTTCACCAGCAACAACGTCACCATCATGCTCGGCAACGGAACGGGCGGCCTGACCACAGGCAACAGTTACAGCACTGGGAGCGTCGCGGGCCCCTGCGCCATCGGCATGGGCGATTTCAATAATGACGGCAATCAGGATCTCGTCATCGCGGATTGCTCCGTCGCTCAGTACACCATTCTTCTCGGCAACGGCGACGGCACCTTCGCGGTACAAACGGCAGTTTCGTCGGGCGCCACCGGTTCACCCGCCAACATCGCCGTCGCGGACTTCAACGGTGACGGCAACGCCGACTTCGCCATCACCGACAACAATGGCGGCCATGTGTTCGTATTCCTGGGAACCGGGACAGGCACCTTTGGCGCAGGCAACTCGCTCACCGCCGGCACCAATCCATCGTCCGTGGTCGCGGGCGATTTTAACGGCGATGGCGCTCCCGACCTCGCCGTGTCGAACCGCTTAAGCAACACTGTCAGTGTTTTTCTCAATCTCAACAACGGCACCGGCGGTTTCAATTCCGCGGTCAACTACAGCACCAACAACGGCGCGGGCGCCAACGGCCAGCAGCCCTGGTCCATTGCCATCGGCGATTTCAACAGGGATGGCATTCTCGATCTTGTCACCTCCAACGGCGCCAGCGACGCGATCGCTGTTCTGTTCGGCAACGGAATCTCGGGGACCGGGAACGGTACCTTCCAGACCGCCGTGACTTACTCGGTCGCGTCCGGCGCTTATCCCCAGTTCGTCGCCGTCGGGGATTTCAACGGCGATGGCTGGGCCGACATCATGACCGGTGACCGTCAGACGAACGACGTCACAGTATTCCTCAACGGCGGCTCAGGCAACCCCGGCGTCTTCGGCGCTCCCGCTGTCTTCGGCACCACCACCACCGGCAGCGACAACGTGAACGGCATTGTGGTCGTCGACTTAAACGGCGACGGCGTCAGCGACATTGTCGAGACCAATTACCTCGCCAACAATGTGGGAGTGATGTTGGGTCTCAATCCCACCACCACTGTGATCACGTCGATCCCTTCCTCGTCCATTTACGGCAACAGCGTCTCGATCGTCGCGAACGTGACCCCGACCACCGCCACCGGTACCGGCACGTTCAAGGATTCAGGCGCGACCTTCGCCACGTCTCCGGTGCAGAGCGGGGTGAACAGCGGCGCCATCGCCGTAAACTATGCGCTTCTTCCGGTGGGTAGCCATACCATTACGGTCAAATATAGCGGCGATTCGAGTGATGCGGCCAGCACGTCCTCCTCTGCCTCGCTGACCGTAAGTCAGGTCACCACCACAACAACCCTGACCTCTTCGGCGAATCCCTCCAGCCTGGGGACGGCAATCACCCTGACTGCCACGCCTCTTCCGACAAGCGGCATCAGCAATCCTGGCGGCAACGTGCAATTCAGGAACGGCGGGACCGTGATCGCCACGGTCCCCCTCAGCAGTGGAACTGCGACAACCACCTTTAATCCAGGCTTGGGTTCCTACTCCCTCACGGCCGTCTACGTCGGCGATACAAACGACGTCACCAGCACGTCCGCCACCCTGACGCAGGTAGTGGCGCCCGCCACCACAACTGTTCTGACATCTTCCTTGAATCCTGCGAATTTCGGTCAGCCTGTCACCTTCACAGCGACTGTAACTCCTTCGACTGCGACCGGTACGGTCACCTTCAAAGACAACGGCACAAGCATCGGCACAGCCAGTGTGACCGGCGGCGTCGCCTCCCTGATTACGTCATCCCTCGTATCCGGAACGCACCCGATCGTCGCCACTTATGGCGGCGATGGCAACGATGGTCAAAGTTCATCGACCCAACTGACCCAGACCATAAAACCAGCCACCACCACGTCCCTGTATTCTTCGGCGAACCCTGCCTCCTCTGCCAGACCCGTCACGCTGTCTGCATTTGTGAGTTCCGAAGGTGCGTCCGGCACCGTAACCTTCTACGACGGTTCAAATGCTTTGGGCAGCGCCGTGGTCAGGGGGGGCGCTCCGACCACCCTCAGCGTTGTGCTTTCGGCAGGCACGCATTCGCTGACCGCCGTTTACAGCGGCGATAGCAACAACGGCGGCGGCACTTCGTCCGTTCTTTCGGAGAATGTACTGCAGGCCGCCACCATTTCCACTACCAGGGCTCCAGTCTCTCCGCGTTTCGGCCAGCAGGTAACACTCTCGGCAACGCTCACTCCGTCCTCCGCGACCGGCTACCTGTCGTTCTTCGACGGCGCCACTTACCTCGGAGGTGGCCCGGTCAGCGGCGGCTCAGCTTCGATAAAAACGACCCTTCTCGCTGCCGGAGCCCGCACACTTTTTACTGTCTACAGCGGCGACACAGCTTACGGCGCGAATGTCGACGGCGGCCACGAGTACGATGTCACCCCGTCTGCTCAGAATGGCTTTGCGGCCGTAGTTCCATACACCGTGGGAATCAATACGTACGCATCTGCTGTCGGTGATTTCAACGGCGACGGTATCGATGACCTCGCGGTGACGACTTATGGCGACATAGGCTCCGTCGGGATTCTGCTGGGCAACGGCGACGGCACGTTTCAGAAAGCGGTCAACTATAGCTCCGGCGCCAACGCCAACGCTATAGCGGTCGCCGATCTCAACCGCGATGGAATTCAGGATCTCGTCATCGGCACCGGCAGCGGTATCTACACGCTGCTCGGTAACGGTGACGGAACCTTTAAGGCGCCTTCGTCGCCTTATGGTTCCGGCCCGATCGACTCGGTGGCGGTCGGCGACTTCAACGGCGACGGCATTCCCGACGCTGTGGCCGGCCTGACGAACGGCGGCTTCTATACATTTCTCGGAAACGGTGACGGCTCATTAACAACATACGGCGCGGGCAGCGGGGCGCAGGGAACAGTCGTCGCGGTTGCCGATTTTAACGTTGACGGCTTCGCGGATTTTGTCGCCTCGGACAACTCCGGAAACATCAACGTCTATCTGGGCAAAGGCGACGGCACATTTCAGAACGCCGCCCTCTATTCATCCGGCGGCACGACTCCAATTTCCGTAGCCGTTGCCGATCTCAACCACGACGGCTATCCGGATGTCGTTCTGGGCAACAACGGCAACGGGATCACGGTCATGCTGGGCGGCGTGGGCGGAGTGTTGGGCAGCCCTGCTCTTTGGAGTGTCGGAATCGTCCCCGGTACAGTCGCTACAGGCGATTTTAACGGCGATGGCAAAGTGGATATCGCCGTCGGGGATCTCGAAACAGGCACCGTCAACATCATGCCCGGCGTCGGCGACGGAACTTTCCCGTCCGCCACACCATATTCCGTCGCCACCTCTGTATACTCCCTCGCTGTCGGCAACTTCAGCGGCGGCAACGGCCGCGCCGACATCGCGGTAACGTACGGCGGCTACGGGGATGCCGGAGTCCTGCTAAGCATCGCTTCACTCACCCCCACCTCGGTTGTCCTCACTTCTTCGGTCAACCCCGCGTCCTACTCTCAGGCCATCACTTTCACTGCCACTGTTGCACCCAGCACCGCGACAGGCACCGTCACGTTCGCCGACGGCGCCACAACCCTCGGCACCGGCACCATCTCGGCCGGCGTCGCGACACTGGCCCTGAGTAACCTCATTGCAGGCACGCACTCCATTACAGCCGTTTACGGCGGCGACGCCAACGACGCGGTCAGCACGTCCAATACACTTTCTCAGGTCATTAACCAGGGTTTGAGCGGAACCGTGCTCACATCCTCGGCCAATCCTGCGAGCCTCGGACAGAGTGTCACGTTCACCGCCACCGTCAGCCCTTCCCTTGCCACGGGTACTGTCACTTTCCTCGATGGAACAAGCACGCTCGGCACCGGCACGCTCAGCGGCGGCATCGCCACTTTCAGCACGGGATCCCTCGCGCTCGGTTCCCATTCCATCCACACCACCTATCCGGGGGACACGAATTACAACGGCAGCAATTCCAACAGCCTCACGGAACAGGTCAATAAAATCGCCACCACCACGATCATCACTTCGTCGAGCGTGAACCCGTCGAATGTCGGTCAGTCGACTACCTTCACCGCAACCGTCTCGCCAACCGCCGCCACCGGCACCGTTACGTTCATGGATGGTTCCACCACCCTCGGCACGGGCACTCTTGCCTCCGGCTCCACGACTTTCGCGACATCCGCTCTGGTTGCCGGGGCTCGCTCGATCACGGCGGTCTATGGCAGTGACAGCACTTACGCGGGCAGCACTTCCGCAGTCTTTACCCAGACGGTGAATCCCGTGCCGACGATCACCAGCATCGTCAATGCTCCGGACAGCTCGTCGCCGCCTCTTGCCCCCGGCTCGCTCGCAGTCATCAACGGCACCACGCTCGCGCCATCCACGCAAGCCGCCGCCGGGACGCCATGGCTTACCAGCCTCAACTCTGTGTCGGTTACTGTCAACGGCATTGCGGCACCCCTTGAGCTTGTCAGTGCCACACGAATCGCCTTCCAGATTCCTTATGCGACAACTCCCGGCACCTGGCCCGTAGTGGTTAAAAACGGCGCCCTCACCTCGAACGCGTTCAATCTCTCCATTGTTCCCGCCGCGCCAGGGCTGTTTTCTCTGATCCAGAACCAGTTCGGCGGCACCAATGCTCCGACCAACGGCGCCATCGCCGGAACCACAGTGTTGGTTCAGTTCACTGGCCTGGGCGTCGTTTCCCCGGCCGTAGCCGATGGCGCCGCGGCTCCTGCCTCGCCGCCTTCTATCAGCGCTTTCAGTGTCACGGGGACCGTCAACGGCGTCGCCGCAACGGTCAGCAACGCTTCCCTCACGCCCTTGTCCGTCGCACAGGCGCAGGCAAATGTAACGGTGCCCGCCAGTCTCACGACCGGCAGTTATCCGCTGGTTCTGACCATCAACGGAGTCTCCAGCCAGCCGGCCACGATCTTTGTCACAACGCCGCCCGCGCTCTCCATAACGACTTCGAGCCCCTTGCCTGGCGGGACTGTCGGTTCTGCATATTTGACCGCGCTCGCAGCCACCGGAGGTTCGGGAATTTCGGCGAACTACCAGTGGACTTCGTCGACATTACCTTCCGGCATCAGCATCGGACTCACCACCGGCGCTATCTCCGGCACGCCTCTCGCGGGAGGCGTTTTCCCGAACGTTTCGATCACGGTGACTGACACGGCAACAGGCCAGTCAACACCACAAACCTTCTCGATTACAATCGGCCAGCGCGCCACTTCGACGGCTCTGGTCTCTTCGCTGAACCCCTCGACGTTCGGCACTTCGGTCACTCTCACCGCCACGGTTACGCCTTCGAGCGCTACCGGAACCGTCACGTTTCTGGATGGCGCGACCAGCATCGGCAGCGGCAGTCTCTCGGGCGGCACGTTCGCGCTGACCACCACCAGCCTCGCGGCCGCGACACATTCGATTACCGCCGTCTACAGCGGCGACGCCAACAACGTCACAAGCACTTCTTCCGCGGTCTCCCAGGTGGTGAACAAGGCTGCCTCTTCGACTGCCGTCACCTCTTCCCTGAATCCGTCCATCACGGGTCAGGCTGTCATCTTCACGGCCTCCGTTACACCTTCATCCGCGACCGGCACAATTACATTCAACGATGCCGGATCCAGCATCGGGATCGGCACGCTCAGCGGCGGTGCGGCGACACTGAACATAGCCACTCTGTCAGTGGGAGCACATTTGGTGACGGCCTCGTACGGCGGGGATGTTAACAATGTGGCCAGCAGCTCTTCAACCCTGACGCAGACGGTCGATAAGGCGCCGACCACAACGACACTGACTTCAGCGCCGAACCCGTCGACATTCGGCGCTGCCGTTACGCTGACAGCCACCGTGACGCCATCGAGCGCGACGGGCACGGTCACGTTCACAGACGGCGCCACGACTCTTGGCACCGGCGCGCTGAGCGGCGGTGTGGCGACGTTGAGCACCGCCAGCCTCTCAACGGGAACGCATGCGCTGACGGCGTCTTACGGTGGCGATATCAACGACATCCCGAGCGCTTCCGCAACGTTCACGCGTTATTCGTACAGCAGCCCCGCCTTCACCAATTTTGATGGCAGCGCCAATGGGCTCACGACGAGCAACCAGATAACCGGCTACATAGACTTCACCGGCGCGCTGGCGCCGAATGCAAATATCGACGCCCGGCTTAACTGCACGGGCGACAGCAATCCATGCGCAACGGTGACGGATTTCAGCTTCACCGATGGCGTAAACACGTTGAGCCTGGCGAATGGAGCTCAGTTCTGGAGCACCGCAAATCTCTCAACGGCTGCCGATGGGTCGATTCGTTACTGGAGTTTCCTGTTCGAGTCGGCCAGCGCCTACACGCATTCGGGAGGGAACCAAACCGGGGGATGGCTGAGCGGCGACAAGGTCATGGGTGTTTGGCAGGGTTGCAACAGTTACTCCGATGGAATCGGGCTGGTCCCGTGCCCGGTGGTCTCGCTCACTTATGGGGTGGGGAGCGCCTGGATACAGCCGAATGGCAACCAGAGCAATGAAGGCAGCTGGGGCGCAGCCACTCCCGCCGGCTTGCAGACGGTAAACCCGGCGGTGACGACCACGACCCTTACGTCGTCGCTGAATCCGTCGACCTTCGGCTCCTCCGTAACGTTTACCGCCGCCCTCGCGCCTGCCACCGCTACCGGCACCGTTACTTTCCTGGACGGTGCGACCAGCATCGGGACAGGCACTGTCACGAGCGGCGTCGCAACCTTCACGGCCGCGTCGCTCTCCGTCGCGACTCACCCGATCACCGCAGTTTATGGTGGCGACTCGAACGATCTCACCAGCACCTCGTCCGCCGTCTCCCAGGTTGTCAACAAAGCGGCGACCACTACCACACTCACAACCTCTCTGACCCCGTCTGTCTTCGGCGCGTCGGTTACCTTCACCGCAACTCTCTCCCCGACGACAGCCTCCGGCACAGTCACTTTCAAAGATGGCTTAACAGCGCTCGGCACCGGGACCCTTTCGAGCGGCGTCGCGACCTTCGCGACCACCACCCTCTCTGTCGCCTCGCACCCCGTCACGGCCGTCTACGGCGGCGATTCGAACGATGCCGCCAGCGGCTCTTCGGTGCTTGCGCAGACAGTCAACAAGGCGCCGACCACCACCACGCTCACGTCTTCGCTGAATCCGTCCACCTTCGGCGGGTCAGTTGCATTCACAGCCACGCTGTCGCCCACGACAGCCTCCGGCACCGTCACTTTTGTCGACGGCGTGACAACTCTCGGCACAGGCACGATCACCAGCGGCGTCGCAACCTTCACGACCACGTCACTCTCGGCCGCGACTCACTCGATCACGGCAGTTTATGGTGGCGACCCGAACGATCTCACCAGCACCTCGTCCGCCGTCTCCCAGGTTGTTAATAAAGCCGTGACGACGACATCGCTTACCTCATCGCTCAATCCTTCGACGTTCGGCGCATCAGTCACATTCACGGGAACGGTTTCCGCCGCGGGCGCTACCGGCAGCGTCACATTCAAAGACGGCGCCACCACGCTCGGCGCAGGCACCATCAGCAGCGGCGTCGCGACCTTTGCAACAACTGCGCTCTCGGTTACCTCACACCCCATCACCGCCATCTACAGCGGTGACAGTAGCTACCTCGCCACCACCTCGTCCGCGCTCTCACAGGTCGTCAATCAGGCTCCGACCACTATCACCTTAAGCGCCGCACCCAGCCCCTCGACCTTTGGCCAGTCGGTTACGCTGTCCGCCTCGATCACACCTGCCACGGCAATCGGCACCATCACCTTCAAAGATGGCGCCACGACAATCGGTACGGGCACACTCATTTCCGGCAGCACGACGTTTGCGACGACCACGCTCTCCGTCGCGCAGCATTCGATTACGGCTGTCTACAGTGGCGATACCAATGATGCCGTCAGTACCTCCCAGGCATTCAGCCAGTTGGTGAACCCGGCGCCCACTACGATGACACTCACATCGTCGCTGAACCCGTCAGCGTTCAACCAGTCCGTCACGTTTACAGCGACAATCTCGCGGTCCACCGCGACAGGGTCAGTCTCATTCCTCGATGGCGTGGCGACGCTCGGCACCGGTACGCTCTCAAGCGGCGTCGCAACCTTCACCACAACATCGCTCGCCGTGGCATCTCACTCCATCACGGCAGTCTACGCGGGTGATACGAACGACGCGGGCAGCACTTCGTCGGCCCTCACGCAGACAGTGAACCAGGCTTCGACCATAACCACGCTTACGTCATCGCTGAACCCTGCCAACTTCAACCAGCTGATCACGCTGACAGCAACAGTGTCGCCGTCATCCGCCACTGGAACGGTTACGTTCAACGACGGTTCGACCACCCTCGGCACAGGCTCCGTGAGCGGAGGAGTCGCCACATTCCAAACCTCGACTCTCGCAGTGGGAACACATTCACTGACGGCTGCTTACAGCAGCGATGCGAACTACACGGGAAGCACCTCCGGGGCACTCGCGCAGACAGTCCGGTCCACAACGACAACAAGTCTTTCCGTCGCGCCGCTGAACTCATCCGGCTTCGGAGCCTCGGTGAGCCTGACCGCTACCGTATTTCCTGTGGGCGCCACCGGCAAGATTACCTTCTTCGATGGCGTCACTCCCATCGGTACAAGCACCATCGCCAGTGGCCAGGCGACACTCTCCACGTTTCTGCTGCAATCCGGCTCGAACGTGCTGACTGCGCGCTATCTGGGGGATGCCTCGAACGCGGAGAATGCTTCGGCGGCGGTAACACAAACCGTGATCAACGCCCCGCAGGCTGGCTTCCAGGCGGAAGCAGCCTATGCCACGGGCGCCGGCACTTCTGGTGCAATCTTCCCCGTCGTGGCCGACTTCAACGGGGACGGCAATGCCGATCTCGCGGTCGCCAACTTCGGCAACAGTACAGTCAGCGTGCTGGCAGGCGCCGGAGACGGCACCTTCGGAGCAGCCACAACCTACGCAGTTGACGCGCCTCCTTATTCGATCGCCACCGGCGATTTCAATGGCGACGGGTTCACCGATCTCGCCGTCGCGACTTCCACTGGAGGCAGTGTCGACATCCTGCTGGGCAACGGCGACGGCACGTTCCAGAATTCCGTGAGTTACCTCGCCAATGGCGATGCGGTTTCGGTCGTCGTCGCGGACTTCAACGGCGACGGCATTGCCGATCTCGCCACCGCCAATTACAACGCCCAATCCATCAGCATAATGCTGGGCACCGGAACCGGCACATTCGGCACGGCCCAGATCGTGGCGACGCTGCCCGCCGGGTCGTTCCCTTACTGGATCACAACTGCCGATTTCAACGGGGACGGCCAGCCCGATCTTGCCGTGGCGAACTTTGGCACCGGCAATATCAACGTTCTGCTGGCGAATGGCGCGGGCACCTTCGCCGCGCCCGTCAGTTACAACACGGGAGCCGGTACGTCCGGAGCCCGCTCAATCGTGACCGGAGACTTCAACGGCGATGGTGTACCCGATCTCGCCGTCGCTAACAACGGAAGCAGCAACGTCAGCATTTTCATCGGCAGTGTTTCGGGAGTCTTCAGCACTCCGACGCTGATCCCGACCGACGCGTCTCCCTGGACGCTCGCAGTCGCGGACCTGAACGGCGACGGGCTTTCCGATCTCGCAGTCGGTTACTCCGTGAGCGACAACATCACCCAACTGGTGGGCGATGGCGCAGGCGGCTTCACCTCGACGTTCACGCCGGGAACCACGGTGGCGAAAGCTTACGCGATCGCGGTCGGCGACTTCAACAAAGACGGCCTCACCGATCTCGCCGTCACCGACTTCACTAACAGTAACGTGGAAGTCCTGCTGGGACGAGCCCAGAGCGCAACGATACTGACTTCGTCTGCCAACCCCTCGATCTTCGGCCAGTCGACAACGCTGACGGCCAGCGTGGCGCCGTCTTCGGCCACCGGCGTGGTTACGTTCACCGATGGCACTAACCCGCTTGGTTCAGTTACAATTTCCGGCGGCGCGGCTTCACTCACCACCTCCTCTCTGCTCACCGGGACCCACTCGATCACGGCGCTCTACAACGGCGACGCGGCGGATTCCTCGAGTGCCTCTGCCGCGCTGAGCCAGGCGGTCAATCAGACTCCAACTTCGACAACCCTGCTTTCTTCGCTGAACCCCTCGGCGTTCAACCAGCAGGTCACCTACACGGCGAGCGTGTCGCCTGCCCCTGCCACCGGCACCATCACGTTCAAAGACGGTGCCGCTACGCTCGGTACCGTGGGTGTCGCGATCGGCAGTGCAGTCTTTACAGCAGCCGCACCCTCCGTCGGCACGCACTCGATCACGGCCATTTACAGCGGCGACTCGAACGACCTTGCCAGCATTTCTTCGGCGCTGACACAGACCGTCAATCAGGCTGCATCGACCACGTCTCTGACCTCATCGCTGAATCCGTCCATCCTGAACCAGTCGGTCACGTTCACGGCCACTGTCTCGCCCTCGACTGCGACGGGAACCGTGACGTTCAAAGACGGCGTTGCCACGCTTGGCACAGGAGCGATCACGAGCGGTGTCGCGACGCTCGCCACTAACTCGCTCGCGGTGGGTTCGCATTCCATTACTGCGGTGTTCGGCGGCGATACGAACTACTCTGGCAACACTTCCTCCGCCGTATCACAGGGCGTGAATCAGCTGGCGACCACCATCAGCCTGATCTCGTCACTGAATCCCGCGGCCTTCAGCCAGTCGGTCCAGATTACGGCGAGCGTTTCGCCTTCGAGCGCCACCGGCACGATCACGTTCAAAGACGGGTCGACGACGCTGAGCACCGTTGCGCTGGCGAGTGGCTCGGCCGCGCTGACAACTTCGACGCTCTCTGTCGGCGGCCATTCGATCACGGCTGTCTACAGCGGTGACACGAATGATCTTGGCGGCACTTCTTCCGCGCTGACCCAGACTATTAACCAGGCGTCCTCCACCCCGACGCTCATTTCGCAGAACAATCCTGCGATCCTGGGCCAGACGGTGACGCTGTCGATTTCGCTCGCGCCTTCGACAGCCACTGGCACCGTGACGGTGAACGACGGCGCCTCGCCGATCAGCAGTCCCATTACGCTGTCGAACGGCACGGCGACTTTCAGCATCTCCGCGCTGGCTCTCGGCTCGCATTCTCTGACCGCTTCTTACAGCGGCGACGTGAACTATCTCGCGAGCCTTTCGCCGCTCATTACGCAGAACATCAACCAGATCCAGACCATTACGAGTCTGAACACTTCGGCGAATCCCTCAC
>ODAK010003733.1_pt1 | contig 15730 bp, 12 predicted proteins | sample 1539591 | NCBI WGS metagenome assembly ODAK01 (sample SAMEA3539303, study PRJEB22396) | soil metagenome | biome: tundra; feature: field; material: soil | place: USA | collected 2010-05 | depth 0.15 m | reverse complement strand
ACCAGCGTGGCGGAGCTGGTCGCGGCCATCGACGAATACATCGCTCATCACAACATCAAACCCAAGCCGTTCATCTGGACCAAGAGCGCCCGCGACATCTTGCAGAAAGTCATTCGCGCCAATAGCCGCTTAAGTTCCAAACAGAATGCATCACTACACTAGGAGCCGAACTCTCCGCGCCGGCCACCTGACTTCGGCCTCGCTCATAACAGTTCCACGGACGGACATCATCAATATGGATGACGGCTCTATGGCGGCGAGTTCACGCGGCGGCCCGACAGACCTCGACCGGATGCGGCCGTAGCCGAGCCAAGGTGGATGACCGAAAAGCGGATGCTCATCGTCATACCTGAGGCACCACGGAAACCGCTGCCGTGGCTGGGTCCGCTTGATGAAAACGTCAGCACGTCCGGCTGTCGGGGAATCACGGCGTCCCGATTCGCCATCTAGTGCTTGGCATGCCTGCGACCATCATCCTGTTTGGTGCATTCGACCGACACAACTTCGGCGACCTGCTGTTTCCCCACATCGCCATCGCCTTGTTGCCAGACCGCGACCTCGTCGTCGCCGGCCTGGCCGATCGGGACCTGCGGCCGTTCGGCGGCCACCTGGTGCAGGCTCTGCATCCGCTGACCGGCGACGCCCGCATTCGCGGTGCGCACCTGATGCATGTCGGTGGGGAAATCCTGACCTGCAGCGCACGGCAGGCGGCAGTGATGCTGCTGCCCAATGAAGAGGTCGGTGCGACGCTCTCGTACATCGAACATCAGCCCGACGAAGAACGGCGATGGCTGCGAGCCATGCTTGGCACGGCATCGCCGATGCCTTACGTCGTATCGCGTGAGCAGATGCCCGACATCGACCGGATCGTGTTCGATGCCGTGGGCGGCGTGGCGCTCGATGCGCTGCCGCAGCCTTGGCAGCAGGTCGTGCTAGCCAGGCTCGCGGCCGCTGACACGGTCGGCGTGCGTGATTCGGTGACGCTCGGGCACTTGCAGTCGGGGGGCATCGCCGCGGAACTGATGCCTGATCCGGCCGTGATGGTCGACGTGCTGTTCGGTGATTCGATCCGCGCCCGCGCCGCCCAGGCGCCAGTCGGCGACGCTTTGCAGGCGTTCCCCGGCGGCTACATCGCCGTTCATCTCGCGGCGGACTTCGGAGATGACGCGACGCTCGATCTCGTGGCCGCTCAACTCGATGCGGCCGTCGCAGACACCGGGCTTGGCGTCGTGCTGTTTCGTGCCGGTGCCGCCCCCTGGCACGACGACCTCGGCATGCTGGCTCGTGTTGCCGCGCGCATGGCTTCGTCGGCAGTGCGGCTGTTCCGCTCGCTGGACGTCTGGGACACATGTGCACTGCTGGCGCACAGCAGCGTCCATGCGGGCAGCAGCCTGCACGGCCACATCGTCGCGGCGGCGTTCGGCGTGCCGGCCGTTGGACTGCTACGGCGCGACGAAACAGGGCAGTTCGCCAAGCTCGCGGCCTACGCGGTCACCTGGGAATCGCCGGGCAACGCGTTGGTGCGCCCGGTCGACCGGCTCGCCGAGGGCATCCGCGGCGCGTTGCGCGGCGATGCAATGCCCCGACACGAGCAGAGGTGGCGATGGGTGTCAGCCTACCGCGAGGGCTTCGAACGGCTGACGCGCTGCCTGAGCTGAGCCGGGGGCCGCTCATCTCAAGCCTGACCCCACGCACGCCCGTCGTGCTCAAAGGTAGCGCCTCAGGATCTCATAGCTACCGTCGACCATCGACTGCACGAGCGCATAGCTGGCCACGCGCCAGCGCACCGGCTCGGCTAACGCCACTGGCTGCGTTCGCGCGCTGCGTCGCGCCAACGTGACGTGGGGTCTGAAGGCCTGGGTCTCGACCGGCAACGCCAGACGCCGGAGCGCCGCGGCCAGATCGGCGCGCAGCTGGTGCATGCTCCGTGGCACCGTCCGCGGCCGTAGCACCGCGAGCCCGCCGTGCCAGCACTCAGCGACGTCGAGGCGCAACTCGAAGACGTGCATCGGTACCTGCAGCGCCGCGGCGACCTCGGCAACTCGCCCGACCGGCACACTTCCGATGAAGTGCAGCGTCAGGTGCAGCTTGTTGCTGGCGGTTGGCGACGCGCCTGGCGGCCACGGAGTGCCGCCGTGGCACCCGGCAAGCGCCTGGCGCACGCGCCGGCCGGGCCACAAGGCGACGAACAGGCGCACCGATGGCTGTACGCGAGCAGCGCGTTGCGGCGACGGCTGGGGCGCTGAGGTCGGGGCCAGTGCAGAGACGACCTTCACAGAATTGCAGTCAGCCAGACGGGTTCGGCGTCGACCACTTCGAACAGTATCGCGCCTGCCAGCGCGACTTCGAACCAACGCTTCCAACGAACCGAGCGGTTTGGCTGTGATTACGCATACCCGTGGCTGAAGCCGAGCCGCAGAAACGAGATGGGAATGCTGCTTCGCCTAAAGCAGCCGTTCGACCGAGTCCCACGCACGAAACTCGCTGGTGATATAGGTTCGACTTGTTAGCACCGGCCGGCCAGGGGCGCAGCAAGGTCGCCGCGCCTGCAATAAGAAGGGGATCCGATGTGTCCGACGCCAATCTGAGTCTGGACGAATATCGTGAGCTCGTGACGCGTCTACCGCGGCCCACCTTGGAGCAGATGCAGCAATTTGCGAAGTTCATCTGCGGGGCGCACAGCTGGTACAAGCATCTGCCCCTTTCTGCCTCCAGATCGACGCCTGCGCTTGTTTCTGGATCCCGCCGCCGGTATGCAACTCATCGAGCGGTCTGACGGACGGGGCGGACACACCTGACGGCAGCTTTGCGGGTGCGTCTCCTCGCCGTATCATCGCGATCCTTGCCATCGGGGTTCGACGGTACCGCTCACCTGCATCCCCGCAGGCCTCCACGCATACCGTCTCCAAGAGGATCTTGCCATGGTCACCTCGTTCTTTGGTCGTACCCTGGTGGCTGTTGTCCTCGGGCTCGGTCTGGCGGGCGCAAGCGTCGCCCAGCAGACGGTCCGCGTCGCCTCCACGCCGACCGGCATCCCGTTCACGTTCCTCGACACCAAGACCAACCAGATCTCCGGGATCATGGTCGACATCATGAAAGCGATCGGCAAGGACCAGGGCTTTGGAATCGAGATCACACCGATGACGTTCAGCACCCTGATTGCAGCCCTGCAGGCCGGCAAGGTCGACGTGATCGCCGCGGCGATGTACATCACGCCACCGCGCCAGGAAGTCGTGGACTTCAGCGATTCGATCATCACGTATGGCGAAGGGGTCTTCGTTTCCGCGAAGGACACCAAGGACTACAAGTCGATGGAGGACCTCAAGGGCGAGATCGTCGGCGTGCAGATCGGCACGGCATACGTGAAACCGCTGACCGATTCCGGCCTGTACAAGGAAATCAAGGTGTACGACACCATCCCGGACATCATCCGCGACGTCAACCTCGGGCGGATCAAGGCTGGTTTCGCCGACTACCCGATCGTCGCCTATCAGCTCGCCCAGGGCGGTTTCCCGGAAACGCGCCTGGCGAAGAACTACAAGCCGGTGCTTCCCGGCAGCGTCGGGATCGCAGTGCGCAAGGGCGACAAGGTGATGCTCGACAAGATCAATACATCGCTGCGTAAGTTCAAGGCCGACGGCACGATCGACAAGATCCTCGCGCAATGGGGGCTCAAGTAGAACGGCACGAACGCGCGTCGTAGCCGCTGCGTGTTTTCCTCGAAGGATCTTGCCGAGTACCTGCCGCTGCTCGCGCGCGGGGCGCTGATCACCCTCGAGGTTTTCGCCTTGGCACTTGTCGTCGCCACGCTGCTTGGCTTGGCCTGGGCGTTGATGCGCGTGTCAGACGTGCGAGCGCTCGCCGGTTTCTCGAAGGCGCTGATCAACACAATCCGCGGCATTCCAATCCTGGTGCAGCTCTTCTACATCTATTTCGTCTTTCCCGAGATCGGCATTCAGCTTTCCGCGTTCGAGGCCGGAGTCATCGGTCTCGGCTTCGCGTATTCCTGCTACATGGCCGAGGTGTTCCGCTCGGGCATCGAAGGGGTCGACCCCGGCCAGGTCGAGGCGGCCCAGTCGCTGGGCATGAGCCGGGCAAAGATCCTTTGGCGCGTGGTGTTGCCGCAGGCGTTCAAGATCGCGCTGCCTCCCTATGGCAATACCTGCGTGATGTTGCTCAAGGACACGTCGCAGGCGTCGATCATCACCGTTGCCGAGCTTTCGTTCCAGGGCAAGCTCATCGCCTCGTCCACGTTCAAGAACACCGAAGTGTTCACGCTGGTCGCGCTCATGTATCTCGCGATGTGCTTTCCGCTGATCCTCGTCGTCGGCCGACTTGAGAAGCGATTCGGACGCAGATGATCGCGATCCGCGGCGTGCGCAAGTCCTTCGGCGCGAACCTCGTGCTCGACGGGATCTCGCTCGAGGTGAGCCAGGGAGAGGTGGTCTGCGTCATCGGCGCGTCCGGCTCGGGGAAGTCGACCTTGCTGCGCTGCGTGAACGGCCTCGAATCCTACGATTCCGGCGAGATCGTCGTCGACGGCCAGCGTGTCGATCGCGACAAGCACCATATCGTCGCTATCCGCGAAAAGGTCGCGATGGTGTTCCAGCGCTTCAACTTGTTTCCGCACCGCACCGCGCTCGAGAACGTCATCGAGGGCCCGGTTTACGTGAAGCGCGAGCCCCGTTCTGTGGCGGTCGAGCGCGCGCGTGCGCTACTCGTGCGGGTCGGTCTCGCGGGAAAGGAAAACGACTATCCGCACCGGCTTTCCGGCGGCCAGCAGCAGCGCGTCGCCATCGCCCGGGCGCTGGCGATGCAGCCGCAGGCGATCCTGTTCGACGAGCCAACGTCGGCGCTCGACCCGGAACTGGTGGGCGAGGTGCTTGCCGTGATGCGTCTGCTCGCCAACGAGGGCATGACGATGATCGTCGTCACCCACGAGATGGGCTTCGCTCGCGAGGTGGCCGATCGGGCCATCTTCATCGACGGCGGCAAGATCGTCGAACAAGGCGTGGCGCGCGAGGTGCTGAGCGCGCCACAGCACGAGCGAACCCAGGATTTCCTGCGGCGCGTCACACATCCCATCTGATCGATCGCCCCGTGTCGAGCGACATGCCCATGCCCCTACAGTTGCCGCCTTCCCTGTGGGCGGCGACCGCTCGGCCGGCGCCGGCGACGCCGCCGCTCGACGCTTCACGCCAGGCCGACGTCGCCATCGTTGGCGCGGGCTACTCCGGGCTCGCCGCGGCCTTGCGCCTCGCCGAGTCAGGCGCATCGGTCGTCGTCCTCGAAACCGGCGAGCCCGGCTGGGGCGCTTCGGGACGCAACGGCGGACAAGTGATCCCGGGACTCAAGTGGGACCCCGACGAACTGGTCGCGATGTTCGGCTCCGAGGCCGGCGAGGATCTCGTGCGTGTTGCCGGCGGCGCGCCGGACACGCTGTTCAATCTCGTCGCCCGGCACCGGATCGATTGCGAGGCAACGCGCTGCGGCTGGATCCAGCCGGCGTTCGCAGACGCCGACAGAGGCCTCGCCGCCCGCCGGGTCGAACAGTGGCAGCGGCGCGGTGCGGCGGTATCGCTCCTCGACCGCGACACCGCCTGCACGCTCGTCGGCAGTCCGATCTATCGAGGCGGCTGGATCGACCGACGGGCCGGGTCGGTGCAACCGCTCAGCTACGCGCGCGGGCTGGCGCATGCCGCGCAGGAGGCCGGTGCGCTCGTCTGCGCTAATTCGCGCGTCGTTGCCCTGGCGCGCGATGCCGGACGCTGGAGCGTAACCACGGCGCACGGGCCGACGGTCTCCGCCGAGCATGTGCTGCTCGCCACTAATGGCTATACCGACGCCCTCTGGCCGCGGCTGCGTCAAACTGTGATCGCCGCAAACAGTTTTCAGGTCGCGACCGAACGACTTCCGGATGCGCTGAGAGGCACCGTGCTTCCGAAAGGCCACGTCGCATCGGACACGCGCAGGCTGCTCCTCTACTACCGCAGCAACCACGATGGGCGCCTCGTCATGGGCGGCCGTGGGCCGTTCCGCGAGCCCATCGGGCCGATCGACTATCGCCATCTGGAGTCGGTGATCGCGCTGGTCTTTCCGCAGCTGAAGGGCGTGCGCTGCGAATTCCGCTGGACGGGACGCGTTGCTCTGACCCGGGACCACCTGCCCCACGTGCATCGGCCGGCGCCCGGTCTCACGCTTCTTCTCGGCTACAACGGTCGTGGTGTGGCCATGGGAACGACGCTGGGCACGCTGGTCGGGGCGAACCTGCTCGCACCCGCCGACAATCCGCTGCCGCTGCCAATTACCGGCATGCGCCCCATTCCGCTGCACCCCCTGCATCGCGTCTACGCCACCGCCATCCTGCAGATGTACCGGCTGTTCGACTACCTGGCGGTTCGCTGACGTATGCGCCGGTAAGCCGCCGTGCTCATTCGTCTCATAAGCGAGGCGAAATGGTTGCGTCAGACGTCCGAGTCGCGATCCCTGGCGAAGACCCGTAGGCCGACTGCTGGCCGCGACCACCGGCCGCTTTTGGGCCGCCCGATCTCGATGCCGACGCTGTGAGACGCCGGGCGGGTGCCCCTTGAACTGAGGTGCACCGAACCTGCCCCTCATCGGTACCGGAAGGCGGCCAAGCGTAGCCGCAACCGTTCGTCCGCCATCTGCGAGCCCATATCGAGATCAAGAGGCGCCGTTTGCGGAGGCGAGCAAAGCTTTCTCCAGCGGCGGCAGGCCCGCTACCTGGGGCTCACATCCGGCGCCCGCCGGCGCAACTCGAGGGCACATGACCGCATTTCCTCGAGATCGAAACTGCCGTTCACCACGGTCCATCGCGGCCGCTGCCTGTTCAAACGCTTCTGCGTCGCTAGCTATCGCCCATAGTCCAATGGTAAAGCTCGGTGATCCTCGCCACTTGACCGTCACGATGCTGCCCGCCCGCCTTACTTCGAAGTCCTGGAGTTCGCTCGTAGGGACGGCGCCGATCTCGGTGCGTATCACCCCGGATATCGGTACAAGGCATCGGCGCTGTTGGCCCGACTTGTATCGCGGCGAAACGTCACGTCCAGCACGTTCGTGTTCCTCGCGCAGTTGCGTGACCTATTGCACAAATCTAGCGGCATAAAAGCTGCCGGTCGATGTCGACGCGTTCGGCCGGGACCTGACGCTCGGGCCCCTTGGTTGATCGCCCACAACAGCCTAATTTCGGTCGTTGGGTGTCGGCGGGAAATGTCCGCGCGCTACCCAAGTCCGTCACGGAGCGATGAAATGAACTGTCGTGGAAGCCACGGTCATGGGTTTCATGGGTGCAGGCGGCGCTCCCTGGCGGCGCTTGTGCAGCGTGCGCCTTGGCGTCCTCTCGAAGGACGGGACGGCGTCAATCTGTATCGCGGAGTGTCGACGATTCGCCAAATTATTGATGGCGCCGCACCGTGCGCTCACTGGACGCTGATCTGTGCCTGCGTCAGCGTGGCGTTGAAGATCAGCGTTGACGGCCAGACCGGCCAGGTTACCCCCAGCGCGCCGTTGTTCGGGTCGCCATTGCGGATGAAGGCAGAGATCGTGCTCATCATCGCTGCCGACAGCGCCAAACGCCCTGGCTGGTTAGCCGTGCTGTTCACCGCGTTCGAGAACAGCGAAGGCCCGAAGTTGCCGAAGATGAATGGCAGGTCGAATGCATGCGCAGCGCCATAGACGTCGTTCCAGGGCACCGGCTCGTTGGCCCAGTTGAACTGGTAAAACCAGACGTTCGACTGCTGGCTCTTCACCGCCGTCAGCACGTTGACGCGGCTCGCCGTCGTGAAGACCGATGCGAGAAGGTCCGTCATCGCGTTGTAGCCGGTTCCGGGCGTCGTCACCGGCAGGTAAGCAGGGTTCAGGATGTCGGCGTCGGTCAGCGAAGGGGCGTCCGGGTTGTAGTTCGCCATCATCGTGAAGCGAGTCGCATCGGTCACGATCATCCCCGGGGGCCCGCCGAGCAGGACGAGGTAGGGTGCGAACAGTTTGCCTTCGTTGGCGGTGTTGCCGACCAGCAGCGGCAGCTTGAGATAGTTTCCGGCGGTGATGGAAGCGATCGGATCGGTCGCCACGACGGTGCCCTCCGGGATCGGCCCGGAGCCGGTCAGCCCGTTGCTCAGGACGGTGGTCAGAATCGTTCCGGCATCCTTGCCGCGCAGGTAGGCGGCGATCTGGGCGTCGGTCTGGGTCGCGATATAGGTCTGCGCAGCCGCTGCATTGGCCGCCGTGCCGTCGGCAATCAGCAGATCCGCCAGCAGTGCATTGCCTTGCGCCAGGTAGGCGGCGAGTGGGGACAGCGTCGGGAGCCTGCCGGCCGGCAGGTCGCTAGCCAGCGAGATGCCGCCGCTGAGCGGAATCGCCTTTTGGAACAGGCCGACGGTCAAGGGCGAAGTCAGCAAGGCCCAGGTGTTGATCGCGCCGGCCGACTGACCCATCACCGTGACGTTGCCCGGGTCGCCGCCGAAGTTCGCAATGTTCCCTTGGATGAACTTCAGCGCCTGGATATTGTCGAGAATCGCGAAGTTGCCCGACGCATCGTTCGCGGTCGCGCCGGTCTTGAGCTGAGGAAGGTTCAAGAAGCCGAGCACGCCAACGCGATAGTTCGCGGTCACGACAACTGCGTTCGCGGTCTTTGCCAGGTTCGCGCCGTTGTATACCGGGTCCGCGGTATAGCCCGAGATGTCGCTGCCGCCGTAGATGAAGAACAGCACCGGCAGCCTGGCGTCACCGGTCGCCGGCCGCCAGATGTTCAGCGTCAGGCAGTCCTCGCTGCCGACCGGCGTGTTCAGCGTTGTGCCGATCGTGCTGTCGTACGTGTTGTTCGCACCCGGGCCGTAGATCCGGCCGTTCTGCATGCAGGCGTTGCCGAACGTCTGTGTCACAAGCGTGCCAGTCCAGGCATCGGGCTCTACAGGCGCCTTCCAGCGCAGGGTACCCACAGGCGCCTTCGCGAACGGGATGCCTTTCCATGAATAGGTACCAGAGGTACTGGTCTCGTCTTTGCCCTGAACAACGCCGTAGGCCGTGTTTCGCACTTCGGGAGGGTTGCCGGAGTCTCCGCAAGCACTCAAGAACATCGGTGCGAGGCTTACGCCAATCGCCGCCAGCAAGCTGATACTGAGCTTCATGAATTGTCTCCCGTGTCCGGGTAAATCTGGCCTTGCGCTGGGCAGCAAAAGCTCTAGCCTGCAACAGCCGCCGCGTCGTGCGCAGAGAGAAATTCTGAGGGGCAGACGCGGTTGCACCGCTATCGCAATGCGACCAAAGTAGTGACTTCAGAACGCGGCATCGAACATGGAACGGACGAGTTCATCCACCTGGATCAAAGGCGTGGCCGACATGTTTGCCTCGCAAGGCATCGACGTGCCGCGGCTCTTCACGACTGTGGGGCTGGACATCCAGCTGCTCGACAGGCCTGACGCGCGCTTTGGCGCCGACAAGGTGTCCGAACTTTGGGAGCTGGGCGTGGCCTGGTCAGGCAACGTGACCCTGGGCATGGACCCCGGGCTGACTTCCAGATACGTCAATTTCGACATCGTGGGCTACGCGATGCTTTCCAGTCCCACCCTGCGCGCGGGCCTGGAAAATCTCTCGCGCTACCTGGCGCTGATTTCGGATGCCGCCACCTTCGAGCTGTGCCCCGATGGCAAGAGCTGCTGGCTGGGACTCGGCCACATAGGCAATACGCGGCGCGTGCCCAGGCAACGGCAGGAGTACGGTCTGCTTTCGTTGCTGACGCTGTGCCGTTGGCTCACACGCCGTGACGTGCGCGCGCTGGGCGCGGAGTTCACCTTTCCCGACCCCGAGGACTTCCGTCCGTACCGCATCGCTTTGGAGTGCCCCTTGCGGTTCGGGCAGCCGGCCACCCGCATCCTATTGGCCGCCGAAGACCTCGATGCGCCCATCCCTTCGCGCAACCCTTTGATGTTTGCATTGCATGAACGTGTGATCCAGGAGCGGCTGGCCAGTCTGGGGAACGCCCGTTTCAGCTACCGGGTCACCGAGGAAATCATCCGGCGGCTGCATGATGGCGAGCCACGCCGCGAGGACATTGCCAGCAGCTTGGCGCTGACGGACCGCACACTGCAACGCCGACTGCACGCAGAACGGACCTCATTCCAGGCGCTTCTCGACGAGGCGCGCCAGGAACTGGCCCGCAAGTACCTGACCGAGGACCGCATTTCGCTGGGTCAGGTGGCCTACATGCTTGGCTTTGTCGACCAAAGCAACTTCTTTCGCGCGTTCAAGCGCTGGTTTGGCCTGCCTCCGGGGCAATACCGTCAGCGCCTTGAAGTCGAACGTGGAACCACTATGTGAACTTTCAGTTTTGCCGGATGCCGATCAGTTGCACATGCGGCGAGCACGCGCTCACGTCGAATCCATGGCATGCGTCAAATCTTCGCCTAGAGTTTTGGCGCTGACGATGATGTGTCGGCGCCTTTGCTCGATGTGCCGCACTCAGGTCAGGGTCGACGGCTGACTGCGTTCCAGCCAACCACTTCGCAACTCGGAACGGCAACAAAGGATCGAGTGCCGCCCCAGGGGTTCATCGGGCAAGCGTCCGGTTCTCGACAGAAAGCGCACGGCCACATCAGCATCCTTCAAAAGTCCTTCGTGTCCGACATCCTCATGATTGCGTCGGCCTCTTGCTCACCACGCCGAGTCAGGGGCGGCCGCAGCCCGGCGCCAGCGAATCCTTGACGCGGCGCGGTGAGCCCACACGCTCGCGGGCTCGGACAGGTGGCTCTTCAGCGGCCTGCCCCCCGAGCTCGTCCGGCAAACACGAAGCGTGGCCAGATGCCTGCTGCGGCGCAGCATCCGACGCCGCGCAACAGCTGCATCCCATCTCGTCGAGTCTCTGCGGCTTTGTGCGGGCCGCTTGCCAACCTGACGATCTGGCCCCAATATTGTTGCCACGTCTCGCTCTTGAGTCCACGAACGAACAGAAGGAGATCTCATGAGAAATGCAGCCGCGCTGCTCGCCTGCGGGACACTGGCTCTGGCCTGTCCGGCGTTCGCCGCCGACCCCATCAAGATCGGTGTCATCTCTGAAGCGCAGGCCGTCGCCGGATCGTCCATCGGGCCGGCTGCGCAGCTCGCGGCCGAGGAGATCAATGCCAAGGGCGGTGTCGATGGCCGCAAGATCGAGATCGTCGTCTATGACGACCACTCATCCTCCGCAGAGGCGGTTCGGGCCTTTCAGCGCGCGGTGAGCGAGGACAAGGTCAACGCGGTCATTGCAAGCTACATCTCGGAGGTCGTGCTGGCCCTCGAGCCCTGGGCGGGGCGGCTGAAGACGCTGATGATCACGCCCGGCGCGGCTTCGGACGTGATCACGCAGAACATCGCCAAGGACTACGAGCACAACAAGTACACGTTCCACGGCTACCTGACCTCGAGCGCGCTCGCCGGCCTGGTTTGCGACGCCGCCAAGGATCTGCTGGTCGCTCCGTACAAGATGAAGACGGCGGTCATCGTCAGCGAAGACGCCGCCTGGACGACGCCGCTCGACGCGGGCTACGAGACCTGCCTGCCGAAGATCGGGCTGAAGGTGCTGGATCACATCCGCTTCTCGCCGGACACGACTGACTTCACGCCGATCTTCAACAAGATCGAGGCTCTGAAGCCCGACGTGATGATCACCGGCATTTCGCACGTCGGCACGCAGCCGACGGTGCAATGGAAGAGCCAGCAGGTGCCCATCGCGATGTTCGGCATCTCCTCGCAGGCCACCAACTCGACCTTCTGGAAAGACACGAACGGCGGCACCGAAGGTGTTTTCTACCAAGGCGTCTCCGGTCCCGGCGTCGCGGTCACGCCCAGGACGCTGCCCTTCGTCGATGCCTTCGTGAAGAAGTTCGGCAATACGCCTTCCTACGCCGGCTACACGGCTTACGACGAGGTCTACATGATCGCCGACGCGGTCCATCGCGCCGGTTCGACCGACAGCGACAAGCTCGTGGCGGCGATGGAGAAGACCAACTATGTCGGCACGATCGGCCATGTCGAGTTCCTGCCGAACGGCGATCCTCACGTGCACGGGCTCAAGACCGGGCCGGGCTTCATCACCGGGCTCATGCTGCAGTGGCAGGATGGCAAGCAGCTCAACATGTGGCCCAAGCAGCTCGCCGCCGGCGAGGTGAAATTCCCGGCCTTCGTCAAGTTGCCGCCGAACTGATTCCACGGGCGCGGGCCGACGTTCGAGCGGCCCGTTTCGATCCACGGCTTGTCAACGGGTCGGCGATCGCAAGGGCATGCAGTTCTGGCAGATTCTGATCGATGGCTTTGCCATCAGCGCGCTGTACGCGCTGGGCGCCACGGGGTTCACGCTGATCTTCGGCGTGTCGGGCGTTCTCAATCTCTCGCATGGCGCGATCATGGTCGCCGCAGCCGTCGCGGCCTGGGCGGTTGCCGGAGAGCTGCATGTCGGTGCCTACGTGGCCGCGCTGGCCGGTGTGCTGGTCGGCATCGTTCTGGCGTTCGCCACTTACTTCATCACCGTGCGTCCGATCCAGCGATCGAATCGAATCGCCGAGGCCGAGAAAGAGATATTCATCCTCACGGCGACGCTTCTCTGGGGCATCATCATCCAGGAGCTGGTGGCGTATCTGTTCACCAACAACGCGAAGACGGTCTTGCCGATCGTCCAGGGCGTCGTCACCGTTCTCGGCGTCCGGACGCCGGCCAATGAGTTCTTCACCGCCGTCGTGTGCTGGCTCGCCATCGGTTTGCTCTGGCTGCTGGTGAACCGGACGCGTCGTGGCAAGGCGGTACTGGCGGCGTCGATGAATCCGCGCGGCGTCACGCTGCTCGGCATCGAGCTGTCGAGCATCTACCTGACGGTCTGGGCCGTGTACGGCCTGCTCGCCGGGATTGCCGGCGTCCTGCTCGGCATGTTTCTCGGCGTGAGCTCCTACAGCGTCGGTCCGTTGACAGCCAGCGCCTTCTCCATCGTGGTGCTCGGTGGCCTCGGCAGCGTGTCTGGCTCGTTGATCGCGGCCTACGTCGTCGGCTATCTCGAGACGCTCACGGCCTACCTGATCTCGCCGGCCTATCGGACGATTCCAGCGCTGCTCCTGCTCGTCGTCGTCATGTACGTGCGGCCGCAGGGACTGTTCGGGCGGAGGTGAGCGTGCGTGCGACCATGACATCGCGCCTGTTCTGGATCGGCGTCGCGACACTCGTCGTCGGCCTGTTCCTGCCGATGGTCGCGTCGGGTTACGTGCTCGGCCTGTTGACCGTCGCGTACTACACGGCCGTCTTCGCCATGTCCTGGGACTTGTTGTTCGGGTTTGCAGGCGAGGTGAATTTCGGTCCGACCTTTCTCATCGGCCTCGGCGCGTACACCGCCGGCATTCTCGACGCCCGTCTTTCGCCCGGTATCTCCATCTGGCTGTGCGTGCTGGCAGGCGCGGCTGCGGCCGTCATCGGCGGTGTCGTCCTGGCGTTGCCGGCGTTGCGCGTTCGCGGCCCCTATTTCGGGCTGACGACGCTGGTCGCGGTGTTGCTGCTGCAGAACTTCGTCGTCGTCTTCGCCGAATGGACGGGCGGCGAAATCGGTCTGACCGTTCCCGACGTCATGTCGATCGATGAGAGTGTCAACTACTGGATCGCCTTCGCCTTCATGGCGATCAGCGGCGCCATCCTCTTCGGCCTCTCGCGATCCGCGATCGGGCTCATCCTGCAGGCGAGCGGCCAGGACGCCGTGCAGGCGGGTGCGCTCGGGTTCAACGTCGCCAGGCACAAGCTCGCCGCCTTCATCGTCAGCGCGTTTTTCTCGGGCCTCGCGGGAGCGCTAATGGTGTTCTACATGGGTACCGCATCGGTCGGCACCTTCGTCGATATTTCGGTCGGTGTGCAGGTCATCATCGCGGCCGTGCTGGGCGGGCGCCGCACCGTGCTGGGCGCCGCCATCGGCGCCATCTTTTTGATCGGCATGGGCGAGCTGCTGCGACCGCTCGGCGAGCTGGCGACTCTCATCGTGTCCGTCATCGCGCTCCTGGTGATCCTGTTCTTTCCTGACGGCTTTCTCGGAATGTTGCGCGGCAGATTGCGCCCATGAGCGACGCTCCGATGCTGGAAGTCTCCAAGCTGACCAAACGGTACGGCGGTCTCGTCGCCGTGAAGGATCTGAGCTTCTCGATCAGGCCGGGCGAAATTCTCGGCCTCATCGGGCCGAACGGTTCAGGCAAGTCGACTGCCATGAAGACGATCATGGGTGTCGAGCAACCGAGCGCCGGCTCCATCAAGCTCGACGGTGTCGAAATCGCCGGCCTGCCTGCACACAAGGTCGCGCGCCTGGGCGTCGGTCTCGTCTTCCAGCATTCTCGCCCGCTCAATCGTCAGACGGTGCTCGAGAACATCAAGGTCGCGCTTTTGCCCGACAAGCTCACCAAGATCTTTGCCGGCGCGGACGTCGACGCGAGGGCACGCGCCATCGCCAAGCGGGTCGGGCTCGCCGGCGTCATCGACCGCAGGCCGCCGACGCTCGCGTTTGCCGACCTGCGACGACTCGAGCTTGCAAAAGCGATCGCGAGGCACCCCAAGCTGGTGATGGTCGATGAGCCTTTTGCCGGCTTGACCGCTTCGGAGGTGGCCACCTTCTCCGAGCTCATCCACGAGTTTCGCGCCGAGGGTCGCGCGGTGCTCCTTGTCGATCACAACGTCAAAGGGGTCTCCGCCCTCGTCGACAGGGTGCTCGCCATGTATCTGGGCGAGTGGATCGCCGAAGGCGCTGCTGCCGACGTCATGCGCGACGAAACCGTACGGCGCGTCTATCTCGGCGGCGCGCTGGCCAGCGCGGCACGGCCCGAAGCCAGTTTCACCGACAGGGTCCCGGCACTTCAGGTCGAGAACGTCGGCGTCGTTTATGGCAAGGCCCTCGCTCTGCAGGGTGTGTCGCTGCACGTGCACGAAGGCGAGTTCGTATCACTGGTCGGGCTGAACGGTGCTGGCAAGACCACTCTGTTCAACGCGATATCGGGCCTCGTGCCGTATTCAGGGGAGATCAAATGGGCTGGAAGGCCCCTGCGCGCGAGCAGCGCTGCGGCCATCGCACGCGGCGGCGTCGTGCAATGCCCGGAAACGCGCGAATTGTTCGGCGAGATGACGGTGCGAGAAAATCTCGATCTCGGCGGCAACGGCCTCGTCGATTCCGAACGCGAGCAACGCCTTCAGTGGTTGTTCGATTTGTTCCCCATCCTGCGGAGCCGCCAGTCGCAGATGGCACGCACGCTCAGCGGCGGCGAACAGCAGATGCTCGCCATTGCGCGCGCCCTGATGATGAAGCCCAAACTCCTCATCCTCGATGAACCGACGCTCGGCCTGGCGCCGGTCATTCTCGAAACGCTGTCCAAAGCGCTGGAGCGGCTGCGCACGACCACGACCATCAGCGTTCTGCTGGGCGAGCAGAACGTCACCTTCGCACTGCCCCATGCCGATCGGGTCTACGTTCTCGATCACGCGAAGGTCGTTTGGGAAGGATTGCCGAACCGCTTCGAAGAAGAGGCCGCGGCAACCTATCTGTGAGCGACATGCGCCGTTGGAAAAAGCGGTCGCGATGATGGTCCAGCCGTGACGCACCACGATGTCGAGAAGACCGCATTCGCGCTGCTCGACGATGCCGAAACGGTCGGTCACGCTCCTCCGAAATACGCACTGATGCAGCTCATGGGCGTGGGCGAGATCACCGCCACGGCGTTGGTCGCCATGG
>ODAK010003729.1_pt1 | contig 15736 bp, 13 predicted proteins | sample 1539591 | NCBI WGS metagenome assembly ODAK01 (sample SAMEA3539303, study PRJEB22396) | soil metagenome | biome: tundra; feature: field; material: soil | place: USA | collected 2010-05 | depth 0.15 m | reverse complement strand
GGCGCGCAGGGAAGTTGAGCCCAGTAGACTCAACTATTTGCCAACGGCGACAGGCGCTGGCAAACTTGCGTCGGCAACACTCAACTCTGGACCACGATCAACCATAGGGACTACACATGGCACGTGCGGTAGGAATCGACCTCGGGACGACCAACTCTGTCGTCGCAGTTCTCGAAGGCGGCGAGCCATCGGTCATCGCCAACGCGGAGGGGTCGCGGACCACGCCGTCCGTCGTCGCCTTTGCCAAGAACGGTGAAGTACTTGTTGGCGAGGTCGCCAAGCGGCAGGCCGTGACCAACGTCGACCGCACGATCCGGTCGGTCAAGCGCCAGATGGGCACCGACTGGACCGTCAAGATCGACAGCAAGAAGTTCACCGCCCAGCAGATCAGCGCGTTCATTCTGCAGAAGCTGAAGAGGGACGCTGAGTCCTACCTGGGCGAGACGATCACCGACGCGGTGATCACCGTCCCCGCCTACTTCAGCGACGCCCAGCGGCAGGCCACCAAGGAGGCCGGGACGATCGCTGGGCTGAACGTGCTCCGGATCATCAACGAGCCCACGTCCGCGGCTCTGGCGTACCACCTGGACAAGGAGGGCGAGGCCACCATCCTCGTCTTCGACCTGGGCGGCGGCACCTTCGACGTGTCACTCCTCGAGGTCGGCGAGGGCGTCGTCGAGGTGAAGGCCACCAGCGGTGACAACCACCTCGGTGGTGACGACTGGGATCAGTGCATCGTGGACTGGCTGGTCAAGGAGTTCAAGAACAACTACGGCACCGACCTGTCCAAGGACAAGATGGCGCTGCAGCGGCTCCGGGAGTCGGCGGAGAAGGCCAAGATCGAGCTGTCCGGCTCGGCGGAGACGCAGATCAACCTGCCCTACATCACCCACTCGGAGCAGGGCCCGCTGCACCTGGACACCAAGCTCACCAGGGCTGAGTTCCAGCGGATGACATCGGACCTGCTGGACCGCTGCAAGGCGCCTTTCAAGCAGGTGATCAAGGACGCCGGCGTGAAGCTGGGCGACATCCAGCACGTGGTCCTCGTGGGCGGTTCCACCCGGATGCCCGCCGTGGTCGAACTGGTCAAGGATCTGACTGGCGGCAAGGACCCGAACAAGGGCGTCAACCCGGACGAGGTCGTCGCCGTCGGCGCGTGCCTGCAGGCTGGCGTGCTCAAGGGTGAGGTCAAGGACGTCCTGCTGCTCGACGTGACGCCGCTCTCGCTCGGCATCGAGACCAAGGGCGGGATCTTCACCAAGCTCATCGAGCGCAACACCACGATCCCGACCAAGCGGTCGGAGATCTTCACGACCGCGGATGACAACCAGCCGTCCGTGCAGATCCAGGTGTTCCAGGGTGAGCGGGAGATCGCCGCGTACAACAAGAAGCTCGGCATGTTCGAGCTGGCTGGCATCGCCCCGGCGCCGCGCGGAATCCCCCAGGTCGAGGTCGCCTTCGACATCGACGCCAACGGAATCGTGAACGTCTCCGCCAAGGACCTCGGCACTGGCAAGGAGCAGCGGGTGACCATCTCCGGCGGTTCGGCCTTGGCCAAGGACGACATCGAGCGGATGATGGCCGACGCGGAGAAGTACGCCGAGGAGGACGCCAAGCGCCGCGAGGAGGCAGAGGTCCGCAACCGCGCAGACAGCCTCGCCTACACCACGGAGAAGTTCCTCGCCGAGAACTCCGACAAGGTTCCCGACGACATCAAGTCTGAGGTGGAAGCCGCGATCACCGACCTGAAGAAGGCGCTCGAGGGCACCGACACCGACGCGATCAAGGAGGCCAGCGAGAAGGCGGCTCAGGTGAGCCAGAAGATGGGCACCGCCATCTACGCCCAGGCCCAGGCCAGTGCCCCGGAGGGCGAGGCTGCGAGCGACGCGGGTGAGGCCTCATCGGACGATGACGTCGTCGAGGCCGAGATCGTGGACGAGGACCCGCACCGTGACGAAGAAGGCGGCGCCGCCTAATGAACTCGCCGGACGAGACCAACGAAGGACCGGTGATCCGAGACCTCAGGCGCATAGACCCGGCGACTGGACAGGTCAGGAATCCCGGCCAGGCCAGCCAGGGGCAGCCTGGCGCAGGAAACCGCGGGCCAGTCAAAGCACGGCCAGGCCGGCACGCGGTCTCCAAGCCGGGCGGCATGCCGCCCGGGCCGGCCCAGGGCGGCGGTAACGCGCCGGCCCCGGGACCCCCGCCGCGGGTCCCGGGGCCCCCGGGTTCCGCGGTACCTGGCTCCGCGACGCCTGGCTCCGCGTCCCGGGGCCCGGGGGCACCGGGCCCCGCAGGGCAGGACAGGCCCGCCCAGGACGGGGCCGCCCAGGACGGGGCCGCCCCTGACCGGGCGACCATGGGCGGCCCCGGCGGCGGCGATGATCGCGGCGCGGCGGAGCGGCTCGCTGAACGCACTGCTGACCTGCAGCGCGTCCAGGCGGAATACGCGAACTACCGCAAGCGGGTCGAGCGGGACCGGGTAGCGGTGCGCGAGCAGGCACTCGCCAACGTGCTCAGCGGGCTGGTGCCGATTCTCGACGACATCGGCCGGGCCAGGGAACACGGCGAGCTGAACGGCGGGTTCAAGTCGGTAGCGGAGTCCGTGGAAGCGACAACGGCCAAGCTTGGCCTGGAGAGCTTCGGGGAGGCCGGCGAGCCTTTCGACCCACGAGTGCACGAGGCGCTCATGCACTCATATTCCGCAGGAGTCACCGAGCCAACTTGCGTCCAGATCCTGCAGCCCGGTTACCGGGTGGGCGACCGGATCCTCCGGCCGGCCAGGGTCGCGGTCGCGGAGCCTGGTGACGACGGGACCGGCCAGGACAGATCGGCTGGGGGCGGCCCCGCCGCGCGAGGCGGGCCCAGGCCCGGCCCGCCCGGACCGCGGAGGACTACAACAGGAAACGAATGACGCCCAGGAGAAATCAGTGAGCACCAAGGACTACCTCGAGAAGGACTATTACAAGGTCCTGGGTGTCTCCAAGACCGCGACCCCAGACGAGATCAAGAAGGCGTACCGCAAGCTCGCCCGTAAGTACCACCCGGACGCGAACAAGGGCAATGCGTCGTCGGAGGAGCGCTTCAAGGAGATCTCCGAGGCACACTCCGTGCTGTCCGACGGGAAGCGGCGCAAGGAGTACGACGAGGCCCGTTCCCTCTTCGGCGGCGGTTTCCGGTCGCCTGCCGGTGGCGGAGCCCAGGGCGGGTTCGGCGGCTTCGACCTCGGCGACCTGTTCGGCGGATCGGGAACCGGAACGAACACCGGCACCGGCGGCCGGCTTGGTGACCTGCTCGGGGGGGTGTTCGGTGCCCAGCGCCCCACCGCGCAGACCAGGCCGCGGCGCGGTGCCGACGTGGAGACCGAGACGTCCCTGACGTTCGGTGACGCCATCGACGGCGTCACCGTCTCGCTGCGGCTCGCCGGGGAAGGGCCGTGCCAGACGTGTCACGGCACCGGGGCCAAGGCGGGCACAGTGCCGAGAGTCTGTCCTACCTGCGAGGGAACCGGGCAGGCCAGCAAGAACCTGGGCAGCTTCGCTTTCTCCGAGCCGTGCCGGACCTGCCGGGGCCGCGGGCTGGTGGTCGACGATCCCTGCCCGGTGTGCTCCGGGAGCGGGCGGGCGATGAGCACCCGGACGATCCAGGCCCGGATCCCCGCCGGCGTCGCCGACGGCCAGCGGATCAAGCTCAAGGGCAAGGGCGCGCCCGGCGAGCGGGGCGGGCCAGCCGGGGACCTCTATGTGCGGGTACACGTCACCCCGCATCCGGTGTTCGGCAGGTCAGGACACAACCTGACCGTCAACGTGCCGGTCACCTTCCCGGAGGCGACCCTCGGCGCGGAGGTCAAGGTGCCTGCGCACCGAGGAGCGCCGGTCAGCGTGCGCATCCCGGCCGGCACGCCGAACGGCCGCACCTTCCGGGTCCGCGGCAAGGGCGTGCGGCGCACCGACGGGACCAACGGCGACCTGCTGGTCACCGTTCAGGTGCAGGTGCCGCAGCATCTCAGCGCGAAGGCCCTGGAGGCGCTGGAGTCCTTCCGGGATGCCACCGCGGCCGAGGACCCACGGGACGAGTTGCTGCAGAGGGCCAAGGGCACGTGACGCGACACGGCCGAGGACCGAGGCGAGAGCGGGTGAGGAGGTTGACGACATGAGCAGTCCATTCGAGCTGTCCGATGACACGCCGGTGTACGTCATCTCCGTGGCCGCCCAGCTGGCGGGGCTGCACCCGCAGACCCTGCGCGCCTACGACCGGCTCGGCCTGGTCTCCCCGGGCCGGGCCACCGGCCGGGGGAGACGGTACTCGCTGCGCGACATCCTGGTCCTGCGCGAGGTCCAGCGGCTCTCCCAGGAGGACGGCGTCAACCTCTCCGGGATCAAGCGGATCCTGGAGCTTGAGCATGAGCTCGTGGCGGCCCACGAGCGGCTCGCCGAGGCACGCACGGAGAGGGCACAACTCCGGATGGAACTCGAATCGACCCGCTCGGTGGCGGCCCGGCTGGCGGGCCTGCTGCGCAGCCGCGGCGGCAGCGCCCAGCTGGTCCCGGTCCGCGACCGGGGCGTCGCCGGCCCGCCACCCAGCGCCGCCCCGGAGTCAGGGCCGTCCGGCCCGGGCCGCCGCGCGCTGCCCGCCGCGTCCCCCGAAACCAGATAAACAACGGATTAACTAGCCCCACCTCGGCGAGAGCCAGAAAGCAGCCATGGACGACAAGCTCACCCACAAGAGCCAGGAGGCGCTGTCAGACGCCGTCCGGCGAGCGACAGCCGGGGGCAACCCGCACGTCGACCCGTTGCACCTGCTCGCGGCCCTCATCGAGCAGAGCGGAGGGACCGCGGCCCCGCTGCTGCGCGCGATCGGGGTTGACCCGGCGACCGTGCTCAAGGGAGCGGCGGACCTGCTGGCCAGGATGCCCCAGGCGGCCGGCACGACGGTGAGCGCACCCGACATGTCCCGGCCCTTGCTGTCCGCGCTCGCGACGGCCGCCAAGCGGGCCCGGGGGCTGGACGACGAGTATGTGTCCACCGAGCACCTGCTCGTCGGCCTCGCCGCGGACGGCGGCCAGGCGGGCGCTCTGCTGCGCGCGGCGGGCGCCGGACCGGACGTGCTGCTCGACGCCTTCGAGAAGGTGCGTGGCCACGCCCGGGTCACCACCGAGGACCCGGAAGGCACCTACCAGGCGCTGGAGAAGTACGGGGTCGACCTGACCAAGCTGGCCAGGGACGGCGCCCTGGACCCGGTCATCGGCCGGGACGCCGAGATCAGGCGGGTGATCCAGGTCCTCTCCCGCCGCACCAAGAACAATCCGGTGCTGATCGGCGAGCCCGGGGTCGGCAAGACCGCGGTGGTTGAGGGACTCGCCCAGCGGATCGTCGCCGGCGACGTGCCCGAATCACTGCGCGGCAAGCGGCTCGTCGCCCTTGACCTGGGCGCGATGGTCGCTGGGGCCAAGTACCGCGGTGAGTTCGAGGAGCGCCTCAAGGCCGTGCTGAACGAGATCAAGGCCAGCGACGGCCAGATCATCACGTTCATCGACGAGTTGCACACGGTGGTCGGCGCGGGCGCGGCGGAAGGGTCGATGGACGCGGGCAACATGCTCAAGCCGATGCTGGCCCGCGGCGAGCTGCGCATGGTCGGCGCGACCACGCTGGACGAGTACCGCAAGCGGATCGAGAAGGACGCCGCGCTGGAGCGCCGGTTCCAGCAGGTCTTCGTGGGCGAGCCGTCGGCCGAGGACACCATCGCGATCCTGCGCGGCCTGAAGAGCCGTTACGAGGCCCATCACAAGGTGCAGATCTCCGACGCCGCCCTGGTGGCGGCGGCTACCCTGTCCGATCGCTATATCACCGCCCGGTTCCTGCCGGACAAGGCGATCGACCTCGTCGACGAGGCCGCGTCGCGGCTGCGCATGGAGATCGACTCCCGCCCCGTGGAAATCGACGAGCTGCAGCGGGCCGTGGACCGGATGAAGATGGAGGAAATGGCGCTGGCCAAGGAGGTGGATCCGGCGAGCCGGGAACGCCTGGAGCGCCTGCGCGCCGATCTCGCTGACCGTCAAGAGCAGTTGACCGCGCTCGTCGCACGCTGGGAACAGGAGAAGGCCAGCCTCAACCGGGTCGGCGATCTGAAGAAGCGGCTTGACGACCTGCAAGGGCAGGCCGAGCGCGCGCAGCGGGATGGCGATCTGGAGACCGCTTCAAGGATCTTGAACGGGGAGATCAAGGAAGTGGAACGCGAACTCGCCGCGGCGTCCGAGTCGCCGGAGGACTCCGCGGTCCCGGTGGGTGCGCCGATGGTCAAGGAGGAAGTCGGCCCTGACGACGTCGCCGACGTCGTGTCCTCCTGGACCGGCATTCCGGCTGGCCGCCTGCTCGAAGGCGAGACAGGCAAGCTGCTGCGCATGGAAGCGGAACTCGGCCAGCGGCTGATCGGGCAGGCCAGGGCGGTGCAGGTCGTGTCGGATGCGGTCCGCAGAACACGCGCTGGCATCGCCGACCCAGACCGGCCCACCGGATCGTTCCTGTTCCTCGGGCCCACCGGAGTGGGCAAGACCGAGCTGGCCAAGGCGCTCGCCGAGTTCCTGTTCGACGATGAGCGCGCCATCATCCGCGTCGACATGAGCGAGTACAGCGAGAAGCACTCGGTGGCCCGGCTGGTCGGTGCACCGCCCGGGTACGTGGGATACGAGGAGGGCGGCCAGCTGACCGAGGCTGTCCGGCGCCGGCCCTATTGCGTGGTGCTCCTCGACGAGGTGGAAAAGGCCCACCCGGAGGTGTTCGACATCCTGCTCCAGGTCCTCGACGACGGCAGGCTCACCGACGGCCAGGGCCGCACAGTCGACTTCCGCAATACGATCCTGATCCTCACGTCCAACCTCGGCTCGCAGTACATCGCCGACCCGGCCCTCAGCGAGCAGGAGAAGCGAGACGCTGTGATGGGCGTTGTGCAGGCCACCTTCAAGCCCGAGTTCCTGAACCGCCTCGATGACGTGGTCATTTTCGATGCATTGTCCACCGAGGAACTCTCCCAGATCGTCGACCTGCAGGTGTCCCGGCTGGGCCGCAGGCTCGCCGCTCGCAGGCTCGCGCTCCAGGTGACGCCGGCCGCGCGGGAGTGGCTGGCGGTCACGGGCTTCGACCCGATCTACGGGGCGCGCCCGCTGCGCCGGCTCATCCAGTCAGCTATCGGCGATCAGCTCGCCCGGGCGCTGCTCTCCGGCGGCATCACCGACGGGGACCAGGTCGTCGTGGACCTGGACCCGGCGTCCGACAAGCTGACCGTCCGCGGCAGTCACCCTGCGTCCGCCGCGCCAGCCGGCTCAGGACGGAGCGCCTAACCCGTCGAGCAGCAGATCGTAGCCGTCCTGTGGCAGGCCGAGATCATTGCGGACCCGGTACCGCAGGCGCAGCAGGAGCTGCAGCTCGGTCCGGTCACGGTCGGGCAGGTTCGGCACGCGCTCGGCTGCGGCTGCGGCTGCCATGGTGGCCGTACCCCTGCTGTCTGCACCGCCGACGCCCGCACCGGCCGGGGCGCCGAGGCACAGTTCCACCCCTGCGGTGGCCCAGCTAAGCGCACGCGGCAGATCCGAGCGTTCCACGAGTAGTTCCGCGACGAGGTCGCACACCCGGGGATCGCGCGGCTGCTCCGCTTCGAGCTGCCGGATCAGCGCCTCGGCCTCGGCCGGCTGTTCCATCAGGAACAGCGCGCGCGCCAGCGGCACCCGCGGATCGCTGAAGGCCGGGCCGCCGTCCGCGATCGCGCGCCGGAACGCGGCTGCGGCAGCCGCGGCGTCGTCCGCGAGCAGCCACTCCTCTCCGGCCCGCACAAATGCCTCGGCCCGGGGAAAGGCATCGGTCTGCGTGCCGGTAGCAGCCAGATCGGTCATCCGCTGCGCCGCCGCCCGATGGTCGCCGGTACATGTGGCATCGAACTCGATGGCATCGAACAAATCACGCGTCAGTAGAACCACACCAGGGGAACTACCCAGCCCGGATCCTGTTTCAACGTCGCGAATGAACTCAGTCACGGAGAAACCCAGCTATCTGCGCGACCGCTCCAGCGCATCCCAGAACCCGCGGCGCAGCGCGTGCCGCACCTCATCGTGCAGCAGGGAGTCGATCGGCAGCGCCGAATCCTGGAGCAGCCTTGCCTCCAGGTCCGACGGCATGCGCGGTTTGCGGGCAAGGACCGCCTCCAGCCATAGCGCCGGTGCCTCGCGGGCGACCGACTGTCCGAACTCAAAGCCCTCCGAGTGCGCGGACTGAACCGCGTCCGCGAGCGAAACCGTCACGGGCTGCGGGACGGGAGCGAGCGGAGCGGCCGGCTGCGGCCCGCTGTAGGGCCCCTGCTGCGGCATGTACGCGGATACCCCGTTCGCGGTCTCATGCTGACCGGGTGGTGGTGCACCAGGGAACTGCCCAGGGGCCGGCTGATCATGGGGCGCACCAGGATACGGACCCGGCTGGTACGGGCGGGAAGCGCTATGGAGCCCCTGGCCTCCGGGGGCGCCCTGCCCCCCCGGAGCGCCCGGCCCGGGCATCGTCGGCCGTGGCCCGCCTGCTCCCTGGCCCATCGGCACGTCCTGTGCCGGGCGGAACTGGGCGGCCGTCGGAGCCGGGTACATCTGCTGGCTTCCGGTCGGGATGTTCTGCTCCTCGGCCCGGGACGGAAGCCCGTGCGAGCCGCGGGACATCCCGGCCTGCGCGTGGACGCCCGGCTGGCCCGGCATGCCTTGCGGGGCCTGGATGCCTGGCTGGCCCGGCGCGGACGGCCCACGCTGCCCCGCTGCCCCCAGTTGGCCTGGTGCGCCGGACGGTCCCGGCATCCCTTGCTGACTGTGCTGACCCTGCGGGACGGCCAGCCCTGGCCCACCCGACGGACTTTGCGCAGATGGCAGACCGGGCATGGTGGACTGCCCCTGCGCCACTGGCGGGCTCTGCGGGATTTGCAGGCCCGGCTGGTTCTGCAGGCCCTGGTTCTGCAGGCCCTGGTTCTGCAGGCCCTGGTTCTGCATGCCCTGGGGCTGCGGGGCAGGCCTGTCCATCGGCCCCGACTCACGATGCGGCAGCGGCACCTGATGAGAATTAGCCGGGGGCTGCACGGAACGCTGGTATTCCGCGACCACCGGCGCCGTGTAAATGGCGGGAGGCCCCTGATGGGAACCGGCGGGCAGCGCCTGCTGGTGGCCAAGGGACCCGACCAGCGACCCGTGACCATTGGTCAGCGCGCGCCCGGCGAAGGCCGCGACCGGGTACTGCTCGTCGTCCCGCATCGGCTCGGCGCCCGCGATCAGTTCCGCGAAGGGGCGCAGGTGGGCGTCGCCGATCTCGACGATGTCATCACATTCCTGGCGCAGCCCCCGGGAGATGGTCCAGTTGCCATCCACCGTGATGTGCACCATGGTCACCCTGACCCCGAGATCCTGGACGTCCGCGACGACCTGAGCGAGGTCCTCCTCAGCGCTGATCACCAGGGCATCGCTGACCGCGCCGTTCCTGGCCAGGGTGGTCAGGTCGCGATGAATCTCGCTCTCCACCCCCTCGCGCCGCCCGGGCCTCATCCGGCCCAGCCGCAGTTTGAGGCCAGGCATGTCGGCCAGCGCGTCATGCTCCGCGCTGCGACGGCCCTCGACGGTCGCCTCGTACCAGTAGCACCGCAGCAACGGCAGGCCGGTGCGCTCCCGGGCTATGCTCCCGAAGAACTGAAGAAGTCCTGCGTAATCCCAGGAGACGGACTCTCGGTGGCGGGTTCCGTGCACGGCCATCGCGCCGTCCGCCAGCACGTAGCCCGCGTCCACGAACAGCGCGCAACGATCCACGCGACACCGTCCTTCCCTCGACGCGAGACGTTACCAGCGCTCAGTCGCCACCGTATCGGATCGCCTACAGATCACCGGTTTGTCCCGCAACCTGGAAGTGCGCTCTCGGCAGAAGCGGCCCCACCGACTCCTCGTGGCCCGGCAGAATCTTCCGCCATGCGACTTCTTGTTCTCGGGGGTACCCGGTTCCTCGGGCGTGCCATCGTGGACGAAGCGATCAGGCGTGGCTACGACGTCACAACCTTTTCGCGGGGGCTGAGCGGCGAGCCCCGGCCGGGTGCCGAGGCACTGCACGGAGACCGTACCAGCTTCGACGACCTGCTCAGGCTGGCAAATCGAGAATTTGATGCGGTTATCGACACCTCTGTGATCGCCCCGGCGCACGTCGGTGCCGCGGCCCGGCTGCTCGCCGACCATGTGGGTCACTACACCTACGTCTCCACCATCTCGGTCTACCGGGACCGTCCACGTGAGCCAGTCACTGAGAGCTCTCCCATCCTCGACTGCCCGGCCGACGCCACCGGCACCGTGGAGACCCTCGGGTACGGAGAGCTCAAGGCAGGATCCGAACGGGCCGTCGCCGCGGCGCTGCCCGGCAGGCACCTCCTCGTCCGCCCCGGACTGATCGTCGGTCCGCACGAGAATGTCGGCCGCCTGCCCTGGTGGCTGACGAGGCTCGCCCTCGGCGGGACTGTCATCGCCCCTGGCGAGCCCGGCAGGCCGGTCCGGCTTACCGACGCCAGGGACCTCGCCACGTGGCTCGTTGACAACACCCGGCGGAAAATCCCGGGAACCGTCAACGTGCCGGGTCCCAACGGGACGACGTTCGGCGAACTGCTCGCGGTATGCAGCGAGATCACGGAGGCGGACCGCACTACACCGGCCCGGCTGCGGTGGGTGCCCGACGGTGTGCTGCTTGAGCAGGACGTCGAGCCGTGGATGGAACTGCCAATGTGGGCGCCGGACATTCCGGACCTGGCCGCGATCTGGCAAGTCTCCGGTGATCGCGCGGCACGGACCGGGATGCGCTATCGCCCGCTCGCCGATACCGCGCACGACACCTGGCTGTGGCTGCGGCGGGAAGCCGCGACCGCGGGCAGGCCGGTCACCGAGTTCGAACGCAGCCCCGGAGTGGGCCTGGACCCCGCCAAGGAACAGGCCATCCTGGCTGGCCTGTGACGCCTGTGGCGGTGATCAGCCCAGCGGGCCCGCTGGGTAGGCTCGCCAACCGTGAGCGACCGCGATGATCTGCTGCGCCTGATCAAGGATCAGGCGGTGGTGCACGGTGACTTCGTCCTCTCTTCCGGGCAGCGGGCGAGCTGGTACATCGACATGCGCCGGGTGCTGCTGAATGGCCGGGGTGCGGCGCTGGCGGGCCGGGTAATGCTGGAGGCCACGGCCGACCTCGAATACGACGCTGTCGGCGGCCTGACCCTCGGAGCTGATCCGGTCGCGACGGCGATGATGCATGCCGCCAACGAGGCAGGCAGGCCGCTGAACGCGTTCGTGGTACGCAAGGAGGAGAAGACTCACGGCCTGCAGCGCAGGATCGAGGGGCCCGACGTGGGGGGGCACCGGGTGCTCGCCGTGGAGGACACCTCCACCACGGGCAGTTCGGTTCTCACGGCGGTGGACGCCCTGCGGGATGCGGGTGCTGAAGTCGTGGCGGTCGCTGTGATCGTGGAGCGCGGCGCCCGCGAACGGGTGGCCGAACGGGGACTGCCCTTCCGTGCCGTCTACGACATGACCGATCTGGGCCTCGGCTGACGGCAGCGCAGGAGGCCGGCCGTCAGTTGATCCGGCCGCGAGGCTTCCGGTGCCCCGCAGGCTTCGGGGCGACCCTGTCCGGCGCGGCGGCATCGTCTGGCCCGGCCATCCCGGCCAGGCCAGCGGTACCATCCAGCCTCCCGGTGGCCGCCAGCACCGCCGGGCCATCCAGCAGGTGCCCCGTCTCCCTCCGCACCTCACGCAACCGGTGGACGACGAAGGCGACGATGGCCAGCGCGACCAGGGCCGCGATCACGTACCCGGCGAGCGCGATGCCGTGCGCGATGCTCTGCCAGGCGCTGCCCACCGCGTATCCCACCAGGGAGATCGCCGTCACCCAGACAGCCGTGCCGATCAGGCTGAGCACCCCGAACAGCAGAGCGGGCATCTCGATGAAGCCGGCGACGATCGAAACGAAGGTACGGACAACGGGCAGCGCGCGGCCCAGCGGGACGGCAAAGGCCCCGCGTCCGGCGAAGAAGCGCTCGGCACGGTCCAGGTCAGCGTGCGTGATGAGCAGGTACCGGCCGAACCTCTCGACCAGCGGGCGCTCCCCGATCCGCCCCACGGCGTAGGAGAGAAAGGAACCGAGGAGTTCGGCGATCGTGCCAATGACGATTACACCGGCGATATTGAGATGGCCCTGGTAGGAGAGCACGCCGGCGAAGCCGAAGGTGATCTCCGAGGGAATCGGGACGCAGGCGGCCTCGAGGAACCCGAACAAGAAGACCGCGGCCAGGCCCCACTCGCTGATGAAGCTCTCCATAGGTCACTGTTGTACCGCATGCGAGGGATACTGGACGCAAGCACGAGACACAGGGAGCCGAACGTCATGCCTATCGCGACCCCAGAGGTCTATGCGCACATGCTCGACCGGGCCAAGGAGCACGGCTTCGCCTATCCGGCGATCAACGTGACGTCGAGCCAGACGCTGAACGCGGCACTGCGCGGGTTTGCCGACGCGGAGAGCGACGGCATTGTCCAGGTATCGACCGGAGGTGCCGACTACCTGTCGGGCTCCGCGATCAAGGACATGGTCACCGGGTCGATCGCATTGGCCCACTTCGCCCTCGCGGTCGCGGTGAAATATCCGATCAATATCGCCCTGCACACCGACCATTGCCCCAAGGACAAGCTCGATGGTTTCGTGCGGCCGCTGGTCAAGCTGTCCCAGGAGCGGGTGGCCCGCGGCGAGGAGCCACTGTTCCAGTCGCACATGTGGGACGGCTCGGCGGTGCCCCTGGCCGAGAATCTCTCGATCGCGTCCGAACTGCTTGACGAGTGCGCCAAGGCACGCACGGTCATGGAACTGGAGATCGGAGTGGTCGGCGGCGAGGAGGACGGCGTCGTGGGCGAGATCAACGAAAAGCTCTACAGCACGCCGGACGACGCTCTCGCCGCCGCGGAGGCACTGGGCCTCGGTGACCGGGGCCGCTACATCCTGGCCGCGACATTCGGGAACGTGCATGGCGTCTACAAGCCCGGCCACGTGACCCTGCGCCCGTCCATCCTCAAGGACATCCAGGATGCCGTGGGCGCGAAGTTCGGCCAGGACAAACCGTTCGATCTGGTGTTCCACGGCGGGTCGGGTTCCGCCCTGGAGGAGATCCGCGAGGCGATCTCCTACGGGGTCATCAAGATGAACGTGGACACGGACGCCCAGTACTCGTTCACCCGGCCGGTCGCGGGCCACATGTTCACCCACTACGACGGTGTGCTCAAGATCGACGGCGAGGTCGGTAACAAGAAGGCCTACGACCCGCGCGCCTGGGGCAAGGCCGGCGAGGCTGGCATGGCGGCCCGGGTGGTCCAGGCCTGCGAGGACCTGATGTCAGCGGGTCAGCGCATGCGCTGACCCGGGTGGCCGGCGGCAGGCGGCAGGATGGGTCTCATGGAACATCACAACCTCATCGCCGGACCGCCGGCGACATACCTGCCCGAGGACACGGAAGCGACCGCCGAACTCGCGGCTGGAGACGATCCGTCCGCTGTCGCTGCCCGGTACCCGACGTTCCTGGCCGCCTGGGCCGCCCTCGCCGATCAGGCGATGGAGCGGGGCGACGCGGTCACCTCCTACGCGTTCGCGCGTACCGGCTACCACCGTGGCCTCGATCAGTTGCGCCGGGCGGGCTGGCGGGGCAACGGGCCGATCCCGTGGGAGCACGAGCCTAACCAGGGTTTTCTGCGGTCGCTGCACGCACTGGGCCGGGCCGCCGACGCGATCGGCGAAGACGACGAGGCCCTGCGGTGCCGTACCTTCCTGCGCGAGAGCAGTCCCGCGGCAACGGCGCAGCTAGAAGGGTCCTGACTGCGCCGAAGGTGAGGGCCGTCCGGTAGCCTCGGACTCCGCGCGCGGGCAAGGCACTGGAAGGGGCTGGTCAGATGCCGGCCATTGTGCTGGTGGGCGCACAGTGGGGCGACGAGGGCAAGGGCAAGGCGACTGACTTGCTCGGCGACCGCGTCGACTACGTGGTCAGGTACCAGGGCGGCAACAACGCCGGCCATACGGTCGTCATCGGCGAAGACACCTATGCGCTGCACCTGCTCCCGTCCGGCGTGCTCTCACCCGCCGTCACACCCGTGATCGGCAACGGCGTGGTGATCGATCCCGAGTTCCTGTTCTCCGAGATCGAGGGCCTGGAGCGGCGTGACGTGTCCTGCGACCGGCTGCTGATCTCCGCGAACGCGCACCTGATCATGCCCCACCACCGTGCGCTCGACAAGGTCACGGAACGTTACCTGGGCAGCGCACGGATCGGTACCACCGGGCGTGGTATCGGGCCCACCTACGCGGACAAGGTGGCGCGCACCGGCATCCGGGTCCAGGACCTGCTCGACCCGGGCATCCTGAACCAGAAGCTGGATCTGGTACTTCGCGAGAAGAACCAGGTGCTCACCAAGGTCTACAACCGGCGGGGCATCGACGCCGACGCCGTCGCGCAGGAGTACCTGGGCTACGGCGAGCGGATCCGCCGCTACGTGGCCGACACCGGGCTGGTCCTCAACAACGCACTCGACGAAGGCCGGACCGTCCTGCTCGAAGGCGGTCAGGCGACCTTGCTCGATGTGGACCACGGCACCTACCCGTTCGTGACCTCCTCCTCGCCTACCGCGGGGGGCGCCTGCGCGGGCTCGGGCATCGGGCCGACCCGGATCACCAAGGTGATCGGCATCCTCAAGGCCTACACGACCCGGGTCGGCGCGGGGCCTTTCCCCACCGAACTCCTGGGCGAGCAAGGTGAATGGCTGCGCAAAACGGGCGGCGAGTACGGCGTGACCACCGGCCGGGAACGCCGCACCGGCTGGTTCGACGCGGTCATCGCCAGGTACGCGACCCGTGTCAACGGCATCACCGACTACTTCATCACCAAGCTCGACGTGCTGTCCGGGCTGGACAAGGTGCCCATCTGCGTGGCCTACGACGTGGACGGGACCAGGCATTCCGATATCCCCATGACGCAGACCGAGTTCCACCACGCCACGCCGGTGTACGAGTACCTGGACGGCTGGTGGGAGGACCTGACGGAAGCGCGGGAGCTCGCCGACCTGCCCGGGAATGCCAGGGCCTACATCGAGGCGCTCGAAGACATGATCGGTGCCCCGGTGTCCGCGATCGGCACCGGCCCGCGCCGTGACCAGACCCTGCAGATCCGCCCGCTTATCTGACGCCCCGCTTATCTGTGCCCACTCATCCGGCGCCCCGCTCATCCCGACGCGCTGCTCAGCTGGGCCTCTGGGCACCGCTTTCCGTGGGCTAGCGCAGGTAGGCTCACGCCCGTGCGAGTCCTCCTCCTTGGTTCCGGTGGCCGCGAGCACGCCCTCGCGCGGGCCCTGGCCGCCGATCCTGATGTCACGGATCTGCACGTGGCGCCGGGCAACCCGGGCATCGCGGCGATCGCGGCCGTCCATCAGGCCGATATCACCGACGCGGCGAGTGTGACCGGCCTGGCCGGCGCGACCGCGGCCGACCTCGTGGTCATCGGCCCGGAAGGCCCGCTCGTGGCCGGCCTGGCCGACGCCGTCCGCAGCGCCGGCCGCGCGTGCTTCGGCCCGAGCCGCCAGGCGGCCATGATCGAGGGGTCCAAGTCCTTCGCCAAGCAGGTGATGGAGTCGGCGGGGATCCCGACCGCCCGCGCCCGCACCTGCGTGACC
>ODAK010003728.1_pt1 | contig 15737 bp, 19 predicted proteins | sample 1539591 | NCBI WGS metagenome assembly ODAK01 (sample SAMEA3539303, study PRJEB22396) | soil metagenome | biome: tundra; feature: field; material: soil | place: USA | collected 2010-05 | depth 0.15 m | reverse complement strand
AACGGGTTCGGAAGCCGAGCCAGCCGCGTCCGGTCCCGGGTCGGGGGTCAGTTGGTCGGACATATCGCCCCCGACGGCGGCAGCACAAGGCGGGTGAGATACGCCGCCTCGTCCGCATCCGCGCACCGGCTCTTGCCGAAGGAAACGTGTCCGTCGCCGTCGCGGGTCAAGAGCACCGATCCGGCGAAGAACGGCAGCGCCCCGACCGCCCACTGATACGGCGTTGCCGGATCGCCGGTCGCCCCGACCAGCAGCAGCGGGACCGTGTCGACGGTGTGGAACACCCGTGGTGGCGGGTGGAACGGCCAGGACGCGCAGACGAGCAGGCCCCACACGACATCCGCGCCGAAGACCGGATCGATGACGTTCATCCGCTGCGCCTCGGTTGCATAGGTCGAGACCGCGGTCGGAACGGCGCCGTCGGCGCAGGCGATCGAGATGTTCGCCTCGGCGACCGGGGAGTATGTGCCGTTGCTGCCGCGACCGACGTAGTCGTCGGCCGAGCCGAGGAGCAGATCGGCGTTCCCTTGCGCCGCACGCGTGATCGCATTGGCGAGGGCGAGCTCGAGGTTGCGGTCCTCGGCCGGCTCGTAGAGGTACGTGAGGATGCCGGTGAGCGCCTCACCGCGGGTCAGCGAGCGCCCGTCCACCTGCAGGGGATGCCGGGCAGCCTGCGCCAGCACCTGGGCGATGACCGAACCCGGCGTCCCCGAGAAGCCGCACCCATGCGCGCACCCCGCTTCGAAGTCGCTCAGGTCATGCTCGAACGAGGTGGCCTGGGCCTCGCTCTCGTTGAGGAGTGAGAGGCTGGGGTCCTCCACGCCGTCGAACACCATCGCACGCACGTTGTCCGGGTAGAGCGACGCATACACCTCCCCGAGGTAGGTGCCGTAGCTCAGACCGAGGTACGTCAACTTCGGCTCGCCGAGCGCTCGGCGCAACTCCTCCAGGTCGCGCGCGGCGTATGGGGTTCCGAGGAACAGCAGCCGGCGGCCGCTCTTCGCAAGGCAGCCGTCCGCGAAGCGCTGCGACAGCGCCTCGATGGCCAGCTGATTTGCGGCCGACATGTCGATCGGGTCGAGCGCGAAATACGCGTCGAGGTCGGAGGGCGCCAGGCACCGGGCGGGCTCACTCCGACCCGTGCCGCGCGGATCGAACGAGACGATGTCATACGAGGCGCGCAGGGTGGCGAACCTGCTCGCGGCCTCGTCCAGATAGTCGATGCCGGACTCCCCAGGCCCTCCCGGGTTCACGACGATCGAACCGCTCGGGTGGGCGGTGAATGCCGGCAGTCGTGCCAGCGCGATCGCGATCGTCGACCCGCCAGGATCGGCGTAGTCGAGGGGGACGGTCATGGTTGCGCACTGCATACCCGCAGTGCCGGCACAGGCGCGGAACACGAGCGGGGACATCGGTGGGAGCGCCAGCGGAGGCGGAGCGGGAGCCGCGAGCGTTGTCAGTGCCGGCTCCAGCGTTGGCGGGAGGCGGGTCGGCGCGGCCGGGTTCGCGCTGCAGCCGCTGGCTGCGCAGAGCGCCGCTCCGAGACCAAGTCGCGTCCACAGTCTGGATCGCACCGGGGCAACGCTATCCTGTCGGCCGATGTTCAGGACCTCCGCTCGATTGGCAGGACGCGTCGGGGCGTGACCGTCCGCGACACCTGGAACCCCACTCAGTACGAGCGTTTCCGGACCGAGCGCGAGCAACCCTTCCACGACCTCGTCGCGCTCATCACTCGACGCCCCGCCGGTCGCGTGGTCGATCTCGGCTGTGGTACCGGGGGGCTCACCGCCCTGCTCCACCACGAGGTCAGCGCCACCTCGACCCTTGGCGTCGATTCGTCAGAGGCGATGCTCGACCGAACCCGCGCGCTCGAAACCCCGGATGTGTCGTTCGTGCGCGGCGACATCGCCACCTGGGAACCGGACGCACCCTTCGACGTGGTGTTCTCCAATGCCGCGCTGCAGTGGGTGGCCGACCATCGACCCCTTTTCGCGCGCCTGACGGCGTTGCTCGCCCCGGGAGGCGAGCTTGCGGTCCAGGTGCCCGCCAACTTCGATCACGTTTCCCACACGCTCGCCGCTGAGATCGCCCACGAGGAGCCGTTCGCCGCCGCGATGCACGGCTACGCTCGGACGTTTTCGGTTCTGCCGCCCGAGGACTACGCGACGCTCCTCCACGGCCTCGGGTTCGTTGCGCAGTCGGTACGCCTGCAGGTGTACGGGCATGTGCTCGAGTCCCCGGACGCGGTGGTGGAATGGGTCCGCGGCACGCTGCTCACCGACTACGAGTCGCGTCTTCCCGAGGCGATGTACCAGGAGTTCGTGGCGCGATACCGCGAGCGCCTGCATGCGGCGCTCGGCGATCAGCGGCCGTACTTCTACCCGTTCAAGCGGATCCTGCTGTGGGGTCGCCTCCCGGTCTGAAACACCGCATCGCCAAGGAGCAGCGCATGGAGATCAAGCGTCTCGACCTCGGGCATCTCTACGTCACAGCGCGCGCCTGGCCGGTGCACGGCTATGTGATCCTCCACGAGCAGCTCGGCGTGGTGCTCGTCGACACCGGGTGCGGAGGACCGGACGACGTGCTTCGCCACTACAGGGTGGTCAACCGGACGGTGGCCGACGCCCTTGGCGACCACGGGCTGGCGCCGGTCGACGTGACCATGGTGATCAACACCCACCTGCACTTCGACCACTGCGGGCAGAATCCGGCATTCGCGCACGCGCCCCTCATGGTCCAGCGGACCGAGCACGAACGAATCCTGCGCGAGCGCGACGAGGTCACCGACTGGATCGAGGCGTCGGGGATGCGGTTCGAACTCGTCGATGGGAACGTCGAGCTGGCTCCCGACCTCCGCATCGCGACCACGCCCGGGCACACCGCCGGGCATCAGTCCGTGGTCGCGAGCACGGAGCTGGGGAGGGAGCTGTTCATCGGCGACGCCGCCTACACACGCGCGATCTGGAACCACGCCGACAGTTCCAATCTGCCCGACGGGCAGGCCGCCGACGTCGACGCCTGGCACTCGTCACTCGCCGGCCTCAAGGCTCTCGCCCCGGCGCGGGTGCACTTCTGCCACGACGGATGACCACCGGCAGCGCCGGTTAGGCGTCCAGGTCGGTCCCGTCCCACTCCTCGAGCGGCCTCGACCACCACCCCCAGTCCGGATCGAGCCGCGGTCGTCGCGGCAGGGCGATCCGTCCGTTGCACCAGAGGAGTGCTTCCTCCGGCGCCGCCTCGACGGGCGCCCACATGGGGAAGAGGCGTGACACCACGCGTCCGCAGAGCTCGCCGGGCAACGCGAACGCGACGTCGAGGCCGCGACCGATGTCCCACGTGTGGATGAGCAACTCGTCGCACGACATCGCGCTGAACCCGGACCGATCGGTCATGCCCGAGTTGTGCCAGGCGCGCGCCTGCGGCGGCGCGTCTCGAACCACGGCAGCCAGGATCGACGTGTTCGCCTCGACGTTGTCGAGCAGCCCGTCGACGTCAAGACCGGGGTCGACACCCCGCCAGACCGTCAGTCGACGCGTCGCCCGGCTGGCGAGGTGCGCCGAGTACGAGAGCTGGGCATTGATCATGTGGCGGAGCGTCTCCGCGCAGCTCCACTCCAGGTCGGGAACGGGTGCCTTCCAGTCGCGCCCACGCAGCGGACGCAGGAAGCCGAGGACCAGGTCGCGGGTCGCAACGACATCGGCGGCGGTGACGAGGTCGGAGATCACCGGGTCAGGAGACGGCGTTGACGATCTCCTGGTGCAGGCCCGGAAAAGTCGCGAGGTACGCGCGCCGCTCGGCCTTGAGCTGCTCGACCAGGGCGCGATACTCGTCGCCGCGGCCCTGGCGCTCGTAGAGCTTCCGGGGTTGCAGGATCTCCTCGTCGTCGATGCCGGGAAGCGCCGACGCCACCTCGTAGCCGAAGTCCGGGTCGCGCTCCCACTCGATGGTGCCCTCGGAGATGGCCTTGACGATGGCGCTCGAGTAGGGGATCGAGACCTTCTTGCCCCGCTCATCGTCGTCCGTGCCACCGACGCGGCCCGTGTTGAGCAGGTAGACCTGGAAGTCGCTGCTGTCCATGAGCTCGAGGAATCGGTTGCCCTGCTGCTCATGACGGAGCGGGAAGAAGGGGTTGGTGCCGGGAACACGCAGGAACTTGCCCGCCTCCTCCTTGCCGCCGGCCGAGGTGCCCCGCGTCTCACCGAGCATGAAGTAGAGCGCCGCGTGCTCTCGATTGAGACGCGCCACCCCGGGGATGAGATTGTCGTTGCGATTGAGGATCAGGAAGTGATCGACCGACTTCACCTCGCGGGCGTCCTTGTGCCAGCCAAGCGCGTCCATGCGGAAGACGGCGCGTCCGTTCGGCGTGTAGGCGGTGTCGAAGAAGTCGACGGCGCCCTCGTCATTCTGCGAGACGTTCTCGAGGTACGCCTCGGGTTTGCAGACCGCGCCGTAGATGCTGGGCTCGAAGCGCGGGTCCAGCGCGAACGTCTTCGCGAAGCACCCGTTCTCGGTGGCGACGATGCGGCCACCCGGGTACAGCGCCACGAAGTCGTCCTGGACCGGCTTGCTGTCGTTCTGGCGAGTGAATGTCGTGGTTGTCTTCCCGGTTCCTGACAGGCCGATGATCAGCAGCGCCTGGTCCCCCCGGGCGGTCGGAACAACCTTGCACCCGGCGTGGAGGGACAGGCCGCCCTGGTCGTAGGTGAGCTTGTTCCACATGCGCAGGCCGCCCTTCTTCGACTCGCCGAAGTAGTCGCTGTTCAGGACGCGGGTGACGCCTGCCTCGAGATCCACGGCGATGACGCGGTCGCTGGGATATCCGGGGGCGTCCAGGTTGGGCGTGTAGACGACCGTGAGGACGGGCTCGAAATCGGAACCCGGCTGCTCGTCCTCGAAATACAGCCAGTGCTGCATCCCGGCGATGTTGGCGTTGGCCGCCTCGATGTACAGGCGGGCCGCCACGCGATACTCGGCATCGTTGCCGATATACCCGTCGACGACCAGCATGTCCTGGTCGCGGATGTACGCGTCCTGGCGCGCTGCGATCTTCGCGCCGTCGGCGCGGCTCATGGTCTGATCTGAGTGCTCCTCGGGCCGATCGGTGACAACGTACGTGCTCGCCTTGCTTCTCGATACGACCCTGGTCTGGACGTTGAAGTTGTCAAACTCCGTGTGCCGGGCGTTCGGCATCAGCGACGTCAACTCACGCAGTTCCGCGGGAGAAGGGTTCCAGCGGATGGTGCGAGCTGCGGGAAGGGCGCTCGAGTGGGTCTTGGTGACGTCGGTCATGACTCCTCCAATATCCCTGGTCACGATCCCCCGATCCGACCTCGATCGTCATTCCAGGTAGGGTTTCCGGACCTCGCGAGCATAGCAAAGGGTCTGTCGAGGTGGCCCGAAGCAACGGTTTCCGCCGTCCATGGTTGTAGTCTGTGACCGATGACGCAGACCGCTCCTGTTCCGATTGCTGAGGCCACGTCGCTCCGCGAGAAGTCCTGGGTGTTCTTCAACGGCGAGATCGTCCATTACGCGGATGCAAAGGTCGGGCTCCTGACCCACGGGCTCAACTACGGAACCGGTGTCTTCGAAGGCATCCGCGCGTACTGGAACCCGGAACGCGAACAGCTTTTCGCGCTGAGCGTGCCGGAACACTTCGAACGCATGCACCAGAACACTCGCACGCTGCAGATGACCATCCCGTGGAGCGTCGACGAACTGGTCGCGGTCACCATCGATCTTCTGCGCCGCAACGAGTATCGCGAGGACACGTACGTCCGGCCCCTTTCGTTCAAGTCGGCCGAGATCATCGGCGTCAAGCTGCACGACGTCCCCGACAGCTTCGCGATCGTGACCGCACCGATGGGCCTCTACGTCGGCAACAGCGGCATCCGCTGCATGGTGTCGTCGTGGCGCCGCATCGACGATGCGATGGCACCGGTCCGGACCAAGTGCACCGGGTTGTACGTGAACTCCGCACTGGCGAAAAGTGAGGCTCTGCAAAACGGATTCGACGAGGCGATCATGCTTTCGGCTGACGGCCACGTCTGCGAGGGCAGTGCCGAGAACATCTTCATCGTCCGCAAGGGCGAGCTGATCACGCCGCCGCCGTCGGACAACATCCTCGAGGGCATCACGCGTGCATCGGTGATGCACCTCGTTCGCGAGGAACTCGGGCTCGACGTCCGCGAGCGCTCCATCGACCGCTCCGAGCTCTACGTCGCCGACGAGGTGTTCCTGGTGGGCACCGGCGCGCAGATCGCGCCGGTCATCGAGATCGACCGCCGGCGCATCGGTGACGGCGAGCCCGGCCCGCTCACCAACCGGGTCAGTGACACTTATCACAAGGTCGTCACCGGGCGCGATCCCAAGTACGCTGCCTGGCTGACCCCCGTCTACTGACCGCCCCCGGCTGTCGCGGTCAGGTGGCGCTCAGACCTGGTGATCGAGGCGGCGCAGGTGGCGCAGGTGCCATAGAAGTCCAGGGCGTCGTGGTCGAGCGCGAAGCCGTAGCCACCGCGAACGGCGTCGATGAGCTGGTTCACTGCGGTGTCGTCGATCTCAGTGGTCGATCCGCAGAGACGGCACACGAGATGGTGGTGATGGTTGTCCGCGCACGAGGTGTAGACGTGGACGTGTCCCTCGGCTTCGAATCGCTGGGCGAGACCGTTCTCGACGAGGAAGTCGAGAGTCCGGAACACCGTCGCCCGGCCGAGGAGCGGATGCTCGACGCGGAGCGATTCGTACAGTTCCTGGGCGCTCACCGTGCGCCGGGTCCGGGCGAGCGCGCCGGCAACGATCATTCGCTGGAGGGTCAGACGATGGCCCTGGGCCGCGAGCCGGTCCTTGACGGTCGGCGGAGCTGCTGCGGGCATTCGCTCAGGCCGCCCGCTCGAGCCAGCGCTCGGGGTGGCGGAGCTCGTCGAGCGTCGGCATCATCGCCGCGGACTCCCAGACCCGGTTCAGGGCGCTGAGCCCGGCGCGGTCGACGACGCCGACCGCGAACTGCTCGCCGACCTCGTACTGGCGCATCTTCATCTCCAGGCCCGTAATCGCAAGGACGAGCCGCTCGATCGGGCCGCGATCGCGCCGGCGCTCCTGCATAGCGGCCTCGAGTTGCGCCGAACCGCGGATCGCGGAGCGCCCGGCGCGATGCATGACGAAGTTGCTATAGCCCTCGAGCACGCTCATCACCGCCTGGACGTGGCGGATCGACTGCACCTGGCCGCGGACCGTGTCCGGCAGTTTGCGAACCATCTCACGGGAGGGGAGGAGCGTCTGGCCGTCCGCGGACAGGGCGTCGAGCATCAACCCGCGCATGAGGCTCTCGAGATGCTCGCCCAGCCACGGATGCACCTCGAACTGCCACGCGTGGGTCAGCTCGTGGAGGATCAGCCAGGCCCGCAGATCGGTGCCCGACAGGTTGAGGTCGCGCTCGATCCCGGCGATGTTCGGCTCGACGAGGTAGAGCGCGCTCGCCTGACGTGCCTCGCCGGGGACTTCCTCGAGAGCGAGAACCGGGTCGTACTGGCCGAGGACGCGCCGGGACATCAGCCCGAACAGCTCGCCGACGTACCGATCGAGCACCCGGCGGCTCATGCCGGTCGCGAGCGACTCCGGGACGGTGGCGCGGATCCGCTCCACCGGGGCCAGCAGGCGCTGCACCATCCCGAGGTTGGCGTCGATGAAGCCGCGACGATCGAGGGCGATGAATCTCGGATATGCGGTCAGCGGCACCTGGCAGACCTCGGTCATGAGTGGCGCGACCCGCGCAGCCATCTCCGTGTAGGCGGCCTCAAGCGCCTGGACGTTGAGGCGCTTACCAGTCCCGGCATCGCCGGTGCGCGAGACAGCGATCCTGCGGACGTCGTCCCAGTCGACCAGCCGCCGCGGCGTCTCGACCTGAGGCCGGAGGAGGACCCGGGCGGACAGGACGGCTCCCGCGCCGACCGCTCCAAGGGCCAGGGTTCGCCTGACCATGCTTCCTCGACTCGCGGGGCTCATGGTTCGATCATACGGGTGGACCGCCGACCGCTCCGCAATCTACATCGAGGAGCCCGACCGCCCGTCGATGTACACCGGGTGGTCGGGAGGCTTTCCCTCCAGCCAGTACGCGTCGAGGCGCTCCTGGGTCCAGCCCCGCTCGCGGAGGAAGGGCTCGTCGAGGATCTGCTGTCCCGTGAGTGTCGGGGGCTCCGTGCCGACGATCTCCATCATCGCGTCGCAGAGGATCTCCGGCGACCGCCACTGGCTGCGGTCGCCGAGGCCCCAGTTGATGCTCGCCAGGCTCTCGATGATCGTCACCGGCCAGAGCGAGTTGCTCGCCACGCCGTCGGCGGCGTGCTCAGCGGCAATGCCGATGGCCAGGCGGGTCATCCCCATCTTGGTGGTCATGTAGGCGACATGGCCCGGGCTCGGCGTGGTGCTGATCGGCGGCGAGCAGTTGATGACGTGGCCCCAGTGGTTTCGCACCATGTGCGGGAGCGCGTAATACGCGCAGAGGTACGCGGCGCGGACGTTGATCTCCCACATGAGGTCGTAGCGCTTGGGCGGCGTCTCCAGGATGGGCTGCCACCAGAGGGCACCCGCATTGTTGATGAGGATGTCGAGCCGGCCGAATCGCTCGACGGTGGCGTCGACCATCGCCTTGACCTCGTCCTCGTGGCGGACGTCGACGCGCACCGCGAGGGCTGATCCTCCGCCTGCCTCGACCTCGGCCACGACCGTGTGGATGCTCCCGGGAAGTTTGTCCGTGCCGCTCTCGGACTTGCCCGTGATCACCACCGACGCACCCTCGCGAGCGAGGCGAAGTGCCATCGCGCGTCCGATGCCGCGGGTGGATCCGGTGACCACCGCGACCCGGCCGTCGAGTGGACGTTGGGCGCTCATCGGCGCGCATCATATGCGCCGCGGCAGCGAGCGCAACGTGGCGACGATGTTTCGGAGGGAAAGCCGGCGTGAAGGGGGTGCTGACCTGGCTGGGCCTGGTGCTCGGCGTCGGGGGGATCATCGCGTTCGTCTACGGCCTGACCGTCCTGATCTCGAACGGCAGCTGCGGCTGCGACCAGAATGGCTTCTGCTCCGGGCCGCCCTGCCCGCCGGCTGACGACCTCGGATTTGTCGGGCTGTTCGCGGGCATCTGGGTCTCGGTCGGCGGGTTCATCCTCATGGGCTTCGCTCGCGGCCACGCCCGCGCGCAGCAGTGGCGTTCGCAGTTCGCGAGTGGGACGGGCGCGTTCGCGAACATGAGCCATGCCAATGCCTACGGCACGACCGGCGTCCCGGGTTAACGCTGGGATCGATGTCGAGCGGGTCGATCGCTCCAGGGGCCGTTGCGATGGCCGGCCCGGGAGCAACTCCTGACCTGGTCGCACAGCTTCTGAAGATCCGGCAGGAGAGTAGCGCCAACCCGGAAGCCCAGAGGCAGGCGACCCTCGATCTCTTACGCAGCCACGGCTATGCCATCCCGGCCAACGCGCCACCCGGCTCGGTCGCCGTGCAGATCGGCGGCACTTCCACGGTGTCGACGGGGCCCGGATTCGCGCTTCCCGGCGCGGGCCCGTCGGGCGCCGATGTCCGCCGAGGCAATCTTGCCCGCGACGCCCAGACGGGGCTCCCCGGTGGTCAGCCGGGCGATGCCGCCGGCCGCCTTCAGGAGCTGGACGCGCTGAAGCAGCAGGGCGTGCTCAACGATGACGAGTACGCGGCTCAGCGCAAGCGCATCCTCGACTCGATCTGACCTGCGCGGGGCCGCTACCCCGCGTACGCGCGGATCGCCTCGACGATGCCGGCAAGCTCGTCGGTCAGCGGACCGGGCAGCCGGCGGCGAAGGATGTCCGTGACGCTTGTGTAGTACCAGAGCTGCTCATGTGCGTCCTGCACCGTGAACCGCTGCCAGACCACGCCGCCGTCAGTGCGCAGGTCGGCGAGGATCGACCCGGCGTTGTGCACCTTGTCGCAGGCCGACACGAGGAGCGCGTCGGCGTCGGCTTCGTGCTCGAGGTGATCGAGATAGCGCTGCTTGCGTTCCTTCCAGGGCGGCTTCGGCTGGCCGGGAACGGCGACGGCGTCGCTGCATGCCATGACGGTCCGCGCAACGCGCGCGCCGAACTCCACCTCAATGCGCCGCTCGGTCGCGGCGCCGTCCGTCGAGTCCTCGACGGAATCGTGGAGCAGTGCTGCGATCGCGACATCCTCGTCCGCGCCATGCTCCAGCGCGAGAGCGCTCACGGCCATGACGTGCGACATGTACGGGATCCCGGTCTTCTTCCGCAGCTGCCGACCATGCACTTCCCAAGCCACCGCGAACGCGGCGGCGAAGCGATCGGTCAATGGCGCGGCGGCTGTCGATTCCGGCACGCGGCCATTGTCGGTCGCGGGGGGCATGCGAGAAAGACGCCGGCGTCCCGGAGCCAGAATGGCGCGTGCGCTTCTACCTCGGCCATCGACTCCCCGGAGGATTCTGGGCAGGCGTCTCGACCTATGCCCGGCGACCGCACCGGGCGGTCCGACAGGCGGCGCACGCCACCGGCGGAATCGGGTGCGTCGGCTTCATCGTCCTCGTGGTCGTGCTGGCGCTCGGCATTGCCTACTGGTACATCAGCATCCCGGTGCTGGTCCTCACCGCGATCGCCGTGGGCGCGACCGTGCAGCGGCGCCACATGCATGGCACGGAGACCGCGGGTGGGGTACCGGTGGCCGCGTCACCGGTGACGGCCGCCTCAGCGGCACCGGCTCCCCGAGTGCAGCGTCCGGTGAAGAGCCGGCAACTGACCATGCCGGCGGACACGTTCAAGGTCGGTTCGCTCGTGCACCTCGAGAAGGACGGCACCCGCGCGACGTATTTCGTCGACCACGGACGCACTCCCGATGAGATCGTCCTCAAACGCGTGACCTCGACTCCGATCGGTCCTGATGCCTGACGCCGCCCTGCTTGGCCTCGTCGCCGACCGCCTGGATGCGCACCCCCCATCCGACGCTGCCGGTGATCTGATCCTCGCCGCGTTCAGCGGTACGAGTGCCGTCGACGGTGCGCTGCGTGGTGAGCTCGAGTCCGCGACGAGGAGCGGTGGTCCCGGTGCGTCATCGAAGCCGCCCGCTGCCGTGTACCTCACGGCGATCGAGGTCGAGGGGTTTCGTGGCATCGGGCCGCCCACCACCCTGACGATCGATCCAGGGCCTGGGCTGACCCTGGTCGTGGGTCGCAACGGGTCGGGCAAGTCGTCGTTCTCCGAGGCCCTGGAGATGACACTGCTGGGCACCAACCAGCGCTGGGAGCAGCGGGTCAAGGTCTGGCGCGACGGATGGCAGAACCTGCATCACCGGCACACGCGGGTGGCCGCGCGGTTCACCGTCGACGGGCGCCGCCAGCCGCTCGAGGTGGCGCGCGTCTGGAAGGAGGGAGACGGCGTCGATGCCTCCACGCTGTACATCGACGGACGACCGGCATCAGCGGAAACACTGGGCTGGGCGCAGCATCTCGCCGGGTATCCGCCACTGCTCTCGCACAACGAGCTCGAGCACGCGCTCGATCGAGAGCAGTCGAAGTTGTACGACGCGCTCGCGGCCATCCTGGGCCTGGGTGATCTCGCGGCTGCCCAGGAGGTGTTGCGCGAAGCGCGGCTCGGACGCGAGCGCGCGGCGAAGGCGGCACGGGATGCTCTTCCGGAGCTGCGAGCGCTCCTCGAGCGAACCGAGGATGAGCGCGCCGCGGTCGTGCTCTCGGCGCTCGCCACCAACGCCTGGGATCTCGACGTCGTCGCCGGCACCGTGGACGGCACTGCCGCGAGCGACGAGCGCAGCGTGCTGCGCAAGTTGCACGACCTGGCGGGGTTACCGGTGCTCGACCGCGAGCGACTGACCACGGCCATCAGCGATCTCCGCGACGCGCATGCCGCGGCGGAGAAGCTGCGCGGCACCGATGCCGGCCGCGCACACGAGCTCGCGTCGCTGCTCCAGAGGGCGCTCGAGGTGCACGGTCACGCCGAGAGCGAGACGTGCCCGATCTGCGGGACCGAGGGCGTGCTCACCTATGAGTGGCGGGTGACGGCGCGCGACCATGTCAAGGCATTGCTTGCCGAGGCAGAGGCTGTGCGCGCTGCGCAGGCCGCGCTCGCCGACACCATTCGCCGCGCACGTCAGCTGATCATCACCACCCCGCCGGCGATTCGCGACGGCGCCGGAGCCGGCGTCGATGTTGCACCCGCGCTCGACCTTTGGGACACGTGGGCGCGGGTTTCTGCCGAGGATGACGCAATCGCGCTGGCCACCCACCTCGAGAACCATGGTCCCGCGCTCATCGCGGGCGTTGCCGAGCTCCGCCGCGCCGCGACCGCTGAACGCGAACGGCTCGAGCGCGCATGGCGTCCCGCCGCTGACGCGATCCTCGCCTGGCTCCCGTCGGGGCTGCGGGCGCGCGACGCCGAGGGCGAGATTGCGCGTCTCAAGGAGGCGGAACGCTGGCTCAGGGATGCTCACGATGAGATCCGCGACGACCGGTTCCGTCCGATCGCCGGTGCCGTCCAGGAGAACTGGACGGAGTTGCGCCAGGACAGCAACGTGTCGCTGGGCGACCTGCGCCTGCGCGGCGCCGCGGCGCAGCGGCGACTCTCGCTCGACGTGAAGGTCGACGGCGAGGACGGTTCGGCGCTCGGCGTCATGAGTCAGGGTGAGCTGAATTGCCTTGCGCTGTCGCTGTTCCTCCCGCGCGCGTCGATGCCCGAGTCGCCGTTTCGATTCGTCGTCATCGACGACCCCGTGCAGGCGATGGATCCGGCGAAGGTCGCCGGCCTTGCCACCGTGCTCTCGCGCGCCGCGAAAGAGCGCCAGGTCATCGTGCTCACGCACGACACCCGGCTTGCCGACGCGATGCGAGCGCTCGACATCGCCGCGACCGTGATCGAGGTGGTGCGGCGCGAGCAGTCGGTCGTGGAGTTGCGCCGCATTCAGGACCCCGTGCAGCGCTACATCGACGACGCGTTCGCGGTCGCGATGAGCAGAGATGTCCCGGTCGAGGCACTGCGCGTCATTCCGGGTTTCTGCAGGCTCGCGCTCGAGGCCGCATCGTCGCTGGCTGCCACGCGTCGACTGCTACGCGAGGGCCAGACCTACGCGGAAGTTCGGGCGATCCTCGACAAGCCGACGACGTTGAACATGTGGCTGGCGCTCGCGCTGCTCCAAGATCCGGAACGCGGCGGCGACGTGACCGGCTTCCTGGTGAAGCAGTATCCCTGGGCGGTCGACGCCGTCAAGGAGTGCAATCGCGGGACGCACAGCGGGAAGCTGTCCGGCGACGCGAAAGAGTTCATTCGCGGCGTCGAGAAGTTGACCCGGAAGATGCTCGAACGTTGAAGCCGGCATGACGACGACCGCGGACGCGCAGGCGCTCGTCTCAGCAGCGCGCGACCTCATCCGAGACGACGACACCGCGACGGCCGGCCTCTGGCCCCGGGCTGCGGCGCTGCTGGCACGACAGGGTCTGGAGCTCGCGATGGCGCGACTCTGGGAGGTGACGGCTCCGGGCTTGGAGCGGACTTCGACGCGCTGTCAGCTGCTCTGTGTCGGCGACATGATCAACGACACGGAGCTGGGCGGCCGGGCGACGCTGACCTGGCAGGCGCTTTCCGACGCCTGCCACCACCGTGTGTACGAGCTGCCGCCGACAGCGAGCGAGCTCAATTTGGCGCTGGAAACGGTCTGGGATCTTGCCGAGGCGGTGGAGCGGTTGCGCGGGAGGATCCTTGCCTGACACTGCAATTTATGTGGAGCCCTCGTGCTCTTTACCGAGCTGCTCAAGGTGTCGGTACAGCGCCGGAAGCGCGCGCAGATCCTTGGGTCGTCCGGCGACTTCCTTTGAGCGAATCACATCACCGAGGTCCGCGACCAGAACCTCGGCCCCGTCAACAGACATGCGGTGGGCGCCCGGAATGCCAGACCGTTCGGAACAGTGTCGGTGCGGATTCGGGCCTTGAGCTCCTTCAGGGCAGCCGATAGGCGATCGAGGTTTTCTCGGCTCGCCTCCGGGTGGCCACGGCTCAGCGTCTCACAGGTGTTGCCCGCCGCCAGACCGCTATCGGAAATCGCAATCAAGCACCCAATGGGAAGACTGGAGCTGCCCACGCCGCCCGAGACCCTGATCCCCGAACACCTGCGACGGAGCGGCGTCGTGGGCCTCGCGATAGAGCATGCCCACGCTCTTCGAGTCAGCGCACTGCCCGCACACCATCGAGACCCGTTCGACCGCGTGCTTGTCGCGCAGGCACAGGTCGAGTCACTCGCAATCCTCACGGCCGATCCCGCCTTCCGGCAGTACGACATCGAGGTTGTTGACGCGGCCTGATCCGGCACCTCCGAACCGCGACAGGCACCTGTCGCCCGGCTACGAGACGCTCACCCCAGGAGATCCGTGGCGGGGTAGCGATAGTGAGGAAAGGCAATGCTCAGGAAGGTGGAGCCCATCACCCTTGGGTGCGACGTTCGCATCGAGGGCGACAACATCGCCGTCACGGGTCTCTCTCTGCGCGACGCCGAATTGGCGGCGTACGTCGGCGAGCACCCCCAGGTCGACCGTCCCGCCGTGATCGAGCGCGGGCTCAAGGTGGGCCTCATCGCGCTGCGCAATGCCGGCGTCACGCTGAACGTCGACTTCGTTGCCCGTGAGTTCGAGCGGCTGATGCACCGTACCGACGAGTCACATGATCGGGCGGCTGCCGCTCTGGAGGCTGCACTCCGCGAGACGTTCGCCGCCAAGGACGGCAAGCTGCCAAGGACGCTCGAGCAGTTCCTCGGCGACAACGGGACGTTGCGCCGCTTGGTTGACGACCTCTTTGACGAGGAGCGTCAGGACAGCGCGATCGGGCGCATGCGCACGCTGCTGGCCGGCTATTTCGACGGCGACGGGGCGATCGTCGCGGTCAGGGGCCGCGCGGACGTGGTCGATGCTGCTGTGGTGCGTCGCGACCTCGATGGGATCCGCGCGCAGCTGAACGCGATCGTTGGTATGAAGTCGAAGCTCACGTCGATCTCGACCGTGACCGGCGACGTTCGCAACGGCCTCGACGCGCTGCGCCAGGGGGTGATGGACCCGGTTATCTCCATCGAAGGAAATGTCGCCGATGTGGCGGCCGGACGCCAGGACGTCGCTTGATGCTCGTGCACGCGACGGGGACCGCTGAGGACCTGTAAGCTCCGACCACAATAACGAGCTACGGAGGGATCCAGACATGGCACTCGGCTTCTACTTCTCGCCAAGTTCTTTCACGCCATCACGGTATGACGAGGTCATCAAGCGACTCGACGCGGCGGGTGCTGGAGCACCGGCGGGTAGGACCTACCACTGCGCCATGGAAGTGGACGGCCTGATCCAAGTGTTCGACATCTGGGAGTCGCAGGAGTCGTTCGAGGCCTTCGGGGCGACGCTGGTTCCGATCATGACCGAGCTCGGAGCCGATCCAGGCCAGCCGATGGTCGCGCCTGTCCACAACATCATCAAGGGCTGAGATCCGCCGCTCGTCGAGCGACGTTGCCCACAGGTTGGACGCCGGCCGGGATGCTCGAGCATCTCGGCGGCGCCGAATGGCACTGGATCCAAGGCGTCGTGGTAGGCAAGCAGCCGGATCTGCCAGGTGACCTCGCCGAGGATCAGCCGCCGTAGGACCCCCTGACCATGGTGTTCGCAACCGACGCTCCCTCGGCGGAGGTCGTCACCTTCTACCGCGACCAGTGCGCGGAGTCCGAGGCGG